>Ga0182745_1000684_pt1 | contig 35608 bp, 28 predicted proteins | sample eDN3rd30CKraftBY_FD_128523 | JGI IMG/M metagenome (GOLD analysis project Ga0182745, IMG submission 128523) | Enriched backyard soil microbial communities from Emeryville, California, USA - eDNA 3rd pass 30_C Kraft BY (version 2) (version 2) | ecosystem: Environmental > Terrestrial > Soil >...
CAGCCCTCGACCGGGCGGCTGACGCGCTACAAGCCGCCGGTGCCGGGCTGGACCGACGACGGCGCGGAGAACGGGCGGCGCGGGGTCGATGGCGTGCGCGTCGACGACGGCGTCTATGACGGCGGCGAGGTGTCGATTTTCTACGACCCGATGATCGCCAAGCTGATCACCTGGGGCAAGACGCGCGACGAGGCGGCGGACCTGCAGGTCGCGGCGCTCGACCGCTTCGAGCTCGAAGGGCTCGGCCATAATATCGATTTCGTCTCGGCGATCATGCAGCACCCGCGCTTCCGTTCGGGCGAGCTGACGACCGGCTTCATCGCCGAGGAATATCCCGAGGGCTTCCACGGCGCGCCGGCCGACGAGGCGGTGACGCGCGCGCTGGCGGCCATCGCGGGCTTCATGGCGAGCGCCGAGGCCGACCGCGCGCGGCGCACCGACGGCCAGCTCGGCGACCGGCTCGACCCGCCCGCCAAATGGCAGGTGACGATCGGCGGTGCGAGCCACAAGGTGAAGCTCGGGCATAAGCATATCAAGGTCGACGGCGAGAAGGTCGACATCGCGCTCGAATATACGCCGGGCGACAGGCTCGTCGTCGCGGAGATCGACGACAGCGAACTGGCCGTTAAAGTCGCCAAAACGCGCACCGGATGGCGCATGACGACGCGCGGGCGCATCCACGACGTGCGCGTCCTGCCGTGGCACGTCGCGCCGCTGACCCAGCATATGATCGAGAAAATTCCGCCCGATCTCTCGAAATTCCTCATCTGCCCGATGCCCGGCCTGCTCGTCGCGCTGCACGTGGGCGAGGGCGATGCCGTCGAAGCGGGGCAGCCGCTCGCGACGGTCGAAGCCATGAAGATGGAAAACATCCTCCGCGCCGAAAAATCGGGGACGGTGAAGACGGTCAACGCCGCGCAGGGCGACAGCTTGGCGGTCGACGCGGTGATATTGGAGATGGAATAGCAAACATCCGCTTGTGCTGAGCTTGTCGAAGCACCGCCCTTCCTTCTACGGCGTTGAAGAGAAGAACGGCCCTTCGACAGGCTCAGGGCAAACGGAGTTGGGGAATGCACGTCAATCACGACCAGGACGCTCCTGCGGCCGAACTCATCACCTTCGACGACTTCCTTCGCGTCGATGTCCGCATCGGCACGATCGTCGAGGCCGAGCCTTTTCCCGAGGCGCGCAAGCCCGCGTACAAGCTGAAGATCGATTTCGGCCCGGCGATCGGGGTGAAAAAGAGCAGCGCGCAGATCGTCGACCGCTATGCGATCGAGGAACTGCCGGGGCGCCAGGTCGCGGCGGTGGTCAATTTCCCGCCGCGCCAGATCGGTAAGTATATGTCCGAGGTGCTGACCTTGGGTTTCGCCGATGAAGCGGGCGCGGTGATCCTGTTCGCGCCCGACCGCGCGGTGCCGAACGGATCGCGGCTGTTCTGACTCAGCCGGGCGCGCCGGCCCCCATCAGCCGCTTCGCGAGGAACAGCTTGAACAGCAGGAAGGCGACCAGCCCGACCGCCGCCGTGCCGACATGGAACAGCCAGAAGCTGGTCGTCGGCATCGACGAATACCAGCCCCCAACGGTGCCGACGATATAGTTGGCCGCGAAGAAGGCGAGATAATAGATGCCGATTATCGTCGCGTTGAGCCGCGCGGGTGCAAGGCGGCTGAACAGCGCGAGGCTGACCGGGAGGATATGCGCGAAGCCGATGCTGTTGAACAAATGGAACATCAGCGGCCAGAACAGCCCGATCTTGCCATCGCCCTGCGTCGCCGCGGCCATGACGAGGCACAATCCGCCGGCGATGGTGAAGAAGCTGCCGATGATCATCTTGCCGAGCTCGTCGGGTTCGCGCCATTTGCGGCCGTACCAGGCGTAGAAGGCGGTGACCGCGACGAGCATCGAGAAGCTCATCCCCGCATCGATCGAGATCATCCAGCTTGTCGGGATCGTCGTGCCGAAGAAGGTGAGCTGGAAATGCTGGTCGGCCCAGACGAGATAGGCGTTGAAGATTTCCTGATTGGTGAGCAGCGAAACCGCGAGCACCGGGACGAGCAGGAGAACCGCGAGAACGCGAAGGCGGTCGGATTTATCCATGCCCATCACCCATGCGGCTACGAGATAGAGCACGGCCGCGATGCCGAGGACTTCGATGATCTGGCGGTTGAGGCCCAATGTCGGTCCAATGATGAAGAGCAGTATGACCGCCGCGACTAGCGCGAGCGCGATCGTCCCCCGACGGCTCATTGCGGCGGGTGCTTCGCTATGCACGGGCCGATTGTCCTTCGGCAGCCACGGCCCCGCCACGATGTAGAGGATCAGCCCCAGCACCATCACGATCCCCGCGGTGCCGAAACCCCAGTGCCAGCTCACTTTCTCTCCCAGCGTACCCGCGATCAGCGGCGCGATGATCACGCTGACGTTGATCGCGATGTAGAAGATCTGGAAAGCCATCGCGCGGCGGATGTCGTCGGGTTTGTAGAGTTCGCCGACCTGGCTCGCGATATTGCCCTTGAACAGGCCGACGCCGACGATCAGCGCGAGCAGCGCGAAAAGGAAGCTGCTCTCGAACGCCATCAGGAAATGGCCGAGTGCCATGACGAGCCCGCCTGCGATCAGCGTCGCGCGGCGGCCGAGCCAGCGGTCGGCGATCAGCCCGCCCGCGATCGGGGTCAGATAGACGAGCGCGGTGTAATCGCCGAAGATGCGCGAGGCGAGCGGCTGGCCGTCGAGGCCGTAGAAATTCTTGACCCAGTCGAGCCCGATCACCCCGCCCGCATGCTCGGGCAGCAGCAGATAATTGACCATGTAGAGCACGAGCAAGGTCTGCATCGAATAATAGGAAAAGCGCTCGCACCCCTCGACGAAGGCGAGATAGCCGAGCCCCTTGGGATGGCCGAGAAAGGCGCGGTCGGCGCGTTCGACGGTATCGATATCGATTTCGGGCGTCGCCTCGGCCGCTGTCATCTTCTGTCCCTCCCCGGTCATTTTTCCTGTGCGGGGACGCTAATGTTTCAAATGCAACTTTCCAGTGGCAATCGACGAACGGCGGGGTCCGGGAAGGGGGGACGGCTGCTTTCGGCCGGTAGCGGACGTTAGCGACCATACCTTCTCCCCTCCCTTTTAGGGAGGGGCCGGGGGTGGGTAGCCGCCGAAGGCGGCGTTCTTTCGTGGCTCGCTCCGCTCGCGTACCCACCCCTAACCCCTCCCTAAAAGGGAGGGGAACGGCTTAAACCCACCCCAAAGCTACCGCAACGGCCCCTAAGCGACCACGCCATCGGTCAGCTTTATCCATTCGGCCAGCGCCTCGCCCGCGCGTCTCGTGTAGCCGAGTTTGCGGTCCTTTTTTCGCACATCCTCCGCGAGCGGCGGGAAAAGGCCGAAGTTGACGTTCATCGGCTGGTAGCTCGCGGCGTCCGCGCCGCCGGTGATATGCCCGAGCAGCGCGCCGAGCGCGGTTTCGGGCGGCGGCGGGGGCAGGGTGCGGCCGGCGAGTTCGGCGGCCGCGAAGCGCGCCGCGACGAGGCCGATCGCGGCGCTTTCGACATAGCCTTCGCAGCCGGTGATCTGTCCGGCGAAGCGGATATGCGGCGCCGATTTGAGCCGAAGCTGACCGTCGAGCAGCTCGGGCGAGCGGATGAAGCTGTTGCGGTGGAGCCCGCCGAGACGCGCGAACTCGGCCTTCTCGAGACCGGGGATGGTGCGGAACAGTTCGACCTGCGCCGCATGCTTCAGCTTGGTCTGAAAGCCGACCATGTTCCACAGCGTGCCGAGCGCATTGTCCTGGCGAAGCTGGACGACCGCATAGGGCCAGCGCCCGGTGCGCGGATTGTCGAGGCCGACCCCCTTCATCGGGCCGAAGCGCAAGGTTTCGACGCCGCGCTCGGCCATCACCTCGATCGGCATGCAGCCTTCGAAATAGGGGGTGTCGCGTTCCCAGTCCTTGAAATCGGTCTTGTCGCCATCGACGAGTCCCTGGACGAAGGCGTGATATTGATCCTTGTCCATCGGGCAGTTGATATAGTCCTTGCCGTCGCCGATCGGCCCGACCTTGTCCCAGCGGCTCGCCATCCACGCGACGTCCATGTCGATGCTGTCGCGGTAGACGATGGGGGCGATCGCATCGAAGAAGGCGAGGGCATCCTTGCCGGTCGCCGCGCCGATGCTCTCCGCGAGACCCGCGGCGGTGAGAGGACCGGTCGCGACGATCGTCATGCCTTCAGGCGGCAACGTGTCGATGCGCTCGCGGACGATGGTGACGTTCGGATGCTCCGAAAGCAGCTTCGTCACGCCGCCCGAGAAAAGGTCGCGGTCGACCGCGAGCGCCGAACCCGCGGGCACCTTGGTCGCGTCGGCCTCGCGCATGATGATCGAGCCCAGCGCGCGCATCTCGCGGTGGAGCAGACCGACCGCATTGCTGTCACCGTCGTCGCTGCGGAAGCTGTTCGAGCACACCATCTCGGCGAGCGTGTCGCCTTGGTGTGCCGGAGTCATGTCGCCGCCGCCGCGCATTTCGGACAGGCGGACGCGATAACCCGCCTCGGCGAGCTGCCACGCCGCCTCGGAGCCCGCGAGACCGCCGCCGATGATCTGAATGTCGTGGTCCGCCATATCCTATCCGTTTGACTTGCGTTCGGTTGCCCGCGCATTGAATGACTTGAACGGGACGAGAGATCGATAACAGGCACCGCGCACTAGGCGGGTTCGGAACAAGATGCAAAGGGGGCAGATGATGTCGGGCGAACAGGGCTGGGATCGGGCGCGGTGGTTATGGTGGCTGGCGCTCGCCAGCGGGATCAGTTTCTTCGCGGCGGTGTACCAGCGGCTCGACGGGCCGCCGATCTGGGCGTGGAAGACGAGCGGCGTTGCCCTTCTCGCGCTGTGGGCCGCGACGAACGCGCGCGAAAGGAATGGCTGGCTGATCGCCGCGGCGCTCGGTTTTGGAGCGCTCGGCGACTGGCTCCTCGACGCGAAGGGGCTCGAGACCGGGGCGGTGGCTTTCGTGATAGGGCATGTCGTCGCGATCATTCTGTACCTGATCAACCGGCGGCCCGCGACGACGGTGTCGCAGCGTCTGCTCGGCTGGCTGGTGATGCCCGCGACGCTGGTGATCGTGTGGGGCATGCTGAGCCCGGCGCCCGGCTGGTGGCACGCCGCCGTCTATTCGCTGTTCGTCGCGGCGATGGCTGCCGCGGCGTGGACCAGCCGCTTTCCGCGCTATCGTACCGGCATCGGTGCGATACTGTTCCTAGCAAGCGACCTGTTCATCTTTGCGGGCGAGGGCGGCATGCTGTCGAAAGACGTCACGATGTGGCTCGTCTGGCCGCTTTATTTCGGCGGACAGGCGCTCATCGCATGGGGGGTGGTGTCGACGCTGTCGAAAGAGGCGCGCGCCTGATCAGGAAGGCGGAGCCGGCTCGCCGACAAGCAACGCTTCGATATCGGAAATCGGGCGGTCGGTCATTTCCTTGACGTGCTCTCCGACGAGACGGGAGGTCACTTCCTTGTGCCAGAGCGGACGCAGTTCGCCCATGGTGCGGGCCGGCGCGATTACCACCAATGCGTCGAATGCGCCCGCCAGCGCCATCGCATTGACTTTTTCGGCGAGCTCGCGCGCGAAGCGGTCTTCTTCCTGCTGATGGAAATCGGGCTCGGTCATCGTTCCGCCGGCGAGACCGGTTCCCGCGGGCGCGGGCGACTGGCCGGCGGGCGCGGTCTTGATGTCGCTGTCCTTGCGATCCTCGCGCGCCCGGTGCGACTGGGTGCGCAGGTCGATCTGCTGGTCGTCGCCGTGATTGCGCAGGAACAGCGCCTTGCGGCCGTCGGCGACGAGGACGAGCGTGTCGTGAGCTAGGGTCATGGTCGGGCTCCTTCCTGCAGGAGCAACGCATGGCTTATGCGGAGGGTTTCGCTATCCGTCCCACGCTGCGATCGTCGTGCGGTGAAGCAGGCGGTCGTAGCCGTCGTAGCCGCCGGTCGCGCGGTGGAGGACCGAGCGATTGTCCCACATGATCAGCATGTCGGGCTCCCACTGGTGGCTATAGCGGAATGGCTCGCTGCCCTGCCATTGCAGCAGTTCGTAGAGCAGAGGCAGCGCCTCCGCATCGTCCATGCCCTCGATGCCGATGATATAGCCGGCACAGCCGAACAGCCCCTCGCGGCCGGTTTCGGGATGCCTGCGGATAAACGGGTGCGCCTGCGTCGCCAGCGCTTCTTCGCTGGAGCGGATATCCATGCTTCGGCCCCCGATGCCTTTGGGGTCCCTGGCGCCGTACATGCCCGACGGCGCATAGCCGCCGCGCGCGCTGTGGATCGCATTGCGGCCCTCGATGCGCCGACGCAGTTCGGCGGGCATCGCGTCGAGCGCGGCATGCTGGTTCGCGAAGTCGGTGTTGCCGCCGACGGTCGGAATGGTAATGCCGAACAGACAGGTGCCCGCGGGCGGCCGCGCCTGGAAACTCCAGTCGCTATGCCAGTTTTCGGCGAACAGCGGCGCGGTCTCGTCGGCCTTGCGCTTCACGGCGATGATATGCGCGCGGCCCGGAATGGGCTTGATGAAGGGATCATCACCGAAGCCGCCGAAATAGCCGGTGAAGCGTTCGAGATCGTCGTCGTTCATCGCCTGACCCGGGAAGGCGAGGACATGGTGGTCGAGCCATGCCTTGCGAATGTCGGCGACGGTTTCGGGGGCGAGCGGCTGTGTCAGGTCGACACCGGTCACGCGCGCACCGCAGGCCTGGCCGCTGGGGGTGATGTCGAGCGTCATGGCGTGATGCTGCGCTGTTTGGTGCGGAGGGTCAATCGGAAGCTATCATCACGCCCGCACAGGGGCGCGGCGCATCAGTCCCGCTTGCTAATCCCCACGACCACGTGCATCGGCAATTCGCCGTAGAGATGCGGGAAGAGGGCGCCGCCGCGCGCTTCTTCCCATCGGACCATCTTTTCGAGCTGCGCGAGGTCGACCTCGACGATCCGCAGGTCGCTTTGTTCGGCGAAATGCTTTTCGAGCGTGCCTTCGAGTTGGTCGGCGGTCGACAGATGGATATAGCCGTCGGCGACATCGACCGGCGCGCCGCGGAAGACGCGCTCGCGCTCGAAATCGGCCCATTGCTGGGCGGTCAGTATCTTGAAGGCGGTGGCGGCGGTCATTCGCCGCCCGTCTCGCCGGTCGCGGTTTCGGTTTCCGTCGCCGCGCTCTCGTCGCCCGCTTCCTCCTCGCTCTCCTCGATCAGCGCTGCCGAGACGACATGCTCGCCCTCGGCGACGTCGAACAGGCGCACGCCGGCCGAGCCGCGCCCGATGACGCGCAGCGAATCGAGCCCCATGCGAATGAGCTTCGCCTGGTCGGTGACGAGCATCAACTGATGCGCCTGCGTCGCGGGGAAACTTGCGACGACGGGCCCGTTGCGGCCGATATTGTCGATATTGGTGATGCCCTGGCCACCGCGGCCGGTGCGGCGATATTCATAGGCCGACGACAGCTTGCCATAACCGCCCGAGCAGACGGTGAGGATGAATTGCTCGCGGCCCGAAAGCTCGGCGAAGCGTTCCGCCGACATGTTCGGCGCGCCTTCCTTTTCGGCCTTCCACGGCGCGAAGCGCAGATAATCCTCGCGCTCCTCCTGGTCGCGCATTCCGCCGCGGTGGAGGATCGACAGCGAGATGACCTCGTCGTCTTCCTTGGCGAGCTTCATTCCGCGCACGCCGGTCGAATTGCGGCTCTGGAACTCGCGCACCTCGTCGCCCGCGAAGCGGATCGCCTTGCCCTGCCGCGTCGCGAGCAGGACGTCGTCATTGTCGCCGAGCAGCGCGACGCCGATCAACCGGTCGTCCTCATCCTCGCCTTCGAACTTCATCGCGATCTTGCCGTTCGACGGGACGTTGGTGAAGGCGTCCATGCTGTTGCGGCGCACGCTGCCCTTCGCGGTCGCGAACATGACGTGGAGCTTGCCCCATTCGGCCTCGTCCTCGGGGAGCGGCAGCACGGTCGAGATCGTCTCCCCCTGCGCCAGCGGCAGCAGGTTGACCATCGGCCGCCCGCGCGTCGCGGGTCCGCCCTCGGGGAGGCGCCACACCTTCATGCGGTAGACCTTGCCGAGCGTCGAGAAGAAGAGCACCGGCGTGTGCGTCGAGGTGACGAACAGTTCGGTGACGACGTCCTCGTCCTTGGTCGCCATGCCGGCGCGACCCTTGCCGCCGCGCCTCTGCGCCCGGAAAGTGTCGAGCGGGGTGCGCTTGATATAGCCGTCCATGGTGACGGTGACGACCATCTCCTCGCGCTCGATCAGATCTTCGTCGTCGATGCCGTCGGCGGCGGGCGCGACGAGCGTCTTGCGCGGCGTCGCGAATTCGTCGCGCACCGCGACCAGTTCCTCGCGCATCACGCCATAAAGCTTCACGCGATCTGCGAGGATCGAAAGCAGTTCCTCAATCTCGGCCGCCAACTCCCCGAGTTCCTTGCCGATTTCATCGCGGCCGAGCGCGGTGAGGCGGTGAAGGCGAAGGTCGAGGATCGCCTTCACCTGCACTTCGGACAGGCGATAGGTGGCGCTATCCTCCATCTCGCCCTCGATCGCTTCGACGAGGCGGATATAGGGCGCGATCTCGCCGATCGGCCATTCGCGCGCGAGCAATGCCTCGCGCGCCGCGCCGGGGTTGGGGGCGCCGCGGATGATGCGGACGACCTCGTCGAGATTGCTGACCGCGACGACGAGGCCGAGCAAGATGTGCGCGCGGTCGCGCGCCTTGGCGAGCTCGAACTTGCAGCGGCGGGTGATCACCTCTTCGCGGAAGGCGATGAAGGCGGTGAGGATATCCTGGAGCCCGAGCATCTCGGGGCGGCCGCCGCGGATCGCGAGCATGTTCGCGGGGAAGCTCGACTGCGCTGGCGTATGGCGCCAGAGCTGGTTGAGCACGACCTCGGCGGTCGCGTCGCGCTTCAGCTCGATGACGACGCGCACGCCCTCGCGGTTCGATTCGTCGCGGATATCGGCGACGCCCTCGATGCGCTTGTCGCGCGCGGCCTCGGCGATCTTCTCGACCAGACCCGACTTGCCGACCTGAAAGGGAATCGACGTTAAAACAATCGACTGGCGATCATTCCTGCCTTCCTCGATGATATGTGTCGAGCGCATCATGATCGAGCCGCGGCCGGTGGCGTAGGCGTTGCGCGCGCCGCCCTGGCCGAGCATCATTGCGCCGGTCGGGAAGTCGGGGCCGGGGACGATCGCCATCAGCTCCTCGAGCGTGATCGGCGCGCCGCCTTCGAGCTGGCGGTCGATCATGGCGAGGGTGGCGTCGATCACTTCGCCGAGGTTGTGCGGCGGAATGTTGGTGGCCATGCCCACCGCGATGCCGCCCGCGCCGTTGACGAGCAGGTTGGGGAAGCGCGCCGGGAGCACGGTCGGCTCGTCGCGGCTTGCGTCGTAATTGGGCTGGAAGTCGACCGTATCCTTGTCGAGGTCGTTCAGCAGCACCATCGCGGTTTTGGCGAGGCGCGCCTCGGTGTAGCGCATCGATGCCGGCGGATCGGGGTCCATCGAGCCGAAATTGCCCTGGCCGTCGATCAGCGGAACACGGAGTGACCAGTCCTGCGTCATCCGCGCGAGCGCATCGTAGATCGCGCTGTCGCCGTGCGGGTGATAATTACCCATCACGTCGCCGACGATCTTCGCCGACTTCTTGTACGGACGGCCCGGAACGAAGCCGCCTTCCTGCGCCGCGTAGAGGATACGGCGGTGCACCGGCTTCAGCCCGTCGCGCACGTCGGGGAGCGCGCGGCTGACGATCACGCTCATCGCGTAATCGAGGTAGGACGTCTTCATTTCATCGACGATATTGATCGGCGAAACGCCGTCCTCGGACGGCTGCACAGGCGTATTTTCTTCGGTCAAGACCCGGCCTTTTTGGTTCTTTCGGGAGGTGGCACCGGACTAGCCGATGGCGGGGGAAAAGGCCAGCGATTCGGCCTGATTCAGGCAGATTTTTTCACGGGCGCGGGCGCGGTGGAATCGCGGCTTCTTCGTCGCGTTTCATGGCGTCATGACGGCCGACAAGCGGCTTGCCAATCGCGGATGCCGCCGTAAAGCTCTCGCGCGATGAGAGCTTTTCCGCCCGGTGCCGCCCCATGGCCCTGATCGCGCTGGTCGGCGCCAGCGAAACCTTGCCCGACGGAGGGCTGCGCGCGCTCGTTTCGGTCGCGGGCGAGACGCTGATCGAGCGGCAGGCGGTGCGGCTCGCCGACGTCGGCGTCACCCATATCGCGGTCGCGGTGGGCGCGGTGCCCGCTGAACTGCTCGCGACCTGCGACCGCATCCGCCGCCGGGGGATGCGGGTGACCTCGGTACGCACGGCGTCCGACCTGATGGCGCTCGTCGAGGAGGACGACCGGATCATCCTGGTCGCCGACGGGCTGCGCGCGGGCGGAACGCACTATGCGGCGATCGCGAAACCCGGGACGCCGGCGATCCTCGTTACCGGCGACACCGTGCTGACGCAGGGGTTCGAGCGGATCGACGCGACGCGGCGCTGGGGCGGGCTCGCCTGTATTTCTCCGCCGATGGTCGCCGAGCTCGCGGCGATGCCGGGCGAGTGGGACATGATGCTGACCTTGCTCCGCCTCGCGGTGCAGGCGGGTGCGCGGCGGCTCTATTGCGAACCCGCCCTGTTCGAACAGGGCGAGATCGCGATCGTCGCCGACCGTCCGACCGCGGCGCTGATCGAGCAATCGAGCCTGCAGCGGGTCGAATATGGCGGGATGGGCCTGGGGCGGTCGGCGATCATGATGCCGCTGGTGCGGCTCGCCGGGCCGCTGCTGGTCAAATCGCCCGCGACCGCGCGCTATCTGCCCTATGTCACCGGCCTTCTGTGGGTCATCGTCGCGTTGCTCGCGGCGAGTGGGCTCGCCGCCGCGGGCGCGCTCGCCGCGGTGTTCGGCGGTCTCGGCCTCGCCGCGATGCGTTTCCTGTCGGCCTTTCGCGCCGAAAGCGCGGGCCAGGACCGGTGGCGCGAGATCATCCGCACCTTCGCCTGGGTGCTGCTCGCCATCTTTCCCTGGCTGCTGTCCTTGGCCGGGGCCGAGCACAAGGCGCCGCCCTTCGCCGAGGCGGCGCTCGCCCCATGCCTCGCCGCAGCGATCCTGCTGGCGCGCTGGCTCTATGAGGATTCGGGAGAGAAGCGGCGCTTTCACTGGCTGCTGCCCGATTCCGACCAGGCATGGATCATGCTCGCGCCATCGCTGCTCTTCGGCTTCGCGGCGCCGATGTTCGCGGTCCTGCCGCTGCTCGCGCTGCTTCAGATCCTGCTGTGGATCCGCCTCGCGCGGCGGCCCGAAGCGCGTTAAAACAACGTCCTTGAAGGTTTAGAGCGCGTTAACGCCATGCTGCTATTGGCGATCGTGCATGCGTGATCTCCTCGCCTCGCCCGGCACCGGACTGCCGTCGCTGCCTCTGTCGGCGCGCCTCAAGGAAATGGCGGATTATCTCGCCGCTCCGGGCGCGGCGCGACTGACCGAGGAACAGCGCGCGCTGGCGCTCGGCATCGCGCGGCGGCTGGTTGCCGACGTCGCGGCGCGGCTCGATGCGGCGATCGATCCGGCAGCGCTCTGGCTCGATTGGATCGAGGGCGGGCTACCGGGCGCCGACCGGCTTGCCGCCCCCTGTTTCGCCCGCGCCGAGGAGCATCGCTGGCGCGAGCAATCGGCGCTGCGCGCCGCGCCGCCGCGGATTCCTTCGCCCGAAGAAACGGCCGGCGCGGACGAAGCGGACGGCATGCCGGCGGTGGACGCGCCCATGACCGATATCGATCGCGGCTATCTGGCCTTGCAGATCGCCGACCGGCGCCGCACCGACGCGCTGGGCAATCCTTGCATCGCGGTCGCGGATCTCGATCCCGACCTGTTTCGCGCGTTGCTGCTCGATATCGCGGCCTGGCGGCTGGTCGAGCTGGGGAAAGCCGGGGCGGAAGCGGCGCGGCTCGGCGATGCGGTGCGTGCCGCGCTGGCCGCGCAAGCGGGCGAGGCCGGGATCGATGCGGCGGCCGCGCGCTGGCATCGCGCGCTTGAAGCCGAGGGCGCGCTGGCCGAGGCTGCTGCGGCGACGATCGCGCGGCACGACTGGCCCGCGCTGATCGCGCTCTCCGCGGCCGCACATCGCCGCCGCTATGGCGAGATGGCGCTGACGCTGCTGACCGCGGAAACCGCGGCGTTGCCGTCGCTGCTCGCACCGCTGCGCGTCGACCGGATGGCGCTCGCGCCGCTCGAGGCGTCGCTGACGCTGCTGCCCGGCCGCACGATTTCGGGCGGCGGGGCGGCGGATGAGGATTATGCGTCGCTGCTCGCAGCCCGCGCCGAGCGCGTGGCGCCTCCACCGGATGGCGAAGCATGAGCGCGCGCATCGTTCGTGGCCGGATCGACCGGGCGGGCACGCTGGTCAGCGCCGATGCGCCGCTGCTGCGCCTCCAGCAGCGCGCGGGTGCGGGACTCGAAAAGCCGCTGGCGCTGCCGCATCTTGCGCGGCTCGTCGCGCTCGCGCAGCGGCTCCAGCGCGACATCAGCCGGCCGCTCCACGCCGCCGACGATCACAGCGACGTCCACGCGCTCGTCCGCATCATTCCCGACGCCGACGGAGCCAGCCTCGAAATCAGCGATTGGCGGACGCGCCCGGTAGCGCAGCCGCAGGCCCCGCCCCATGGCACGCCGCCGGCCGCAGCCGGTGGCTGGAGCTGGGAGTGCGACGCCCGCCTGCGCCTGATAGCGCTACGCGCCGGCGTCGGGGCGCCGCCACCCCCGGCGGGCTGGGAAGGGCGGTCGCTGTCCGAGCTGTTCGAGCTTCAGCCCGATGGCGACGGCCATTTCGCCGTGCTGCGCGCGCTGGCGCGCCAGGCGCCTTTCGAAGCGCAGTCCGCGCGTATCGACGCCGCTGGCGGCCGCGCCGCGACGACGCTCTCCGGCGATCCGCTGTTCGATGCGGCGGGGGGCTTTACCGGGTTTCGCGGCGTGGCCATGCCCGCCGATTCGCCGCGGGAAGATGCCTCGGGGCGGTCGCTGGCCGACCCCGCCTTCGGGTCGCTGCCGCTGTCCGATCCGCAGTTCGGCCGCCGGATCGACGGCGCGCTGCGCGGACCGCTGAGCCGGATCATCGCGACCGCGGAGACGATCTCGGGGCAGTTCGACGGCCCGATTCGCGCCGATTATGCGCGCTACGCCGGCGACATCGCCCATGCGGGACGCCATCTGCTTGGCCTCGTCGATGACCTCGCCGATCTTCAGAATATCGAGCGCCCCGGCTTCAAGGCCGCGCGCGACGAGATCGACCTTGGCGACCTCGCGCGCCGCGCGGTCGGGCTGCTCGGGATGAAGGCGGAGGAAAAGGGCATTCGGATCGACGCGCCGCGTACCGACGATCAGGCGCCCGCTTATGGCGAGTTCCGCCGCGTGCTGCAGGTGCTGCTCAATCTGCTCGGCAATGCGATCCGCTATTCGCCCGAAAATTCGCTGATCTGGATCCGCGTCGACCGCGAGGACGACCGGGCGACGGTGACCGTCGCCGATCAGGGGCAGGGGATTTCGGCCGATCAACAGGCGGTGGTGTTCGAAAAGTTCGAACGCCTCGGCCGCACCGACAGCGGCGGCTCGGGCCTTGGCCTCTACATCGCCCGGCGGCTTGCGCGCGCGATGGACGGCGACCTTGTCGTCGACAGCGCACCGGGGCAGGGCGCGCGATTTACGCTGAGCCTGCCGGCGCGGGATTAGGCAATGAAAGCCCTCTCCCCTTCAGGGGAGAGAGCACAATATTTCTTATGCCGCTCAGCGCTTCTCCACCGGCACATAGGTGCGCTGCGTCGGGCCCGTGTAGAGCTGGCGCGGGCGGCCGATCTTCTGCGCGGGGTCGGAGATCATCTCGTTCCACTGCGCGACCCAGCCGACGGTGCGGGCGAGCGCGAAGAGGACGGTGAACATCGTCGTCGGGAAGCCGATCGCCGACAGGATGACGCCCGAATAGAAGTCGACGTTCGGGAACAGCTTCTTCTCGATGAAATAATCGTCGTTGAGCGCCATGTCCTCGAGCTGCAGCGCGACGTCGAACATCGGGTCGTTGACCTTGAGCGCGGCGAACACCTCGCGCACCGTCTTCTGCATCACCGTCGCGCGCGGGTCGTAATTCTTGTAGACGCGGTGGCCGAAGCCCATCAGGCGGAACGGATCGTCCTTGTCCTTCGCGCGCGCGATATATTCGGGGATGCGCTCGGGGCGGCCGATCTCGCGCAGCATGTTGAGCGCCGCTTCGTTGGCACCGCCGTGCGCCGGGCCCCACAGGCAGGCGATGCCCGCCGCGATGCACGCGAAGGGATTGGCGCCCGACGAGCCCGCGAGGCGGACGGTCGAAGTCGACGCATTCTGCTCGTGATCGGCGTGGAGAATGAAGATGCGGTCGAGCGCGCGGACGACCGCCGGATCGACCTCATATTCCTCGGCGGGAACGCCGAAGGTCATGCGCAGGAAATTATGCGTATAGCCAAGGTCGTTGCGCGGATAGACGAAGGGTTGGCCGACCGAATATTTATACGCCATCGCCGCGATCGTGGGCATCTTCGCGATCAGCCGGTGGCTGGCGATCATGCGCTGGTGCGGGTCGTGGATCTCGGTCGAGTCATGATAGAAGGCGCTCAATGCGCCGACGACGCCGCAGAGGATCGCCATCGGGTGCGCGTCCCGCCGGAAACCCCGAAAGAAGGTCGCGAGCTGTTCGTGCACCATCGTGTGGCGGGTGATCGTGTTGTCGAAGTTCGCCAATTCGTCAGCGCTCGGCAGTTCGCCGTTGAGGAGCAGATAGGCGACTTCCATGAAGCTCGAATGTTCGGCGAGTTCGCCGATCGGATAGCCACGATGGAGCAGCACGCCCTCGTCGCCGTCGATATAGGTCAGTTTCGACTCGCAACTCGCGGTCGAGGTGAAACCGGGGTCGTAGGTGAAGGCGCCGGTCTGGCCATAGAATTTGCGGATATCGACGACGTCGGGCCCTACGGTTCCCGACAGTATCGGGCTCTCGACGCTCTTGTCTCCCAGGGTGATCTTGGCGGTCGTGTCGGTCATGTTTCTTCCCCTGTGTGGAGGGCCAAAGGCGATGTGGCTACGCCCCTGCCGGATAATTGTGCGCTGCGTCAAGTCGCGCCAGGCTGGCGTCGCGGCCGAGCAGTAGCAGCACGTCGAAAATCCCCGGTGACACCGCGCGCCCCGTCAGGGCGGCGCGCAGCGGCTGGGCGAGCTTGCCGAGCCCGAGCTCCGCGGCCTCGGCGGTTTCGCGCACCGCAGCCTCGACACTCTCGCCGGTCCAGTCGTTCAATCCCCGCAGCCGCGCCGTGATATCGGCCAGCAGCCCCGCAGGCGCATCCCTTAGCAGCTGGCCCGCCTTTTCGTCCATCGGCAGATCGTCGGGCAGGAACAGGAAGACGGCGCCCTCGGCGATCTCGTCCAAGGTTTTCGCGCGCGGCTTGAGCGCGTCCATCGCCCGCGTCAGCAGCGCGCGGTCGGCATCGCCGAGCGGCCGCCCGGCCAGCGTTTCGACGCGCGGAGCGACGAGGCCCGCGAGCCGCGCATCGTCGGCCTCGCGGATATAATGGCCGTTCAGATTCTCGAGCTTCTTGAAGTCGAAGCGCGAGGGCGAGCGGCCGACATGCGCGAGGTCGAACCATTCGACGGCCTGCGCGCGACTGATGATCTCGTCGTCGCCATGACCCCAGCCCAGGCGGAGAAGGTAATTGTTCACCGCCTCGGGCAGATAGCCCATCTCGTCGCGATAGGCGTCGACGCCGAGCGCGCCATGGCGCTTGGACAGTTTGGCGCCGTCGGCACCGTGGATCAGCGGGACATGCGCATAGACGGGCTCGCGCCAGTCCATCGACCGGATGAGCGCGAGCTGGCGGAACGCGTTGTTGAGATGGTCGTCGCCGCGGATGACGTGCGTCACCCCCATGTCGTTGTCGTCGACGACGACGCTCAGCATATAGGTCGGCGTGCCGTCGGAGCGGAGCAGGACGAAATCGTCGAGCTCTGCATTCTGATCCGTCACCTCGCCCTGGACACGGTCGTGGATCGTCACCGCGCCCTCCTGCGGCGCGCGCAGCCGGACGACGTGCGGCGCCGCGGGATCGCCGTCGTCGCGGTCGCGCCACGGGCTGCGGACGCGGAAGGGCTGGCGCTTTTCCTGCGCTTCGGCGCGCATCGCGGCGAGTTCGTCCTGGGTCAGATAGCAGCGATAGGCCTCGCCCATCGCGAGCAGGTCCTGCGCGACCTCGGCATGGCGGGCGGCGCGCGCGAACTGATAGACGGTGTCGCCGTCCCAATCGAGGTCGAGCCACTTCATGCCGTCGAGGATCGCGTCGATCGCCGCGTCGGTCGAGCGCACACGGTCGGTATCCTCGATCCGCAGCAGGAACTTGCCGCCATGGTGGCGCGCGAACAGCCAGTTGAACAGCGCGGTGCGCGCGCCGCCGATGTGCAGGAAGCCGGTCGGGGAGGGGGCGAAGCGGGTCACCACGGCGGCGCCGGTCGCTTCGGTCGTATCGGTCTGGTTTTCGGTTGCCACCACGAAGTCTTTCACTCACTTTGCCGGTCCCGGCGGGGGGCCGGGAACGGGGATCGGGGGTGCCCCTAGCATGGCGACATGGCCGCTTCAAACGCCCATTGGCCCGCGCGGCGTGCGATGGCTGTGCCGGCTGGCCGGTGCGGTCGAGGCGCAGCTCGAGGCCGAACGCGAACGGATCGCGCTCTGGCTCCCCGTCGCGCTCGGCGCGGGGATCGCGGGATGGTTCGCCTTGCCGGCACGCGTGCACTGGATCGGCCTGTTGCTGCTGCTCGCGGGCGGCATGCTGACCGGCCTGCTCGCCGGGTGGCAGCGCAGGGCCGGGCGCATCCTCGTAATCGGCTGCGGCGTGGCGGCATTGGGCGTTCTGCTCGTCTGGGGCCGAGCGCTTTGGGTGGCCGAGCCCGTGCTCGCCTATCCGGTCACCACGACATTCTCGGCACTGGTCGAGAGCGTCGAGCCGCTGCCCGCGCGCGGACAGGTGCGGCTGATTCTGCGCCCGCGCGGCCGTGCGGATCTGCCGCCGCGCGTCCGGGTGACGCTGCGCGGCGCGCAGGATGCGGGGATAGCGCCGGGCGAATATGCGGGCATCCGCGCGCGGCTGATGCCGCCGCCGGTCGCGAGCCTGCCGGGCGGCTATGATTTCGCGCAGCGCGCCTGGTTCGACCGGATCGGCGCGGTGGGAACCGCGCTCGGCGAGGTGGTGCGCGCGCCGGATGCGGGGCGAACCGGGCAGCCGCTGCGTGCGCGGCTCAGCGCGCATATCCACGATCGGGTCGCGGGGTCGCCGGGCGGAATCGCGGCGGCGCTGGTCACCGGCGATCGCGGCGCGATCAGCGATGCCGATGCCGAGGCGATGCGTCGCAGCGGCCTTGCGCATCTGCTGTCGATCAGCGGACTGCACGTCACAGCGGTGGTCGGCTTCGCAATGTTTTTCGCGATGCGGCTGTTCGGGCTGAGCCGCCGGCTGGCGCTCGCGGGTTTCGTGCTGCCGCTCGCGGCGGCGGCGGGCGCCCTCGCGGGGGCCGGCTATACCTGGCTCGCGGGCGCCGAAGTGCCGACGCTGCGCTCGCTGATCGCGGCGCTGCTCGTCCTCGCCGCCTTCCTGCTCGGGCGCGAGGCGATTACCCTGCGTCTTGTCGCGGCGGGGGCGCTCATCGTGCTCGTCTGGCGGCCCGAATCGCTCGCGGGGCCGAGCTTTCAGTTAAGCTTCGCGGCGGTCACCGCGATCATCGCGCTCCACGAAAGCCGCTGGATGCGGGCCTTTCTGGCGCGCCGCGACGAGGGCCTGCCGCTGCGATGGGCGCGGGGGCTCGCCGGCCTTCTGATCACCGGGCTCGTCGTCGAGGTGGCCTTGGCGCCGATCGCATTGTTCCATTTCCACAAGGCAGGGCTCTACGGCGCGCTCGCCAACGTCGTCGCGATCCCGCTCACGACCTTCGTCGTCATGCCCGCCGAGGCGCTGGCGCTGCTGTTCGACGCCGTCGGGCTCGGAGCGCCCTTCTGGTGGATCGCCGAGCAAGCGTTGCGCGGACTGATCTGGCTTGCGCACGGCGTCGCCGACGCGCCGGGCGCGGTCGCTGCGCTGCCCGTCTTTCCGCGCTGGGGCTTTGCGCTCGCTATTCTCGGCGGACTATGGATGCTGCTTTGGGCGACACGCTGGCGATGGGCGGGGGTGGTCCCGCTGCTTGTCGGAGTCGCCGTGCTCGTCGCGCAGCCGCGGCCCGATCTGCTGGTCACGGGCGACGGGCGCCATATCGCCGCGGCGATCCCCGGCGGCGGCTATGCGCTGCTGCGCGACCGCGCGGGCGATTATATTCGCGACGCGATGGCCGAAGCCGCGGGAACCGACGCGCCGCTGGCGGCGCTCTCCGATCTCGACCATGTCGAGTGCAACCCCGATTTCTGCCGCTGGCGGCAGGGGCGGGAGAGCGCGTCCTACGTCATTCTCGCCGCGCGCGGGCGCGACCGGATCGAAGGCCGCGACATGGCGGCGGCCTGCGCGGCGGCGGACGTCGTGATCAGCGACCGCTGGCTGCCGCGCGAGTGCGCCGCGCGCTGGTTGACGGTCGATCGCGACAGCCTCGCGGAAAGCGGCGGGCTGGCGCTCTATCTGGGCGAGAGGCCCGAAGCCGTCGCCGCGCTACGCGCCGGCGACGAACATCCGTGGCGTCGCCCGCCTCAGGTCAGTGGTAACGACGAAGCAGTCCCGAAAGCCGCCCTTGCACCATGACGCGCGCCGCTTCGTAGCGCTGCGGTTCATAGGCGCTGTTCGCGGGGTCGAGGCGGATCATGCGGCCTTCGCGGCGGAAATATTTGAGCGTCGCGTCCTGCCCGTCGACCAGCGCGACGACGATGTCGCCTTCGCGCGCCGTGTCGGCTTTCTGGATCAGCGCGTAATCGCCGTCGAGGATGCCCGCCTCGATCATCGAGTCGCCCGACACTTCGAGCGCATAATGCTCGCCCGAGCCGAGCAGCGCGGCGGGAACCGAGAGCTGGTTGTGGTCCTCGAACGCCTCGATCGGCACGCCGGCGGCGATGCGGCCGTGGAGCGGAACTTCGATGATGTCGTTCGCGGCGATCGGGCGGAGCGCCGGGGCGGGCTTGCGCAGCGGTACCACGACATCGCGATCGTCGCGCACAGCTGCCTTGGCCGCCTCGGGGAGCTTCAGCACCTCCAGCGCGCGGGCGCGGTTGGGGAGACGGCGAAGGAATCCCCTTTCTTCCAAAGCGCTTATCAGGCGGTGTATGCCCGATTTCGACTTGAGGCCGAGCGCTTCCTTCATCTCCTCGAACGAGGGCGAAATGCCGCTCGCGTCGAGCCTCTGCTGGATGAAGTGGAGCAGTTCGTGCTGCTTCGCGGTCAACATCACTCGTTCTCCATGCTGCCATTGCCGGACATAAGGGGAACGATAGTGGAACAGAGCGGAACTTGTCAAGCGATGGCGATATAATCCGCCGATGCACCCAGCGCGCGCGGGAGGGCGCCGGCCTCACGGACCAGCAGGGCGTTGGCGGCGACGAGCGGGAAGGTCTGGCCACTGTCCTGCGTCGCGAAGGGCGTCAGGTCGCCCGCATCGAGGCGCGCGCGCAGATAGTCGCGCCGCTCGCCGCCGGCGGCCAACGGCGCGGCGAGCGGCGCCTGTCGGAGCACCGGCAAGGGATCGCGCGCGCCCGCGAGATGGCGAACGAGCGGGAGCAGGAACAACGTCGCCGTTACGAAGGCCGAAGCAGGGTTGCCGGGAAGCCCGAGAAAGGCCGCGGCGCCGATCGTCCCGGCGATCAGCGGCTTGCCGGGGCGCATCGCGACCTTCCAGAAATCGACAGCGCCGCCGGCGTCGGCGAGCGCACCCTGGACATGATCGTGGTCGCCGACCGAGGCGCCGCCGACGGTGACGATGACGTCGTGACGTCGCGCCAACTCCTTGAGAACATCGGCAATAACCGTGCGGTCATCGCGAGCGTGAAGCGGCAAGCCGATCGCGGCGGCCTCGCCGCCGAGCATCGCGGCGAGCATCGCGCCGTTGCTGTCGGGGATATGCCCGATGCCGAGCGGATGGCCCGGCGCGACGAGTTCGTCGCCGGTGGTGAGTATCGCGACGCGCGGACGGCGATGCACCGCCGCCGCCGGGGCGCCGGCCATGATCGCTGCGGCGATCGCGCCGGGGGTGAGGCGCGTGCCGGCGGGCAGCAGAAGCGTCCCGGCGGCGAAATCGCCGCCGCGGGCGCGGACATGCTTGCCGAGCGATGCAGGGCCATCGCCGGTGAGCGTCAACGCCGCGCCGTCGGCGGCGACATCCTCCTGCACCACGACCGTGTCGGCGCCGTCGGGGAGCAGCGCGCCGGTGAAAATGCGTATCGCCTCGCCCGCACCGAGCGCGCGCGGCGGCGCGGCACCCGCGGCGACCTCGCCCGCGATCGACCAGGGGCCGGGGAGGTCGGCGAAGCATATCGCGAAACCATCCATCGCCGACAGCGCGGCGGGGGGCTGGTCGCGAGTCGCCACGACATCTTGCGAAAGATATCTGCCAAGCGATTCGGAAAAGGCGATATTTTCGGGCGGAAGCGGCGCGCCGAGCGCGAGAATTCGCGCCTGCGCCTCCTCGACCGTCAGCAGCGCGCTCATGCGGCGCGCCAGTCGCCCGAGCGGCCGCCGCTCTTTTCGAGCAGGCGAATGCCCTCCAGCACCATCGCGCGGTCGAGCGCCTTCGCCATGTCGTAGAGGGTGAGCAGCGCGACCGAGGCGGCGGTGAGCGCCTCCATCTCGACCCCCGTCGAGCCGGTGGTCGCAGCGGTGGCGCGGACCGAAATGCCGTCCACCTCCCAGGTGAATTCCACCGTGACTTTCGTCAGGGCGAGCGGATGGCAGAGCGGAATGAGGTCGGCGGTGCGTTTTGCCGCCATGATCCCGGCGATCCGCGCGGTCGACAGGACGTCGCCCTTGGGCGCGTTGCCGCTGCGGATCGCGTCGAGCGCATCGGGCGCCATGACGATACGCCCGCCCGCGACCGCGCGGCGCTGAGTGGCGGGCTTGGCGCCGACGTCGACCATGTGCGCGGCACCGGTCTCGTCGAGGTGAGTCGGTTTGTTTGGCATCGCGGGAGAGCGAAGCAATGCGGGGCGGAAAAGGCAAGGGGCGGGAACGGTTATCGACCGGTAGCTGTCATATCCGACGTGGGCCCCGGCGAAAGCCGGGGCCCAGGGCGTCGTCACGCGGCGCCGGCTTTCTACCGCTACCGCTCTGGACCCCGGCTTTCGCCGGGGCACAGAATGGAATGGAAACGCCCGCTTCCCACCTCAAATCCGCCATCCTGCCTCACCCCTCCAGCAGTGCCTTCGTTGCCGCCGTGACGTCGCTTTGCCGCATCAGGCTCTCCCCGACGAGGAAGGCGTGGACGCCGCCAGCCGCCAGCCGCCGGCAGTCGGCGTGGGTGGCGATGCCGCTTTCGCCGACGAGGAGGGTGCCTGGGGGCACCAGCGTCGCGAGGCGCTCGGTGACCGCGAGGTCGGTCTCGAAGGTGCGGAGGTCGCGGTTGTTGACGCCGATCAGGCGCGAGCGGAGCTGCGCGAGCGCGCGATCGAGTTCGGCCTCGTCGTGGACCTCGACGAGGACGTCCATGCCGCGCTCGAACGCCGCGGCCTCGATCTCGCGCATCGCACCGTCGTCCAGCGCCGCGACGATGATCAGGATCGCGTCGGCGCCGATCGAGCGCGCTTCGGCGACCTGCCACGGATCGATCATGAAATCCTTGCGCAGCACCGGCAGGTCGCAGGCGGTGCGCGCGGCGATCAGATACTCCTCATGACCCTGGAACCAGGGCGCGTCGGTGAGCACCGAGAGGCAGGCCGCGCCGCCCGCGGCATAGGCGCGCGCGTGCTCTGCGGGATTGAAATCGTTTCGAATCAGTCCTTTGGATGGTGATGCTTTCTTGATTTCGGCGATCAGCCCGAAGCCGCCCGCCGCGATCTTCGCTTCGAGCGCGGCGGCGAAGCCGCGCACCGGGCCGCCGTCGACGGCATCGAGCGCGGCGACCGAGCGCGACTTGCGCCGTTCGGCGACTTCGGCCGCCTTGGTGGCGAGAATTTCGGTGAGCTTGTTCATTTATAAGCGATCCAGCAGTTGAGCAGCGCGTTGGCGAGACCCTTGTCGATCGCTTCGGCGGCTTCCTCGACCCCGTCTGTCAGCGTGTCGGCCGCGCCCGCGACGACGAGCGCCTCGGCGGCGTTGTAGAGCACCGCGTCGCGATAGGCGCCGTGCTCGCCCGTCAGCAGCGCGCGGAGCGCCTTCGCATTATAGGCCGCATCGCCCCCGCGGATGGCTGAAATCGGGTGCGTCGGCAGGCCGGCATCAGCGGCCGCGCTGCGCTGCATCCGCACGCCCTCGGCGGTGATCACCGCAACCTCGTTGCCGCCCGCGAGCGACAGTTCGTCGAGCCCCTCGTCGCCCGAGATCACGCGCGAATGGTCGGTGCCGAGCTGGTGGATCGCCTCGGCATAGACGGGGACATAGGCGGGACGCGCGATGCCGATGAGCTGGCGCCGGACGCGCGCCGGATTGGCGAGCGGTCCCATCAGGTTGAAGATGGTGCGGCGACCGAGCGCCTTGCGGATCGGCATGATGCGCTTCATCGCGGGATGATGATGCGCGGCGAAGAGGAAGCAGATGCCGAGGTCGGCGAGCTGCGCCGCAGCCATATCGCTCGCGCGCGCCATGTCGAGGCCGAGTGCCTCGAGCGTGTCGGCGGCACCCGATTTCGAGGAAGCGGCGCGATTTCCATGCTTTGCGACCGGAACTTCACATGCCGCGACGACGATCGATACCGCGGTCGAGACGTTCAATGTATGATGGCCGTCGCCGCCGGTGCCGCAGACGTCGATCGCGCCTTCGGGAGCGTCGATCGGGATCATGCGTTCGCGCATGGCCTGCGCCGCGGCGGCAATCTCGACCATCGTCTCGCCGCGGTCGGAAAGCGCGGCGAGGAAGGCGGCGACGTCCTCGTCGCGACCGCCGCCGTCGAGCATCGTCGCGAAGGCGTGCGCCGCCTCGTCGTGATCGAGGAGCGCAGTGGGGTCGGGGAAGGGTCCGAAGCGGCTCATGCCGCCTGCCGCTCGGCAACCGGCAGCCCCGCGATCCGCAGGAAATTGGCGAGCATCGCGTGACCGTGCTCGGTTGCGATGCTTTCGGGATGGAACTGGACGCCGTGGATCGGCAGCTCGACATGGCGGAAGCCCATGACCGCGCCGTCGTCGCTCGTCGCGTTGATCGCGAGGACCGGCGGGATGTCGACGACCTCGAGGCTGTGATAGCGGGTCGCGGTGAGCGGCGAGGGCAGGTTCGCGAACAGCCCGCTGCCGTCGTGGCAGACGGGCGAGGTCTTGCCGTGCATCAGATGGCCGCGCTGCACCGTGCCGCCGAAATGCTGGCCGATCGCCTGATGGCCGAGGCAGACGCCGAGCAGCGGCTTTTTCGCCTCGGCGCAGGCGGCGACGAGATCGAGGCTGATCCCGGCTTCGTTGGGGGTGCAGGGCCCGGGCGAAATGAGGATCGCATCGGCGCCGCTCGCCAGCGCCTCGGCTGCGGTCAGTGCATCGTTGCGCTCGACGCGGACATCGGCCCCCAGCTCGACCAGATAATGGACGAGGTTGAAGGTGAAGCTGTCGTAATTGTCGATGACGAGGATCATGGCGCCCTACTGCCCGTAACCCGGCGTGCCCGCAAGCCGCACCGCTTCGCGCGCCGCCGCGAAAAGCGCGCCGGCCTTGGCTTCGCATTCGCGCTGTTCATAGGCGGGATCGCTGTCGGCGACGATGCCGGCGCCGGCCTGGACGTGCATTTCGCCGTCCTTGACGATCGCGGTGCGCAGCACGATGCAACTGTCCATATTGCCGTCGGGGGCGAAATAGCCGACGCCGCCCGCATAGGGCCCGCGCGCGTCGGCTTCGAGCTCGGCGATGATCTGGCAGGCGCGGACCTTGGGCGCGCCGCTGACCGTTCCCGCCGGGAAGCCCGCGAACAGCGCGTCGATCGCGTCCTTGCCCGGCGCGAGGCGGCCGATGACGTTCGACACGATGTGCATGACGTGGCTGTAATATTCTACGGTATAGCTGTCGGTGACGGTGACGCTGCCCCCGGTCGCGGCGCGGCCGACGTCGTTGCGGCCGAGATCGAGCAGCATCAGATGCTCGGCGCGCTCCTTCGGGTCGGCGAGCAGCGATTCACGGTTCTCGACATCCTCGGCGCTTGTGCGCCCGCGCGGGCGGGTGCCGGCGATCGGGCGGATGGTGATCTCGCCATCCCTGACCCGAACGAGAATTTCGGGCGACGAGCCGATCAGCGCGAAGCCAGGCAGGTCGAGGAAATAGAGGAAGGGCGACGGGTTGATACGGCGGAGTGCGCGATAGAGGTCGAAGGGCGGCAGGTCGAACGGGGTCGAGAAACGCTGCGAGAGCACGACCTGAAAGATGTCGCCCGCGGCGATATAGTCCTTCGCCGTGCGGACCATCTCGGCGAAGCGTTCGGGGCTCGTCGCGGCGTTGCGGACGATGGCGTCGGGCTGCGCGTCGGTCGCGGCGCGATCGGTGTGCGCGCTTTGGGTGGCGAGCCGCGCGGCGATGCTGTCGAGCCGATCCTGCGCCGCATCGATCATGCGGTCGATCGGCGCGCTGGCGTCGGGCCAGATCGGCGCGATCAGGAACAGCTCGTCGGCGAGGCGGTCGAAGACGAGGATCGTCGTCGGGCGGACGAAGATCATGTCGGGCAGGCCGAGCCCGGCGCCGGGCGCGCGCGGGACGCGCTCGACGAGACCGATGGTTTCATAGGCGAAGAAGCCGACGAGCGTCGCGAGCGCCTTGGGCAGCCCCGCAGGCACGTCGAAGCGGCATTCGGCGACGAGGTCGCGGAGCGCTTGCAGCGCGGGGGCCGCGATGGGCGTGAACGTCGCCTTGTCGTGACGCCAGTCGCGGTTGATCCGCGCGACGTCGCCTGTGACCTCGAACATCAGGTCGGGGTCGAGGCCGAGCAGGCTGTAGCGCCCGCGCGTCTCGCCGCTTTCGACCGATTCGAGCACCCAGTCGCCGCGTCCCGGCTCGATCAGCTTGAGCGCCGCCGACACGGGGGTCTCGACGTCGGCGATCAGCCGCTGCCAGACGACCGCGCCGCGCCCCTGCGCCAGCGCTTCGAGCGCCGCGGCCCTGCCTTCGAGCGCCGACATCGTCCCTATTGGACCGGCGCCGCGCCGGTCAGTTCCTTGCGCAGCTGTTCGAGCAGGTCCTTGTTGATCTTCACCCCGGCGCGGCGCTTCGCCTCGGCGACGAGTTGGCCGACCAGCTCGTTGCCGAACGCGGGGCCGAGCGGCTGCGCGATCGCGGCGACGCGCTTGGGGTCGATATCCTTGGGGTTCGGGCGGTCGACCTCGCCGAGCGCGATCACCATCCAGCCGCGGTTGCCGGGGATTTCGAGCGTCTTCACGCTGCCCTGCGCCATCGAGAAAAGGAGCGCGAGCTCGGGCGGGACCGGCTGGCCGTTCTGACCCAGCTCGGCGCGGCTGCCGCCGATCGTCTGGACCGTGCCGATGTTCGGGCCCGCCTCGCGCGCCGCGGCCGCGAGGTCCTTGCCGCCTTCGACCGCCTTGACGATCGCGCGCGCCTTGTCGCGGGCGACCTTCTGCCCCTCGGCGAGGCGCCAGTCGGCGAGGAGACCGCCGCGAATCTCGGCGAAGGGTGGCGGCGCGGCGGCGACGATGGACTTCACCGCGAACACCGCGAACTTCTCGTTCTCGACGATCGTCGCGAGCTGGCCTTCGCCTTCGGTGCCGCCCTGAAAGGCTTGCGCGATCATCGGCGCCATTTCGGGGGGCAGGGCGAAGGCAGGCTGCGCCGGCGCGCGGCCGCTGGGAAGCAGCGCGGGGGTCTCGACGAGCTTGAGCTTGCGGTCGTTTGCGACCTCTTCGATCGCGGCGCCGCCGTTCACCGCGTCCTGTAGCGAATTATAATAGTCGACGACCGCTTCGTTGGCCTTGTTCTTCGCGAGTTCCTCGCGGATCTCGCCGCTCGCCTCGGCGAGAGTGCGCGCGGGCTTGACGGTGACATTCTCGACGCGTGCGACGGCCCAGCCGAGCTCGGTCTGCGTCGGGCCGAGCAAGTCGCCCTGCTTCGCGGCGAAGGCGGTCTTGGCTACCGCGGCGCTGGTGGTCGCAGCATAGGCGGTCTGGGTGAGATCGCCGGTCGTCGCGGCCGAAAGCCCGGCGCCCTGCGCCGCGGCGGTGAGCGACGCGCCGCCGCGCACCTTGGCCGCGATCGTGTTCGCGGTCGCTTGGTCGGGCGCGATGACCTGTGCGAAGCGGCGCGTCTCGCTGGCGGCGTAGCGCGGCGCGTTCGCCTTGTAGGCCTCGGCGATTTCGGCGTCCGTGACCGCGGGCACTGCGACGGCACTGCGGTCGAACAACGCATATTGGATCACCCGGCGCTCGGGGATGGTGTAGCGTGCCACATGCTGCGACAGATATTTGCGCAGCGCCGCGTCGCCCGGGTCGCTCGTCGGCGCAAAGGGGCTTGCGGGAACGAAGGTCGCGGAGCCGCGCCGCTTTTCGAGCAGCAGCGCCGCATAGGGCTGCGCCATCGCCGCCGACACGCGCGGCATCCGGCCGATCGGCTCGGCGATCTGTTCGAGGAACAGTTGCTGGCGGATATCGCCGCGCAGCTGGGCTTCGCTGATGCCGTTCTGGCGCAGGAAAGCCTGATAAGCCGCCTGGTCGAAGCTGCCCGATACGCCGGCGAAGATCGGCAGGTCGGCGATACGGCCGTCGACGAGGCGCTTGTTGAGGCCGAAGCCCATATCGTTCGCGAGCTGCTCGAATGCCGCGCCCTCGATCAGCTGATCGAGCACCTGGTCGAGCCCGCCCGATTCGACGAAGGCCGCCATGGTGAGCCCCGGCTGTTGCTCGCGCGTCTGATTATAAGCGAGCCGCACGCGGTCGCGCAGCTCGCCGCTGCCGATCTCGGTGCTGCCCACCTTGGCGACATTGGCACCGCCGAGCCCGCCGAAGGCCGAGTTGCCGGTGACGTCGCTCAGCGCGAAGGCGATGCCGACGAGAACGACGAAGGCAAGCGCGAGAAACTTGCCGAGCGCGGAGGAAAAGAGGCGGCGGATCGCGGTGATCATCGAACGGGCAATCTTTCGAATGGGCGCAAGGAAGGCGCGGTTCGGCGCTGCTTTAGGCGCGCGGCGAACAGGCTTCAAGGCGGGAAAGGCTTTTCCACCCGGCTTGCCTATGGCTGGTCCGCAAGGCTAGGGCGCTCGCAATCGAAACCAGCAGCATGGAGTGGAGCGATGGCGCGGCGCAAATATGTGGTCGGCAACTGGAAGATGAACGGTCTGCGCGCGGCGCTCGGCGAGGCTGAGGCGATCTTTGCCGCGGCGCGCGGCCACGCCGCGGTCGACGTCGCGCTCTGCCCGCCCTTCACGCTGATCGGCGCGATGGCGGCGACCGGCGGCAGCGTTGGCGGGCAGGACTGCCACGCGCAGGCCTCGGGCGCCTTCACCGGATCGGTCTCGGCGCCGATGCTCGCCGATGCCGGCGCGCGCCTGGTCATCGTCGGACACAGCGAGCGGCGCGAGGGGTTCGGTGAGACCAACGCCGACGTGAAGGCGAAGGCCGAGGCGGCGCTCGCCGCGGGGCTGGCGGTGATCCTGTGTGTCGGCGAATCCCGCGCGGTACGCGAATCGGGCGGCGCGATCGACCATGTGCTCAAGCAGGTGCGCGAATCGCTGCCCGACGATTTCGAGCGCGCGGCGCTCGCCATCGCCTATGAACCGATCTGGGCGATCGGCACCGGGCTGGTCCCGACGACCGAGGATGTGGCGGCGATGCACGGATCGATCCGTGCCGCGCTCTCCGAACGGATCGGCGCCGGCGCGGCCGAGGTTCGCATCCTTTATGGCGGCTCGGTCACCGGCGACAATGCCGCCGAACTGCTCGGCGCGGGCGACGTCGACGGCGCGCTCGTCGGCGGCGCGAGCCTGACCGCGGCGAAATTCGTGCCGATCGTCGAGGCAGCGGGGATGCTGGGGTAGTTTGCCTGCTTGTCGGCTTGCGACCGATAGCGGCCATATCTTCTCCCCTCCCGCAGGCGGGAGGGGTCGGGGGTGGGCAGCGGCGGGGCAAGAGCCCACCCCGCTGCGGCTAGGCAGCAAGCTGCCAAGCCTCGCTGCCCCTCCCGCCTGCGGGAGGGGGCATCAAATCAACCTTCAGACGACAGATCCCCAACCCAATGCCGATGACGCGCTTCTTCCTTGAAGCCGCGCGGCTTCGTCTCTATGTGCGCCTGCGACTATGGCCTCATGCGGGGCCGTTCACGCTTTCGGGAAATTTCGATGTCCAGCCTCTTTACCTTCCTGCTCGTCGTCCAGGCCGTCGTCGCGGCCGCGATGATCGGCGTCATCCTGATGCAGAAGTCGGAAGGCGGCGGGCTGGGGGTCGGGGGCAGCCCGGCGGGCCTGTTGTCGGCGCGGGGCGCGGCGGATTTCCTGACCCGCGCGACGACGATCCTCGCCTGCCTGTTCGTCGGCCTGTCGATCGTCCTTGCCGCGATGGCGTCGGTCGGGCGCAGCGGCTCGACCATCGACACCTCGCTGTCGAAGACCGCGCAGCAGTCGAGCGGCACGCCCTCTTCGTCGCTGACCGGTCAGGCCCCCACGGCGCCGAATGCGGCGCAGCCCGGCGCTCCGGCGAGCGACGACCCGCTGGCGGCCGCGGCCGCGGCGGCGAACCAGCCGGCGCAGACGCCCGCTCAAAACGCTCCTGCCGAGAAATAAGCCGCTCCGCCCCTGACGGCGGCGCGTGCGCCTTCGCGTGGCGGAATTTTTTCCGCCGCATGTGATTCGACGGCTTGCGCCGTCACCCCTCCTTTGAGTAAGTCTTTCCTCCCATGGCGCGGTTCATTTTCATCACCGGCGGCGTGGTCTCCTCCCTTGGCAAAGGTCTGATGGCGGCAAGCCTCGCGGCCCTGTTGCAGGCGCGGGGATTTCGCGTGCGCATTCGCAAGTTCGATCCCTATCTGAACGTCGATCCGGGCACCATGTCGCCCTATCAGCACGGCGAGGTCTATGTGACCGACGACGGGGCGGAAACCGACCTCGACCTCGGCCATTACGAGCGCTTCACCGGCGTCGCGGCGCGTCAGAGCGACAATGTCACCTCGGGCCGCATCTATCAGCAGATCATCACCAAGGAGCGCCGCGGCGACTATCTGGGCGCGACGGTGCAGGTGGTTCCGCACGTTACCGACGCGATCAAAGCCTTCGCCCGCGCCGAGACCGACGACCTCGATTTCGTGCTGTGCGAGATCGGCGGCACCGTCGGTGACATCGAATCGCTGCCGTTCATCGAGGCGATCCGCCAGCTGAGGAACGAGGAAGGCCGCGAGAACACGCTGTCCGTTCACGTCACGCTCGTCCCCTATATCGCCGCCGCGGGCGAGCTGAAGACCAAGCCGACCCAGCACAGCGTGCGCGAACTCGCGTCGCTGGGCGTCCAGCCCGACATCCTGCTCTGCCGCTGCGAAAAGCCGCTGCCCGACGGCGAACGCGCTAAGATCGCGCAATTCTGCAACGTGCGGAAGGAAGCGGTGATCCCGGCGCTCGACGCCGATTCCATCTATTCGGTGCCGGTCCAATATCATGGCGAGGGGCTCGATTCCGAAGTCCTGCGCGCCTTCGGCATCCACGACGCGCCCGACCCCGATCTGACGGCCTGGTACGACATCATGGACCGCAAGCAGCACCCCGAGGGCGAGGTGACGATCGGCGTCGTCGGCAAATATGTCTCGCTGCCCGATGCCTATAAGTCGCTCAACGAAGCGCTGGTCCACGGCGGCATGGCGCACCGGGTCAAGGTCAATATCCGCTGGCTCGACGCCGAGATGTTCGAGCGCGACGAGGATCTGGCGGCCAATCTCGAGCCGATGCACGGCATCCTCGTTCCCGGCGGCTTCGGCGAGCGCGGGTCGGAGGGGAAGATCGCGAGCGTCCGCTTCGCGCGCGAACGCGGCGTGCCTTTTCTCGGGATCTGCCTTGGCATGCAGATGGCGTGCATCGAGGCGGCGCGCAACACGAGCGGGATCGCGAAGGCATCGAGCACCGAATTCGGGCCCACCGACGAGCCCGTCGTCGGCCTGATCACCGAATGGATGAGCGCCGAGGGGCTGCAGCAGCGCGGCGCCGACACCGACATGGGCGGGACGATGCGGCTCGGCGCCTATGAGGCGAAGCTGTCGCCCAACAGCCATGTCGCGAGCATCTATGGCGCGAACGACATCAGCGAACGCCATCGCCACCGCTACGAGGTCAACGGCGCCTATCGCGACGCCCTCGAAAAGGGCGGTCTGGTCTTTTCAGGCCTGTCGCCCGATGGCATGCTGCCCGAAATCGTCGAGCGGCCCGACCATCCGTGGTTCATCGGGGTGCAGTTCCACCCCGAGCTGAAGTCGAAGCCGTTCGATCCGCATCCGCTGTTCGCGGGCTTCATCGAGGCGGCGGTCAAGCAGAGTCGGCTGGTCTGACGCGGCGCAGGGAAGGACAGGGGCAATGGATCACGCGAAACTCGCCGAACTTCAGGGCCCCGATAGCATCTTTTCGGGGCTGACCGTCGACGATTGGGCCGACATAGCGGGCCGCGCGGTGGAGCTCCGGTTCGTCAAGGGCAAGGAATTGCTGAGCCAGGGCGATACCGGCGACAGCCTGCTGATCCTGACCGAAGGCAGCGCGCGCGTCTCGCTGCTCACCGCGAACGGGCGCGAGATCGTCCTCGCCTACGCCGAGCCCGGCGCGGTGCTGGGCGAGATCGCCCTGCTCGACGGCGGCGAGCGCACCGCATCGGTGATCGCGACGAGCGCGGGCACGGCGCTCCAGCTCGGCCGCAACGCGATGCGCGATTTCGTGACGAGCCACCCCGATTTCGCCTGGTCGCTGATGCAGCAGCTCGCGCGGCGGCTGCGCACCGCCGACCAGACGATCGAAAGCGACCGCGCCTACGCCTCGGGCCCGCGCCTCGCGCGCTACCTCAAGCGCCTGATCCGCAAGGACAGCCCCGACGCGGTCGCGCGCGTCGAACTCAGCCAGACCGAACTCGGCAATTTCGCCGGCATGAGCCGCGAACATATCAACCGGCAACTGAAAAGCTGGGAAGAATCGGGAGTAATCGCGCTCGACCAAGGCCGGGTGCGGGTGCTCGATCCCGAGATGCTTGAGGATATCAGCGAAGTCGAGGGGTAGGGGCGAAGGTTGGTTGGGCTGGTAGCGGTCTATCCGACCGAAAGCCGGGGTCCATTCACACCAGCGCCGGAGGAATGGATCCCGGATCAAGTCCGGGATGACGAAAGAGAGAGGTGTTCGCTCCCCGCCCTAAAGGCGTGGTAATGTCTTCTCTCGCACGACGGCCTGGAAATCAGTTCCGCAGCCGGTCGATCGCCTGCGCGAGCGCGACGTAGAGCTTGCCGATGTCCGACGAGAGCAGGGTGACGCTGATCGCCGAGCCGTCGCGCGCGCCGATGAGCAGGCGCAGCATCGCCTCGAAATCGTGGATGAACTGGTTGACCGCGGCGTGGAAGCCGTCGTCGGCCTGATAGAGGCGCAGGATTTCCTTCGCCTCGCTGTTCTCGACCAGCTTGACCGCGCGCCGCGCGAAGACGCCGCGGTCGCCCTTCAGATAGGCGTCCCATGCGGTGTCGCTGACTTCGCTCGACAATATCTTGGTGAGGTCGATCGCGGTCGATTTGAGCGCCTCGGTGAGCAGCCCCGCCTGTTTCGCCAGCGAATCGCGATCCGACGCGGCGATGGCCTGATCGGCCTCGCGCGCGCGCTGTTCGACGCTGGCGCTGGTGTCCATGATGGTGATGAGCTGGCGCATCAGCCGGTCGGCGGCGCCGTTCGCGGCCTCGACCGCGCGCTGCGAAGCCTCCTCGATCGCGCCGAGCTGCGCCATGATCTCGGTCTTGAACGCGGCGTCGATCGCTTCGGTCGCGGTCGCCTGCATCGCGTCGCGTGCGCCGGCGACGAGCTTGTCGAGCGTCTGCCGCGCCTCGTCGGCGGCGCTGTCGGCGGTCGTGCGCACCTCGCCCAGCGTCGCGATCATTCGCGCGCCGCCCTGTTCGGCGAACTCGTCGGCACCGGCGCGCAGCTTCGCCAGCGCGGCATCGGCTTCGGCGAGCGAGGCGTTGAGGCGCTCGGCCAGGGCCTGCTGGCTTTCGGCATGGCCCGCCATCTTGCCCTCGTTCGTCTGCAAGGTCGATTGGACCGCATTGACGTGCGACAGGGTCGACTGCGCGACCAGCTCCGACGCCTCGAGCATCGGCTTGATCTGCGCCAGCGCCGTCTGCGTGGTCTGGCCGTGCGTCGCCATGCGATCGAGCGCATGCGGCAGCGTCTCGTCGAGCTCGCGCGTCACCGCGTCGAGCGCGAGCAGCAGCGATTCGGCATGGGTGATGAGCTGATGCGCCGAGCCGTTGCCGCTCTGCACCTCGGCCATGAAGGCCGCGAGCTGACCCTTGGTATCGTCGATCGCGCGGCCGATGACGCCGGTGCTCGCCGACACGCTGACGTCGAGGACCTCGAGCTGCTGCCCGACCTCGGCGACATGCGCCTTGATGCGTTCGGCGAGCGCTTCGCTCGCCGCGCCGTGACCCGCGATCTGCTCGCCGATTTCGGCACCCGCGGCGCGCGCCGCCGCAAGCCGCGCGTCCATGTCGGTGGCCGCCGTGTCGACACCTTCGCGGAACTGGCGCCAGCTCGCTTCGATCTGCTCGCCCATCGCCGCGACGGTTGCGCTCATCTCGTCGCGCGCCGCCGCCGCCGAATGGGTGATCTGCGCGAGCGCGGTGCCGTGCGCGCCGGTGACCTGCGCCGACGCCGCGAGCAGCGTCGCCTCGGTCTCGCTGGTCCGTTCCTGGAGCGAGGCGATCGCATCGGAGAGGCTCGCGGCCGAGGCTTCGCCGGTCTGCGCAGCCTTCGCCGCTTCCTCGGCGAGCGCGGCGAGTTTGGCCTCGAGCCCGGCGCCCTGCTGATGCGCGACGAGCCCCGCCTCGCGGAAATTGACCGCGAGCCGTTGCGCGACGTCGTCGATCCGCGGCAATCCCGCGAGCAGTCCGTCCATCCGCTGCATCGCGACATCGCCCGACCGCGCAAGCTGGTCGTTGGCATTGGCGATCACCGACGCATTGCTCGCGAGCTTGTCGCTGCTTTCGTGCAGCCGCGCGACCGCGTCGAGCCCGAGCTGCTGGACGATCTTCGCTTGTTCGGCGAGCTGCTTTTGCGCATCGGCGAGGTGGAGGCTCAGCGAGTGCATCGAGAGGCCGAGCGCCTGGTTCTCATCGCGCAGCGCCGCAGCGACGCGGGCGAAGCGCGCCTGTTCGGAGCGGCTCGACCGTAGCGCTGCCATCCACAGCACGAGGAGAAGGGTGAGCGGCATCGCAATGGTCGCGACGAGCGCGGGCCATTCGGCGAGCGTCGGCGAGCGGCTGAAGCGTGCGGTCGCGACCGTCAGCGCGAAGCCGGTCCACAGGAGGCCCGCGACGACGAGCAGCGCGGGAAGGCGGTCGCGCCAGGGGGAGGGTGACGGCGGTGCCTCGTCCGGTTCGTCGCTGTCGACCAGCGCCGAGCGGTCGAGCCAGTCGCGTTCGGCGGGCGCTTCGATCCCAGCCGCGGCCATCTCCTCCGCCGGCGCGCTTTCGGGCGCGGCGGTTTCGGCGGGCGCTGCTTCGTCCGCATCCTGGCTTGCTGCGGAATTCCGCCACAATCCGACGATCTTCTTGTCCCCCGTCATATCACCATCTTACCCATCAAACGCCCCGCGCGAAACGGAAACTTAACCACAATATGACAGGGCTGTGGAATGTCTTTCGACAGTGGCCCCCTCGACCGGTATCTCAGCGCCGCGGTCGGCGACGACGCGGCGATGGCGCTCGACCTGCGCGGCGCCTTCGCCGATAGCGCGCGCGACCTCAGCGACCTGATGCGCCGCGCCCGCTGCGACGCGAACTGGCATGTCGCGGCGCTCCGCCTCAAGGGGCTCGCCGCCACTTTCGGCATCGTTCCGCTGATCGAACTCGCCGAAGAGGCGATGGCCGGCGCGCCGGGCGATCCCGCCGTGCTGCGCCAGATCAATAAGGCGATCGAGACCCTCGCCTAGGCGCCGCGCGACAAAGCGGGTTCAATCCCCGTTCAGCCGCATCCTGACATCCGAATATCGACCTCGGCCGTCTTGCCTTGGCAACGCTTGACGTTTAGCCGCGTTACCGAACCGCGGCCGAACCGGCGCATGTCCGGGCAAGGCGGCCGATTCATAGGAGAGATTCACAATGACCAAGCGTTTTCGCTCGATGTCCGCGACGGCGATGGCCGCTGTGCTGGGCCTCGCGATGATGACGACCGCCGCCGTTCCCGCGGCCGCGCGTGAAAAGCAGAAGAAGGAAGAGGCGGCCAAGGGCCCGCAGATCACCCCCAGCAAGGCGTTCATGCCGATCGTCCAGAAGATGGACGAGACGCTGAAAAAGAAGGATGCGGCGGGCCTGCAGGCGGCGATCGCCGAGGGCCAGGGCAAGGCGACCACCAACGAGGACAAATATTATCAGGGCTTCTTCACCCTGCAGCTCGGCATATTGAACAAGGATCAGGCACTGCAGGAGCAGGGGCTGAACGGCGCGCTCGATTCGGGTCTCGTGACGGGGCCCGACACCGCGGTCTATAATTTCTTCGCCGGCCAGTTCGCCTATCAGAAGAAGGATTATGCCAAGGCGGCGCAACGGCTCGAAGCGGCGCGCGCCGCCGGGTCGACCGAGGCTTCGCTGCCCGACGCGCTTCTCGACAGCTATATGAAATCGGGTCAGACCGACAAGGCTGTCGCCTTCGCCAAGGAAAATATCGCCAAGTTGCTCGCCGCCGGTCAGCGGCCGTCCGAGCAGATGTTCGTGATCCCCGCGCGCGCGCTCCAGGAGGCGAACCGCACCGACGAGATGTTCGACCTTCTCGCGCTGCGCCTCCAATCCTACCCGAGCCCTCAGATCTGGCACCAGACGCTGATGATTGCACTCAGGGGCGCCGACAAGGACCGCACCCTCGACACGCTGCGCCTGATGCGTGCGACGAACTCGCTGCTCGAGCGCGGCGAATATGCCGAATATGCGTCGCTCGCGTCGCAGGCTGCCCTGCCGGGCGAGGCGGTCGCGGTCATCCGCGAGGGCAAGGCGAAGAAGGTCATCCCGGCCGCCGACGCCGATCTCGACGATCTGGCCAAGACGCAGGCCGAGCGCGCGGGCGACGAGGAATCGACGCTCGCCGCTTATGCGAAGAAGCCGGCGACGCTTTCGAACCCGAAAGTCGCCGGCGTGACGGGCGACGCGCTCGTCGGCTATGGCCGCGCGGCCGAGGCGATTCCGCTCTATCAGGCGGCGATCAGCGCTGGCGGCGACAAGGAATTGTGGACCTATCGCCTTGGCGTCGCGCAGGCGCTGACCGGCGACACCGCGGCCGCCAA
>Ga0182745_1000685_pt1 | contig 35576 bp, 33 predicted proteins | sample eDN3rd30CKraftBY_FD_128523 | JGI IMG/M metagenome (GOLD analysis project Ga0182745, IMG submission 128523) | Enriched backyard soil microbial communities from Emeryville, California, USA - eDNA 3rd pass 30_C Kraft BY (version 2) (version 2) | ecosystem: Environmental > Terrestrial > Soil >...
ATGCCGACCGAAACGCCGCCCTGAATATCAGGGCTCTGGCACTTCCTAAGCGTGCCACAGAACTGGTGAGCGTTAGCGCTTAACCGGAAATCCCACGTGCTTTAGCCGTGGGAAGCTTAACTCGCTCACTACCCCTCTACTTCAATGTCGTTCCGGACACTGGAACGCTCTCCTGCAAAGGATGCGGGACATGGCATACCCAACTCTCGACGACGAAAACGAATTCCTTCAGAAGAAGAGCCCCGAACCAACCTCACAACGTCCCACCTACCACCCGGTTCCCCTCTTCGTTTGGTTCGGTCTCTGCGCGGGGTGGCTCGAGTTAACGCTCGTCCTGGCGATGCGAGCTCTCGACCCTCGCATCTCGAAAGAGATGCTCCGAACCAACCAGCATCACTTTTGGATGAATCCGCTCGCGAACTTCCTGCTTTTTGGGGGAGTGGGTCTAGTCGTTTTCATATTCTCGTCCCTTCGCCTTCGTTTGAGCGCCGGCTGGCAGTTTCGGATCTTGGTCTCACTTACATGTCTGGCCGTCCTACTCAGAGTCGAGGGGCTGTATGAGTCGGCCTGCCTGGTTCTCGCGGGCGGACTTGGCTCGACCATTGGGCCCTGGTTGGCTCGCCGCGAACCCCGACTCAGAACGCTCATTCAGCGCACCAATCTCGTCATGGGGGCGGGCCTTCTGGCCCTAGTCGCGGTCGGTTCCACCCTGGTTCTGACGGCGGAGCAACGAGCTCTTATCCGACGACCCCAGGCCGCGCCCGGTACGCCAAACGTTCTGCTCGTGGTGATGGATAACGTGCGCGCCGCGAGCCTGAGCCTCCACGGACACCAGCGAGAAACCTCGCCCAATCTGAGCTGGTACGCTCAGCAAGGGCTCGTTTTCACCGAAGCTCGCGCCCCTGCCCCCTGGACTCTACCGACCCATGCAAGCTTGTTCACTGGCCGCTGGCCTTTCGAGCTTTCGGTCTCCGCGGAGCACGCACTCGACCGAGAATTCCCGACCCTGGCCGAAGTGCTGGCGAAGAAAGGCTTCGCCACCGCCGGGTTCGTGGGAAACACGTTCTACTGCAACGCGCTCTACGGGTTGAACCGAGGCTTCGACCGTTACGACGATGCCTACGAAAACCAGTCGATCTCGTTCTTCGAAGTGTTCTGGAACTCGAGCCTCGGCCGCAAGCTCATCCACCTACTCGGATATCCGACGCGCGTGGCCGATGGCGAGACCTGGGTGCGAAAGTCGGCCGAGATGATCAACCAAGACGCTCTCGCCTGGCTCCGTGGACGGCCGAAGCAACAGCCCTTCTTCCTGTTCTTGAACTATTACGATGCGCACGCTCCGTTCCTTCCTCCCGACGGCCCAACGCCTCGGTTTGGCCAGGCCGCGCTCCCCTTGGCGCAAAGACTCGAGATCGACCAGCGATACCTCGACTGGTCCGAAGGTAAGCCCAACGCCCAAGGACTGGGCCCGGAACGCATTGTGAACGATGCGATCGATCTGTACCGGGACTCTTATGAAAGCTGTATCGCCTCACTCGACTTCCAACTCGGCCAGCTTCTTGGTGAACTCGAGCGCCAGGGAACCCTCGAAAATACACTTGTGATTATTACCTCCGACCATGGCGAACACTTTGGGGAGCACGGGCTTCAAGGGCATGGACTGAGTTTATATCGGCGAGAAATCCACGTTCCGCTGGTGATCATTCCCCCCAGCCGAAAGCGCGCCGAGCCTCGCGTCGTCACCGAGCCGGTTAGTCTTCGTTCCTTGCCCTCAACAGTCGCCGACTTCGTCGACCTGGATGGGAACCACCCCTTCCCGAGCCGATCGCTAGCGCGATTCATGCATCAACCCACTGATCCAGAATCCGCGCTCCCCTCCACCGTCCTGAGTGAGGTCGAACAGATCAAGACACTCGGAACCAACGATCTGATCCCCTCGGCGCGTGGTCCGCTTCGCTCGCTCATCTCTCCCACGCACGTCTACATCCAACAGGCCGATGGACAGGAAGAGCTGTATGACCTCCAGCATCACCCCGAGGCCGAGAACCTCGCCCCCTCGCCCGCCGCCGAACCGACCCTGGGCGAGTTCCGCGCTCAGCTCACTCGGTTGGCACCGAAGAAGTCCGCCACGGACCGAAGACAACCGAAACGCATGCCTGGAAAAGTGATGTTCTGATTCCGGGTGCCTCGCGTGGTCTCAAACGTTGCGCGCTATCACGCGAGGCATCGACCAACCTCCACGAGACTGAACGCATCCCTTCGCGGTAAGGTTCCGAAAGATCACGCATTACGCAAACGAGCGCCATTCGACGCCAACGACATAAACACACAATGATTTTTTATTAATCCGCATCATTTTCGCTTACCCGTTCCTCCCAAAACCTCAATCCAATATTGATCCAATGGGGAATCAGCCACATGCCTCCAAACAAGTGTGCTCAGTGTGGCGGGTCCGAATTCCACTCAGAACTTTTGAAGGTTGGATTCCCGTTCACCCCGTTTGTCTTCACGGTAAACGTCGGTTCCATCCTTTCGGGCATTTATGTTAAAGGGGCGGTCTGCCTCAAGTGCGGCGTGGTGGTTTCCTATGTTGAGGACGCCGCGCTGAAGAAGATTCGCAGTCGCATTGCTTCGCGGAAACCGAAATCGGCGATCCCATGACCAACGATCTGATCGATGAATCATGCCACCAGCATTCGGAGCGACTCAATGAGGTTCCCTTAGCAATTCGAGCTTGCATGCGGCCCCGCTAATCCGTTCCTTGTTCACCAGGTCGCTTTCACCAAGCGCTTCGCCCGCTCCAGAATTATCAATGTCCCGGGAGGACTTCGCCGGGAACAAAATCCCCCATCCGCTGTCATCGCCTTCCTTGCCTTCGTCGTCATCCAGTTCTAGCCCTTCCAAAATGTTGACTTTCATTACTAGGTACTGTAAGATTGGCCGGGTTATGGGAGATGAGTGAAGGGGAGGTTGAAGAATCGACATGGCCGCCGAGACGCTGACTCGCATCGATTGGGCGGAAGCGAACCAACAACTGAAAGGGGCCCAGCCCGCTGAGATTTTGCGCTGGGCGGTGGAGCGGTTTTATCCCAAGCTAACCATGGCGACGGCGTTTGGTCCAGAAGGTTGTGCCATTCTTCACATGCTGGCCGAGATCGAGCCGAAAGTCCGCGTCTTCAACCTCGACACCGGGTATCAATTCGCTGAGACGCTGGAATTACGGGACAGGATCGCCGAGCGATACGGCATTGAGGTTGAGCTGGTGCGTCCGGAGACCACGGTCGAGGAATACGAGTCCCTGCACAAGGGACCGCTCTACGTGGACCGACCCGACCAGTGCTGCTTTGACCGCAAGATTATCCCGCTCCGAGCCGCTGTCCGCGGATACGACGCCTGGATTTCGTCGATTCGAGCCGATCAATCGGCGCATCGAGCCAAAGCCGACGTGGTCGGATGGGATGCGAAATTCGGCCTGGTGAAGGTCAATCCCCTGCTCCACTGGACGCACCGGGATGTTTGGAGTTTTGTCGTCAAGCACAACGTGCCCTACAACCCGTTGCACGACCAGGGTTATCCCTCGATTGGCTGCTGGCCCTGCACGCGGGCCGTCGCGGAGGGCGAGACAGACGAACGCGCGGGGCGTTGGGTTGGCAAGGCCAAGACGGAGTGCGGACTCCACTCGATGGATAGCAGTCAACTTTAATCGTTCACCTAGCTAACCGGCGAATGCTTTGCGAACTTACCAAGGGCATTCGGACCATTCCCTATTTTTTGGATCGAAGCCGACGAACGACTCACCCCTGATGAGTGATCGTTCAAGGAATCCCACACCCGCGGTAGGATTTCCGCTTCCAGGTCCGAGATCGAGATTGGAACGCGTAACGCCATGAAGATCTCGGCCAAGGCGGAATATGCCTGTTTAGCCATCCTGGCACTTGCACACCGCCAGCAGGTGGATGCTCCCATTCGGATCAGGGAGATTTCCGAGGAGTACGAAATCCCTGAGCGGTACCTGGTTCAAATTCTGCTCCAGTTGAAGGGAGCGGGCTTGGTAACCAGCACGCGCGGGGCCGCCGGAGGATATCGCCTGGCCAAGCCCCCCGAATCCATCACCTTGAGCGAAGTCCTTCAGGCGATTGATGGGCCTGACAACGCCACGCGCGACATCAACCGGCCCGCCCACCAGGTCCTCGCCGCGGTTTGGGAGGATGTCCGAAACGCGGAACGTTCCGTCCTGGAGCGAACCACCATCGCCCAGCTTGTGGTTCGTACTTCTCCGCGCGAGTGGGTCATCTGAACTCGAGGGTGCGCCCCCCTTTACAACTCACTAGCCAACCTGGCTTCGAGCCACTTGTGCTCAACTTGCTAAAATCCAGATCGCTTATCGGTCGCTCGTTCCCAAGCAGTTAGAAAGGGGCATCGCGATTTCCGGCTCGACTCACTCGGTCCAGAGCGGCTTGAACTCCCCTTACGGAGGATCCCTCGTCGATCTTCTGGTCGACGAGGATCGAGCCGATGAGATGAAGGCCACCGCCAAGAACTTCGCCAGCGTCACGTTGGACGAACGAACGCTGTGCGACCTGGAACTCCTGGCGGTAGGAGGATACTCTCCGCTCAAGGGGTTCCTGGGCCAGGCCGACTACGAAGGCGTGGTCAACGCCATGCGGCTGGCGAACGGAACCTTGTGGCCCCTGCCCGTCGTGCTCCCCGTCACCCCAGGCCAGGGCCAGGGGGTCGAGGAAGGCAAGCCCCTCGCCTTGCGAGACGTGTACGGCAACCTGCTCGCGTTCCTGCATCCGGAGGAGATCTACCGCCCCGACCGCGAAGTCGAGGCACGCGAGGTCTATGGCTCAACCGACGCGAAGCACCCTTCGGTGGCCTACCTGAACTCATTGCCCGGCTATTACGCGGCGGGCCGGCTGGAAGTCCTCAGAACGCCCCCCCACTTCGATTTCGTCGAACTCCGACGGACCCCCGCTCAGCTTCGAGCACACCTCAATTCGCTCGGGTGGGAGAAGGTGGTCGCCTTGCACACCACGACTCCCCTGCATCGGGCTGAGGAAGAGATGTCCCGAGCCGCCGCGAACCAGGTGGGGGGTGGGCTGCTCATCCACCCAGCCGTCGAAGGGGCTCGCCCCGGCGATATCGATCATTACACGCGAATCCGCTGCTACCAGGCCCTGGTCGAGAACCCAGACGCCGGAAGTCCGGCGGTCCTGAGCCTTCTCCCCCTGGCCTCGCGCATGGCTGGCCCTCGTGAAGCGCTCCTCCACGCGATCCTTCGCCGCAACTATGGCTGCACCCACCTCATCGTGGGCGACGACCATGCCGGTCCAGGGACCGACAGCAACGGCGTCCCGTTCTACCCCCCCCGCGCCGCTCAGGAACTCTTGGCGGCGCACCAGGCCGAGATCGGCCTGAACCTGGTCGAAGCTCGGCCGATGGTCTACCTCCCTGACGAGGATCGCTATCGCGCCGTTGACGAGGTCCCCGCGGGGGTGAGGACCATCGCCCTTTCCGAGGCAGAGGTGCGGAAGGACTACCTGGCCCAGGGACGACTGCTTCCGGAATGGTTCAGCCGTCCCAAGGTCGCCGCGATCCTCGGCGAGGCTAACCCGCCAAGGTTCCGCCAGGGGCTGACCATCTGGTTCACTGGCCTTTCGGGCTCGGGCAAAAGCACTGTGGCCCACGCCTTGGTGGAACGGCTCGCGGAGTTTGGGCGGAACGTCACCTTGCTCGACGGCGACGAGATCCGCACACACCTCTCGAAGGGGCTCGGGTTCGCCAAGGAAGATCGGGACGAAAACATCAACCGCGTGGGCTATGTCGCGGGACTCGTCGCCCGGCATGGTGGAACCACCCTATGCTCAGTGATCAGCCCCTATCGCGAAACGCGCGATAACGCACGTAAGGCGTCCCGAGGAAACTTCGTCGAGGTCTTCTGCGACACTCCCATCGAAACGTGTGAGAAGAGAGACGTAAAGGGTCTTTACGCGAAGGCCCGAGCCGGCGAGATCAAGGGGTTCACAGGAGTCGACGACCCCTATGAAGCTCCTCTAAATCCGGAAGTCACGATCGATACCAGCAAGCTCTCGGTCCGGGAATGCGCTGATACCATCATCGGCAGACTCCTTGAGCTCGGATACATCAAAGAATCCGCGTAGGACCGCCCGCACACTCGCCTTTTCTCAAGTCGGCGCTGGAAAAGCAAAGTGTGTGGATCGCTCAAAAGTCCAAAGGGATTGGTGCCCCCTGACACCAATCCCTTCGGGTTTCGCCTCGTTGGTTTTCCGGCTCACGATGCTGGCCGGAGTTTTCGCGATTTGGTTTTCAGGCCGACTCGACGTTGGAGTCGAACACGCGCACCTTCGCCCAGCCATCTCGATTTTCTTCGATGAACTTAAGATGCAAGGGGGCTTCCTGGTAGAGGTCGTGCGAGGCCTTCGTGTCGAAAACGACATGGAGCGCCACGTCGAAATCTCGGTCGTTAACCGGTCGGTCCAGTTCCACTTGCAACACACCACAGCCGAAAAAGACCACTCCTGGATGATCCACCAGGTATTTCTTGCAAGCCGCCACAAGCTTGCGCTTGCTCTCTTCCGACTTGTCCTTGAGCTCAAAATAGACGTTATGCGCAAGCATGTTCATTTCCTCGCAAAACAGGAAAGACCGACTCGTCCGGTGATGCTATCACAAGACACCTCTACCCGACAGGGAGAGCCAACATGCCGGGCGCCGGTGCCGATTCAAGTCCCGCCCAGGTCCCCTACCGCGCGAAAAGGCTTGGGGTGAACTCGAACGGGGCGAGTTGCCGACCACTTCTCGGCGGGATTGGGAAAACGTTCCAGGATTGGTCCGATGGTCAAGCGAACCGGGAAGATCCGGTGAGTCGGTGCCGCCAACGCGAGACGCCAGCTTGAGAGGCTGATCAGAGCGGTTCCAACCGAGATGAAACGGGTCGGTGTTTAGCCGAGCTGGGCACCCCGGAGCACCTTCGCGATCGACTTGACGTTCACGGGCCGAATCAGTCCGAGCTCGGTCACGATCCCGTCGATGAGCTGAGCGGGTGTGACATCGAAGGCGGGATTGTAGACAGTGACACCTGTCGGAGCGGTCTGCCTTCCGAAGCCCTCGGTGACCTCGCGTGGGTCGCGCTGTTCGATTGGGATATTTGAGCCGGCAGGGATCGAGAGATCGAATGTGCTGGAAGGGGCCGCGACGTAGAAGGGGATCCCGTGGGCCTTGGCCAGCAAAGCGACGCCGTAAGTCCCGATCTTGTTCGCCGTGTCGCCGTTGGCGGCAATGCGATCGGCCCCCACGATAACGAGTTGGACTCGTCCTTCCTTCATGACCTGCGCGGCCATGTTATCGCAAATCAAGGTGACGGGAATGTTCCGCCTCATTAATTCCCAGGCGGTCAACCGGGCCCCTTGCAGCAACGGACGCGTCTCATCGGCAAAGACGCGGAGCTCCTTGCCGGAGGTATGCGCCGAGAAGATCACGGCCAGGGCGGTGCCATAGTCGGCCGTGGCCAGTCCTCCGGCATTGCAGTGGGTGAGAATTCCCTGTCCGGAGGTGATGAGGTCGGCCCCGATGCGGCCGATCTCGCGGCACATCGCCTTATCTTCCTCGGCGATGGCATGCGCTTCGTCGAGAAGGCGAGCGAGCAGTTCGGAGCCGCTGGTCCCTTCATACCGATCCGCGACCCGATCCATACGGTCGAGCGCCCAGAACAGGTTCACGGCGGTCGGCCGACTGGTCCTGAGCGAGGCGCTGGCCTCGCTCAGGCCTCGGCGGACCTCGTCCAGATGATTTGAAACGGCGTTCCGGCCACCGAGCACCGCGCCGTAGGCCGCGGCGATTCCGATTGCCGGGGCCCCTCGAACGCGCAAGCTACGGATCGCCTCCCAGACAGTCGGCACATCCTTACAATCGACCCGGACTACCTCGGTAGGCAACCGGGTCTGATCGAGGAGCCGGAGGCACCCGTCGGAAGCGTTTCCAACCCAGCTCAAGGTTTCCAGAGTTGAATCGCTTTCCTCAATGCTCACAAGTCGTCATCCTCATCATCATCCGACTCATCGTCCGACTCCTCGGGATCAATCCAAACGTAAAGCTCGGAATAGACATCCCAGATATTCTTGACGGCCGACTTGAGGTCGCCCGACTTGAGAGGTCCCTGTGCTCCATTGTACCCCGCGATTTCGGCGGCGATCTTCAGAAGATCCACGTTCTGGCGCCGGAGTTCGAGGAACATCTGGGTTTGGGTATCGAGCTCGAGTGCTTCTTCGAGCGCTTCCTCCACTTCATGCTCGTGTGCGTGGTCATGGTCGGCGTGCAAGCCACCATCAAAGTCGTTTTCGCTCATGTTCGTTTGTCTCCGTTACAGCACACGTTCAAGCAAAAGGTTCGCCGATCGAGGATCAGCACACGATCAAAGACTCACCCTACCCACTGCGCGCGGAATCAGCCAGGTGATTCCAGGGAGAATAGGGGAGTCCGAAGGTTTCGGCAATCGCCTTGTTCGTGACCTTTCCCCCCAGGATGTTCACGCCCTCGGCAATGCCGGGATCGCTCGCGGCCGCCTCTCGCCAGCCTTGATTGGCCAGGTGGAGCAGGTAGGGGAAGGTCACATTACAAAGGGCATAGGTACTGGTGCGGCTCACCGCGCCAGGCATGTTGGTCACGCAGTAGTGGACGATATCGTCAACCAGAAACGTTGGCTCGTGATGCGTCGTGGGACGGCTCGTCTCCACGCACCCTCCCTGGTCGATGGCCACGTCGACGATCACCGAGCGCGGCCTCATCCGCGTCAGGTCTTCACGACGGACCAACCGAGGTGCCCGCGCCCCCGGGACCAGGACCGACCCGACGACCAGGTCGGCTCGTTCGATCGTCTCGAGAACGGTATGGCGGTCGGAAAAAAGCGTGGTGACGTTGGGGGGCATCACGTCGTCCAGATACCGCAGGCGGTCGAGGTTGACGTCCAAAATCTTGACGTTCGCCCCAAAGCCCGCGGCCACCTTCGCGGCGTTGGATCCCACGGTTCCCCCACCAAGGATCACCACCTCGGCCGGAGCGACCCCTGGCACGCCCGCGAGCAAGACCCCCCTGCCCCCTTGCGGGCGCTCGAGGTACTTGGCTCCTTCCTGAATACTCATGCGCCCCGCCACTTCGCTCATGGGGGTGAGGAGTGGCAAGGCGTTCCGGCGGTCGCGCAAGGTTTCATACGCGATCGCGGTGATCCCGCTGGCGATGACAGCGTGCGTGAGTTCCTCGTCGGCGGCGAAGTGAAAGTAGGTAAAAACCGTCTGACCGAGTCGAAGCCTGGGCCACTCCTCGGCTTGTGGTTCCTTCACCTTCACGATCAAGTCGGCCTCGGCCCAGACCTCGGCCGCCTGCTCGACCACACGTGCACCGGCGGCCAGATAGAGGTCGTCGTCGATCCCGCTCCCCTGACCGGCCCCCCGTTCGACCAGAACGGTATGGCCATGTTCCGTCAGCTCCTCGACGCCCACGGGCAAGAGGGCCACGCGATATTCGTCCGCCTTAACTTCTCTGGGTAACCCGACAATCATCACAATCGTCCCCCAAAGGGTGAACCAGAGCGGGCGAGCAAACGGCTGGTGAATGGACCACCAAGAACCATTGTCAATGAATCGACCCCGGCCACTTATCGTTGAAGCCGGGGTCGTCGAAAAAACAGGTCTCGGCAGCCGAACACCGGGAGGCGAAGGGTCAACCAATCAGGTTGACTGATCGCCACGATGCCCGTTCGTTCGGATTAGGCCTTGGTGGGGAAACGAGGGGGCTTCTCGCGGCTCGCTCTCCAGTCGGCCAGCAACGTCTTGAGCTCCTCGAGCGTGACATTGCCATGGTCGTCGCCCGAGTTCCAGCGATCCATGATCGCCTTGTGGCGGTCTCGAAGGACCCCCTTGGGCAGGAACTTGCCATGGAACTTCTTCAAAACCTTAAGCCTGGGATCAGCCGGAGCCTTGGGCTCGGCAGCATCCTGGGGCGCCGCCGGGGCCTCAGCCGCCGGAGCCGTCGCCGCGTTCTTCGCCATCGAAATCTCCCTGACCTTCTTCGAGAAGCGCAAGCCGAGTGATCGTGGATTGTTACGGGTACGCTCCCCTTCGATCAAATGAGGGAGATTGCGCGCACCTCGCATTGAGAATGGGGTCAGTCTAATCGATCGGGGGGTTCGCTGACAAGCAGACCTCGAAAGCGTTTAGGATAAGCATGCCCTGGGTCAGCTCTTGGTCCGATCGAAGGACCAGGTTCTGGGTTCAAGCCAGGAGTTTCCGCACGACCTCTCCCGCGACGTCGGTGAGCCGGAAATTCCGCCCCTGGAACCGGTAGGTTAGCTTGGTATGCTCCAGGCCGAGCAGGTGGAGGATGGTCGCCTGGAGGTCGTGTACGTGGACTCGGTCTTCCACGGGGGCGAATCCGAACTCGTCGGTCTTCCCCAGGCTGAGACCTGGCCGAGTTCCTCCTCCCGCAACCCACATGGTCGAGGCGTCGATGTGATGGTTTCGCCCCACGAATTCACGCGTCTCGCCCATGGGAGTACGTCCGAACTCTCCGCCCCAGACCACCAGCGTGTCGTCGAGTAGTCCCCGCCGCTTCAGGTCCATCACCAGTGCGGCGCTAGGTTGATCGATCTCGCGGCAGACCTTGTCGAAGTCGGCATTCAAGGTTTGGCCGGGGCCTCCGTGGTGGTCCCAGTCGGTGTGGTAAAGCTGGACGAAGCGAACGCCCCGCTCGACGAGTCGACGAGCGAGCAGACAGTTGTTGGCAAACGATGCCGCGCCGGGTTGGGCGCCATAGAGGTTGAGCGTCTCGGCCGACTCCCCCGATATATCAATGAGTTCGGGGGCACTGGTCTGCATGCGGTAGGCCATCTCGTAGGCGGCGATGCGGGTCGAGATCTCCTGGTCGCCCGTCGACTGGAGTCGAACCTGGTTCAGGTCACGAATCGCCGAGAGCGCCCTGCGCTGGCTTGCGTCGGAAACAGGGTCGGGGCGGGCGAGGTCGAGAATCGGCTCGCCACCGGAGCGAAGCGGAACGCCCTGGTGCACCGTTGGAAGGAAGCCGCTGCCCCAGTTGACCGCTCCCCCCCGAGGCCCGCGCGGACCGGACTGAAGCACCACGAACCCAGGAAGGTCTCGCGACTCACTGCCAATCCCGTACGTGACCCAGGACCCCATGCTGGGGCGTCCAAACTGCGTGCTCCCCGTGTTAAGGAAGAGCTTCGCGGGGGCGTGGTTGAAGACGTCGGTCGCTACCGAACGGATGATGGTGATGTCATCCACCACGCGAGAGAGATAGGGGAGGTTCTCCGAGAGATACTCACCCGACTCCCCATAACGAGCGAACTTCCGGCTCGTTCCGAGCAGCTTCGGCACCTGCTTGGTAAAGGAATCCATGAACGCGAACCGCCGGCCCTTGATAAACGAGTCGGGGATCGGCTGGTCCGAATACTGTTGGAGCTTCGGTTTGTGTTCAAAGAGCTCGAACTGGCTCGGCCCGCCCGCCATGAAGAGATAGATGACACTCTTCGCGCGGGCTCGATGATGCCCGGAACGTGGCGCGAGCGGATCCTCCGTCGGTTGTGCGCCTCGCGCGGCCCCGTCCGCGTCAAGCAACGACCCCAGCGCCAACGACCCCAGCCCAAGCGCGCACTGGCCGAAGAAATGCCGCCGCGTCTGGTCAAGTAACGCCAATCGATGATTCATGGCTCGCTGGCGATCAGACCGTCCCCGTCGGAAAGGGAGGAAGGATCACCACTCCTTGGTTACGGGTGGCAGGTGATTGTGCTGACTTCGAGCATCAGGTCGCAGGTGCTCCATCGACTGATTAGGAGCAAGGATTTCAATCTGCCAAGGCAACAAGCTGCGCAGCGTGCCTCAATACCGAACCCGACCCCTTCGAATCCCTTGACTCGGAAGGGATCGTACGCACGAAGGGGAGGGATGAAGACTCACTCGCGCGTAATGAACTCGTCCAAATTCAACAAAACTCGAGACAAGGTGGTCCAGGCCGCGAGGTCCACCTGAGACCAGTTTCGAACGCGATCGACGGGGTCGGTTGCCGCGGTGAGTTCGTCTCGCCGGTCTGGGCCGGAAATGCCTTCGAAACGTTCCTCCGCCAGAACTTGCTTGAGCCGGGACCGCTCCAGGTTCGAGGGGAGGCGGCTCAGGCAAAGGCGAAATGCCAGATCAATCCGCCGATCGTCGCTGGTAGGAGCCTCGCGGAGCAGGCGGCGAGCCAGGGCCTGAGCAAACTCATAGGCCGACTCATCATTCAAAAGCATGAGCGCCTGGAGCGGCGTGTTGGATCGAATCCGCCGCGAACAGGCCTGGACCGCGTTGGGGGCATCAAACACGATAAGCGAAGGGTGGGGTGTTGCGCGCCAGAAGTAGGTGTAAAGACCGCGCCGGTAGCGGTTCGGCCCTTCATCCGCCGTCCAGGCGCGTCTCATCTGCCCCTGGTTCATCACCCCATCAGGCTGAGGCGGGAAGACGCTGGGCCCTCCCACGACGGGAGTCAACAAGCCCGTGGCCGAGAGTGCGACGTCCCGGATCATCTCCGCGTCGAGTCGGAGTCGCCCTTGTCGAGCCAGAAGCCGATTCGCTGGGTCGATCGCCTCCGCGTCGCTTCGAGCGGCCGATGACTGGCGATAGGTCATGGAGGTCACAATCTGGCGATGGATCGCCTTCATGCTCCAGCCCCCATCGACGAATTCCGTCGCAAGCCAGTCGAGGAGCTCGGGGTGAGAGGGTGGAGTCCCCTGGGTCCCAAAATCGTTCTCCGTCTCGACAAGGCCCAGCCCGAAATAGGCCTGCCAGATCCGATTCACGGTCACTCGAGCGGTGAGCGGGTTCTCGCGACTCACCAGCCAGCGCGCCAGGTCGAGCCGGTTGGACTTGGCCGTGGGCGTGCTGGGGAGTGCAGGGAGAATCTTCGGCACACCAGGCGAGACCGGTTCACCGGCCCGCGTGAAGTCACCACCCAGCATGATGGTCGTGACACGCGGCTTGGCGCGCTCGCGGACGACCATCGTTGTTATGGGCTTCGGCTCGGCCCGTTTGATCGCGGCCAGCTTCCGGTACAAGGCCTTGACGTCAGGGTCCTTGACCTTTGCCAGAAAGAGCTCGAGTACCAGTTGCTTCTGACCGGGTGTCCGTACTTCGGGGGCCTTGTCGAATGCGGCCTTCAAGGGAGCGGGTTGAGCCACCTTGATGGCGGGGTCGAGTGTTGACTCCCAGGCGCGTACGCGTTCAGGTAAGTCAGGCTGATCCTTGGCCAATTGCGAATGAAACGCCGCGACCCGCTTACGTACGTCCTCACGTTTCTTCAAATCCTCAGGTGTAACGAACTCCATGTCGGGCTCGTCCACGTTGTTGAAGAAGGCGAAGAACTCGTAGTACTCGCGCTGGCTGAGTGGGTCGAACTTATGATCATGGCACTGCGCACAGGCCAGGGTCAGGCCCAGGAAGGTGGTGGCGGTGGTGGCAACCCGGTCGAACACGGAGTCGACCCGAAATTGTTCGAGGTCGATCCCCCCCTCCTGATTAATCGGCGTATTGCGATGAAACCCCGTCGCAACCTTCTGTTCGAGCGTGGCGTTCGGCCGCAGGTCCCCCGCGAGTTGATCGATAGTGAACTGGTCGAAAGGGAGATCCTGGTTCAGCGCGTTGATGACCCAATCGCGGTATTTCCAGATGGAGCGAGGAGCGTCGATGCTGTAACCGTTGGAGTCGGCGTATCGAGCAAGGTCGAGCCAGGGGCGTGCCCAGCGTTCACCATAGTGAGGTGAGCCAAGCAAGCGATCGACCACACGTTCGTAGGCATCTGGTCGAGGGTCCGCGACGAACTGATCCACTTCCTCAAGTGTTGGGAGCAGCCCCGTCAAATCGAGGGTGACCCTTCGGAGCAACGTCTTGCGGTCCGCTTCTGGTGAAGGAGCAAGCCCCGATCGATCGAGCCTGTCGAACACGAACCGATCAATCGGGTTTTGACTCCAGGCGTGGTTAGACACCTTCGGAAGTTCGGGGCGGACCGGCGGAACAAATGCCCAGTGTCGAAAATCAACCTGTGAGGGAACCTCATCGCTCGGTGCGCGTGCCCCTTGGTTGATCCACGCTTTCAGAAGGGCGATCTCCTGGTCGGAGAGAGGCGGACGTTTCAACGGCATTCGTTCGATCTCACCACCACCCACCACGGCCTCGATGAGTAGACTTTCCTCTATCTGCCGCGGGACGACCGCGGGGCCGCTGTCTCCCCCGTCGAGCGCCCCCTGCGCGGTGTCGAGCCGCAGCCCTCCGCGCGGCTTTTTCACCTCGTGGCAACTTACGCAGTGCTTTGCCAGCAAGGGCTTAATGTCTTTAACGTAATCTATAGGTTCTGCCCCCGGCGCCATTCGCGTCGAAAGCAAGACCACACCAGCGAGGCAGGCCAGCGTCGATTTCATCGAGCAGCTCAGAGTTTTGGGGGGACTCGCCCCTGGTAGGAGCGGCCTCCTCGGGCAGGAAAATTTGATAGAATCGGATTGACATCTTGAGTCTACCCCTCGACCTGGCCCCTCGCCAACCCATTTTTTTGGCATCGACCGATTTGACCGATTTCCAGACTCCGCCCGCCACGATTGGGAGCTGCGAATACGGATTCAAGCGGTAGTCCGAGCGATTACGTTTGACTAAACAGGCCAAAATAAGAGCAACACCATAAGTCCATAACCTAGACCACCCAGATTCCTTCCCAAGTTACCGAGGGCGTGGCATAATGGAAGGTCGTTGGGACAAAGGGTCCGGTAGGCGGGGGATTTTCTCCCCATTTGAGGTCCCTTGAGCAATGAGCCTTGAGTGTATAGGGAGGGTTATTGGTGGGAAATAACTCTCAACGAAAGAAGGAACGACACGCTAAGCGTCGGAAAGAGAAACAGAAGAAACAGGTTCAGCAGAAGGAACGGACCAAGGAAATCACCCAGCACGGGGTGGCCGTTACCGGCACGAACGCACCTCACCGACAGCGACTGGCGCGGCAAAACCCGGTTGCCTGGCCTGACGAACTGCCCGAGGACGCGGCCATCTTCGATGAGAGTGCACTCCACTCGTTGCCACCGGAACGAGTCTCCCAGGTTCAGGTGGTTCAAGAAGCGCTTCAAGAGGCATTGGAGTCGCGGGGCGAGAACGCCCTAAAGAGCATCTCCGTTATTCCTCGAAGCAGTCCCTTGAGCGAATGGCGCTTGTTCATTCGAGGGCTGGTCGACTGGCTCGCCGATCTCCCTGAATCGGCGACCGAGTCCTGGAAACGGCTGGATTCCACGCGACGTCCCGGCCGCATCGCCACCGTGATGATGGCCTCTCGCCATCTCGACCTCGAGCAGCGTTCCCCTTCCACAGCCGACACGTCATCCAACGTGGAGGATGAAGCCTCCGTGCTCACCCGGATGGACGCTCAGCAACTGTATCACGCCAAACTGTTGAGACGGGTGCGCTTTGATCGACACGCTTTGAAGATCGCCGAGTCAGGGATGAACGCGCCCGAGGAAATACCCGACGTGGACTTGGGGCCAGCCAAGATATCATGGCTGGAGCGTTTCATCGCGGAATATCGGGATACCGAACCAGAACTCTCGGAAGCACTCGCGCAAACCGCACTGGCGCACGCCTTCGACCAACAGTACACCGACCTATTTGAAAGCGCCATCGCGAAGTTCGAAGGGCCGCGTCACGACCGCCGAAACCGATTGTTGACCTACTTCTACTATAGTCAGTTCGACTCCTTGGCGTCGGAGAGTCTTGCCAACAAGGCACTCGACAGATACCTCGACCATGACCTCCCCAATAACGAAGCCTTATCACCATCACTTCGAGGAGCGATCGCGAGCCAGGTCCATCTCAACGTGGCAACGAGCTTGATCGCCTACAGCAAGGGACCGGGGTTTCTCGGCCACCTTGTTAATTCCACACTCAACGACTCTTTAATCCGAAAGCATCTCCAGGCGGCCAGCAAGGCCGCGCCCTCCAACGGAGAGGTGTACGAGGAATACATCGATTGGATCGAAACCAAACTGGATTATCCCAGAATCTCGAAATCCGAACACGAGCAGTTCGAAAACGAGTTGGCGAAGGTCATGGCGTCCTGGTCGGCAGGCCAACCCGAAAAGGTCGAGCCGCGACTCTGGTTGGTAACCCAGTATCTGGAGAACGAACAGCTTCAGGAAGCCCAACCTCATATCGAATTCCTCGCCGCGTCTCGCCAGGACGATCCGCGCGTCCGCGCGATGCCCTGGAAATGGCAGCTCATGGAAGCCATGCGGTTATGCCGCAGAAAGGCCTGGCTGGCCGAGGTTCCACCTCACCTGAACGAAGTCGAGAAGTTGTGGCCCACATGGTTGCCGAAGGCGTGGTTCCTTTATTTGGAAGCCGCCTTTACCTTGCGTAGCGGCAAGAAAGAACTTTTCGAAACTCAGCGTCAGCAGATCTGCGAGCAATTGGGCCGAGATCGAGATTCCCTCGCGGATGCCTGTATGATGTTAGCCGCCGCGCAGAAGATGCGGGCCACGCCCACCGAGCTCAAAACACTGCGTGCCGCGGCCGATCTCGCTCTGAAGAAGGTAAAATCCGCCGCGCTGGACCAGATACTTGAAGTCGCAGGCTTCTTCTGGGATCTCCATCGGATTCAGATGACCTACCCTGGCTATCGATCACACAGCAAGACGATTGGCGATGAGCTATTCGGCCGGCTGAAAAAATCACCCAAACTCGTAGTCGATCGAATTGATGACGAACTCCTTCAGAAATCCGTATTGTGGGGCTCGGAGCATCGTTTTTGGTCAAGCTATAGTGGATCGAGGTTTCCCGCTTTTTTCGAGAAACAGGCCGTTCAAAAGCACCCGTTATTCGTGGCGGCCAAGGCGAACGCGATCATCAAAGATCCATACATGACCTACTATGAAAGAAATCCTTCCGAGCTGGTCCGAATCCTACGTGATGCAGCCTCTTCGCAACGAGACGCCTACAATCAACATTGGCTTACTCATATGAGCAACCAACTGGAAGACGTAGTGAATGATCAGAGTTTCCCCCTATTCTGATCTTCCGTACGGAGTCCAGAATTCGCCCAAATCCAAACCCGATGAATTCGATTGGGCCTTCATTCTTGTTTTCAGTCGACCAACAAGCATCCGCTTTACCGATGATTCGGAGGGCTTGATTAAGGTCAAGGCTTTCCGACTCAACCCAGACGCGGTAGATACGCGAGAAGCAAGGGCATGAACTCATCCAAGTCGGCCGACCCCTTCGATACGCTCGGGCTTCCGAAGCACGCCGGAGAAAATGAGGTACGCGCCCGGTATCTTGAGCTCGTGAAGAAGTACTCGCCGGAACGCGATCCGGAGAGGTTTCGCGAGATTCGCGCCGCTTATGAAGCAGCCAAAAATCCGCAATTAATCGCCAAACGTTTACTTGTGCCACCGACCGACGAGCCCCCAACGTGGGCCACCACGTTGGAGACACAGAAGCAGCGCCCTCCCAAACTATCTCTGGGTTTCTTGCTGAGCCTCGGCAATCGAGGTGAGCTTGACTCTTCAAATCCCTCTCGATCTCATTGAAGATCATCAACGTATCCGAGTGCATCACCTTGCAGCCGGATCCCGACATCAATCGCCCGCAAGATCGACACAACATGGAAGACTCGGCTTTTCCCTATTCGACCTCAAACGAGCCTGGGGCAGGCGATGTGCCCGCCTCGCAGGGAGACCTCCCGAAATTCGGAGCGGTCGATATCGTCGAAGCCTTCACGGCGATGCGGCATGAATGGCGCGGTCAGTCCAAAGAGAGTCGGGCCGTCGCCGATCAGATTCAGGCCGCGGTGACGAGTATTCAGGCGTTGGAGTCGACGTTACGCGCTGACTTCGCGAGCCAGCGACCCGACAACGCCCACGAAGCGAGGCCCCTTGCCTTGCTCCTCGTAGAGACCGACCATCAGGTCGCAAGGGCGGTAAGTGCCATCGCGAGTTGGGAAGCGAATCAGCGCGAGCGCGAAGGGGCACGGGCCCGAGCATTTGAAGAGAGCATCGCGGGGATGAGCGCCCTCGCCCGCTGGTTCGCCCGTCCGTTGCTGACACAGGTCAAAAACGAGATTTCCTCGCAAGATCCAGGGATGGAGAATCCGGCATCGCAGGGTCTGAAAATGGTTCTCGCCCGATTGCGACGAGCCATGCTCGATCAGGGCCTCGAACGGCTCGATGTTCAGGGACAACCGTTTGACCCGGAGACAATGCGCGCGATTGGAACCGTCGCCTCGACGGAGCAGCCTGCTGGGTATGTGGCGGAACAGTTATCCCCCGCCTATCGCTGGCAAGGCAAAATACTCCGGTTTGCCGACGTAAGAGTGGCCAGTTGAATTGAGGGCCTTCTCCGCCAGAATCAATCTCTTCGATCCTTAACGGTACGAAGAAAGCAACGCGCGGATTCGAGAATGCTTGAATCCGGAACCGTTCCACCGACATTCGGCATCCACTCTGTTTTTCAGGAATATCGTCATGGCGGAACGTCAAGGGCCTATTGTCGGGATCGATCTGGGTACCACCAACAGCGTGGTGGCGGCCGTGGTGAACGGACAACCCCGCGTCCTCGACGAAGCGGGCGAGAGCTTGCTGCCGTCCGTCGTTGGGATCAATTCCCAGGGGCAGTTGGTGACCGGGACCGCTGCCCGAAATCAACTGGCCGCTTTTCCTGATCGTACCGTGGCGTCAATCAAGCGTCGCATGGGCACGATGGATCCCGTTTCACTCGGCGACCAGACTTTCACGCCGCCGGAGATCAGCGCCATGATCCTCCGCAAACTGCGTGACCGGGCCAGTCGTGCACTCGGTGAGTCGGTCGATCGGGCGGTCATCACCGTGCCCGCCTTCTTCGATGAGAACCAGCGGCAGGCGACCCGCGAGGCCGCGTTGCTGGCGGGACTCACGCCCGAACGGATCATCAACGAGCCGACCGCGGCGACCTTGGTCTATCACGCGGGAACACACGACCAAAAACAGATCGCCGTTTACGATTTTGGTGGCGGAACCTTCGACGTATCGATCGTTCGCATGGAAGCGGGAGTCGTCGAAGTACTCAGCAGCCACGGCGACGTTCACCTGGGCGGGGATGACCTCGACCTGGCCCTGCTCAACCATGTGACCGCTCAATTCCAGGCCAGCCACGGGGTGGACCTGCGTGAGAACGCGCAGGCCCGATATCGCCTGATTCAAGCCTGCGAACACGCGAAATGCCGGCTTTCCTCCGAAGAGACCGTGCAGATCGCCGAGGAGTTTATCGCCGAGAAAGACGGCCAACCCTTGCATCTCAACGCGACCATCACCCGGCAAACGTTCGAGGAACTCATCGAACCTTACGTCGCACGCACGATCAAGAGCGTCGACGAAGCGTTGCGAGGCGCGGGGTTAACCATCCATCAAATCGATGATCTGGTGCTGGTTGGGGGCTCAACGCGTATCCCCTTGGTGGAGGATCGGCTACGAGATGAATTTCAGAGAGAGCCCAGCCGCGCAGTGGATCCCGACCTGGCGGTCGCGCTCGGTGCCGCGGTCCAGGCGGCGATGATCGATGGCCGATCCGCGGGGCCGGTGCTGGTTGATGTCACGGGCCATACCCTCGGTATCGAAGCGTGCGAGCAAATGACCATCCTGGGGCCAGAAATGATTTTCTCCCCCATCATTCATCGCAACTCCCCCCTCCCCGCCCGGTACGAACAAGCTTACTCAACCGTCCACGATGCCCAGCGAGAGGTGGAAATTCACGTCCTCCAGGGTGAGCGCCCCGAAGTCCATCGGAATCGGTCCATTGGCAAGTTTCGACTTCAACTAGAACCGGGCGGAGGGAACCGAAGCAAGATCGTCGTCCGCTTCGATCTGACACTCGACGGTACACTCAAGGTGACGGCGACCCAACCCGCCACCGGCCTTAGCCGAGAGTTGGTCATCGATAACGCCCTCAGCCAGTTCCAGGCCGACTCTCGTACGGAGGCCGAGGCTCGCCTCGGTGCCCTGTTCGAGGCCTCTGGAGAACTGATTGGCGTGGATGAGCTACCCACGAGAGAGCCGAATGGGAGTTCCGACCCGGATCGATCTGAATCCAGTTTCCCAGAGGCGCTGGCTCTACTCGCGCAAGCCAGGTCGTTGAACGCGACTCTTGAAGCGGAAGATCGCAGTGATCTGGAAGCACTTTGCGAAAAACTCGAAGCCGCCATTTCAGCGGGCGACTCCTCGACCGTGACTGAGATCGGAGCGGAACTGGATGACCTCCTCTATTATCTCCGATAATTCGACGTTCCGTTGCCCAGTCTGTCGCGCGTCCCAGACGATGCGCGCGGTATGCCGCCGCTGCCAGGCCGATCTCGGCCTGGCCGTGCGGGCCTATCGCCGCCGGGAATTCGTGATCCGAAAGAGGTCCGAAGCCATCGCCCTCGGGGACCGCGAACAAGAACGCGTTCTTACCGAAGAACTGCGCTGGCTCTCCCCCTCCGCGATTCCAGAAACGAACCGATAACTCGGTCGCCTGAATCCGTGGGCGGATTGAGTGGCCCGCAAGAAAAATAGATCCACAGGAAAGCATACATTAAACACATGGCACTTATCATGCATCAGGTCCGCTTTACTTCCTGACCAGCCACAAGTGTGAACGAGTGAATCTCTTCAGCCGTGTCAAACCCGTGTTGCAAGTATGTGAGGGATTTTGGCGGAATAAATTCGATTCACTCGCTTACGCTTCGGGCTTGTAGAAGAAAGATTTGATGCACTCGTTTCCGCTTCGGGTAGGCAAAGACTCAGGGCTTCTTATGCTCCGGTACGCGCGATTGTGGTGCGTCGTCCGAGCCACGGGAGCTTTCCACCCGCTTGAGTTCGCGGCTCAGATCACTTTCGAGTTCGAGCTTGTCGAGCGCGGGGGAATCATCCAGCTTGACGGACCAGTTCCGGCAGAGGTCGTACTTCACTTCGCCTCCCTGGAACGTGCAATCCAGCACGTGCCCCCCTACACTTCGGTCTCGACTGAGAAAGTGCCAGTGGGTGCCGGGAACGTTAAGGCCCACCGACCAGGCAGGACTTCGGATCCCAATCAAGGTCCCCTCGACTTGCTTGTGGGTCCAGACGGATTGCGACTTGGCAACCTCTGCCAACGGCTTGTAAGGAGGTTCTTGCCGTTGAACGCTTCGCAAGGTGATCGAGTCGAATCGTGCCTCGATGCGAAGCGATACAAAGAGATTCCGCTTGGGGATTGATCTCTCCAAGAACCGGTCGAGTGCGGCCAGGCTCGAGAGGTTCGGACAGGAGAAGGTCCCTTCGGGCTGAAAAAAGGTCATCACCGCGAAGGGCGTCGTCTGCTCGGGGGAAACCTTCAGGACTTTGCCATCCCCTCGAACCTGGAACACCTGTCCGTCCAGAACGATCAATTCCCCATCCAGGTGGTCGAGTGTTCCTAGCCCAAAGTCCCCCCATTCCAGGAGTTCCTTGATCTTCCACTTGCCATCGTACTGACCCAACATCAACGAGTTGATCAAGGAAGCCTGGGTCATTTGGTCACGCTGGTTCGCCTTGGCGGGGGCCGCGGCGACGAGTTCCTGTCGTGCTCCAAACAAAACCAGGCACAAGCTACCGGCCAGGATCGTCCATCCGTTCGCGCGCATACTTCGTGGATCCTCTCGAAGTTCAATGGCAGCCAACTCCAACCCCTTGACCCAGGCACGCACCGTCTCAGGGGCATTGTGACTCCTCAAGAGCCGCTCGAACCTGGGATTGGTTGAAGATAGCCAGGAGCCGGACCCCCAGGTTCCGAGGAGCGAGTTCAAAAACGGCCTGAGACTCCGCGAGCCGGCCGAACGGAGTGGTTTGACCCGCCTCGCGCGCCCCATAGAGGCCCTGTCGCATTTGAAAGATCATGAAGCAAGGATCCGGTCCCTCCAGCAGCGCAAGGCGCTGGCGAAACTCGGCCGCGTCCATGTTCAGCATCCTCAGGTCTCGGCGCAGACGTCCCCAACGTTGTTCCCACTCAAAGATATGGACGTTCGGCGGGGGAAAGATCAGGACATTCGCATTCCGCGGCAAATGAGCGTTCATCCAGTCGAGGACGTCGGATGTCGCGGAATCCCAGAAATAGGTTGACTCCATCCCCGCCGCCTTCGCTCCCCGAGGCCCGCCAATCAAGACGTTATAGTAGGCTAGCTCATAGGGGTGGATTGACAAGGTCCCCCACGCGGCCGGAATCACGAAGACGATCGGCAACCAACTCGCGACCCGCCTTCCGAGTACAGGACTCGTCAGAAGGCTCAAGGTCCTGGCTCCATAAGCGGCGAGCACGGGGAAGAAATAAAATGCGGGAACGAGCTGACGAAGACCATCGTGCGCGGGCATGAAGTGGAAAACCCGCATGACCATCAGCATGAGGAATTGCGCGGCGGCCCAACTCGCCACCATATGGTCCGACCACCGCGACGTTGTGCCCTCTTCCGATGCGCCCTTGGTGGTCGGCGATGAGCGAAAAAACAGGCGACGCAACGCGTCTGTCCCGGTCGCGAGGAGGCCGGCCGTGGCCAAGATCAACAGGCCCAACGGCACCATCACCGCCGTGAGAACCAGCGTGTTGTGCCAGGGGAGAAACGTCTGGACGGAGTCGTAGACCTGCCCCAGGTACAGGACGGGCACTTTCTGAGGGTAGGACAAGAACGCCTTCACCCAGCGCACCATGCCCCAGAGGGGGGCCGGCCACCAGGCCGGATTGAGCGAGAGCATGGTCAATGGCGTCAGCGGGACCGACCACACCAGGGGCTTCCACCATCCTCGGGGACGGTACAGCAAAGCCCAAAGGCCCATCGCGGGAAGGACGAGTACGCCCGTGGCCTTGCACATGATCGCGAGGCCCGCGAACACGCCGAACCATCCAGAACCCCGGCCCGACTCGCAGCTCTTGAGATAGGCGACCGCCGAAAGAAACCAGAACGCACCGAGGTCGGAATCGGCCGTGATCTGCTGAGTGTCGGCGAAGATCCGGGGGTTGAACAGTAAGCTCGCCAGGGCCACGAAGGCCGGAGACAGACCCCAGCGCGTCCTCACGAGCCGAAACAGAACGCCCGCCGCGACCGCCATGACCAGCACCGTCGACAGCCGGTAGGCCCGGAGGGGACCGAGCAGCCACTCGAACGAAACACCCGTGATCAGGCTCAGGATCGGAGGGAGGGGAGGATGCTGGTCGGGTACTTCCCGGCAGACGCGCCACGCTCGCTCGAGACCGGCGGGGCTGAGGGCTCGACCTCGGTCTTGCGGGGTTCCCGCGACCTCGGTCAACCACTGTCGAATGTCGTGCTGTCGCTCAAAAAAGTAAGGCTCATCCCAGGTCATCCCAAGTTCGCCGCGGACGCTCCAAAGGAGAACCGTGAACCCCAACACGCCCAGGGCCACCCCAAGAACCTCGAGCCAGGCTCCCTTTGGCGGAGGTGGGACGAGGCCGGTATTGGCGGTGTGGCTCAACGTATTTCGTTGTGAGTCCGCTTCAAGAGGTTGCTGGCTCAACGTGAGTGATCCGCGAATACGGAATGAGAGGGCCGAGCGAGCCTCGGCGAATCCATGGCTTAGCTTAGTCGGAGCGAACGCTACGGATCTACCCCTCGATCCACGATCGATCGTTAATCGCGGAGGTGCTCTCGTTTAAGCTGAGGGGAGAGACCTCAAGGTTCGGAAGCCGACTGAGCACGGACGATCAAGGTATCGCCCCGAGCGGGATTCGACGCGACGACCTTGTGCCAGGAATGCCAGGCCCGGTCGAGCTCGCGTACGTCGGTGAGCCCATAATGCGATCGGGTTGCCCGATCCCAGCCTGAATTCAACCCATCCTTGACGAAGGCAAGGAAGCGAGGCCGCCCCCCCATCTCGACCAGGAACCGGGAGATCGAGTAGCCCTGCCCGTAGAACCCCATCAGGTCGGAGGGATATTCCTCCATCCGAAAGAGGCGGGAGAGAGGGAAATAACCCCGACGGCTGACCAGGTCATTCACGATCTGATCGTGCCGGCTCAGTTCGCGCTGATCTTCGCTCAGGAGGGATGCCCCCTCATCGGCCCAACGGGGCATGGGACCTCCGAAATAGGCCGCGAAAATGGTATGAGTCACTTCATGAGGTAAGGAGGAGGCGAGGATCCGATCGAGCCGCCCTTCCACCATCATTTCCTGGTCCGTGACCCGCCCTTTGCTGAAACCAAAGGAGGTGACGCCTCCCGCCTCGCCCGGGGTAAGCTTGACCCGGATGGGACAGGGCGTACTCCAGGCGGGGAGTTCACGTCCCAACCACTGAATCGCGATGGTCTTGCGGCAATGCTCCGCACGCTCGGCCACCGCGCGGGCGGCTTCTGGCGTCCGCGCCTCGACCGTGAAGTTCGTGGTCCGATACGAGGCCCCCAGCAAACCGGGCAAAAGCACCAGGATGAGTCGGGCGTGAGTCAAGGGGCGGGGCGTGGAACGTACGGAGCGAGCGTCCATGCTCGAAACCTCCTGCTTTGAATCGTGCGGAAGGCCCCGGGGAGGGTAGGGACCCATTCTGAATCAACGGTTTGACTCTCGGCTCGAACCCAGGTGCATTGTCCCTGCGCTGCGACGCCCTTGTCGGCAGGTCAGGCGGGGGACTTTAGCAAAACGGTCTCGCTACGTCTCCCCCGATTTCACCAGATTTCCACTTCTTGGTTGTCTTAAACGATCATTCCGGGGCAATAGCTGGCTCTGGGAGCATTCCCGTGGCTTCGATGGCTTCAACGACCCGTTGGGCCCGAGCCTCGTCGAGCGAACGGAGCGGCGCGGGGAGCATTCGCTCGAGTAGACCCCGTCTCCGGCACATCACTTCCAGGCAGGCCAGCATGGGTCCAAACCCGGTCACGCGTGCCAGCCGGCAGAACTGCGCCTGGAGCGTGAACCCACGCGCGTGGTCCCCTTCCCTGACGGCATTCCAGATGGAGACCGCCAGTTCCGGAAACGGGTTGGAAAGGCTGGTCACAAAACCATCCGCGCCAAGCTCGGTGGAAAACGCGATTTGATCAGTCCCCTGGAGATAGCTGAAGTCCAGGTCTCTGCGCTCGGCAACCGTCCAGTCGAGGGTACGCGTCAGTGTGGGAATAACGTCCTTGACACCCACGATCCGAGGATGTTCCGCCAGCTTGCGCAGCCGACCGAAATCGAGCTGATTACAGACCCAGGGGGCATTATAGATAACCAGCGGCCTGGCAAGATGGTCGGCCAGCGCATGGAAGTAACCGACCACCTCGTCGGGGGTCATGGGCTGATACCAAGGGGGGAGCGCCGCGTAGTAGTCGTAAGGCAGGTCATCGAAGAGTCCCGCGTGGGCGAGGGTTCTCCGCAACCCCTGGTCGGAGATGTTCAGGACCAGGGGGACCCGACCTCCGGCCGACTCCGTGGCCGTTTCGGCGATCAGGCGCTGCTGTGCGTCCGGGATCATGTCAAAGCGAGCGGTCGTTCCGAGAACCCAAAGCCCGTGTACTCCGGCTTGAAGCTGAAACGCGATGAGCCGCTGATACGCTTCCAGGTCAACCTGCTCGTGATCGCCTTGAAGCGGAGTTGGAAGGGGAGGGACGATCCCATGAAGGTGGGGCAAGGACATTGCGAAAGGTTCTCCTTTGTCTCTCTACGTACCGATACTAGAAGAATGAATGCCATACATTAGGGATGAGGTTGCTGGCGAGCCCTCCCTCAATTCTATCGCGCTCGCCGGTGATGAACGCATTCACGAGCCGGCGCGAAGGCCTCTTCGTCTTGATTGCACTGGGCCTGGAATTGGGGAGACGGGGGACGGCCACTTTCAAACCGTTGGGTACTCCCGCTCCACACATGTTTGACCTCGAAGAGTATGATGCGTGGGTAAGCCAGTCACGACTGGGAGCTTTGATTTTTTTCTGATCAACATTACGTTTTTGCGGCCGGTACCCCTTGCAGTCGGAATTGCCTACATAATCGGCGATCTTAGGCTGATGAAGAGGGAGGGTTCTGGCCGAAACACAATTCTGACGGAGGATGCTGGAACGGGCACGTGCCCTCATCGTACGGGCTTGGACGCCGTTTGATTCCTCCGTCGCCGACAACACCGGGGAACGGCCCGGTGAATAAGGGTAAGCCCAATCTCACAGGGCCGATCTCAGTCACGGAGGAGGAAATCCGAATGGCAACCGCACGACTTCGCGTGTTTCCCTACGTTGAAGAAGAATCTCACGACGAGTCGCACGCTCCCTCCATGCCGGTTCGGCTCGCCGACCTCTATCCCTTGCTCGCCCAGGCGTTCCGCGATAACTACGTCTGGCTCCGCGACTTCGAGGACGATCAGATCCTCGTCAACCGCGACTTCTACGAAGTGGTCCGCGCGTTCTCGAACTGTCGGCCATCCGCCTAACCGACCGACGCCGAACACGCCGGCTATTCGAGTGGAAAAACGCGCGATACATCGAATCGCGTGAGATTGCTCTTGTAGACGGCGTGACGAGGTTCTAAGGTTACACGCATTCGCCAATCTAGCGACCATGATCATTGGCGCGTGATCTCTATCGAGCCGGCATCCATGAACACGCCGAATAGCCAGGACGCCTTCACGATTGAGCGTCACGGTGAACTCACTATCATCTCGGCAACTCCGACACTCGAGAGTCTCGAGTTTGGTCTCGAGGAGCAGGCCGCTCTTCTGATCATGGAGCCAATCCGCCACCAGGAAAACCCCCTGGTGGTGTTTGACCTTAGCCGGGTCGATTATTTTGGCTCCATGTTCCTGGCCCTTCTGCTCCGCTGCTGGAAACTCGTCCAATCGAGGGGGGGAATGATGGCCCTGGCCGGGGTCTCAGCCCGTGCGCGCGAGCTATTGCGGCTGACCTCGCTCGATATGGTCTGGCCGATCTACGCGAACCGCCAGGAGGCGATGGAAGCACTTCTGGCGGATTGATCGGCGGACGTTCTCGACCACAAGAGCGAGAGAGCCGGCAAATCCCAGGTCGTTCCATTCCGTTTCATCTCCTCACACTTCCTCTCTTGTGCCAATTCGCTCCAAGGCCCCGACCGCTCGGGAGCAAACTCGTCTCACCAACCGTTGACAGGTATGGGCAGTCGTCCGATGATGAAGGAAATGGGTAGTCAACGGCGAGACCGGTACGGGCTCGGGGAAGGCGATGTTCGCCGGAGCGATCATGGGAATCTATGACCGCGAGTATTATCGAGGCGAAACGCGCGGGTCGGCCTGGATCACCGGGCTGGCGCCGGCCTGTAAGGCCATTATCGCCATCAACGTCATCGTCTTTTTCATTCCCTCCTTGCGCAATGCCGAGCTTGCCGCGTCCAGCCACGCGATCTTCCAGCAAGGCAAGATCTGGCAGCTCCTGACCGCGACGTTCCTGCATGCCGACCAGTGGCACCTACTCTGGAACATGCTGTTCTTGTGGATCGTCGGCCGGGAGATGGAATCGCTCTACGGAACGCGCGACTTCGTGGGACTCTACCTGAGCGCGGCGGTGGTGAGCACCTTGGGGTGGGCTGTCGTCGATGTGATGCTCCAGCAGCATGGGCTCATGATCGGTGCTTCGGGAGCCATCATGGCGGTGGTGCTCGTCTACGCGATGTACTATCCGCACCGGGAATTTTTGCTCTTCTTCGTGCTTCCCGTCCAGATGTGGCTCATGGTGGCCATTTTCCTGGGCAAGGATCTTCTCGATTTACTATCGGGAACCCCCTCGAACATCGCCATGGCCAGCCACCTGACCGGTGCGGCCTACGGCTACCTGTTCAAGCAGTTCGACCTGCGGGTTTCTCGGCTTTCGTGGAAGCGGATGACCCGGCCCAAGCTGCGTATCGTTTCTCCCGATCCGCGCGAGGTGCCCACCTCGCGTAACGCGGGACCAACCTGGTCCGCCAATCCCCCTTCGACCTACCGGCACAATACCTCCTCAACAACCGCCGTGATCGCGGAAGAGCAACTCGACGCCCGCCTCGACGAGGTGCTCGCCAAGATCGCGCGTGAAGGCCGAAGCGGGTTGACCGAGGAGGAGAATCGAGTCCTCCAGGAAGCCAGCCAACGAGCCCGCAATCGACGGAGCGATCGACCCTGATGGCTGCTGTGGTCCCCTCTGACCCAACCTCCCAGGGCATCCGTGTTCGCCCTGCCCTGTTGACGGATCTTGAGCGGATCGTGGAGTTCAACCTCCGGCTCGCTCAAGAAACCGAAGGAAAAACGCTCGACCGCGAGGTTCTCACGAGGGGGGTCAAGAACGGCCTGCGCGACCCTGAACGGCTTCGATACTGGGTTGCCGAACTCGTCGAGAATCAAGCGGGCTCAGGCGCATCCGAGCCCATCGTGGGTCAGGCCGCGATCACCCGGGAATGGAGCGACTGGCGCAACGGTTGGCTCTGGTGGTTTCAAAGCGTCTTCGTCGATGCGTCCGCCCGAGGTCGCGGCGTCTTTCGAGCGCTCTATCAAGAGATCAGGGCGGAAGCCCATGCACAGGCCGACGTCATCGGCCTGCGTCTCTATGTCGAGCAGGAGAATAAGCGGGCCCAGCGTACCTACCAGGCCCTCGGCATGCGTCCGGGTGGTTATCAGGTGTTCGAGGAGCTCTGGACCGACCGATTTGCTTCTCCTCTCCCGCCCCCAGGCTGATTTGCCTCAACCCATCGCCCGTCCACGCAGGTCCGCCGCAGTTGGATGGGGGCCGTCGGTGCGTTCCCCGCCCGAGTGAACAGAACCAGGTTCGCCGGTTCGCCCGCCGCCAGACGAGGTTCCCGACGGCCGAGCAAACGGGCCGGATGGGTGGTCGCCGTCGCGATGGCCCGCGGCAGAGAAAGCTGAACCGACTGGAGCAGGTGGTTCAGCCCGACCTCGATCCCCTGATTCGAACCGGCCAGGTACGGTGTGCCCGCCACCACGATTTTCCCGGCGGGATCAACCGCCCACTCACCGTAGGGGCCGGGCTCGAGCGCGGCGAGTGGGCTCGCGTCACTGACCAGAATCACCCGGTCAGGGGTTTTGGCCCGAACGAGCACGCGTAAGGAGCACGCGTCGAGATGGTGGCCATCCGCGATCAACGACGCCACCAGTTGGTCGTTGGCGGCCTGGGCCCAGATCGGGTTCGGATGGCGTGACAGATTCGAGGCGATCCCGTTCCCCAGATGCGTGCTCAGGGTCGCCCCCGCGTCGGCCGCGGCGCGGATGGTGGCCTCATCGGCCGCCGTATGGCCGATCGCGACCACCACACCCGACGCGACCACCTTTCGAATGAACTCAATCGAACCAGCGCGTTCGGGAGCCAGGGTGATCAACACCACCCGCCCTCCCGACGCCTCCTGAAAGCGCTGAAATAGGTCCCAGTCCGGGTCGCGAACGGCGTGCAAGGGATGGGCCCCTCGGTAACCATCCACCTCGGAGATGAATGGGCCTTCCAGATGAATGCCCAGCACGCTCGCTTCCACCCGAGGGTCGATCTCACAAGCCCTGGCGATCGTCGTGACCCCGTGCAGAAAATCGTCAGGGCTGGCGGTGATCAGGGTGGGACAGATTCGGGCCGCTCCCCAGTCCCCCTGGGCCAGGACGACCTCGATCACCTGGTCCACCGTCAAGCTGGGATCCGAGAAGGAGATGCCCCAGCGCCCGTTAGTCTGGATATCCCAGAACGCCGGGGCCACCCACTGCTCCGAAGCCTCGGACGATCTCTCACCGTCCCAGGGTTGAATCGATTCGATGACCTTGTCCTGGAGCGTGAGGCGAACCCATTCACCGGTCTCGTAATGCCGCGCAACCGTTGCTAACAAGGAATCAGACCCCTATTACTCGAAGTTTCGCTCACCCTTTGATCAACGCGACTCCTGCTCGCCACGCCCCGCTTCCCGGCGTCCCAGGGCCGCGGTGATGAAGTCGCGGAACAAGGGATGCGACTGAGTCGGCTTCGACTTGAATTCGGGATGAAATTGCACCGCCAAGAACCAGGGATGGTCCGCCTGTTCCACGATCTCGACCAACGACGAGTCGGGGCTGAGCCCGCTGAGCTTCATGCCACGATCAATGAACGCGCTAGAATATCGGTTATTGAACTCATAGCGATGCCGATGCCGCTCGTTAATCACGTCGCAGCCGTAGGCCTTATGGGCCAGGCTCCCCGCGGTTAGATGGCAGGGCCACGCCCCCAGGCGCATCGTTCCACCTCGCTCCCGGACGACCGACTGGTCTTCCATCAGCGAGATCACCGGATGCTGGGTCCCCTTATCAAACTCGGTGCTGTTGGCGTCTTCCAGACCAAGCACATTTCGAGCGAACTCGATCACGGCGCATTGCATGCCCAGGCAAATCCCGAAGAAGGGAATCCGCTTGGTCCGTGCATAACGAATCGCCTCGATCTTCCCCTCAATCCCACGCATCCCGAACCCGCCTGGAACGAGGATGCCGTCCACTCCCGCCAGCAGGCTATCCGCCCCCTGCTGACTCAGGTCCTCGGCCTCAACCCGAGTCACGATCACTCGGCTACGGTTGGCAATGCCCGCGTGGTCCAATGATTCATAGACAGATTTATAAGCATCGCGATGCTTCATATATTTGCCAACGACCGCGATGCGCACCTCTTTCTTGGGACGTAGCACGCGGTCCACCAGCTCGCGCCAATCGCTGATCTCGAGCGGGTTGGCCTTCAGTCCGAGCCGCTTGACCAGGAGTTCGTCGAGGCCGTTGCTCACCAGGCTGAGCGGCACCTCGTAGATTGTGTACTCCTTGTCTCGCTCCTCAATGACCGCCTTTCGCTCCACGTTGCAGAAGAGGGCGATCTTGTCTTTGTCATCGGGACTGATCGGATGCTCGGTGCGGCAGATCAAGACGTCGGGCTGAATCCCGATTTGGCGCAACGCTCCGACCGAGTGCTGGGTGGGCTTGGTCTTGAGTTCGGCGGCCGCCTTCAGATAAGGGACCAGGGTCAGGTGGATATAGAGGCAGTTCTCGCGTCCGACATCGAGGGCGAACTGTCGGATCGCTTCCAAAAAGGGAAGACTTTCGATATCTCCAACCGTCCCACCAATCTCCGTGATCACCACGTCCACGTCATCGGTGGCCAATCGCAAGACGGCGGACTTGATCTCGTCGGTAACGTGGGGAATGACCTGAACGGTTTTCCCCTCGTAGTGTTTCCCTTCGCGCTCCTTCTGAATCACCGACTGGTAGATTTTACCGGTGGTGTAGTTGCAGTCGCGCGTGAGGGGAGCGTTCGTGAATCGCTCGTAATGCCCCAGGTCGAGGTCCGTCTCCGACCCGTCGTCCAGCACGTAGACTTCACCGTGCTGGTACGGGCTCATCGTACCGGGATCCACGTTGATGTAAGGGTCAAACTTTTGCAGCCGAACGCGCAGGCCTCGGTGCTCAAGCAACATTCCGATCGACGCCGAGGTTAACCCTTTACCAAGGGAGCTCACCACGCCCCCGGTCACGAAGATATGCTTCGCCATCATGGATCCCAACACAATCCCCTGTTCGTCCGTTCATCAAAAGTGACCGATCCTTCAGTATAGCATCTTCCGGCATTCTCTTGTACGGACAATGAGCGGGTCCCTCATCAAGTTCGCGGGTTTTCAGTGGAGAGTCGTCACATCTCCTTTAATCGACGCACACGGCCGCTGATCGAGATCAAGTGGAACAGTCCACTCTGAGAATCGGTTGCCCCCATCCCGCCCCTGGGATTAGAATCTAATATAGGAAGTGAGTTGAAGTTGTCAGTGAGCAACGCCCGGTAGAACGCTTTGCGGTTTTTTCGCGGAGGTTTCGGTGAGCATGCCCCCAATCAGCTTGAACCGCCGGCGCTTTCTCGGATGCTCGGCCGCGGCGGGTCTGGCCCTCTCACAGGGGCGCGTCGCTGAGGCGGGAGCGGAAGCCACCCCCGTTCGTCTGGGCCTGATTGGGCTTGGGACGCGGGGGACCAGCCTGCTTCGTACCCTTCTGGAAATCCCGTCGAGCCGCATCGTCGCCCTCTGCGACCTCGAGGCGAAGCACACCATTCGCGCCCAGGGGATTGTCGAGAAGGCGCGGAACAGCCGGCCCGAGGGGTATCGATCCCCCGCGCAGCTTCTCGAACGCTCCGACCTGGACGCTGTAGTCGTGGCCCTGCCTTGCGACTTGCACGCGTCGGTCAACCTCGCGGTGATCCAGGCGGGAAAGCACCTCTATGCGGAGAAGCCGCTGGCGCTCACGCTTCAGGAATGCGACAAGCTGATCGCCGAGACCCGATCGGAGACTGCCCCGGTCGTCCACATTGGATTCCAGCGCCGGTCGAACCCGCGTTACCGCGCGGGGGTTGAACTCCTCCGCCAGGGCGACCTGGGCAATCTGGTCTCCGGGCATTCCGCCTGGTTGAGCAGCAACGGCCCCATGAACGGCCACAACGGCTGGCTTTCCCAGCGCGAGCGATCAGGCGACTGGATGGTCGAGCAGGCAATCCATGTCTGGGACGTCTTCAACTGGATCGCCGGCGGCCCCCCCATTCAAGCGTCGGGACGAGGGCGCCGCGACCTCTTCCGCGCGGAACAACCCCAGCGCGACGTCACCGATCATTACTCCGCCGAGCTCGAGTGGGCCAACGGCTTCCACGTCTCCTTCACACAGAGCTGGATCGCCCCACCCGACGACCGCTTCACCGGCGTGAAGCTCCAGGTCGTCGCCGAGGCGGGCGGCCTCGACTTCAGCTCGGGGACCATCACCTACCGAGATCGCGAACGTCCCCGGCAAACCCTCTTTCCGGGTAATCAGCCCGATACCCGCCTTGCCATGGAATCCTTTCTCGACGCGATCCGGGCCAAGCTCGGCCCCCCCAGCGCTTCGACCGCGCCGCTGCCTGCTCCCTTGACCCTGCAAGAGGCACGCGACGCCACGTTGACCGGCCTGCTGGTCCGGAAGGCTGTCGATGAAGGACGAACCATCACCCTGGATGAGATTCGCCAGGAAGGATCGACGGGGCAAGCCCTGAGTTGAACGAACAAGCGCCCGCTTCGAGCAGCGAGCAGACTCACCCTGGCCGCGTCGATCATCCTGGCTGTTGGCGCCACGTCATCTTCCTCAGATGAGGACGCACAAAGGGGCTCATCCCACTGGAGGGCTCATCGGCAAGGCGCTCACAACGACCCGGTACGGTGTCCCCTCCACCTCGCAAATGAGTTCCGTCCCCTCCTTGGCGTGACTGACCCGAATCATCCCCAAGGCCACCGCGCACCTCCAGCCCGGCGAGTAGGCGATGGAGGTCAGTCGCCCCACACTCTTACCATCCTCACTCTTCAACTCCCCCTGTGTCGCCGCGATCGGATCGGGCGACAGAAACCTTGCCCCTTTCATAATTTTATTGACATGCCCGAGCGCGTCCAGGCGAGCGACCGTCTCCTGTCCTAAATAGCATCCCTTCACGAAGCTGATGGCGTGCGCGTCCCGGCCAATTTCCTGAGGGAGGTTGGACTCCACCACATCGGCGTCGAAAACAGGGGTGCCCGCCTCGATCCGAAGGGCTTCGTAAACGCCGTTCTCAACCTCCGGCAATGATGGAACCGTGGCCTGCGCTTGAAGCTCGGCCAGAATCCGCTCACCTTGATCCGCTGGACCGATCAAGGTCAGGCCCGGCAATCCGGTGGGAGCCTCGCGAATCAGACGTACCGGGACCCCGGAAATCGAGGTTAAACCGTGCGACTGAAGGCCCGGCCCAGGAAGCTCCGCGCCCAAGGCGGCAACGAGCATGTCGGCCTCTGGCCCCGCGACATGGTACTCAAAGGTTTGAAGGCTCAGGTCTTCAATCACCACATCATCGAAAATTCCATATTTTTGCAAATGAGGAATCGCCAACCGATCACCGCCCGGGTCGGTTCGAAGTAGGATGTCGTCTTCGCCCAGGCTCAAGGTGATATAGCCGAGGGTCTTCCCTTGGGGGCTCGTGACGAAAGACTCATGCCCGGCGCCGGGGGCGAGGCGTTTGACGTCGTTCGTGGTCAGGTTGTGGAGGAACTTAACGCGGTCTGGCCCCGTCACCAATACTCGGATTCGGTTGCCTCGGTTCAGGAACCCCGCTCGGGTCTTCAGAGCTTGATACTGGTCGAGCAGCTCAGGCATTCGATTCTCGCTTTTCAAAGGCAAAATGAGGCAAGGCCCTACCCGGTACGCCCTCGACGATCATGGGAGCCGGCTCAGTCTTCGCCGCGCACGAATCCCCCGGTAAGGTCAGCGCGGTTAACCACGGTGCAGGAATGGGCACCTTGGATGAGTCGATCGACTTCGCGTGGGCGCTCCAGAGGGATGATCGAGAGCTCTTCGACCTCCTCGGAGGGCAATGCGCTCATCAGGTAAAGGTCGGCCCAGCTCATGGCCTTTGCAATCAGGCGAGCAGCGTCGAGATCGGGGTCGGTCTCAAAACCCGCCAGGGAACGGAAGGCTTTTCTCGGGTCGTCAATCTCGGCCAGGTGACGGAACGCCGGGCCCAGGGTCCCTTGGGCGCGAGACAAGATCGCGATTTTCCCACCTTGTTGAACCAGCGGAAGGACGTTGGCGATCCCTTCGGCCAGTTCGAGAAGTCCCACCGGCTGGCCAGGACCTCCGACCCCGGCAATCACCAGGTCGGCCTGCGATTCAGGCGAAAACCGCCAGAGTTGATTGAGCAAATCCAGACCTTGCGTTCGAACCGCGCTATCAATCCCGGCCACGACCTCGGCCGTACCGGTCAGGCCGGAAATCAGGCCCAGGTGGAACTGACATCCGAGGAGCCAGTTGGCTTCGATCGCGTCCTGAAGCACCTCGGGGTCCGCGGGCTGACCCAACTGCCCCTCGAACCGCTGGCTTTGATTCCGCGCGATCGTCTCCTCATCACTGAGTGTGGGGTAGAGGACACTCCAAGGGCCTCGGTACCCCAGTCCTGGCTCAAATCCGATTCGACCGATCGGGAGGACGAAGTCCGCGTTGGTCAAGTGCTGGTTCAGATAGATGCGCCGCCCCCCCTGGGTGGTCGCCAGGTAATTCAGCTCTTGCCGATCCCTTGGGTCGTGAACCTTCAGCAAGAGCCCCTCGGGCCACTCCCAGGTTGAGGCCCGTTGCGCACCGTCGCCCGTCTCGGCGATCAGCACGGTGATCGACGTCGCTTCGATCCCCGCCTGAGTCAACGTGTCGATGACCCGCCTCACGACGAGCGCCCCTTGGGGGATCTCCATGTCGAGGGCAATGGTGACGTGGTCGCCCGGGACCACGGCCTGGCGAAGCGCGGGATAATCTCGCGGTTGCTCGAGCGCATTGGCAAGAGCCTGCTCGAGTTCGCAAGCCTCTCGACCTACCGGCCCTCGCCAATGGCCGACAAGTCGATCGTCGGGAATTTCGAGCTCGATTCGGCCATCCTGAAAATCCAGATCCGCCTTCATAAAAATTCGCAGGAAACCCACCTCTTTAGAGGTGGGAGGAATGCGTGTTCCTTCCCGCTCCTCTTGACAAAAAATCAGTTGGTATGGATAATTCACCCATCACCCGAAGGCACTCCCGCAAGGGAGCAAAC
>Ga0182745_1000686_pt1 | contig 35560 bp, 23 predicted proteins | sample eDN3rd30CKraftBY_FD_128523 | JGI IMG/M metagenome (GOLD analysis project Ga0182745, IMG submission 128523) | Enriched backyard soil microbial communities from Emeryville, California, USA - eDNA 3rd pass 30_C Kraft BY (version 2) (version 2) | ecosystem: Environmental > Terrestrial > Soil >...
GCCTTCGGTGTACAGAGCGAGGGCGGTTTGCGCCTCCTGCAGGGCGGTGCGGGCGGTCTGCTCGTAGGTCAGGTAGGCCTGTTCCTGCCGGGCGTCGGCCACGTCGATGGCGGCGCGGATCCGGCCGAAGTCGATCAACGGCGCCAGCAGACTGGCACTGGTGGACCAGATGCGGGTGTCGGAGGAGCTGAACAGGTCGCCCACCCGGTCGGCCCCGATTCCCAGCAGCCCGCCCAGGTTGATTTGCGGGTAGCGCAGTGCGCGCGCTGCGTTGTGAGTCTCGGCGGCAGCGACCAGCCGGCGTTCGGCGGCGCGCACGTCCGGACGACGGGCAATGACGTCGGTCGGAGTGAGCAGCACGCTCAGCGGATCGCTGTCCGGCAGTGCGGGCGGTTGCGTCCAGGTCTCCGGCAACAACGTGGCAATGGACTCGGGGGTGCTGGCGGTGAGCAGGATCAAGCGATGTCGCGCACTGATGGCCAACTCCCGGGCCGCGGGGACCTGAGCTCTTGTGCTGCGCAGCGTGGCCAGAGTGCGTTCGAGATCGAGCCGGCTGCCCATGCCCTGTTCGAAGCGGGCGCGGGTGATGCGGACTGTTTCTTCCTGAGCCTTGGCGTTGCGTTCGGCGAGATCGGTTTGCACCTGGTACATCCGATACTCGACATAGCTCTGGGCGACTTCGGCGAGCACGGTGAGCCGGATCGCGTCGCGATCGGCTTGCGTGGCTTGCCATAGAGCATTGGCGCCGCGCGCTTCAGCACGCAGGCGGCCAAATACATCCAGCTCCCAGCTGATGCTGGCGCCGGCACTGGCGGCATCGGTGGACAGGCGGCGACGATCCTTGCCGCGCTGCGCGTCGACGACGGCATCGAGTTGCGGCAGAAGATTGGCGCGCGCGCTGCCTCGTTGGGCCCGGGATTCCCGAATCCGCGCTTCGGCCAGCCGCAGATCGAGATTGTGGCTCTGCGCCAGGACGATGAGTTGATCCAGCACCGGATCATGGAACTGGGTCCACCAGTCGAGTGGCGGCTGGGCCGCCGGGTCCTGGGAGTCGACCTGTGGCGCGTCGCTCCACGCCTGCTGCAGCGGCTCCTGTGGCAACTGCTGTACCGGTACGCCGCTGCACGCGGTCAGTACCGCAAGCGCCAGCAAGCAAGTCGTCGGACGAAGGATTTCGTTCATGGCGTGCTCGGCGCCGGCAGCGCCGGTACGGGTTGAGCGGAGTCGCGGTGTCGATGGAACAGCCGGTCCAGCGCCAGGTAGATGACGGGGGTGGAAAACAGCGTCAGCAGCTGGCTGATGACCAGGCCGCCGAACACTGCGATGCCGAGCGGCTGGCGCAGCTCCGAGCCCGTCCCCAGGCCGAGCATCAGCGGTATCGCACCCAGCATGGCCGCGATGGTGGTCATGATGATGGGGCGGAAACGTACCAGGCAGGCTTCGTGAATCGCATTGAGCGGTGAATGTCCGGCGCGCTGGCGTTCCAGTGCGAAATCCACCATCAGGATGCCGTTCTTCTTGACGATGCCGATCAGCAGCACCACGCCGATCAGCGCCATGATGGAGAAGTCCTGGCCCACGGCCCACAGCGCCAGGATGGCGCCGACGCCGGCGGACGGCAGGGTGGACAGGATGGTCAACGGGTGCACGAAGCTTTCGTACAGCACACCGAGAATGATGTACACCGCCGTGAGCGCCGCGAGAATCAGCAGCGGCTGCGTGGCGAGTGACTCCTGGAAGGCCTGGGCGCTGCCGCGGAACATGCCGGTAATGGTCGCGGGCATATTCAATTCGGCCTGTGCCTGTTGCATCAGCTTGACGACGTCGCCCAGTGCGACGCCGGGCGCCAGGTTGAAGGAGATGCCGACCGCCGGAAACATGCCGTCATGGCTGATGGAGGTCGGTCCCGAGGTCGGTGGCTCGACACGGGCCACCGCGGTCAGCGGTACCATTTCGCCGGTGAGCGGCGAGCGCAGATGGAAGTACTGCAGGCTGGCGACCTGGCCCCGCTGGCGCGCGTCGATTTCGAGGATCACCTTGTATTGATTGAGTTCGGTCTGGTACTCGCTGACCTGGCGCTGGCCGAAGGCGTCGTACAGCACCTGATCGATGTCGGCGGCGGTGAAGCCGAAGCGGGCGGCGGCCACCCGGTCGATGGTCAGCCGGGTGACGGCCGCGCCGAGCTGCATATCGTTGGACACGTCGCGCAACTGGGGCATCGCCTGCAGCTTGGCGGTCAGCTTGTCGGCCCATTCACTCAGCAACTGGCTGTCAGGCCCTTTCAGGATGTATTGATACTGAGAGCGTGAGCCACGGGCGCTCAGGTTGATGTCCTGGTTGGAGCGCAGGAAGATCTGGATGCCTGGTACTTTCTCGAGCTGCGGGCGGATCCGGTTGATGAAGCCTTCCGCGGAAACGTCGCGGTCGCCACGATCCTTCAGCGTGATGTAGAAGATGCCGGTGGCCATGCTGGAGCTGCCCCAGCCGCCGCCGACGATGTGGCCGAAACCTTCCACCGCCGGATCCTTGGCGATGATCTTCTGCAGCGCCAGGTGCTTGGCCACCATGTCGGGATACGAAATGTCGTCGGCGGCACGCGTGCTGCCGGTGACCTGGGCGGTGTCCTGCAACGGGAAGAAGCCCTTTGGCACGTAGATGTAGCTCACCACGGCGACGGCGATGGTGGCGCCGAAAATCACCAGCATCGAGCGTTGATGGGCCAGGGCCCAGGTCAGGCCGCGGTCATAGATCGCCAGCAGGCGCGCCGAGAAACCACTCGAATGCGCTGTTCCCCTGGTTCCCGCCGTTCCATGATCACGATGGGTGGGTTTCATGTAGCGCGAGGCCAGCATCGGCGCCACGGTCAGCGAAGCCAGCGCCGAAATCAGGATGGCCACGGTGACGGTACCCGCGAATTCGCGGAACAGGCGGCCGACCACGCCGCCCATGAACAACAGCGGAATGAATGCCGCGATCAGCGAGAAGCTGATGGACACCACCGTGAAGCCGATTTCGGACGAACCCTTGAGCGCGGCGGTCACCATGGACTCGCCGGCCTCCAGGTGCCGGTGAATGTTCTCCACCACCACGATGGCGTCGTCGACCACGAAGCCCACCGCAATCACCAAGGCCACCAGGGTGAGGTTGTTGATGCTGAATCCCAGCGCGTACATCACCGCGATGGTGCTCACCAGGGCAACGGTCAGCACGCAGGCCACGATAGCGGTGGCCGAGAGTTGGCGCAGAAAGGCGCCCATCACCAGGATCACCAGGCAGGCGGTGACGCCGAGCGTGATTTCCACTTCATGCAGCGAGGCGCGGATGGTACGGGTGCGGTCGCTGAGCAGGCCGAACTCGACGCTGGCGGGCAGCAGCTCCCGCAATTGCGGCAGCGCCGCCAGTACCCGATCCACAGTGGTCACGATATTGGCGCCCGGCTGCCGCCGGACCACCAGCAGCACGCCGGGGACCCCGTTCTGCCAGCCCTGGACGTAGTCGTTCTCCGCTCCGAAGGTGACGTGGGCGACATCGCGCAGGAATACTGGAGCGCCGTCACGGTAGGTCACCACCAGCGCGTCGTAATCCTCCGGGCTGAATATCTGGTCGTTGGTGTCCAGCGTGGAGATGCGATTCTCGTTGAAGACCGCGCCCTTGGCCTGGTTCACGCTTGCGTTGCGGATGACCTGCCGGATGTCCGCCAGCGTCAGCCCCAGCGCCGCCAGCTTTTCCGGCGAAGCCTGGATGCGCAGCGCCGGTTTGTGCTGGCCGCCAATGTTGACGTCGGCCACGCCCTCGATCTGGCTGATGCGGCGTGCCAGCACGGTCTCCGCCAGATCGCTCAGCTGGGTCAGGGTCATCAGCGGCGAACTCAATTCCAGCGTCAGGATCGGATGGTCGTTCGGGTTGGTCTTGTGCCAGGTGGGCAGGTTGGGCATGTCCGACGGCAGGCGTCCGGCCGCGGCATTGAGGGCGGCCTGCACTTCCTGGGCCGCCACGTCAATGTTCTTGGAGAGCGCGAACTGCAGCGTGATCGAGGTCGACCCCAGCGAGCTGGTGGAGGTCATCTCCGTGACGCCCGGTACCGCGGTGAGTTCGACTTCCAGCGGAGTGGCGACGGCCGAGGCCATGGTTTCCGGGCTGGCGCCGGGCAGCCGGCCATTGACCTGGATGGTCGGCAGATCGGCCTCGGGCAGCGGCGCCACCGGCAGTTGTGGAAAGGCAATGACCCCGAGCAGCAGCACGCCGATGGTCAGCAGCGTGGTGCCGATGGGATGACGAATGAACCATTGCGACAGCCCGGGCCGGGTGAGAGTGGCCTGGGCGCGGCTGGGAGTGTCGCTCATCGCAGGCTCCGGCTGCCTGCCGAGGCCCGCTCGTTCGAGTCCTCGGCCAAGGCCGTGGGCCCGAATCCGGTGGTTTGCACGCGAGCGCCGGGTTTGAGCCGGGACTGACCGTCCACGACCACGGTGTCGCCCGGTTCGACTCCCGAGCTGATCACCACCTGCTGATCGTCCTGGTAAGCGATGGTCACCGGCACCACTTCCGCCTTCGAGTCACGCACGCGATAGACGTAAGGACCCGACAGCCCCTGCTGCACGGTGCGCACCGGGACCACCGAGGCGCCGACGCTGGTGCTGGTTGCCAGGCGCACCGTCACGAATTGACCCGGCCAGAGCCGGCCTTGCTGGTTGGTGAATTCCGCGCGCAGGCGGATGGTGCCGGTGGCGACGTCGATCTGATTGTCGATCATGGTCAGCTTGCCCTGGGCCAGCAGGTCGCCCGCGTCGCGGTCGTAGGCGGCTACCTGGGCGGGCGTCTTGGTGGCCTGGGCGTTCTGCAGCAGGGGACGTACCCGCGACAGCAAATTCTGCGGCAGCGTGAATACGATGGAGATGGGATCGATCTGGGTCACCGTGACCAGGCCGTTGGCGTCGCCGGCCTGCACCAGGTTGCCTGGATCGACGCGCCGGATGCCGACCCGGCCGCTGACCGGCGCGGCAATCTGGGTGTAGGACAGCTGGACTTCCTGGGCGGCGACGGTGGCTTCGTTGGCGCGTACCGTGGCCTTGAGCTGTTCGACCTGCGCGGCCTGCTGTTCCAGCGTCTGGCGCGAAATGGCTTCCTGCGCCACCAGGTTGCCGTAGCGGGTCAGGTCCAGTTCGGCCGACTTCAGCAGCGCCAGGTTGCGTGCCTTTTCCGCTTGCGCCTGCAGCAGCGCGGCCTTGATGCTGCGGTCGTCGATGCGAGCCAGCAGGTCGCCGCGCTTGACGAACTGACCTTCGCGAAACAGCACTTCGGTGAGGATGCCGCTGACCTGCGGACGCAGAGTCACGCTGTGCAGCGACTGCACGGTGCCGATGCCGGTCACGTTGTGTTGCACGTCGCGGCGCTCGACTTGCGTCACCGTGACTGGTACGGCCTTGGTGCGTGGCGACTCAGCGGCTTGGGAAGCGGGGGTCAGTACGCGCCACAACACCAGGCCCAGGACCGGCAGGGTCGCGAGGGTGATCAGGGCAAGGCGTCGAGGGGTCGCAAAGGCTGTCATCATTCCAGGATACCCGGCGCCTGGGTACCCCAGGCTGACGGTCCGATGACAAAAATGTCAGCAAGCCAGCCCGAGGGGGAATCGGGGGCCGTCGGCGTCATGTGGCACTGCCGCAAGGCAGTGCCACCCTATTGACCCTGGGGTTTATCGATGCTGCGCCGCCGGTCACTGCCTGACGGGCAGCTCGATGAAGCTCTGGTGATAGATGCGCTGCGTGGCCTTGCGGTACGACTGCGGCGGTGTGTACGCGATGTTGTCCACGAAGGTCTGCGGATTACGGTCGTACAGCGGGAACCAGCTGCTCTGGATCTGCACCATGATGCGATGGCCCGGCAGGAAGGTGTGATTGGCGTGGGGCATCGGTATGCGATAGGGCAGGGCCGCGTTGGCGCGAATCGGGCGCGCTTGTTCGAAGCTTTCCCGGTAGCGGCCGCGCAGGATGTCAGCCGAGATCATCAGTTCGTAGCCGCCCAGGTCGGTCTGCATGGGATTCTCGTCCGGATAGGCATCGATCAGCTTGACCACCCAATCCGAATCGGTGCCCGAGGTCGAAGCCACCAGGTGCGCCACCACTTTGCCCGAGATGGTGACTGGCTCGGTCAACGGTTCGCTCACGAAGGTCAGCACATCGGAGCGCGAGTTGAACGGGCGCTGGTCGTCGACCAGCCAGCGGTCCCAGCTGCTGCCTGTGACATCGTTGGGGATGATCGGCGGTACCCGATAGGGCACCGGCTTGGCCGGGTCCGAGATGTACTCGTCGTAGCCGGACTGATCCGCCGCGGCGTCGAACGACAAGCCGCCGCCGGCACGCAGGTACAGCTTGACCGGCTTGGCGCTCGCCAGCGGCCAGGACGGCAGTGCCTGCCATTCGTTGCTGCCGGTCAGGAACGCGCGCACCGGTGGCGTGGGGGTGGCGGGCTGCTTGCCTTTCAGGTGCTGCTCGAAGAAGGGCAGCATGACCTGTGAGAGGAAGTAGTGGGTGGTGTCCGAACCCCATTGGATGGGGCCCAGGTGCGAACCGCTTTCGGTATGAAACCAGGGGTCCTGCTGTCCATGGAACCAGGGACCGATGACCAGGAAATTGCGGTCGTTCCGGGTGTCCGATTTCTCCATCGCCAGGTAGCTGGCGATCGGGCCGTAGATGTCTTCCTGGTCGTACAGGCCGTGCACCGTGAGCGTGGGCACGTCGAGCTGGGTCCGCTCCAGCAGCTTGTCCACCGCCTGTTCCTGCCAGTAGGCCGTGTAGGCCGGATGGTCGATGACCTTTTTCCAGGCCGGTAACTGGTCGGCGTTGCGCAGCTTGGCCATGTCGTTGGCGGAGCCGACGCGCAGATAGGCCGAGTAGGTGTCGCGTGAACCGAACGGGAATGCGCTCGCCCCCCTGACGGTGGTCTGTCGATAGATGTACTCGAGGGCAAACTGGCGGAACGCGCCATTGTGGTACCAATCGTCGCCCATCCAGCCATCCACCATGGCGTTCATCGGAATGGCGGCCTTCAGCGCCGGATGCGGATTGAACAGCGCCATCAGGCTGGTCCAGCCCTCATAGGACACGCCGATGATGCCCACCCTGCCGTTGTTGTTCGGCACGTTCTTCACCAGCCAGTCGATGGTGTCGTAGGCGTCGGTGGATTGGTCCACGGTGCTGGGATTCAGTGGGCCGCGCGGCGGCAGATTCATCACGTAGGCGCCTTCCGAGCCGTGCTTGCCGCGCACGTCCTGGTACACCCGGATGTAACCATTGGCGAGCAGCGGCGCATCAGGCATGGGAACCGCCGCGGTCGCGGTCGGGCTGTTCGGCCGGTGCGACCAGGCTGGACGATTGGCGGCGTCATAGGGGGTGCGCGTGATCACGATGGGCATCTTGGCTGCGGCTGGTCCGGTCTTGGTTGGTTTGGGCGCCCAGATGACGGTGTACAGCTTCACGCCGTCGCGCATCGGGATCATCACCGTCTGCTTGGTGTAGTCGAACAGCGGAGCGTCCGCGTTGAAATCGGCGGGTATTTCATCGGCGAGCTGCGAGGCTGCCGCGCAAGTGACGCTGGCGCTGGCGAGTACTGCGGTCAGCAGCGCGGTGCTGAGAAATCGGTTCATAAGGTCCCCTGGTCCGGCTGGAATCGTTCGTGTAGTCATGGTGAAAGGGTCAGTCGAGTCGGGCCCGTGGTTCGGGCGAGTCGCTGACCAACTGGCGAAAGCGGGGCAGCACACTGCGAGCCTCGGGGGTTGCCGCGACTCGTCGCAGGTCCGAAGCCACGTCGCAGCCCGCCGCGCTCAGTTTGGCGCCGAGAGCTTCGAGCAACAAACGCTGATCGTCCGCGCCGAACTCGGGATGAAACTGGACGCCCCAGGCGTTGGGAGCGAAGCGCAGCGCATGGATGCCCGAGTCCCCTTCGGCCAGCACGACCGCGCCCGGTGGCGGAGTGAGCACGGCCTGATAGTGGGCCGCCTGGGCCTTGAAGCACTCGGGCAACTGGCCGAACAGACGGTCGCCGGCGGCCTCGTGAGTCAAACGCACTTCCACGCTCGCATATTCGGGACCCTGCGCCATGTAATCCACCCGCCCGCCGAGCAGGTGCGCCAGCAACTGATGACCGAAGCACACCCCGAGCACCGGCAGGCCGGCGTCCAAGGCTTGGGACAGCCACGCGCGGGTCTGTGCGATCCAGGGCACGGGATCGCCTGCCATGGCGCTGGACCCGGAAATGATCACGCCCGCGACTGTATCGAGCGGGGGCGGAGTTTCACCGGTGCAGACCCGGCACACCGTCAAGGGCAGGGCATCGGGCCGATCCCGCAAGGCTGGGCCTTGCTCGAGGGCGTGCAGGAACTGGACGTCGGTCTCACCGCTCACGGCGCACATCTCCGGCAGGCTGTCTGCCAGGACTTCACATTGTAATAGCAGCAGTGGTTTGGGGGCGGGGGCAAGCAGCATGGCGACATCGTGCTGTCCCCGGATGCCGCATGCAATGCTCGCCCGGGCCATGCGGGACAGCGAAACGGCCACTGCGGCCCCCTGCTGCCCTGAATGCGAACTCCCCGGGTCCTGAATGCAAACCCCGCAAGGTGGCGGATCATTATGCTGGTCCGCATGAATGCTTTCGACATTGGCCGGCTGGATGCGCACGCCCAGGCGTCGCTACTGCACTCCGGCGCAATCACTCCGCTGCAGCTGACCGAGGCGGCCATTACCCGCATCGAGCACCTGAATCCCACTCTGAATGTCCTGACGGTGCGTTGTTATGAATTGGCGCGCGCTCGAGCGGCCGCCGTGACGGCGAACCGGGAGCGGACACTCGCCGGAGTACCGTACCTGCTGAAGGACAGTCTCGATTATCCCGGCCTGCCGACCCGCAGCGGCTCGCGGCTGCGCGCCGCCGCCGGTCCGGCCCGAGGCGAGCACGAGTATTCGCGGCGTCTCGATGCCGAGGGCCTGATCCCGCTGGGCAAGAGCAACGTACCGGAGTTCTGCCTGCTGCCGACCACCGAATCGCTGCTGTCCGGAGCGGCGCGCAACCCCTGGTCGCTGGAGCATTCTCCTGGCGGTTCCAGTGGCGGTGCCGCGGTGGCGGTGGCTTCCGGAATGGTGCCGTTGGCTCACGCCGCCGACGGGGGCGGTTCGATCCGTATTCCGGCGTCCTGTTGCGGCCTGCTGGGTTTGAAGCCTGGCCGCGGCGGCAACGTGCGGGCGCGGGCCCAGCACATCGTCGAGGATTTGCTGGTGGGCGACACCCTGCTGAGTCGTACGGTGCGCGATGCCGCGTGGGCATTCTCGGTCATGCAACCAGATGCCGCCGGCAAGCCGGGAGTCGATCTGGCTGCGCCAGCGCGCCGACTGCGCATCGCCGTGGTCGAGCACAACCTGTTCGGCGATGTACCGCACCCTCATGTGGCGCAAGGGTTGCGGCAAACGGCCGACCTGTGCGCCAATCTCGGGCACGAGGTGGTTCAGGCGCGCCTGCCGTTCGACACCGCGTCGGTGGCTCGTGGCTTCCAGGTGATCTGGGCCTACCTGGCGCTCGATCTGGTCGAGCACTGCCGCGGCACTCTTATTAATGAGTCGCCCGGTAATGAGTCACTTGGGGCGCTGCTGGAGCCCTGGACCCTGAACCTGGCCCACTGGGGCCGGCAGTTCGAAGCGGCCGATCTCGACACGGCTCTGCGCCAGGTGGCGCTGGCCACGGCGGCGCTGGACGAGTTCCAGCGCGATCATCCCGTGATTCTGTCGCCGACGCTGAAACATCCCCCGCTGCCGCTGGGCCGGCTGGCGCCGACCCAGCCGTTCGACGCGCTGTGCTCGGACATGTTCGACTATGTGTCTTACACGCCGCTGCACAATCTCACCGGCGCACCCGCCATTTCGGTGCCCTTGTTCATGTCGCCGGAGGGGCTGCCCATCGGTTCCATGTTCGCCGCGGCGCGCGGCGGTGAAGCCACGCTGCTACAATTGGCGCGTCAACTGGAACAGGCCGCGCCCTGGGCGGAGCGCTGGCCGCCATATTCGATTTAGTTGCCCGATCCCGAGTTCTTGTTGCCCACCGCCCTTCGCCCCCCGTCGGGGGTTCCGATGCGTCGCCCCCCGCCGGGGGTTCCGATGCGTCGCCCCCCGCCGGGGGTTCCGATGCGTCGCATCTGAATCGGCGCTACCCCATAGGCTGCCTTGAATGCCCGGGTGAAGCTCGCCGGGTGGTCGTAACCGGTTTCCATGCCGATGTCGATCATGGACATCTGGGTGTTGCGCACCAATTCGAAGGCGCGTTGGATGCGCAGCTGATCCCGGATCTGTCCGGCGGTGCCGCCATACAGCTGCCGGAATCCCAACTGGAGCTTCTGGCGTGTCAGGCCCACCGCGCTCGCCAGCGCCACGATGGTGGGAGGCCGATCCAAGGCCCGTTCCATCAGGCGCTTGGCGCGCGCCACACGGATTTCATCCTGTTCGCTCAGGGCGCCATCTCCGAGCGTGTCGAGGTCCGCATCGCGTAGCGAAAACAGGCTCAAGCAGGCCAGTTCGCAGGCCTTGGCGGTGAGCAGTGCCAGGCGTGCACCCCCCTGATACTTGCATTCGAGGATCTGGGCGGTGGCCAGCGATGCGGCGCTCGACAGCCGCACGTTGCGATAGGGCAGCAGGCCGTCGTTGAACACGAAATCGTAGACACAGCCGGGCAGGGTGCCCGGGTCCAGGTTGAGCGTGTCCACCAGGGCCTGCCGGTCGATCACGATGCTCACCCAGCGCAGTGCTTCGCCCGGGTCGTACACCGTATCGAAGCCAGCGCCCTTCATGCCGTACAGGGTGCAATAGCCGTTGGTGAGTTCGCCGCTGGCGCCGCTGGGATCGTTGATGCCCACATCGCCTTTGAGCACGGCCGACAGCACCAGTTTGTCATCGAAGCTGTGCCGGCGCTGCAGCGGCCGGTGGGCCATCATGTCCACGCTGAGCAGCCACATGCCCGGGCGCAGCTCGTAAAACTCCCAGCCGCCTGCGGCGACCTGTTCATCGTAGACATGTCGATAACTCTTGCCGGCCTGCAGGGGCTGGCGCCAGCCATCGAACGTGCGGACCTGCGAGGCGCTGCGCTCGAAGTCGTCCAGAGCCGCGCGCAGGATGGGAATGGTGCGGGTGCTGGCGAAGGCTGCTGGCGCGGTTGCCGCGGACGGGATGGCGGAAGCGTCGAGCGTATCGGTCATATTGCTCATGGGCGGGGGCCTGTGCGTCTTATTTGCCACGATACGCTTCCGCCCGGCTTGCTGAAAGGCGGCGGCAATGGTATTAATGCCACGCTCATTTGGCTGGACCCGCGATCCCCGCGACTTCGGCCATTACGCCACCTCTATCCCGCCTCTTGCAACCTTGGGAGGGCTGAAGATGAATCATCCACGCATGCACCTCCCGCCCAGTAGCGGCCCACGACTGGTATTCGGGCTGGTACTCGGCACCCCGTAGGTTCGGCATTTCCCAGGCGGACCGGTCCGCCGCGTCCCTGGACGCCGTTACTCCCTCAGGTTTGATTTTTCGTTAGGAACGGCGCGTCAGCGCTGTACGTCGCTCATATGGATAATTCACGCGCGCGCGGGTCGCAGGCCCTGCGCAATGTTCTGTCATTCACTTTCAGGCACTGGGCGCAGCGCCGCTGGCTGGCCGCCGGTATTGCGGTGGCCATGGTGCTCGGCACGCTCACGGAAATCGTGGTGCCGGTCTATGCCGGACGCCTGGTCGATGCCCTGACGCAGGGGCGGGGCGCCGTCGACGCGGCGCTCGCCGCCTTCGTCGCCATGTCGGCACTCGGCTTGGGTATGGTGGTGCTGCGCCACCTGGCATGGTGGGGCGTGGTGCCGTTGACGCTCAGCATGATGAGCCGGATCGCCCAGGACGGCTTTCATCGCGTGCAACGCTTCTCCACCGATTGGCACAACAACAGTTTTGCCGGTTCGACGGTGCGCAAGATCACCCGCGGCATGTGGGCGCTGGATACGCTGAACGACGTGCTGTTGCTGGCCCTGCTGCCATCGCTGGTGGTGCTGGTCGGTACCGTGCTGCTGCTCGGCCAGCGCTGGCCCATCATGGGGCTGATCATGGCGTGCGGCGCCATTGCCTACCTGGCGCTGACCTTGTGGTTCGCCATCCGGGTGCTGGCTCCGGCGTCGCGCCTGTCCAATGCGCTGGATACCCGCATGGGCGGCATGCTGTCGGATGCGCTCGGCGCCAATGCGGTGGTGAAGTCCTTCGGTGCCGAGGCCCGCGAGGATGCGCGCCTGGCTGGAGTGATCGGCAAGTGGCGGCACCGGACCGAGCGCACCTGGATGTTCCATACCTGGTCGGGTACGGGGCAGCTGGCCCTGTTGTGGGGCGTGCGTCTGTCGGTCACGGGTACGGCGCTTTGGCTCTGGTGGCGGGGTCTGGCGACGCCAGGCGAAATCACTTACGTGCTCACCACCTATTTCGTGGTACACGGCTACCTGCGTGAAATCGGCTTTCACGTGCAGCATCTGCAGCGCTCGGTGAACGAAATGGAAGAACTGGTGCAGCTGTACGACCAGCCGTTCGGTGTGCCCGATCTGCCGGACGCGACGCCGCTGCGGGTCACGGCGGGCGAAGTACGCTTCGATCATGTGACGTTCCGTTATGACGGACAGCATGTGCCGCTGTATCGGGACATGAACGTGCACATCGCGCCGGGCGAGCGCATCGGCCTGGTAGGGCATTCGGGTTCGGGCAAGACCACCTTCGTCAAGCTGATCCAGCGCCTGTACGACGTGAGCGGCGGCCGCATCCTGATCGACGGCCAGGCGGTGACTCATGCCACGCAGGCGTCATTGCGGGCGCAGATCGCCATCGTACAACAGGAACCGATTCTGTTTCACCGCACGCTGGCCGAGAACATCGCCTACGCCCGCCCCGATGCTTCGCTGGCGCAGATCAAGCAGGCGGCCCGGCTGGCCAACGCGGATGAGTTCATCGAGCGGTTGCCGCGCGGTTACCAGACGCTGGTGGGCGAACGCGGCGTGAAACTGTCCGGCGGCGAACGTCAGCGTGTGGCGCTGGCGCGCGCGTTCCTGGCCGACGCGCCCATCCTGATCCTGGACGAAGCCACTTCGAGTCTGGACTCGGAGTCGGAGGCGTTGATCCAGGAAGCCATGGATCGTCTGATGGTGGGGCGCACGGCCATCGTGATCGCTCACCGGCTGTCCACGGTGCGTGCCATGGACCGCATCCTGGTGTTCGAGCAGGGACGGATCGTGGAGGAGGGTGACCATGAGGCGCTGTTGCGGCGTCCGTTCGGGCACTACCGGCGCTTGTTCGAGCGCCAGTCCGGCGTCCACCAGTCCGGCGGCCACGCCAATGGGCTGACCGGTGGTTCGATGACCACGGTGCCGGCCGCTTCCTGAGCGGGACGGGTAAAATAAAGTTGGCCGCCCGATGGGGGTGCGGGCGGCCAATCCCGTCTTCGATGCCATGACCGCCAGACCTTACAGCAACAGCGTGCTCGCCGACTGGGCCGTGCAGTATGGCCCGGCGCTGCGCCGCTATTTCCTGAAGCGGGTCAATGCGGCCGAGGCTGAGGACCTGGTGCAGGAGGTGTTCCTGAAGATGCAGACCCGCGGCGCCACCGGGGCCATCCAGAACATCGAGGGCTATCTGTTCCGGACCGCGGCCACGGTACTGGTGGACCGCCATCGCGCACGGGGTGCCGAACGGCTGCCGCACGACACGATCCCGGACGCCGGCCAGCCGTATGAGGACCTTTCGCCTGAGCGCGTGCTGATGGGCAAGGAGTCGATGGAACTGGTGATAGCCGCACTGGAAGGGTTACCACCGCGTACCCGCGAAGCCTTCGTGCTGCATCGTTTCGAGGAAATGACCTATGGCGCCATTGCCAGGCGCATGGGCATCAGCATCAAGACGGTCGAGAAACAGGTGTCGTGCGCCATACGGCGAGTGATGGAATGTGTGAGGGCGCGTCAATGAACGCTTCCGAAGACATCGATACCCTCGCCGCCGGCTGGTTCGCACGGCAGCGTTCCGGACAAATGACGCCGGCGGAACGCTGCGAGCTGGAATTGTGGCTGGCTCGCGCTGCCGCACACCGCGAAGCCCTGGCCGTGGCGCAAGCTGCCTGGCAGCGCCTGGAGGCCATTCGCTCCGATCCGCGCATCCTGGCGATGCGCGAGATGCATTCCGGCCGGCGCGGCTGGCACCGGAAATGGCCGATGAAATTCCTGGCCGCCGCCTCCGTCGCGGGGCTGGCGGTGCTGGTGACCTGGTTCGGCTTCAAGCCGCTGGTGGCTTATCTGACGCCGCCGGTGGAACAGGAACTGCGCACCAACGTAGGCCAGACCGCGGTGGCCAAGCTGCCGGACGGCACCATCGTGACACTGGACACGGATACTGTATTGCGTACCAGTGAGACGCGCGACGAGCGGCGTTTGACGGTGGAGAAAGGGCAGGCGTTCTTCCGCGTGGCTCACGATCCGTCCCGGCCGTTCAAGGTTGCGGCGGCGGGCAAGACGGTCATCGCCATCGGGACCGCATTTGGCGTGCGGCTGGATGCGCAACAGATGAAAGTCACGTTGGTGGAAGGCCGGGTGCGGGTCGAGGCGCCAGCCACCGGCAACGGCATCCGGCCGCAGATGACCGAGATGACCGCCGGCTCCCAACTGGTGGTGAGTGACGACCGGCACTGGACCCTGTCGGTGATCGACGGGCGGACGGCGACCAGTTGGCTGCATGGCGTGCTGACGTTCGAGGCGCAGCCGTTGAGCACGGTGGTTGCCGACATGAACCGCTATTCCATGCGCCATATCGTCATCGAGGATCCGCGCCTGGCCGCGACCGAGTTGAGCGGCACGTACCGCGCCGGCGATATCGAAGGTTTCGTCGCCGCGCTGGAAGCTTATGGGATTGCGAGGGTCGGCTCGTCTACGCCGGCCCGGGTCGAGCTGGTGCCGCCGCGTTCTCGTTGACGAGACAATTTTTATACGGGGGAGTGGGGGTGGCGGTGCGTAATCACCGTCTTGTCCAGAGAACGAAGCCGGCGAGCTTCGCCACCATTTGAGGGGAGATAATGCGTCGTCATTTCACTGGCAAAACCGCCGTCGCCCTGGGCGCGGCACTATCGCTGTACGGCATGACAAGCTGGGCCGTGGCGGCCGAGAAAATCAGATTCAATATCCCGCCACAATCGCTCGCTTCGGCCTTGAATGAGTTTGGCGCGCAAAGCGGCCGGACCGTGATGTTCACGCCCGATATCGCCCGGACCAAGACTTCGCGCGGCATCGCCGATGCAGCCGAGCCCGGCGTGGCGCTCGCGGAAGTACTGGCAGGCACCGGGCTGACCTACAAAGCTTCCGGTAACGCGTACTTGATCGTGGCGCAAGCCGCCGATCCCCGACCGGCGCCACCTCGGGTGCGGCCGGCAAACGGTGGCGGTGCCGCAGCGCCGGAGGAATTCAAGCTGGAGGAAGTCGTCGTGACCGCCACCAAGCGGGCCCAGCGCCTGCAGGATGTGCCGGCGGCGGTGACGGCGCTGGATTCGAAGCAGCTCGAACGCGTCGGGGCGCAAGGCTTTGAAGATTTCGTACGCAACGCGCCCGGGCTGGTGTTCAACCAGACCGATGCCGAGCAGGGCAGCTTCGCCATCCGCGGGGTGACGACCAGTGTCGGCGCCGGCAATACCCAGGCGACGGTGGCACTGTATATCGACGACTTGCCCACCTTGCCGTCGTTCGCCGCCCTGAGCCGGCCCGATCTGCATCTGTTCGACGTGGAGCGGGTGGAAGTGCTGCGTGGACCGCAAGGTACGTTGTTCGGTTCCGGCGCGCTGGGCGGCGCACTGCGGGTCATCACCAAGAAACCCAAGCTGGGGGAATTCGAAAGCGCTTTCTCGGCCAGCTATTCATCGACCGAGGGCGCGCAAGATGGCCATACCTTCGATGCAATGCTCAATGTGCCACTGGGCGAGCGCTTTGCCATGCGTGCAGTGGGGTATGCGCGCGACATCGGTGGTTACGTCGAGAACGTCGGTATGGACAGGCGAGATGCGAACAGCGTTCGCAAGCGTGGCGGGCGTGTCGAATTTGCAGCCGAGCTGACCGACCGGTTCAAACTGATCGGCACCATCCTGCACCAGGAAACTGATGCGGCCGACGGCGGCGCGCTCAACGCCGTCGCCAACGGCAAGCACGTCCGCAGCACCGGCTTGCTCGAACGCAATCGCAGTGAGCTGACCATGTACAACCTGGTGGCGCAGTACGATTTCGGCGGGGCGAATCTGCTGTCGTCGACCAGTTATGCCAAGACCCCCAGAAAGACCACGGTGGACGCGTCGGTGGGCACACCGTTCCCGTCGCCCAGCCCCTATCGACTCGATGCGGATGCGAACATTTTTACACAGGAGCTGCGCCTGGTCTCCAACCTGGATGGCAGCTGGTCGTGGCTGGTCGGAGCTTTCTATCTGCGCAGCGACAATCAGGCGAATTTCGAGCTGACCGTGCCTGGCATGGGAGTGATGTTCACAGATAAGGGCGATTTGCCGAGCCAGGAGCGCGCCTTGTTCGGCGAGGTGGGCTACAAGTTCACCGAGCGATGGCAATTGACCCTGGGGGCACGCTGGTTTGCCAACCAGGCGCGTTATATCGACGATAGCTCCGGCGCTCTGGTAGGTGGCGGTGGCCACACCGATCGGCGGACCCAGGAGGCCAAGGCCACGCCCAAGGTACTGTTGTCTTATACGCCGAGCCGGGATGTTCTGCTGTATGCGCAGGCCACACAGGGCTATCGGGTGGGGCAGAACAATCTGCCCATTCCGCCTGACTCGGCGGGCCGGCTGCCGCCGGTCGACTACAAGTCCGATACGCTCTGGAATTATGAGTTCGGTGCCAAGACGGCGTGGTTCGACCAGCGCCTGACACTCAATGCCGCGCTGTACTACATCGACTGGTCGGACATCCAGCTGGACCAGACCCGCCCCGACAATTTCAACTACATCACCAACGTGGGCAAGGCGCACACTGCGGGCCTGGAGCTCGAAATGTCGGCCCACCCGCTCAAGGGACTGGAAACCACGTTGGCGCTTGCGCTGATGGAGGCAAAAGTGGACGAGGACAATCTGGCATTGAGCACACCGGCGCGCCGGGGCGATCGGCTGCCGGGTACCCCGAAGGTAACCGTGTCCGCTGGCCTCGACTACACCCACGCGCTCACCGAGCAGTGGAACGGGTACGGCCGCATCGATTATCAGTACGTGGGTAAGTCGTATGGCGATTTCGCCCGCAATCCAGCCTACGAAATGGGTGGCTATGGCCTGGTCAATCTGCGTCTGGGCGCCCAGACCGGTGAACGTTGGGATGTTGCATTGTTCGCCAACAATCTTTTCGACAGCGATGCCGTCATGACCGCTCTGCCGACGCCGCCGATAGCCACGCTCTACTTGCTGCGTCCGCGCAGCGTGGGGATCGATTTCACCGCGCGCTTCTAACCGCTGGCCGCGGAACTCGGCTTCATCGGTACTGCGCGAAGTTAATATTTCAACAAGGCACGGCACCGTTGCGGCGCAACTTCCGCGTCGCCACGGTGTTGTCGTCGTTTCATCAGTCATCACTCCCAAGGTTCCCATGCTGCGCATCGACAACCTGACCCATCGATATCCGAACGGCACCCTGGCGCTGGACAACATCAGCCTGACTATTCCCAACGGCATGTTCGGCCTGCTGGGCCCCAACGGGGCCGGCAAGTCCACCCTGATGCGCACCATTGCCACCTTGCAGACACCTACGTCGGGGACGATTCAGTTCGGCGACATCGACGTGATTGCCGAGCCGGAGCGGCTGCGGCGCACCCTGGGGTACCTGCCGCAGGACTTCGGTGTGTATCCGCGAGTCTCGGCGTACGACATGCTGGATCACATGGCGGTGCTGAAGGGTGAGACCAACTCGCGCGCGCGCCGCGAGACAGTCGAACGCCTGCTCAACCAGGTCAACCTCTGGCAGGTGCGCAACAAGGCGCTGTCCGGCTTCTCCGGCGGCATGCGCCAGCGCTTCGGCATCGCCCAGGCGCTGATCGGCGATCCGGGACTGATCATCGTCGACGAGCCCACCGCGGGACTGGACCCCGAGGAGAGCCAGCGGTTCTTGAATCTCCTGGCCGAGATCGGCGAGAGCGTGGTGGTGATCCTGTCCACCCACATCGTCGAGGACGTGGCGGACCTGTGTCCGCGCATGGCGATCCTGGCGGCCGGCAAGATTCAGATCGAAGGCGCGCCGCTGGAGCTGATGCAGGGCCTGCAGGGACGCGTCTGGAAGAAGATCATCGACAAGAAGGAACTCGAAGCCAGCCGAGCAGCGCACAAGGTGATCTCCACGCGGCTGTTTGCCGGCCGCACGGTGATCCACGTCCTGTCGGATCGGCGTCCCGAGGCCGGCTTCGAGCCGGTCGAGGGCAGCCTGGAGGACGTGTATTTCACCACCCTGTCGGCCGTACGCCGCAACGCCGCCTGAGGTCGCCGCATGTTTCTCGACGTCGCTCGCTTCGAGCTGCGCTATCAATTGCGCCAGCCGGTTTTCTGGATCGTCACGCTGGTGTTCTTCCTGCTGACCTTCGGCATGGTCACCATCGAGGAGCTGCAACTGGCCGACGGCGGCAACGTGTTGCGCAACTCGCCGTTCGCCATAGCGCGGGCGCATATGATGCTGTCGATCTTTTTCATGTTCGTCACCACCGCCTTCGTGGCCAACGTCGTGGTGCGCGACGACGATTCGGGTTTCGGACCGATCATTCGCGCCACTCCGATCCGCAAGCTCGACTATCTGTTCGGCAGGTTCGCCGGCGCCTTCATGGTGGCCAGTCTGTGCCTGCTGGTGATTCCGCTGGCCATGTACGTCGGGACCCTGATGCCCTGGGTGGACGCGGAGGTCCTGGGGCCGAACCGGTTGCGCGACTACGCATTCGCGTACTGCGCGTTGGCGCTGCCCAATGCCTGGTTCACCGCCGCGTTGTTCTTCGCCGTGGCGACCAGCACGCGCTCCATGATGTGGACCTATATTTGCGTGGTCGGTGTACTGGTGCTGTATACCGCCAGCCAGGCGTTCCTGGATCGTCCGGCATTGGAGCATGCGACCGCGCTGCTCGATCCGTTCGCCTTGTCGGCGATGAAGTCGCTGACTAAATATTGGACGGTGACGGATCGCAATACCTTGATACCGGAGTTCACCGGGCTGTTGTTCTGGAACCGGATGCTCTGGGTGGTGGTGGGCTTTGCGTTGCTGGCCGTGGCATACGCCGTATTCCATTTCGAGACGCGCAGTGCGCGGCCGGTGGACAGCAAGGCCCCCGAAGCCGGTGGCAACGGCTCGGCAGCAGTCGTGCCGTTGCACGCCGCGATTGCCGGCGGGCCGGTACCGGAGCGGCACAACGCCAGGATTCAATTTCTGGCGCGCATTCGCTTCGAATTGCTGCAAGTGTTCAAGGGACCCGCCTTCATCGTGGTGCTGCTGTTCGGTGTGCTCAATGCGGTGGCGGGACTGTGGTTCGCAGCCGACGACTTATATGGCACCGAAGTGTTTCCAGTGACCCGGGTCATGATCCAGGCGCTGGTGGGAGCCTTTGCGTTTGTGCCCATCATCATCGCCGTCTACTACGCGGGCGAGCTGGTGTGGCGCGATCGCGAGCGCCGCATGCACGAGATCATCGATGCCACGCCGGCGCCGGACTGGACTTTCGCGGTGCCGAAAGCCCTGGCCATCGCCCTGGTGCTGTTCGCCGTGCTGGGCGTGAGCGTGCTGGCGGCGATGCTGGTACAGCTGCTCAAAGGCTACACCCATTTCGAAATCGGCAAGTATCTGCTCTGGTACGTGCTGCCCTACGGCCTCGACTGGTCGCTGCTGGCCATCCTGGCGGTATTCCTGCAGGCCGTCTCGCCCCACAAGTTCATCGGCTGGGGCTTGATGGTGCTGTTCCTGATCTTCACCCTGGTGGCGGGCAGCATCGGCTGGGACCACAATCTTTATCTTTACGGCGGTTCGCCCACGGTGCCGCTCTCGGACATGAATGGAGTGGGGCGCTTCGGCGTGGCCGCCGCCTGGTTCCGAGCTTATTGGAGCGCGTTCGCCATCATGCTGCTGGTATTGGCGCACGCCTTGTGGCGTCGTGGCGCGGAGACGAAGCTGGCTCCACGTCTGCGTCGCTTGCCGCAGCGACTGATGGGGCCGGCCGGGGCCATCGCCGCGGTGTCGTTGGTGGTCCTCGTGGTGTTGGGCGGCTACATTTTCCTCAATACCAACATCTGGAACGAATACCGCACCCAGCCTGGGGACGATCAGTACACGGCCGAATACGAGAAGACGCTCATAGGTTTTCGTGACGTGCCGCAGCCGACCATGACCGATGTCAAGCTGGAGATGGACCTGGCCCCCCACTTCCCGCGGTTGAAGACTCGCGGCAGCTATGTGCTGAGCAACACTGGGACCACGCCGCTGGAATACGTGCACGTCGGCTGGAGCCGTGACCTGAAAATGGCGCAACTATCCGTCGCAGGCACCGAACTGGAGAAATCGTTCGGCCATCTCAACTACCGCATCTATCGCTTCGTGCCGGCCTTGGCGCCGGGCGAGCGGCGTCAGTTGAAGTTCGAGTCGGTGCTGGAGCAGCGAGGTTTCAAGAATCGGGGCAATATTACCCGGCTGGTGGACAACGGTTCGTTCGTCGACAACTTCGCGTTCGCGCCGACGCTCGGGGTCCAGACCTTGTTCTTGCTCAAGGATCGAGCCACGCGCCGCAAGTACGGCCTGCCGGCCGAGCAGCATGTCGCCAAGCTTGAAGACGAGTCCGCGCGTGGCCGCAACTACGTGGGCGTGGATCGGGTGAACTCCGACATTACCATTACCACTGTGGCCGATCAGACCCCGATCGCGCCGGGCAACAAGGTGTCGGACGTCACCAAGAATGGCCGGCGTACGGCGCGGTTCGTTTCGGACCGGCCGATCCATTTCTTCTTCTCGGTGCAATCGGCGCGTTACACCGAGCGGGTCGAGAACTACAAGGGGATCGAGCTGGCGATTTATTACGACCAGCAGCACCCATGGAACGTGGAGCGCATGATGACGGCGTTGAAGACCGGCATGGACTACTTCCAGGCCAATTTCAGCCCGTATCAGTACCGGCAGGCGCGCATCCTGGAATTTCCCGCCTACGACATGTTCGCCCAGGCGTTCGCCGGCACCATGCCCTATTCGGAGAGCATCGGCTTCATCGCCAATTTCAGAGACCCGAACAAGGTCGAGTACGTCACCTTCGTGACCGCGCACGAACTGGGGCATCAATGGTGGGCGCACCAGGTGCTGGCCGCGGACACCCAGGGCGCCACGCTGCTGTCGGAGACCCTGGCGCAGTACTCGTCGATGATGGTCATGGAGAAACTTTATGGGCCGGACGAGATCCGCAAGTTCCTCAAGTTCGAACTCGACGAATACCTCAAGGGGCGTGGCAAGGAACCGGTGGAAGAGTTGCCGCTGATGCGGGTCGAGAACCAGAGCTATATTCACTACAACAAGGGGGCCTTGGTGCTGTATCTGTTGCGCGACCGGCTCGGCGAGGACGCCGTGAACTCGGTGCTGCGTGACTTGATTCACCGCTTCGCCTTCAAGGCGGCACCGTATCCCACGTCGCTGGAACTGGTGAACGGGCTGCGCGCTGTGGCCGACGCCAAGCAGCAGGACTTGATCACCGACCTGTTCGAGCGCATCACCTTGTACGATCTGCAGGCCAGCGTGGCGCAGGCCAAGCAGCGGCCGGACGGCCGGTTCGACGTGACCTTGGAGGTGCGGGCGCACAAGCGTTATGCCGATGGCAAGGGCAAGGAGACCGAGGCGCCGCTGGATGAGTCGTTCGACATCGGCTTGTTCACGGCCGAGCCTGGCCGGGGCAATTTCGATACCAGGAACGTGGTGCTGATGCAGCGCATGCCATTGCACTCGGGGCAGCAGACATTCACGTTCACGGTGGACCAGTTGCCCACCTACGCGGGCGTGGATCCCTACAACAAATGGATCGACCGCAACTCCGATGACAACCTGGTGCTGGTGCGCCACTGAGCGTGGAACCACGGGCCGGTTCCGGCCCGTCCGGCAGTCGGGCAGCGGACCGGCCACCGACATGCCAGAATGGTGCCACAGTGGGCGGCGGGGCTACCGCCGCTTCGGCAAACAAACTTCAAGCACCGCTAAAGAGAGCCTGCGATGAAACCGATGTTCAAGAATCTGGGATGCGCGTTGATCGTGCTGGGGGCCGGCATGGGTACGGCTTGGTCACAAACAGCGGGCGCACGTCCGCCGGGTGCCAGCGACGCGGATATCGAACGCGTGGTGCAGAAGACCATGAACGCCTTCAACGTGCCGGGCATCGCCGTGGGCATCGTCAAGGATGGCAAACTGGTGTTCGCCCATGGCTACGGAGTGCGTGAAGCGGGCAAGCCGGACAAGGTCGACGCCGACACCATCTTCGCCATCGGCTCGATCACCAAGGCGTTCACCACGGCGGCGCTCGGCATCCTGGTGGACGAGGGCAAGCTGGGCTGGGACGACCGGGTCATCGATCATTTGCCGAATTTTCGTCTGGCCGATCCCTACGTCACGCGTGAATTCACGGTCCGCGACCTGCTGACCCACCGCAGCGGCCTGGGGCTCGGCGCGGGCGACCTGATGATATTTCCCAACAGCGACTTCACCCGCGCTGAAGTCGTGGCCGGCATGCGTTATCTGCCGTTCGTGACCAGCTTCCGTTCGACCTTTGCCTACGACAATCTGTTGTACATCGTCGCGGGCGAACTGATTCCGGCCATTACCGGCAAGAGCTGGGAAGACTTCGTGGAACAGCGAATCCTGAATCGCGTCGGCATGGCGCCCTGTGCCGTGACGCGTGGGCGCCTGAAAGGAACCACCGATGTCGCTTCTCCCCACGTGGTGGTCGATGGCAAGCCGCGGGTAGTGTCCGCCGCCTTGTCGAACGCGGCGGCGCCGGCCGGCAGCATCAACTGCAACGTGACCAACATGGCCAAATGGCTGACGGTGCAAATGGCCGGCGGCAAGCTGGCGGACGGCTCGACGCTGTTCAGCCCGGAACAGCATGCGGCCATGTGGAAGCCCGAGACCTTGATCGAGGTGTCACCCAAGAGCACCGAGTTGACCCGTACCCATTTCCGGGCCTATGCCCTGGGCTGGGGCCTGGAGGATTTCGAGGGCTACCAGCGTGTGCAGCACTCCGGCGGCGTCAGCGGTACGGTGACCCATGTCAGCATGCTGCCCGAGCTGAACCTGGGAGTGATCGTGCTCACCAACCAGGAGTCTGGCAATGCGCTCAACGCGGTCACCATGCATCTGTTGTCCGCTTATGCGCTGGCCGGCCAGAAATCTCGTCCGAAGCGTGACTGGGTGGATTTCTTCAAGACGTTGGCCGATCAGAACGAGGCGCAGAATCGCCAGATCGAGGCGGCTGCCAACGCCGCGACCACCGGCAGTGCGGGCCCGGCACCGCTGCCGTTGTCGACCTATGTCGGCACCTACAACGATCCATGGCGTGGCGATGCCACGATTCGCCAGGAGGGCGACCAACTGGTGTTGAAGTTCAGCCGCACCACCGACCTGGAAGGCCAGTTGCAGCACAACGGCAATGGCATCTTCGTGGTGCGCTGGAAGGATCGCAGTCTGTACGCTGATGCCTATGTGCGTTTCTCGTACAACTATGATGGCAGCATCGCCGGCATGACCATGAAGGCCGTGTCACCGCGCACCGACTTCAGCTTCGACTTCCACGACCTGAACTTCACCAAGGTCAAGGCGCCGCAGCACTGACGCCGCCCCATAGCCGCGTTCCCCCGTCCCTAACCGGGGCGGGGAACGCGGCCGTCCTTACTGGGAGAGTTCGTCATCTGGTAATGTTGCTGCCCAGTGCGCCGCTGGCGCACTGGGCAACCAGAGAGAATCGAGGCGGACAATGACGGACGGTAAGCGGTCGGGCGCGCAAGGCGAGTCTCGCAAGGGGCGTGGCAATCAGCGGTCCCGTTCGGCGGCCAAGGCGGCCACGCCGGCGCAGGTGCCGGCCGACCCGGAACCGTTACAAAAAATGGAGCACGCGGCACGATTTGGCGATGTGCTGTTGCGTCGTCAGAAGGAAAGCGGCAAGCGGCGCAAGGGACAGCGTACGCGTGATCGCCTCAAGGTGGGGGCCATTGCCGTGCTGGACGACCAGGGGTTTCGTAATCTGCGTGTTTCCGACGTCTGCAAGCGCGCCAAGGTGTCGTCTGCCGCCTTCTACCTGTATTTCAAGAACAAGACCGAGATCACGGTCGAGGTGCTGACCGAGTTTCTGGAATGGCTGGCGCAGATGTCCAGGTCCGGCGAGGGGCGCAGCCGGACGGTCTATCAGGCCATCTATGAGATCAATCTAGGCTGGATTCTCGCCGTGCGCGCCAATTCGGGCCTGATGCGTTGCCTTTTGCAGCTCAGCGACGAAACACCCGAATTCAAGGCGCTGTACGAACGGATGGCGCATGGCTGGTATTTGCATGTGGCGCATGGTTTGACCAGCCGTTTTCCGGAAGCACGCCTGGACGAGAAAGTGGCGCTGCTGGCCACTTATGCCTTGGGGGGCTTGATCGATGAGATCAGCCGTCGCCTGCTGGTGGAACGCCAGCCCTACCTGCATGACCTGGTCGGGGAACTCGCTCCCACCGATGAAGCCCTGGCGGAGTTTTTGGCCCTGTTGTGGTATCGCGCCATGTTCGCCACCGAGCCGGTCGAGGTCCGTTCGCGCGCAGCTCGCGAACTGCAGCGCATCGCGCGCGTGGATCACAAGCGTGAGGCGCATTCATGACGTTCGTGTTCTTACCGGCGCCCCAGGCGGGGGTCGAGATCCAGGGCAGCGCACAGCGTTTCCCGGTGCGGCGTATCTTTTGCGTTGGCCGTAACTACGCGGCGCACGCCCGGGAAATGGGCAAGGACCCTGAGCGTGAGCCGCCGTTCTTTTTCACCAAGCCGGCCGATGCCATCGTGCCCAACCATGCCACTGTGGCCTATCCGCCGCGGACCGGTAATTTGCATCATGAGATCGAGCTGGTGGTGGCACTGGGCAAGGGCGGCGGCCAGATTCCATCGGCTCGCGCTCTCGATCACGTCTTCGGCTATGCCGTGGGCAATGATTTGACACGCCGCGATCTCCAGTTCGCGGCGCGTGATTTGGGCCGGCCTTGGGATACCGGCAAGGCGTTCGACTACTCCGCCGTCATTGGCGCCATCAGTCCGGCCGAAAAAGTCGGCCATCCGAGCCGCGGGCGCATCTGGCTGAACGTCAATGAGCAACTGCGCCAGCAGGCCGATCTGTCGGACCTGATCTGGAGTGTGCCGGAGATCATTGCCGAACTGTCGACGCTGTTCGAGTTGGCACCGGGGGACCTGATCTACACCGGGACGCCGGCCGGAGTGGGCGCTGTGGTGCCTGGCGACCGGCTCGAGGGCGGCATCGATGGCTTGGAGACCCTGGTGACGCTGATCGGTCCGCCCGCCGTGCAATCGCAGTAGCGCCGTTCGATTATTCCGATCGGGCCAGGCGTCGAATCTGCGAACGCGCCAGCCGCAGCTTGGGTTCGTCGGATTCGCCGCCCATTTTCTTCAACAGGTGCAGCAGGCTGGCTTGCTCGGCGCGCGACAACGCCTTGGTCAAGCGCTTCTCGTGCTCACGGATCAGCGGCTGTGCCTTGCGCAACACGTCCAGGGCCAGCGGCGTCAGTTCCAGGGAATAGGCACGTCTGTCATCGGGACGGCGGGCCCGGCGCAGCCAGCGCTTCTTGACGAAACTGTTAGTGATGGGGGCGATGGTGGAGCGATCGATGCCCGCGGCATCGCACAGCGCCTGCTGCGTCAGCCCCGGGTTCAGGGCGATCAGGCGCAACAGGCTGTACTGGCCGGGCGCCAGGTCCAGGTGACCCAGCAGTTCATTGAAGGTTTGAAATACCGTGCTGCCGGTGCGGCGCACCTGGTAGCCAATCAATCCGGGCAATTCGCCGAAATCGATTTGGGTGACCGCGTCGGCGGTGCGCAGGATGTCTGCAGAGCGTCGCTTTGCCAAAACGGTGTTCCTTGCTGGGAACGAAAAATAATGCCGAATAGTTACGCCGCTGCCAAGGGGATCAGGAGGGAAGTGCTAGGAGGAAGCAAGAGAGCCGGGATGCCGCATCGGAATCCCTTACCGGCGCCTCCGCAGCATCCGCCCGCTAACCGGCTCGCAATACTTTCGGGCCGGCGAAGTGGATCAGGGTCAGCCCGGTCAACACCATGACGATGCCATAAATGGTGGGGGCGGCGGCGTAATCCACCCGGCCCAGCACCGTGATGGAAATGAAGGTGGCCATGGTGGCATTGTGCATGCCGATTCCGATAGCCAGTGTCATGCGTTGGCGCTGGCCCAGGTGAAAGCGCCGTCCCATCCACAGTCCCAGCATGAGCGCGATCAGGTTCAGCAACAGGGCCAGGGGAGCGATGGTGACGACGTTATCCACCAGCAGTTGCCGATCCATCAGCGCGATGTAGGCCACCGTGGTGAGCAGCACCCCGAACGCCACCGGCCGCAGCCAAAGCAGCACGATGCGGGAAAAGTTGGGATAAAGCAGGCGGGAGGTCAACCCTGCGAGCGCCGGCAGCACCGCGAACAGGAACAGCTTCTCGCTGGCGAAGCTGAAGCCGAAATCCAGCTGTCGCGGGTCGGCGTGAAAAACATCCAGCGCGAGCATCACCACCAGCGGCGTGGTGAATATGCTTATCAAGCTGGAGACCGCGGTCATGCTGATCGACAGCGCGACATCGGCGCGGCCGATGAACGCCAGCACATTGGAGGTCAGGCCGCACGGGCAGGCGGTAATGACGATGAGGCTGATGGCCACCGGGCCGGGTAGCTGCAGCACCAGCGCCAGCACGAAGGCGATGATCGGCAGGCAGACCGTGTGGCAGGCGACTCCGACCAGCAGCGGACGCGGACAGCGCAACAGGTGTTGCAGGTCGAGAATGCTGACGGAAAGCCCGAGGCCGAACATGAGCACCACCAGTGCGCCTGGCAACACCAGCTCCGTCATGACCTCGTACATGCGTAAGCGCCTGGGTGATGGGCTGTGACGATGGTGCTACGGCTCGCTCACAGGCGCAACCCGCAGCACGACTCGAACCTGGCCGCACCTGCTGGGCGGATGCGGTCGCGGGACCTCATTTGCTTTCCTTGGCCTGCGACTGCTTGACGCGTCCGAGCAGCTCGAACAGCAGCTTGCGTTCGTCGGCCGTGACGTCTTCCAGGGCGTAAGCCACCCAGGCGGAATAATCCGACGAAATATCCTGATGCAAGGCGCGGCCTTTCTTGGTGATGCTGACCTGGAAGCTGCGCCGGTCGTCCGGATTGAGGCGGCGTTCGATCAGGTTCTCCTTCTCCATCCGGGTGAGCAGGGCCGAAATGCCTTCGCGCGAATCGACCAGCCGCTTGGCCAGTTCACCCACGCTGAGCCAATCGTCGGGGCCGTTCTGCAGCTGGGTCAACACATCGAAGCGCGACAGGCTTTGCTGATAATTGTCCTGCATGCGGCTGGCGATGCTGCGTTCCATTGCCTTGTAGCACTGCAGCATCTGGTGCCACAGGCCGACCGCCGATTCGGGGTGTCCGTCCTTTGCTTTGTTCTTGGCCATGTCGAGTGTGGTGGTAACGCGCCAGGCGCTTTGGGTGACACGCTAGCATATGACGCATCAAATATCATCGTGGCGCCGGTCGTGGTATCGGTCAGGGCGTAATAATATTTGACATGTAAGATAATTACGAGGTATTAAATTATGCATGATTCAATTGGCGGCGCGCCGGTCGTACCGGCAGCAGCTGCTCCGCGAGCAAACAACCATGCCGTTGCGCCGAGGCGGCTACCTGGGGGGATCGAGTATGAAAACCAAAACATCTGTGCTGGCCGTGGCTGCCTGTTCCACGGCGTTGGCGGGAATGCTGAGCGGGACGGCCGCAGTGGCCGCGGATTCCAGCCAGGCGCTGGAGGAAGTGCTGGTCACCGCCTCCAAGCGCGAGGCGGTGAGCGTGCAGGAAATTCCGTACAACATCTCGGCCGTGTCCGGCGCACAACTTGAGAAAGTTGGCATAGATGACCTGGCGGATTTTTCCCGCATCGTCCCCGGACTGACCTTGGTCGACTCGGGTCCGAACAACAAGCAGATCGTGATCCGGGGCTTGGCCGCTACGGCGGGTTCCGAGCAGGTCAGCGTGTATTTCGACGAAATACCGGTAACCGGCAGCAGCAGCGTCAACGTTCACCAAACCGACATCCGTTTGTACGACGTCGAGCGCATCGAGGTACTGCGAGGCCCGCAGGGTACGTTGTATGGCGCGGGCTCCCAAGCGGGAACCGTGCGCTACATCATGAACAAGCCGCGCGCCGATGCGCTGGCAGGATCGTTCGCTGGCAGTATCGGTACGCGCGCGCGCGATGGCGGCGAAGCTCTATCATTCAATGGCATGCTCAATGCGCCATTGATCGAGGACAAGCTGGCGGTGCGGGCGGTCGGCTATTACCGCCAGACCGACGGCTTGGTCGATCGTCCGGATCTCAATATCCGCCATTCCGACCAGGAGCAGACCTATGGCGGCCGCGTGCTGGCCCGGGCTGAGCTGACCGATGCCACCTCATTGTCGCTGTCCGCGTATTACCAGGACACGGAAGTCGACGACAGCGGCTGGGTATTGCGCGACCGGGACGCGCGCCCAGGGCACGTGCGCGAACCATTTACCGACAAGATGCGGATGTACAACGTCACGCTCGAACATGGCGTGGACTGGGGCACATTTACCGCCACCGGCTCGATGTTCGAACGCGACAGCTTCTATACCTTCGATGTTTCGCAGTTCGTGCCTACCGGTTCCGCGCGTGTCAATCAGCCAGCGAATACCAAGGTGTATAGCGCCGAAGTGCGCTTCGCTTCGAAATTCGCGGGGCCGTTGCAGTTCATCACCGGTCTTTACTACAACGATCGTAAGCGCACCTCCGATAGCTACGGCGCTTTCATCGATGAGCGTACCGGTGAACTGCCGGCTGATGAACTGCGCTTTTTTCACAGCGTGACCGATTCGAGTTTCTCCGACCAGGCTATTTTCGGCGAAGTGAACTATGAGCTGACCGACAAGCTGACCCTGACCGGCGGGCTGCGCTGGTTCGAGCTCAAGCGCGACAGCCAGTCCGATCTGTTGATCGACTTCTTCGGCAACCCGCTTGGCAAGAGCCCGTTACTGCAATCCGAGGTGCGCGACACCGTGCATCGGCTGCAGGCTTCCTACAAGTTGACCGACGATGCTTTGATCTATGTCACCTATTCGCAGGGCTTCCGCGAGGGCGGTGAGAATGCCGCCAATCTGCTTGGCAATATTCCGCCCTCCTATGAGCCTGACTTCGTCGACAATTATGAACTGGGCTGGAAGTCCGAACTGTTCGATCGGCAATTGCTCTTGAACGGGGCCATGTACTACATGCAGTGGCAGGACGTGCAGGTTCAGCGTACCGACGACACCGGTGCGTTTGCCTATACCACCAACGCCGGTGAAGCCGAACTGTACGGCGTCGAACTCGAGGGCAACTGGCGGCCGCAGGCGCTGCCGGGCTTCAGCCTGACGCTGGGCCTGCGCTTCTCGGACCAGAAGCTGACTCAGGACAATCCCAATGCCGTTGCCGGCGATCCGTTCGGCGGGCGTAAAGGCGATCCGCTGCCGGGTAGCTCCAAATCGCAGGTCAGCTTCGGCATGGAACAGCGGTTCCAGGCCTGGCAATGGCCAGCCTTCGCGCGCGTCGATGTCTCATACGGCGGCAAGGCGCCCACCGCATTCAGCACTGCCGATCCGCTGTATCGGCAGTGGGGCGGTTTCACTCTGACCAATCTGCGGGCCGGTATCGATGAGGAGCGTTGGAATGCGGGCATCTATGTGCGTAATGCTTTCAACAAGCGGGCCATCGTAAACTGGAACGTGCAGACCGTGCCGGGTCTCCCGGATTTGGTGCGGATGACGGCGCCGCGCGAAATTGGCCTGCAGTTCGAACTCAAATATTAGGAGCGGAGCATGGATCGACGATCCTTCCTGGCGCTGTCCGGCGCCAGTGCGCTGATGTCGGCACCCCTGTCAGTGCAAGCTGCGGCGTCGGTGCCGCCCGCATCGCGGCGGCTGCACAGCGCCATCGTGATCAATGGACTCGGCAGTATCGACGATCCCAACGTCGAGCTGCGGCAGCGCAAGGCCGGTAAGCAGCGTCAGGACACGCTGGCGTTGCAGGTGCGGGATTTCGATGCCAGGGGGATTCGCGACGCGCATCAGTCCGGCCTGACTGCCGTCAACATGACTTTGGGCTACATGGCCGGCGACAAGGATCCATTCGAGCAAAGTGTGCGCGACATTGCCGCCTGCGATGCGGCCATCCGGCGCCAGCCGGCCGACCTGATGAAAATCGTGACCGCTGACGACATTGTTACCGCCAAGCGCAGCAACAAGATCGGCATCATTTACGGTTTTCAGAACTCGGTACTGTTGGGCAGCGACGCCACCCGGGCCAGCCTGTTCGCCGACCTGGGGGTGCGCATCGTGCAGCTCACCTACAACCCCAGGAACGCGGTGGGATGCGGCAGCATGGCGCCGGAGAACCTGGGCCTGACGCAGTTCGGTCGTGAGGTGGTGGCGGCACTGAACGCGAGCAAAATCCTGGTCGACCTCGGGCATAGCGGCGAGCAGACCTGTCTGGAGGCGGCGCGGCTGTCGAGCGCTCCCATTACCATCTCGCACACCGGTTGCCGTGCGCTCGCCGACCTGCCGCGCAATAAGACGGATGCGGAGCTGCGCCTGGTGGCGCAGCGCGGCGGAGTGGTCGGCATCTATTTCATGCCGTTCTTGAAAGTCGGCGTGCAGCCCACCGCGGAGGACGTGGTGCGCCACATCGAGTATGCCGTGAACGTCTGCGGCGAGGAGCACGTCGGCATCGGCACTGACGGTAGCGTGACCCAGATCGATGACATGGACAGTTATCGCGACGCGCTGCGTGAGGAAGTCGAGGCCCGCAGGAAGGCGGGAATCGGCGCCACCGGCGAGCGCATCGACAGCTATCCGTTCATTCTCGATCTGCGCGGGGTGAATCAATTCGAGCACCTGGCCGGCCTGCTGGCCGCACGCGGCTTCAAGGAAGCCCGTATCGAGAAAATCCTGGGACAGAATTTCCTGCGCCTGATGCGGGATGTGTGGTGAGAGCGGCATGTCCGAAGAAATGATTCGCCTGGTCAATACCGTGCTGGTGCCGGGCGGGCTGATGGCCATCATGTTTTCGCTTGGCCTGACCTTGACCCTCGCCGATTTCGGTCGGCTGTTCGAGCAGCCGCGCGCGGTGCTGGCCGGGTTGACCGGGCACTTCCTGTGTCTGCCGGTGCTGGGTGTCGCCATTGCCGGGCTGTTTCGCCTGCCGCCCGAAATGGCCATGGGCATTTTCATCCTGTCGGTGAGTCCGGCCGGCGTGACTTCGAACGCCGTGACCTTCGCGGCCCGCGGTAACGTGGCGCTGGCCGTGGTGCTGACCACGGTGACCAGTTTGGTGACCATCGTGACCACGCCGCTGCTGATCCAATGGGGCTTGTCGCATTACTTCGGCGGTGGCGATGCGCCGGACATTTCCGTCCTCAAGACCATGCGGCAACTGCTGTTCATGACGGCGCTGCCCATCCTGAGCGGCATGGTGGTACGCCGCTTGTGGCAGGAACTGGCGCAGCGCCTGGTGGTATGGCTGCGTCCCACGTCGCTCATCATTCTGCTCGCCGTGATCGTGTTCTCGGTGGTGGTGAGCGTTGATCTATTGTTACAGAACCTGGTGCGAGCGGGACCGGCGGCCTGGATGTTGAATGTTGCGGCGATGATCACCGGCCTGCTGATCGCGCGCCTGTTCGGCCTGGAGCGCGCCGACATGATGACGGTGGGTATCGAGGTGGGGGTCCAGAATGCCACCATGGCAACTTTCCTGTCGCTGGCCATCCTGAACAACTGGGCCATGGCCATCACGCCCACCCTGTACGGCTGCATCATGGTGGTCAATGCCGGGCTGATGGTGCGGCTGATCAAACTTTACTGGCACAGGCAGGATGCGCGGGCGGCCGCGAGCCGGCTGGCGCCGCGGCGCCAGCCGTAGTTCAAGCGCGCATTACACCGTCTGCAGCAACTCGCAGAACTTGTCGAGATCGATGTTGCCGCCGGAAATGACGGCCACGATGGGGCCTGGGCCTGCCTTGCCCGTCAGGGCCGCGGCCACCGGCAGTGCGCCGGCCCCTTCGGCGATGACCCGACTCTTTTCAGCCAGCAGCCGCAGCGCGCGCCGGGTCTGTTCCAGGCTGACCACGATGGAGCCGTCTACTATCGGGTGCATTCGCTCCCACATGCGTGGAAACACGCTTTTGCCGCCGGCGCCGTCCACGAAGGACGCCTGCCATTCCTTGAACACCTGCGGTGAACCCTGCGCCAGGGACAGCGCCATCGGCGCCGCGGTTTCCGGTTCGGCACCCCACACCTTGATCGATGGATTGAGCGCCTTCACCGCGCTGGCCACTCCGGTGAGCAGTCCGCCGCCGCCGATGCCGGTGATCACGGCGGTGGTGTCCGGGGCGTCTTCCAGGATTTCCAAGCCCATGGTGGCATGGCCGGCGATGAAATCATGGTCATCGAACGGATGCACGAACGTGCCGTCCAGCCCGGGATAGCTGCGCTCGCCCAGTACCTGCCAGGCAACGTCGTAGGGCACCTTGATCAGCGTGGCGCCCAGCGCCTGCATGCGTTCCAGTTTGGACAGCGGAGCGGTTTCGATGGCGATGACCGTGCAGGGAACGCCCGCGGCGCGGGCCGCGAAGGCGACGCCTTGGCCGGCGTTGCCCGCGCTGATGGTCCAGACCCCCTTGCTGCGTTCAAGGTCCGACAGCTTGGCCACCGCATTGACCGCACCGCGGATTTTGTAGGCGTTGGTGGGCTGCAGGTTCTCGAGCTTGAGCCGGATGTCGGGTTGGCCGGCGCCCAGGTCGAGGCGTACCAGCGGAGTACGCAGCACGGTGCCGGCGATGCGCTTTCGAGCGTCTTGGATATCGGTGAGTGTGATCGGCCGGACGGCTTCGAGCGGTGCGGGCATCGCGAATCTCCAGGGTGGACGATACCGTATTGTATCCCATACCAACTATTGAGGCGGGCGAGCGGGACGGCAATGTGTATTGCGCATGGACGTGGCTGTGCGCTGCCAGTTCGATTACTCTGCGGGACCCGGCTGCACCCAGCGGGAGCCGGAGCCGCGTAATGGCCTCACGAATCACTTCGAGGAGACGTCGATGCGACTGGAACAGATGTTGAGCGAGCTGTCTCGGTCCGCATGGTGTGGTGTGCTCGCCGCCGGGTTGGGAGTGCTGGCGACGGGAGCGACGGTGCAGGCCGCCGAGCCCAAGCTGGACCTGGTGATCGAAGGCGGCCGGGTCATCGATCCGGAAAGCGGCCTGGATGCCGTGCGCAATGTCGGTGTCAGCGGCGGCAAGGTCGTGGCGGTGAGTGCCGACAAGCTGTCGGGCCGGCGCACGATCGATGCTCGCGGCCTGGTGGTGGCGCCGGGCTTCATCGACCTGCATGCCCATGGTCAACAGTTACCCGCGGCGCGCATGCAGGCATTCGACGGGGTCACCACCGCATTGGAACTCGAAGCCGGACTGCTGCCCATCGACCGCTATTATGAGCAGACCGCGCGCGAGGGGCGTCCCATCAACTATGGGGCCGCCGCTTCCTGGGTGTCCGCTCGCATGGCGGTGATGGACAACGCTCCGCCCGAACCGTCGCTCGAGAGCTTCGAGCGCGGCGCTTCGCTCCCCAACTGGCCGAGCAAGCTGGCCAGCGAGCAGCAGATCGCCGCCATGGCGGGCATGATCGACCAGGCATTGAAGCAGGGCGCACTGGGCATCGGTTTCATCATTGGCTATTCGCCGGCGAGCGGCCGCAAGGAGTACTACGAAATCAACAAAGTGGCCGCCGCCCACGACGTTCCCACTTTCACTCACGTGCGCTACATGAGCGTCGATGAACCGCAAAGTTCGTTCGAAGCCTACGAGGAAGTGATCGCGGTGGCAGCCAGTACCGGCACACGCATGCATATCTGCCATCTCAACAGCACTTCGCTGCGCGACATTCCAAAAGTCATCGAGTTGATCGGCTCGGCGCAGAAGCGGGGAGTGCCGCTCACCGTGGAGGCCTATCCGTACACAGCCGCTTCGACGGTGATCGGCGCAGCCATGTTCCGCGGGCCGCATTGGCGCGAGCGCCTGGGGGGAGCGGTGCCGAGCGACTTCGAGTATCAGGGCCAGACCTTGAATGAGGAAACGTTCGCCGCCCTGCAAAAGAGCAACCCCGGCGCCATCATCGTTTTCAAGTACCTGCGCCCCGAACTCAATCCGTCGGACCAGAAAATGCTGGATGGCGCGGTGCTGTTCCCGGGGGGCGCCATTGCCTCGGATGCCATGCCCTGGAAGGTGGGCGCCAAGCTGGTGGAGGGGGATGTGTGGCCGCTACCGGCCAAGGCATTCGCTCATCCGCGCAGCGCCGGAACGTTCACGCGCTTTCTGAAGGAATATGTGCGGGAGCGCAGGTTGATCAGCCTGCCCGACGCGATCCGCAAGATGACCCTGATCCCGGCGCAGATCCTGGCCTCGGTGCCCCAGATGCGTAACAAAGGCCGGCTGCGCGTGGGGGCCGATGCCGATATCGTGGTGTTCGATCCTGACACGGTCGCGGACCGGGCCACTTTCCAGCAGCCCGCCCAGACTTCAGTGGGCATGCATTGGGTGGTGGTGGGGGGAACCCCCGTCATCGACAACGGCAAGTTGCAGACCAAGGCGCTGCCGGGGCAGGCGATACGCCGTCCGGTGCAGTGATTCATTTCCAATCTCAACCAGGTGGGCCAAGCAATGTCATTGTCGAACGCACGGAGAACACGGTTGCCATGGGCCGTGGTCGGAATTGTGGGGCTGGCGTGCGGCGCGCTGATCGGCGTGCCGCAGGTGCGGGCCGAGCAGAAGCAGGACCAGCAAACGTCGACCGAGAAGCGGCAGGCATTGCAAGCGCAACTGGAGCGGGCGCCACGCGCGATGCGCGACATGATGTCGCTCATGTCGCCGTTGCTGCCGGGGCCGGACTTCCCCGCCATGTTCGATCTCAAGGTGGAACGTGTGCGCATGCGCGACGGTGTCGAGTTGCACACCGAGATCTATACGCCCAAGAACCTCGCCAAGCCTTTGCCCATCATTTACGAGCGCACGCCCTATGGCCTGCATCAGGACGCGCATGGCTACACCGTGCACCTGCGCACGTATCCCGAACTCATCAAGGAAGGCTATATCTTTGTGTTTCAGGACACGCGCGGCAAAGGCGCCTCGGGTGGCAAGTACATCACCAGCCCGCCGCAGCGCGAC
>Ga0182745_1000687_pt1 | contig 35543 bp, 30 predicted proteins | sample eDN3rd30CKraftBY_FD_128523 | JGI IMG/M metagenome (GOLD analysis project Ga0182745, IMG submission 128523) | Enriched backyard soil microbial communities from Emeryville, California, USA - eDNA 3rd pass 30_C Kraft BY (version 2) (version 2) | ecosystem: Environmental > Terrestrial > Soil >...
GATGCCGGTGCCACCCTTGTCCTTGTAGTCGCCCACCTGGCCCGGCTTCTTCTTGTCCGCGGCGTCGGGGTAGGGCGTGGTCGGGTCCTCGGCGTGCTTCAGCGTCAGCGCGGCCTCGTTCAACCGGTTGTGGTTGATGCGCGTGCCGATGTGCTCCTCCATCCACATGCGGCCGCCGCCGGCGCCGCAGCAGAAGCCCTCGCGCTTGCTGCGCTGCATCTCCACCACCTCGAGCCCGGGGATGGCGTTGAGCACCTCGCGGGGGGCGTCGTAGACGCCGTTGTGGCGGCCCAGGTAGCAGGGGTCGTGGTAGGTGAGCTTGCTGTTCATCACCGCGGAGAGCTTGATGCGCTTCTCCTTCAGCAGCTCGTTGATGAGCTGCGTGTGGTTGATGACGCGGTACTCGCCGCCGAACTCCGGGTACTCGTTCTTGATGGTGTTGAAGCAGTGCGGGCACTGGGTGATGACGGCCTTCACGCCCATCGAGTTCCACGTCTCGACGTTCGTCTTCGCCATCGTCTGGAAGAGGTACTCGTTGCCCATGCGGCGCGCCGAGTCGCCGTTGCACATCTCCTGCTTCGACAGCGTGGCGAAGCTCACGCCCGCCTCGCGCAGAATCTTCACCAGCGCGCGGCTGACCTTCTTCTGCTTGTCGTCGTAGCTGCCCGCGCAGCCCACGAAGAAGAGGTACTCGTAGGGGCCGCCGTCGTCACCCCACGTGGGGAGCGCCAGGTCCTCCGCCCACTCGTCGCGCCGGTCCTGGCCCAGGCCCCAGGGGTTGCCCTGGCGCTCGATGCCCTCGAACACGCGCTGGATTTCGGGCGGGAACTCCGCCTTCACCTGCACCTGGTAGCGGCGCATGTCGATGAGGCGCGGCACGTTCTCGATGAACACCGGGCAGGCCTGCTCGCACCAGCCGCAGCTCGTGCACGCCCACACCGTCTCCGCTTTCAGCGCGCTGCCGATGATTTCGGGCAGCGGCTCCTTCACATGGTTCGGGCCGTAGCCTTCCTCCACCCACTGCTCGTTTTCCCAGAGCCAGTGCTTCAGGTCCTGGTTGACGCCCTTGTGCGTGAGCGGCTTGCCGGTGATGTACGTCGGACAGTGCGTCTGGCAGCGGCCACACTCCGTACAGGAGTAGAGGTCCATGCCCTGCTTCCACGTCAGGTCCTTCACCGTGGCGGTGCCGAACTCCTCCTTCTCCAGGTCCGGCGTGGGCAGCTTGCCGGTGGAGTGCGTGCGCTGGAAGAAGACGGTCGGCAGGCCGGTGATGATGTGGAAGTGCTTGCCGCGGGGCAGGAAGTTCAGGAACGCCAGGATGATGACCAGGTGGACCCAGAAGCCGGCCGTGCCCACGAGGTGCGCGGCGGTGGGGCCCAGGGACATCATCGCCAGGCCGGTCAGGCTGGTGAACGGCTCCCACCACACCAGCGCGGCGGGCGACTGGGGCACCTGCGTGGCGCCCACCTGCGCCTGCGCGGCGGCGCCGGCCACCATGTGACTGCCGCCGAAGAGGAACTCGGAGATCATCAGCCCGGCGATGAAGCCCAGGATGAGGTAGGCCTCCCACGACGGCGTCATGCGGTCCGGCTTCACCTTCCAGCGGACCCAGACGTAGTAGGCCACGCCCAGCAGGGCCAGCGCGGCGACCACGTCCTTGGCCAGCAGGTAGACCTTGTAGAGGCCCAGCAGCGCGGATTGATCCGCCCAGAACGGGTGGCTCAGGTCCGTCAGCACCTCTAGCGCCGTGGACGAGAAGCCCATGGCGAAGAGCATGACGGTCCGCAGCGCCAGCACCATGAACGCCGCGTAGATGAGCACGTGGAACAGGCCCGGCGTGAACTCCTCCGGGTCCACCAGTCGCTTCTGCCCGAGGCCGAAGCGCACCAGCTGCGCTACGCGGAAGGGAATGTTGTCGAGCCGGTTCTCCTTCTTCATCGCGAGCAGGACGCCCACGCGACCGGACATGGTCATGACGAAGATGGGAAGGGCGAGGGCTAGCAACAAGCCGGTGATGATGGGACTCATGGGACTCTGAGGACCTCGATGTCGCGGCGGATGGGGCCCGGGCTGCCGCGCCGCGGCAATTCTTGAGTGCACTTCAACCCTAACAGGGGTGATTTGCGAATCAAGCACCCTGCTGCCCCAGGTGTCCTTCACTGGCGAACCCGTCCCAGGCCCGCCGGGGAGTGAGCGGCCGGCACACGGATTTACCGGCGGCTCCCCGAGGTCAGAGGCCCCTTGAAAAGAGGGCGCGTAAACCGCCGTGGAGTTCCCATCCGCGCCCCCCGGGCCTACCTTGTGTGCTCATCACGGTCAGTGTCCGATGCGAGACGCTCTCCAACTGCTTGGAATAACGAGGCTTCTTCTCTGGAGGGCGGGCAGGTAGGCGGGCAGGCGACATGGCGCCTGAAACATTGAGACCCCAAGGGCTTTACAGCGCGGAGCGACATCACCAACATGGTCGGTAAATCGGTCAACGGCCGATGGAGCGGGCCTCGCATGGGGCGGGCCCGGGCCGACCGAAGCGGGATGCCACCTTCACCACGGTGGCCTCCAGGGGAGCCGGACATGGTGCACGACGACACCACGTATATGGATGATGAAGGGTTGCCTTATGTGGATCTGCGGCGGGACGGTGATTCGGAGTCCTTGAGTCCCGACGAGGGCGCGCCCGGTCGCCGCTGGGGCTACTCCGAGGAGTCGTGGGGCGGCTGGAGCGCGGCCGAGTAATACGCGGCCCCCGCGGCCGGTGGATGCGCGGGGGCAATCGCGGTCACCGGGGTGTTGGATGCCCGAGAGGTGGCTCCCTTCAAGGTGAGCCCCCGGGTGTTGTGCCCCGTGGCGTGGCGCCCAGGCAGGCGGCCCGTCATCTTCTCACCGGTGCTTGCGTCGACAGCCCCGGACCGGGCTGGCGGTGTGGGTGTGTCACATCCCGCCCCGCCCCCTTGCTCCAAAGCACGACTCCCGACATTCTCAGACCCCGCAGCCTGCCCGTGGGCGTCCCCCGCTCCCGTGCGTGTGGCCCATGAGACTTCCGGCATCGGGGGTTGTCCGCCCTCGCAGATTGATTCGCGGCACAATGCCTCGTGCGACCACGGGGGAGTACGTATGAAGCAGACGGCCTGGGCAGTGGAGCGCGATGCCGAGCACGGCCGCGAGGTGCTCCTCCTCGTCACCCTGGAAGCCGCCGCTGACGCGCCCCGCGCCCCCGTGGCCATCAACCTGGCCCTGGACCGCAGCGCCTCCATGCGGGGCGTCCCGCTGCTCGCCGCCGTGCAGGCCGCCCAGGCCCTGGTCGAGCGCGCCAGCGCGCGCGACTACCTGGGTCTGCTCACCTTCGACGCCGAGCCCGAGCAGGTCCTCCCCATGCGGGCCATGGACGCCAGCGCCCGGGCGCAGTTCCTCCAGGTGCTCGCGCGCCTGGAGTCCGGCGAGGGCACCGCGCTGCACGAGGCTGTCGAGCGCGCTTCGGAGGTCGTCCGCCGCGTGCTCGTGCCCGGCGCCCGGCCGCAGGTGCTGCTGCTCACCGACGGAGAGCCCTCGGTGGGCCCGTCGCAACTGTCCGAGTTCAAGTCCCAGGGCGCCCGCGTCGCCGAGTCCGGTGTCATGCTCCACGCGCTGGGCCTGGGCCGGCACTACCTGCCCGACATCCTGGAGGCGCTCACCCACGCCTCCGGCACCGGCTTCGTGCACGTGGACGACCCCGAGGGGCTGCCCATGGCCGTGGGCCAGCTCGGCGCCGAGCTCTTCGGCGAGGTCGTGGCCGACGCGCGCGTACACGTGCTGCCCTCGGGCTTCGCCGACCTCCGCTGCCGCCACCGCTACCCGTCGCGCGTCGAGGGCGACGCCATGAGCGCGATGCTGGGCGCCGTCTCCCAGTGCTTCCCGCGCCGCGTCCTCTTCGCCGGCACGCTGGACCAGGCGGAGTGGAGCCTGGGGGTGACGACGTCCTTCTCCGAGCGCGGTGACACGCGGCGCATCACCGTGCCAGTGACGCGCGTGTTGCCTGACAGTGACATGGGCCGCTTCGTGCGCGCGGTGTCCGCCGAGCTGGACCTGGTCGCCGCCGAGTCCGCCGCGTGGAAGGCCCTGGGCCGCCGTCATCAGGACGCCGCCGAGCGCGCGCTGGAGGCCGCGGACCTGGCGCTCTTCAAGCTCGCGCGGCTCGGCGCGTCCGAGGTGCCCGCGCAGCGTCACGTGGAGCGGCTGGCCGACCTGCGCCGGGTGATGGAGCGCCGCGCGAACCAGCCCCACGCGCTGGTGATGCGCCGCGCGCACTCGGAGGTCTCCCGCATCACCATGAGCCGTGTGGGGCCCGCGGCCCCCGCGCAAGCGCTGGTGCCCTGGAAGACCGAGGATTGACGCCGCTCCCCTGGCTGCCCCCCGCCGTGTGGGAACATGACGTCGCGTCTGTGACGCTGTAACCCTCGCGTCCCCGGCCGCCCGCCTCGGCACGGGCCGGGTGCGTCGACGAAGGGGAATGCCCGCCTGGCCGAATGGTTCAGTGTCCTCGGAGTCTCGCGCCTGCCGCTGGCGGGTCGGTCTCCTCTGGGTTAACGGGAGTCGCATGACGCATCGGCAGTCCAAGAGGCTTGGTTGGGTTGGTGGAATCGGACTGCTGCTGGCGGCGGCGGTCGCGTGGGCGGAGCTGCCCCATTCCGCCGTGGCATCGAGCGCACCGGACGAGGGCGACCCGCGCGTCGAAGGGGCGCTGCTGGTCGATGCGACCCAGGTGAAGCCGGGGGACACCTTCCGCGTGGGCGTGCGCTTCCGGCTGGACCCGGGCTGGCACATCTACTGGAAGAACCCGGGCGACTCGGGCCTGGAGACGGAGGTGGCGTGGGACACACCCGGCGCCACCGTGGGGCCGCTGCGGTGGCCCTTCCCGAACACCTTCCGCACGCCGGACGGCTTCATCACCACCCATGGCTATGACAACGAGGCCATCCTCGTCGCGGACGTGAAGGCCGCCGAGGGCGCCGCCACGGGCATGTTGACGCTGTCAGCCGCCGTCGAGGCGCTGGTGTGCGAGGTGCACTGCATCCCCGCGGAGATGATGCTGACGCGCTCCATTCCGCTGGGCCCCCAGACGCTGCGCGACGCGGAGACCGCGGCGCGCTTCGACGCGGAGGTGGCGAAGGTGCCCCGGCCCGCGGCGGACAGCGGCCACGCCGTGGCGCTGACGCTGGATGCCCCCCAGCTCACCGCGGGTCAGGAGTTCACCGGCGCCCTGACGCTGACGGGCGCGGGCGGCGCGGCGGTGCCCGCGGTGGAGGGGGACTTCTTCGTCGCCGAGCGCATCCCCGGCGTCGCACGCGTGGGGCTCACGGCGGATGGACCGGGCCGCTTCAAGCTGAAGGGCAAGGTGGAGCCGGGCGTGCAGGCGTCGGCGCCGGACCTGACGGGCGTGCTGCGCCTGGGCACGGCGGCCACGGGCTACCAGTTCCTCGAGGTGACGGCGCCGCTGGCCCCCGTGGTGGCCGCGGCGGGCACGGCGGCGGGTACGCCGGCCGCGGTGAAGCCGCCGTCGGTGAAGGACAGCATCGCCGCGGTGAAGCCGGTGGGGGCCGTGGCGCCGCCCGCCGCCGCGGAGTCGTCCGTGGGCCTGGGGCTGGCGCTGGTGTTCGCCTTCTTCGGCGGCGCGCTGCTCAACCTGATGCCGTGCGTGTTCCCCGTGCTGGCGCTGAAGGCCTACGGCTTCACGCGCATGGTGCAGCAGGAGAAGGGGCGCGTCGGGGCGCACGCGGGGGCCTACGCGGCGGGCATCATCGGCACCATGCTGCTGCTGGCGGGCGGCGTGCTGGCGGTGCGCGCGGGCGGCGCGAGCGTGGGCTGGGGCTTCCAGTTCCAGGAGCCGCTCTTCGTCGCGGGCGTGTGCGCGGTGCTGGTGGCCTTCGCGCTCAACCTCTTCGGCGTCTTCAACGTGGGCATGGACGGCACCGCGCTGGCGGGCAAGGTGGACCAGAGCCACGGCCTGTTGCACAGCGCCGGCGAGGGCGTGCTGGCGGTGGTGCTGGCCACGCCGTGCTCGGCGCCGCTCCTGGGCACGGCGGTGGGCTTCGCCTTCGCGGCTGGCCCCGTCACGGTGCTGGCCGTCTTCACCGCGTTGGGCCTGGGGCTCGCGCTGCCCTTCTGCCTGCTGGTGCTGGTGCCCGGGCTGGCGAAGAAGCTGCCGAAGCCGGGCGCGTGGATGGAGCGCTTCAAGCAGGTGCTGGGCTTCGCGCTGCTGGCCACCACCGTCTGGCTGGTGTGGGTGATGGGCGGGCTGGCCGGCGTGGACGGCATGGCGCGGCTGCTGGCGTTCCTCGTCGCGGTGGGGCTCGTCACCTGGCTGTATGGCCAGGGGCAGGCGCAGGAGGGCTCGCGCAAGCTGGCCACGATGGCGGTGGCGGCCGGCGTGCTGGTGGCCTCGGGGCTGCTGACGCTGCGCTTCGACGCGCAGGACGCCGCGGCGCCCCGGCTGGGGGCCACCGTGGCCCAGGCGCAGCCGTGGGACGACGCGGCGGTGGAGGCGGCGCTCGCGGCCGGGCAGCCGGTGTTCATCGACTTCACGGCGGACTGGTGCCTCACCTGCAAGTTCAACGAGCGCACCGTCCTGTCCACCGACGAGGTGCGCGACGCCTTCACCCAGCACCACGTGGCCTTCTTCATCGCGGACTGGACGCGCCGGGACGCGCGCATCACCGCCAAGCTGGCCGAGCACGGCCGGGCGGGGGTGCCCATGTACCTGGTGCTGAGCCCGGGCGCCCCGGACACGCCGGCGGTGCTGCCGGAGCTGCTGACGCCGGGGCTCGTCGCGGACGCCGTGAAGCGCGCGGCGGAGTGCGCGCCCTCGAAGCTGGGCGGCGGCGCCAACGTCCTCTGCGCCGCGGGCTTCCCCAGCCACTGAAGCATCGCTGTCTTCCGCTGTCCCCACACCAGGAGGAACGCCATGAAGCAGGTCGTCACCGCGCTCGCGCTCGGTACGTTGTTCGTTGGGGCCCCCGCGCTCGCGGACGCCGAGGTCGGCAAGCCCGCGCCGTCCTTCACGCTGAAGGACGAGTCTGGCAAGGAGCACTCGCTGGCGCAGTACAAGGGCCGGGTGGTCATCCTCGAGTGGACCAACCCCGAGTGTCCCTTCGTGCAGCGGCACTACAAGGCCGACACGATGGTCAACACGCTGAAGGGCTTCGACGCGAAGAAGGTGGTGTGGCTCGCGGTGGACTCCACCTCGCACAACACGCCGGAGAAGTCCGCCGCCTGGAAGAAGGAGGAGGGCTTCCCCTACCCGGTGCTCCAGGACGCCAGCGGCACGGTGGGCAAGTCCTACGGCGCGAAGACGACGCCGCACATGTACGTCATCGACGAGCAGGGCGTCGTCCGGTACGCGGGCGCCATCGACGATGACCCGCGCGGCAAGAGCGCCAAGCCGTCCAACCACGTGAAGGCGGCGGTGGACGCGGTCACTGGCGGGCAGCCCGTCCCGGCGGCGACCACGACGCCCTACGGCTGCTCGGTGAAGTACAAGGGCTAGCTGGCGCGCGCCATCCGGGATTTCCCAGGCCCTCGTCCCTTCGTGGACGAGGGCCTTCTGTTTGGGCGGCCAGGGCGCCCCAGGCTCGGGCGGCCAGCGTGCGGCGGCGCCATGGCAGGTGCCTTGCCCGGTGCGCAGCGGGTTCGGACCTTTCTGTCGGAAAGGGGAAACGACCATGGCCGACAACAAGGGCAGTCCGGTGAGGGGCGACGAGCGCATGGACACGACGCGCCCGGAGGAGCTGGAGCGTGAGGCGCGCCACCAGGCAGGACCCGTGCGGGGCGACGTGACAGACGAGGACGTTGGCGAGGACCGCATCCTCCAGAAGGGAATCGGCGGCTACGGCGCGCAGAAGGGCACCGAGCCCGCGCGCGAGTCGCCTCCCTTGAGCGACGAGCACGGGCGCCGCTGAGCCGGGAAGGGGCCACTTCGCTTGCCTCAGCGCGCGGAGGGCGTGCGCCCGGCCTCGCGTGGAATCGTGAGCAGCGAGCACAGCGCGCCCAGGGCGCACAGGCCCGCGGACACCCACAGCGCGCGCCGCGTCCCCACGAGGAAGTCCTCGCCCGCGCCGCTGGCCAGTCCGCCCAGCAGTGGCAGCAGCGCCACCGCCAGCAGGCCGGCGATTCGGGCCACGGCGTTGTTCACGCCGGAGGCGATGCCCGCGTAGCGGTCCTCGACGGCGCCGAGCACCACCGCCGTCAGCGGGCCCACGGTGAGCGCCAGCCCCGCGCCCAGCACGAGGATTCCGGGCAGCACGGTGCTGACGTAGTCGCCTCCGCGCTGGATGCGCGTCAGCAGCGCCAGGCCCACGCCCGCGAGCAGCGGCCCCGCCGTCATCAGCGGCCGCGCGCCGATGTGCCCGGCGAGCCGGCCCACCGGAGGCGACAGCAGGAGCAGCAGCAGGGTGATGGGCAGCAGCGCCGCGCCCGCGGCCAGCGCCGAATAGCCGAGCTGCTGCTGCAGGGCGAGCACCACGAGGAAGGTAGCGCCGCCCAGCGCGAAGTACACCACCAGCGTGGTGAGGTTCGCGCCGGAGAAGGTGCGTGAGTGGAAGAGGGTGAGCGGCAGCATGGGCGCGCGCCGCCGGGCCTCCAGTAGGAGGAAGACGGCCAGCAAGGCGACGCCTCCGCAGGCCGCGAGCACGGCCGTCACGGGCCAGCCATGGCCGGGGCCCTCGATGAGCGCGTAGATGAGACCCCCCAGCCCGAGCGCGGCAGTCACCGCGCCCGCGATGTCCAGCCCGTGCGCGCCCCGCGACGGCGCGATGTCCGGCACGTGCCGCAGCGCGGCCCACGCGGTGAGCGCGGCCAGCGGCACGTTGAGGAAGAAGACGAAGCGCCACGAGCCCGCGTCCACGAGCCACCCGCCGAGCAATGGCCCCACGGCGGTGGTGACGCCGGACAGGCCGGCCCAGGCGGACACCGCGCGCTGCCGGTCCTGGGGTGGGAACGAGGTGCGCAGCAGGGCGAGGCTCGCGGGCACCAGCATCGCGGCCCCCACGCCCTGCGCGGCGCGGAAGAGGGCCAGCGCCCAGGCGTTCGGCGCCAGGCCGCACAGCACCGAGGTGACGGTGAAGGCGGTCATCCCCAGCAGGAAGACGCGGCGCTGCCCCTTCGCGTCGCCGAGCGCGCCGCCCGTGAGGACGAGCGAGCCGAGCGTGAGGAGGTACGCGTCCACGGCCCATTGGAGCCCGGCCAGGCCCGTTTGCAGCTCCCTGCCCATGGCGGGCAGCGCGACGTTGACGGCCGTCGAGTCGAGGAAGGCCATGCCGCTGCCGAGCACGCTGGCGAGCAGCACGCCCCTGCCGCGCGGGCTGTCATAGGCGACATGGGTCTCGAGGGCGGTCGTGGCCATGTGACTCAAGCGTGGGGTCCCCGCTGGAGCCGCGCCAACAGTCTTTGCCCGCTGGGGGGCGGGGCGCCGGTGGCTCGCTGTCCTGGCAGGTGGCCGCTGATGACCGTGCCTCCAGTGCCTACGGTGAGGTGGACGTTGGTTGTCCTGGGAGGTGTCACATGGAATCGATTTGCGAGCACATCGAGCGTGCGGGCGACCCGCCGCCTCGCGCGCGCGGCTGCGAGGAGTGTCTGGCCATGGGGGCGAGCTGGGTGCATCTGCGCCGCTGTCTGACCTGTGGCCACGTGGGGTGCTGCGACTCGTCCCCGAACCGGCACGCCACGAAGCACTTCCGGCAGACGGCCCACCCCGTCATCCAGTCCTTCGAGCCGGGGGAGGAGTGGGAGTGGTGCTACGAGGACGAGCTTTTCGCGGAGCATCGGCCCACGTCCTCCGACGCGCGGGTGTAGTGTCATCCGCTATCATCCCCAGGCCCGTTGCAGCTCGTGGGAAGAAAGGCGCGGCACCGCATTCATGGACGCGTGGACTCTCGAAGGCTCGCGCATCACCGACCCGGAGACGTTGAGCCGCCTGCGCGAGATGCTGGCGAACGAAAGCCCGCTCATCATCGAGCACCGCTTCTACCGGGAGACGCGCGCACCCCACCGGTTCATCTGCGACGACGCCGACGTGCTGGACGAGTACCTCCAGGAGTCACGTCCTGGAGACTCGTTCTGCGTGTGGTCCTACAAGAGCCTCTGCCGGGGCGACAACCTGCTGCTCCAGGGGAAGATGCCCGACGCGGAAGGGCGGACGCCGCGCGCGGTCGTGGCCTGAGTCAGGCGGCCATGGGCTCGGCGCGGGGGCGCGTCCGCACCTGGGCCCGCTTGCGGCCCGCGCCCTTGCGCAGCAGGTCCAGCGTCACCTCGTCGTCCGTGGCCAGCGCCATCAGCCGCTGAAGGTCGTCCACGCTGAGGACGGGCCGCTGGTTGATGGCGAGCAGCAGGTCCTCCTCCTGGAGGCCGGCCTCGTCGGCGGGCGTGCCCTCCTGGACGCGGAGCACCTTCACCGCGCGCGCCTGGCCATGCTCGCGGGTGAGGCGCGCATCCAGGCTCACCGCCGTCGCCGCGATGCCCAGGAAGCGCCGCTCCACCTTGCCGCGCTGGATGAGCAGGCTGGCAATCCACGCCGCCGTGGTGGCGCTCACCGCGAAGCCGATGCCCTGGGCGTAGGGCAGCACCAGCGTGTTGAGGCCCACCACCTGACCGCGCATGTTGAGCAGCGGCCCTCCCGAGTTGCCTGGGTTGATGGCGGCGTCCGTCTGGAGCATGCCCTCCAGCATGACGCCGCTGGGCAGGGGGATGCTGCGGTTGATGGCGCTCACCACGCCCAGCGAGATGGACTGCTCCAGGCGGAAGGGGTTGCCGATGGCCATGACGAGCTGGCCCACGCGCACCGACTCGGGCTCGGCGAGGGGCAGGGTGGGGAAGCCGTTGCCCTCCGCGCGGACCACGGCGAGGTCCGTGGGCGCGTCGCTGCCCACCAGCGTTCCGCGCAGCTCCTCTCCGTTGGAGAGCTGCACGGTGAGCTTGCGCGCGCCGCGCCCCACCACGTGGCGGTTGGTGAGGATGTAGCCATCGGGCGTGAGGAAGAGGCCGGTGCCGTGGCCGCGCGCGTGCTCCACGCCGACGACGGCGGGCGAGGCTCCCGCCACGAGGGACTCCAGGTCATCCGAGAACTGTTGCAGCAGCTTCATGGGGGGCCTCCGGTTCACGCGCGCTTGCCGACGGTGACGGGGACTTCCTGGACCGCTCCGGCGCGCAGCACGCGGACGGGGACGGTGGTGCCGACCTTCTCGTCGCTCAGGGCGCCGAGCAGGTCCTCCACGCCGTGGAGCGGCTGGCCGCCCAGGCTCACCAGGACGTCTCCCAGCAGCAGGCCGGCTTCTTGGGCGGGGCCGTTCGGGTCCACGGACAGGCAGATGAGGCCGTGTTCACTCCCCACGCCCAGGTGTTCCGGCAGGCGGACGGGGTAGGCGCCCACGCCCAGGTAGCCGCGCCGGACGCCGCCGTGCTCCTTCAACGATGCAATCACGCGGGTGAGCGTGTCCGTGGCGATGACGACGGCGGCGGTGCGCGAGAAGGCGGCGGTGAGGAGCCCGACGAGGCGGCCTTCTGTGTCCACGAGCGCGCCGCCGGAGAAGCCGGGTGGCAGGTCGGCGTCCGTTTCGAGGTAGCGCTCCACGCGGCCTCCGGCGTGGGTGCGCCAGCCTTCGCCGTGGGTGCTGACCATGCCCAGCGTCGCTCGGGCGGTGCGGCCCGGCCGGGCCACCGCGATGACCAGGTGGCCGACCTTCACGTCATCCAGGGGCGCGGAAGTCAGCGGTGTGAGGCCGGGGGCCTCGGCCTTGAGCAGGGCGAGGTCGGTGCTGGCGTCGCGGCCCACGAGCTCGGCGGAGACGACGCTGCCGTCGGGGAGCCCAACCTGGAGCCGGCCTTCGTGCTCCACGGCGTGGCTGGTGGTGACGATGTGGCCTTCGGCATCCCAGACGATACCGGTGGCGCCACGCCGTCGCCGCGTCTCCACGCGGACGATACTGGGAGCGGAGTGCTCGACGACGGAGGCGAGGGAGTGGGACAGGGACTGGAGGGGGCGGGTCGACATGGTGCGTTCCTTTCGAGGCACAAGGTAAAGGCCGCGAAAGCGCGCCACATCGTCGAACCAGTCAGGATGGGAACCCGCCCATTCAGGGAGGTCCCCTCCCCATCCGGTCAGCTTGCTTGGCGGAATGTGGCCCGTTGCAGCACCTGCGCATCCTTGATTCCAGGAGCCGACCCACCTGACGAGCGGTCCGCGCGGCTCCAGCCCCACCGCTGCCACCCCGCCCGCGCATCCCTACGTTCACGTCGACACGTCACGACGGCGATCGAAAGGCCAGACCCATGGAAAAGGCAGGCGAGCACACGGTGAATCAGCCTCAGGATGTCCTCCAGGGAGACCGCCGGGAGTTCGAGGCGCTGCTGAAGGACTACGACACCGCGCTCCTCACCACGCGTGGCGAGGATGGGCACTTCCACACGCGGCCCATGGCGGTGGCGAAGAAGCACAAGTCCGGCTCGGTGCTGTGGTTCGCCACCTGGGCGGACACGCGGAAGGTGCAGGACTTGGAGGTGGATCCGCACTGCTCGCTCGCCTTCCACGCATCGGAGGGCAGCGCCACCTACCTCTCCGTATCAGGCATGGCGGAAATCATCCGGGACCAGCGGACCATCCATGACTTGTGGGAGCCCGGCTGGAAGCCCTGGTTCCCCAAGGGGCCGGGCGAGCAGGACATCGTCCTGCTTCGCTTCATCCCCGAGCATGCCGAGTACGTCCACCCAGCGGGCGGAAAGCTGAAGGTGCTCTTCAGCACGGCCAGGGCGCTGGTGACGAAGCAGCGGCCCGAGGTCGCTCCCAAGAAGGAGCTGGACCTCCACTGAAGCGGAGGCGCCGGGTCAGCGCGCCTCCAGCAGCGCGCCGCCCGGGCCGAAGCCCAGCGTGAGACACAGCACGCGGGAGTGGCGGGCCAATCGCGCGTCACCCCGAGCGGCCTCCGCGGCCAGCTCCGCGTCGTTGAGCACCAGGGCCGTGCCACGTCCCTCGTCCCCCATCGCCGCCTGGAGGATGTCCGCCACCAGCGGCGCATGGCCTTCCCACCCATACGTGCAGCCTCCGGGCACGAGCGCCGCGTCCAGCGGACACGGCAGCGCGAGGCACAGCGCGTCCGGAGCCCGCGCGGAGAAGGCCCGCAAGGCACTGGAGATGAACGCCACCGCGGCCTTCACCTGCCGCCCGTCGGAGGGGCGCGCCATTCCGATGAAGTACCGGGGCAGCAAGGCGGGGTCGCGTTCGAAGATTCGGGGCGCCGCATCGAGGCGCAAGCACTTGATGCCCGTCTGCCCCACGTCGAGCGCCACGGGATGGGCGGCACGGAGCGGCGCCAGCAGGCCCAGCCCGGCCTGGACGGGCGCGAAGAGCGGCTCCTCCGCCATGTAGACGGGGCAGGGCAGTGATGCGGACGCCTCCGCGAGCACGCGGCCGAAGCCCTCCAGGCAGACCAGCCCTCCGCTGAGCCACACGGCGTCCACGGCATGCCGCTTCACCAGGACCGCCAGCGCCTCTTCGAGCGCCGGTCCCAGCCGCGCCGCGAGCGCTGGGCCGGAGAGCCCCTCTCGCCGGTCCGCCTCCACGCGGGGCGTCCCGAGCAGCTCCCAGAGCGCATGTCCCTGCACCGGCAGGTTCCAGACCTCCAGCGGCGATACACCGGGCAGCACCTGCCGCCGAACATCCCAATCACGCATTGAATTCACTCACGTCACGAGCTGGATGATGCGCTCGGCGGCTTCCTTCGCGCCATCACGCGCCTGATACGACGCCGCGATGCGAGCCACCCGCTGCCGCAGCACCGTGCCCGGCTCCAGCAATTGCCGGAGCGCCGCGCGGCAGTCCTCCACGGTGAGTGTGCGCGGCTCCCGCACGAGCCCGGCTCCCGACTTCGTGAGGAAGTGCGCCTGGATGGGCTGGTCATTGCAGACAGGGAGGAGCAGCATCGGAACGCCCTCGGTCAGCGCCTCCATGACGGAGTTGGCGCCGCCGTGCGAAACGAGCGCGGAGGCTCGTGATAACACTTGTCGTTGAGGTGTGTATGGCACGGCGACCACGTCGCCGGGAAGGGTGTGAATAAATTTTGTATCAGCCAGCTCACCCGCGCTGAGCACCACCGTGACTCCCAGGGGCGCGGCGGCCTCGGTGAGCGTGTGAAACAGCTCGGGCTGCCATGAAATCTGACTGCCGAAGGACACGTAGACCACGGGCTTCGAGCCCAGCCGCTCCCAGGGGAAGTCCACCTCGTCACCTCGCGCCTCCGGAGGAATGGACGGCCCGACGAGGTGCGTGGCGGGAGGAAGGCCCGCGTCGGGGCCCAGGAAGGTCTCGGTGGCGAAGATGAGGTTGAGGTCTGGTGAGAGGCACTCGCAGTTGCGGAAGCGGGCCTCGAAGCCGTGCCGGGCGAACAGCGCCTGGCGTTCGCCGGCCAGCGCGCGCACGTTGCGGCGCAGGCCGTAGTCGATGGGCGGCTCCAGCAGCGACAGCGCGGAGGACACGCCGGCCCAGGGAATGCGTAGGGCGTGCGCGGCGAGCACCGCGGCGTATTGCATGCCGTCCAGGGCCATGACGTCCGGGCGGAAGCGCTCCACCGCCTCGCGAACCGGGGCCAGCAGCGAGGGCACGGCGTCAATCAACAGCCCGCGAATCCACGTCCCCAGCGCCGCCTCGTCGAGCACCAGCCGCGCCAGCGCCTCGCCCCCGGTCTCGATGGTGGGCACGGGCGCCTCGGCTTGGGGCAGCGCGAGCACCTCCACGCCCAGCCGCGTGAGCTGGGGCGTGGGCTCGGGGAGGCACAGCCAGCCCACGTGGTGGCCCATGCGGAGCAGCCACTGGGCGACGCCAGCCATGGGGTTGAGGTGGCCCTTCTCGGGGGAGGTGGCAATCAGGACTCGGGACATGGCGGGCGTGCGCGGGCGCGCGCGTGGAGCATGGCGAGTGAGCACAGCCGCATCAACAGCCGGTCCACCGCGCCCGCCTCGGCGCTCTCCACGGGCAGGCGTGTGTATCGCTCCAGCAGCGCCCGCGCCGCGCCAGGGTCGATGACCTCCAGCGGGTCCAGCCGGGACGGGGTGAGCCATTCCCGGTACAGCTCCAACCAGCGTTCGCGGACGGGGCTGGAGAGCGCGGTGTGCGCGTAGCGTGGCGTCTTCCGGGCGAGCCGCACCGCGTCCGGGACGAGCGCGCGCACCGCATGCCGGAAGAGCCACTTGCCGGCCCCATGCCTCGCGAGCACGTCCGCGGGCAGCGCCAGCGCCACCTCCGTGAAGCCCGTGTCCAGGTACGGCGTGCGCACGCTCACGCCCTGGGCGGCGGCGCTCCGCAGCTCGGGGGGCAGCACCAGCTCCCGCAGCACCCAGGCGGCGTAGCGGACCTCCTCGGGGTGATCCTCCTCGTCCTGTCCGGTCCTCGTGTCCCAGGGCAGGGCGAGCGCCCGGTGATCCATCCCCAAGTTCTCCACAGGGCCGCCACGCAGCACCTCGCGGGCCAGTCGCCGGTCCTCCGCCACCCGGGCCGCCGCGCCCGTGAGCGCCTCCGGGTTGCCCAGGAGCACTTCATCCGCTCCGGCGCCGCTCATCAGGAAGGTGGCCCCCTGCCTGCGGGCCTCCGCGTAGAAGGCGAAGCTGGCCACGGCGCGGGCGTTGAGGATGGCCGTCTCCTGGCTCAACACGGCGGGCTCGAAGAGCTCCGGGAGCACCCTGTCCGGAATGGCCACGTCCACCAACTGCACGCCGGCGGCGCTCGCCACCCGCCGGGCATTCCGGCGCTCCGTGGCGTCCGCGAAGTGAACGTCCATGGTCCACGCGCGAACGCAGCCGGGGGCCCGCCGCGCCGCCAGGGCGCACAGCGCGGCGCTGTCCACGCCGCCACTCAGGCTCACATCCAGGGCGCCTGCCGTCATGTGCTGGCTCACGGTAAGCATCAGCGCAGCCAGCAACCGCTCGGCCAGGGCGTACTCGTTCACGAGGTCCGCCCCCGGCCCGGTGCCGCGCCTCACGCGAGGCAGGCCACCTGGCACCCGGTGCACGCCCCGGAACACGCTCGCGCCAGGAGGCAGCGCGTGGCACAGGAACGCGGCGACGGCCCCAGGCTCCAGCCCCGGAGGCCCGAGCCGCCAGACGGAAGACTCCAGGCCATCCGCGGATTGGTAGCGGGGTAAGGTGGCGAGCAGGCCGCCAGACGCATGAGACACGCGGGTACTGTGACAAGCGCCAGGGGCCCCGGGCAACCTCGCTATAATCCCGCCGTGCGCTACGAGCTCCAAGACGGACGCATCCTCACCTGGTCCCTGGAGACGCACGTCGCCACGCACTGCAACCTGCGCTGTGTGCAGTGCTGCCCGCTGTCGCCCCACCTGCCGGCGTGGGCCGTGGAGCCCGCGGCCCTGGGCGAGGACCTGCGCCGGCTGGCGAAGGCGCTCCGGCCCCAGGTCTTCAAGCTCACCGGCGGCGAGCCCTTCCTGCACCCCGACCTGCCGGCGGTGCTGGACGTGGTGCGTGGCTCCGGTATCTCCTCGCAGGTGTCCGTCACCACCAACGGCTTCCTCGCCCAGAGCGCGCCCGACGCCGTCTACGAGCGCCTGGACCGGATGACGTTGTCTGTCTACGCCTCCGCGCCGCTCCCGGAGCGCTCCATCGCCCGCATCACCGAGCGCTGCGAGCAGCACGGCGTCTACCTGACGGTGAAGCGCATCGACGCCTTCCAGCAGCTCACGCCCGAGGCACCCCATGCCACCGACGAGGCCGTGCGAGGCGTCCACGCGCGGTGCTGGCTAAAGGTCCGCTGCCATCTGGTCCACGCAGGCCGCTTCTATGCGTGTACGCGGCCGCCCCATGTGGCCACGGTGCTTGGCCGCGAGCACCCGGACATGCCCGCGCTGGGCGAGGTCGACGGCGTGCCGCTGGATACGCCGGACCTGCTGGGGTCGCTCCTGGGCTACCTCGAACGGGAGACGCCGCTGGCCTCCTGCCGCTACTGCCTGGGCGGCGACGGCGCGTGGCTGCCGCACGCGCAGCTCCCCCGGAGCCGGAGCTGAGCGCCCCGGCTCCGGCTCCTTCTGCGCCGACTCACCGAGCGCGAGGCTAGGACGTCTTCGGCAGCACGGCCTGCATGGACGGCGGGTAGCGCTCACCCGAGGCGACGCCCGGCGGCGCGATGGCGTTGATGGCCGCGAGGTCCTGCGCGGTGAGCGTCACCTCCAGCGCGCCCAGGTTTTCATCCAGGTACTTGCGACGCTTGGTGCCGGGGATGGGCACCAGGTCCTGGCCCTGCGCCAGCACCCACGCGAGCGCGAGCTGCGCGGGTGAGCACCCCTTCTCCTTCGCCAGCCGCTCGATGTGCGCCACCAGCTCCAGGTTGCGGGTGAAGTTCTCGCCCTGGAAGCGCGGCGAGAAGCGGCGGTAGTCGTCCTGCGCCAGGTCCTCGAAGCGCTTGAGCTGCCCTGTGAGGAACCCGCGCCCCAGCGGGCTGTACGGGACGAAGCCCACGCCCAGCTCGCGGCAGGCCTGGAGCACACCGTCCTCCGGCTCGCGGCTCCACAGCGAGTACTCGCTTTGAAGCGCGGTGATGGGGTGGACGCTCGCGGCCCGGCGCAGCGTGTCCGCGTCTACCTCCGACAGGCCGAGGAAGCGCACCTTGCCCTCGCGCACGAGGTCCGCCATGGCGCCCACCGTGTCCTCGATGGGCGTCTGCGCGTCCAGCCGGTGCAGGTAGTACACGTCGATGACGTCCATGCCCAGCCGGCGCAGACTGGCCTCGCAGGCCTGCTTCACGTACTCCGGCCGCCCGTTGATGCTCCGCTTCTGTGGGTCCGCCGGGTCGCGGACGATGCCGAACTTCGTCGCCAGCACGACCTTCGAGCGGTGTGGCTTCAGCACCCGGCCCACCAGCTCCTCGTTGGTGCCGGAGCCGTACATGTCGGCGGTGTCGAAGAAGGTGATGCCCCGCTCGAGCGCGTGCAGCAGCGTGGCCTCCGACTCCGCGTCATCCCGTCCCGCATAGAAGTCGGACATCCCCATGCAGCCCAGCCCCAGCGCCGAAACCGTGGGGCCCTGCCTTCCCAGCGTCCGCGTCTCCATGTCCCTGCTCCTCTCTCGTGGTGTCGCCCCCTCTAACCACCTGCTCCGGGCGGCGCATGGCCTTCGCGCCCGGAATCGTCAGGGCGCGTGCAGCGCCTGCTCCACGCCGAGGTTGCTGGGCAGGTCCACGGTAAATGTCGAGCCCTCCCCCAGCGTGCTCTCCACGTGGACCTGACCGCCCATGGCCTCCACCAGCGTGCGGGTGATGTAGAGACCCAGGCCCAGGCCGCCGTAGTTGCGCTCGGACACGGCGCGCTCGAAGCGGCCGAAGAGGCGGGGCAGGTGCTCGGGCGCGATGCCGATGCCCTCGTCCCGGACCGTCAGCCGCGCCCCGTCCCCATGGGGTTCCAGGCGCACGTGGATGGGCTTGCCCTCTCCGTACTTCACGGCGTTGTCCACCAGGTTGGTGATGACCTGCTCCAGGCGCAGCCGGTCCCATCGGCCCCTGAGGCAGAGCGCCCCCATGTCCAGCAGCAGGGTGGACCCGGTGCGCGCGGCCTGGGGTTCATACCGGGCCACCACCTCCCGGACCAGCGGGCCCAGCTCCATCTCCTCCAGCGCCAGCGACAGCCGCCCCGCGGTGATGCGCGACACGTCGAGCAGGTCGCCCACGAGCTCCGCCAACTTCTTCACCTGTCGGGCGCCAATCTCCACGTAGCTCTCCACCACGCTGCGCGGTATCGGCCCCGGGTGCCGCGTCAGCTCCCGCGTGAGCGCCTGGAGCTTGAGGCTCAGCGGGGTGAGCGGCGTCTTCAGCTCATGGCTGGCAATGGACATGAACTCGTCGCGCAGGCGGATGGCCTCCCGCGCCTCGGCGTAGAGCCGGGCGTTCTCCATGGAGAGCGCGGCCCGGTGCGCCAGCTCCTTGGCGAAGGCCAGGTCGGAGGTCGTGTAGTGCCGGCCGGAGTAGGACTGGATGAAGCTGAGCACCCCCAGCACCTGTCCGCGCGCCATCAGGGGGACGGAGATGAGTGAGGCAGGTCCCAGGGCCCGAATCACCCGCGCATGGTCCGCGTCGTGTGCGAGCGCGGTGGCGCGCTCGCGCGTCACGTGCTCGATGTGAATGGCGTCCGCCCTGAGCAGCGCGGCGGTGGGCGGGTGAGAGGGATTGTCGCCCGGAAGGAGCTTGAACTGGAGGATGTCGTCGGCGAGCGCGTCGTCCTCGGGCCGGAAGTGTGCCGCCTCCAGCCGTCGGAAGGTCCCACCCGGCTCCGCCACGTCGACGACGCACCAGTCCGCGAAGGTGGGGACCACCAGCTTCGCCATGTTCCGCAGCGTGGTCACGTCGTCGAGCGACGAGGTGAGGACCGCGCCCGACTCCGCCAGCAGCCAGTCGCGGGCCTCCGCCTGCTGGATTTCCAGCGTCAGGGCTTCGGCCCGCTGGCGCGCCCGCACCAGGTCCGTCACGTCGAAGCCGAACCCGGCGATGCCGTCCACCTCGCCCTTCTCGTTCCGGGTGGGCTGGTACACGACGTTGAGGTAGGTCTCTCGCGTCCCGCCGTCGGGCAGCGGCCGTGCGAAGAGCATGGCGTTTCCCGCGAAGGGCACGCCGGTGCGGTACACCTCGTCCAGGATGGTGATGAACCCCTGCCGCCCCGTCCAGGGCAGCGCCTTGGCCGCCTCCTGCCCGACCAGGTCGTCCCTCCCCAGCAACGCGTTGTTCATCGTGTTGGAGAAGACGTAGACGTGGCGGGGACCTCGCATGAGGATGATGCAGGCGGGCGCATCCGTGAAGAGGCTGTGGAGCCGGGCCTGGCCCGCCTCTGCTTCGCCCCGGGCCGTCCGCTCCCGCTCCAGCAGCTGCGCCCGCTCCGCGTTGGCCTTGCGCAGCATGACGTTCAGCTTCGTTATCAGCAGGGACAGCAGACAGAAGACGCCCAGCGAGACGACCCCTCCCGCGCTCGGCGCGAGCTGGCGAATGGGCTCGAAGAAGTAGAAGTCCACCACCAGCAGCGACAGGAGCGTCGTGGCCAGGGCCGGGCCCCATCCGCCCCACCAGCCGGACACCATCACCGCCCCGAAGAAGAACAGGAACGGCGTGGCGGGAACGAGCGCCGATACGCTGGCCTGGATGGCCCAGGCCGCGACGAACGAGAGTATCGCGACACCGTAGCGTCCGGCGCGTGAAGCCCAAGCGGGGGGATGTCGTTCCGGACGGTGGAGCATGGTCAGGGGTGGGCTCCTGGCCGGCTGCTACCACCGGAGAGGAACCGTGCCCTTCTCAGGTAAGCACCGGGCCCCACTGCATGACACCCCGCCCGCCGCCCTGACGTGCGAGGCGGCTCAGCACAGCCGCCGGAACGGCTGGGGCTTGGCACCAGTGGACAGCGCGGAGACCTCCACGGCGAGCACGTCCAACTGGACGTGCGTCCACCCCAGGTTCCGCAGCGCGGCCGTGAGCCGCTCGCGCAGCGGCCCCATGCTGGAGGGTGGCGCGCCCGCGAGCTCCAGCCGGAATCGCGAGCCGCCCACTTGCGTCAGCCGGAAGACGCGCAGCGCATGGTGCTTGAACACCCAGGCCAGCGCCCAGGCGTCCACCTCTCGGCCTGATGGCGTGACGAAGTGGCAGGCGCCCCGTCCGCCGAAGTGTTCCAGCGTCCACCCGTGGAACCCGCACGCGCAGGCATCGCGCCGCACGGTGCCGGCGTCGCCCGGGCGGTAGCGCAGCAGCGGCAGCACGCTGGGACGCAGCCGCGTCACCACCACCTCGTCCAGTCCGGGCTCCAGCCAGACGTCGGGCGCCAGGACGTGGAAGCGCCCCGGCGCCTCGTCTCGCAAGCACTCCCAGGCCAGCGGGCCCGTCTCCGTGGTGGCGTAGTAGTTGAGGAGGGGAGCGGGCATCACGCTCGCGAACTCCCGCCGCAAGCCCACCGGGAGGTGCTGTGCGGACGTCAGCACCAGCCGGGGGAGGGGAAGGCCCTCCTGGGCGGCCAGCCATCGCAGCCCCTCCGGGTCGGAGAAGAGCACGGCGGGGCGCACGCGGCGGAGGCGTTCGAGGGCGTCGTCCCGCAGCACGGAGATGCGGTGCAGCGCCCCGTCATGGAGGATGGGCAGCCGCACCGAGTACTCCAGCCCGCCGGGCAGCGCGTCCAGCAGCACCACCCGGGGACGCGGGGGCAGCGCCGCGCCCGCGCGCGCCACGAGGAACCGGAGCACGGCCCACATGTGCAGGCAGTCGCGCCGGTCGCGCACCACGTTCACTGGCGCGCCCGTGGAGCCGGAGCTCTTCACCACGACGCAGTCGTCCGCGTCCGCCATCGGCGTGGGCACCGCGTCCCAGCGCGCCGCCAGGACCTCCCGGTCCAGGTACGGGAAGTGCCGCAGGTCCTCCAACGTCTGGAGGTCGCCTGGGTGGAAGCCCGCCTCGCGCAGCGCCTGGGCGTGGTACGGCGAGCCGTGAAGCGCGGCGCGGAGGACGCCCAGACGTTCCTCCAGCGCGGCGCGGGCCGCGTCCTCGTCGCGCTCGGCGGCGAAGCGGTGGAGGTCGCTGGAGATGGACTCGGCCCAGGGGATGTGGGGGCGCTGTGTGGAGGTGTCCCGGCGGATGTTCGCGCGCGGTGCGACGCGCAGGTCCGCGGAAGGAGCCTCCGTCACTCGCGCCACCCGCGGGCGTCCGCGGCCCGCTGCTCCGCTTCGCGGAGGGCCTGCTGGCGCTTGTCCGCCTCCTGCTTGCGCGCCTCCTCCGCGCGCCGCAGCTCCGCCTCGGCCTTGCGGTAGTCGAGCTGCTCCAGCCGCGAGACGGAGCCCTTGGGCGACTCGCCCTTCCACTGCCCGCCCACGGCGCGCACCCACTTGCGCAGGAACTCCTCGCGCCGGAAGGCGTTGGAGCGAACCATCTCCGCCGTCAGCGGCGCCACGTCCTGGAAGAAGCGCTGGAGCAGCGTGGTGGCGTCATCGCTGCGCTGGAGCGTGAGCGCCGTCTCGTGCCGCAGCGAGGAGGACGCGAGCACGTGCGCGAGCATCACCACCTGCTCCCGCCAGAGCGGAGAGCGGGCCCGCTGCTCCAGCTCCCCCCAGTCCGCCAGGGACGGAGGCCGCACCTTCGCGAGCCGGAAGGTGTCGCAGACGATGGCCAGCGACAGGTCATGGGAGTACGGCGACACGATGGGGGCCGCGTCGAGCTGCGTCTGGATTTCGCGAAGGTCGAAGGCCATGGGATTCAGTTCTCCAGCAACGCCTGGGCGAGGTCGCCGGCCGCCTTTCCGAAGTCGGAGGGCCACCGCACTATCACCAGCCGGAAACGCCGCTCACGCAGCAGCGGCGCCAGTGCCTCCCGGGCGCGTTGCTCGTTGGGAAGGGCGAGGAAGGCCACCACGAGGCGCGAGCGTCGAATCGACGCCAGCACCGGCTCCAGGTTCTTCTCCCTGGCGACGTTCGACAGGAAGTCGCTGTCGGAGATGAGGATGCGCAGCGCGTCGGGGCGCTCGCGTGACAGCTCGCCCATGACGTCGAAGGGGAACTGCGTGCCCCCGCCGATGTAGCTCAGCAGGAACTCGCGAGCCGTCTCTTCGTCATACATCCACGGCGATACCAGCGGGTCGCCATGGGAGTACACGACGCCGCGCACCGTGGCTTTCTTCCGCAGCGCGGAGGCGGACAGCACCTGTGCCGCCAGCGTCATCGCGTTGAGGCTCACCTCGGGGTTGGGCATGGAGCCGCTGGTGTCCAGGTAGATTTCCATCGACGGCACGCCCAGCTCGGAGGGCGGCGGCAGGTCCGCCTCCAGCTCACGGCGCAGCGGCGACACCGCGGCCAGGTGGCCCTGGGAGAGCACCGTCAACGTCCAGTCGATGCTGGACGGGTCATCGCCGTACTCCCACGCCTGGGGGAGGGTGCGCAGGTAGGGCTCCGGCTGGGACGGTGCCGTGGGGAGCTGGAGGAGGTGCCGGTCCACCAGCCGCCGGTAGTGCTTCGCCACCAGCGCCTGCCGCAGCGTGCCGGCGCCCACGCCGGGCAGGTGCTCGGTGACGCGGTAGATGGTGCTCAGGTCGTCCTGCTCCCGCGAGCGGGTGCTCATGGGCTCCAGCCAGCCTCGCTCCTCCGCCTCCTCCATCGCGTCGTCCCAGCGGCTGCTGCCGTGGATGGCGGCGTCCAGGTCATCGGCGTCCGGCACGGAGACGTCCCCGCCCAGCGGCAGGCAGAACTCGAACTCCGCCGGGTTCTCGATGTAGCGGATGAAGGTGGCGCAGAAATAGAGGAACTGGAGCTTGCCGTTCGGCAGCGAATAGAAGGTCTGCGCGAACATGCGGGCCTCGGCCCGCACGCCAGGGAAGCGCGCCTCCATGGGCGCCAGCTGCGATTGCGGCACCAGCGCCCCGGGCGCCAGTCCCCACAGCTCCTCGTAGACGGCCAGGTAGAAGAAGAACAGCGGCGACATCACGCCGCCCTGCACGCGCTGGAAGCCGCGGTACACCGCGCACAGCGCCTCCGCGTGCGTCCGGCCCACCACCTCGTTGACCTGCAAGTCGTAGAAGAGGTTGGTGAGGGACTGCTTCAGGCCGGGAATCAGCCGCTGCTCCTGCACGCGCAGCTCCGCGTCCCAGCCCAGCGTGTGAGGGAAGCGCGCGTGGTGGCCGATTTCGTGCGCCAGCACCGCCGTCAGGCTTCCGGTGGCCTCCATGGCCTCCAGGAGGTCGAAGTTCACGAAGACCTGGCGCTTCACCAGGTCGATGTACGCGAGCGGCTCCTGCGCATGGCTCGTGTCCGGCCGGAAGCGCTCGTGGGGCTCGGGAGGGCTGAGCTGCACGTGCACGTCCCACAGCGCCAGCGCGTCGCGCCAGCTCGCCGCCACGTCGTCCCGGGTGAAGCGCGGCGGGCTCATTCCGGGAGGAACACCAGCACGTGCTGGGACGTGTGCAGCGTGGCCGCCGTCCGCCATTCATTGGCCAGGGTGGCGAACCACGCGTCCGCGCGCGGGTCCTCCCGCAGCGCCTCGTTCAGGTGGGGGCTGTCCACGCTCGCCGGCTCGGGCGTCTCGCGGCAGCCCATGGCGCCCAGCGTGAGCGGAGTGTCCGCCAGCCAGAGGCCCTGCGTGGCCGCCTCGCGTCCCGCCACGGCGTGGCGGTGCCGGTCATGCACGCAGACCACGGTGGGCGCCAGGAAGTGCAGCGCGCCGGGCAGGAAGCGGCTGTCCTCCTGCGACAGGTCCACCCAGTGGCCCCGGGCGCGCGAGCCCAGCGGCCGGGCAGGGGGCTCCAGGGCGACTTCGGAGGTCCCGCGAAGCTGCGTCTCCAGGTCCGCCAGCGACGTCAACCCCTGGCCCACGCGCCAGAAGATGCGCTGCACCCACGGGGGCGCGGACTCCAGGTTCTCTCCCAGGTTCCAGAGCTGGGCGAACACCCGCGAGCGCTCCTGCGCGGGCACGGAGGCCAGCAGGCGGGGGATCAGGTCCGTCCACGCGAGGGTGAAGAAGTTCTGCCGTCCCGCGCTCGCGGGGTACAGGTAGCCCAGGCCGACGGCCTCCGCGCCCAGTTGCAGGTAGGCGCGCAGCAGCTCCTCGCCCTCTTCGGCGGAGAGGCCCGCGGCCAGCAGGGACTGCCCCAACTGCTGCGCGGCGCCGCGGGTGAGCGCCTGCCACAGGGCCGAATCCCAGCGCACGAAGCGGGCGCGGGCATTGGCCTCCAGCTCGTCGGTGAAGGTGCTCATTGGCGCCCGCCCGGGTTCTCCTTCAGCCACGTCGCGTAGTTGCGGTAGCGGCTGTACAGGGACTTGAGGTGGATGACGTCCTCGTAGACGGGGCCGGACAGCTCGTGCCTTGAGAGCAGCTCGTTCATCAGCACCGTCACCTGGGCCATGCGCTTCTCGGTGGTGCGCAGGTCCACGCCGGACAGGCCCTTGTCCAGATCATGGCGCAGCGCCGTCACCTTGCGGCGGATGGGCTGGTGCGTGCCGTAGTGGGCCATCGCCATGTCGAACATGTTCCGCAGCCATGCGACGCGGTCCTGGAGGAGCATCCGGCGGCCCTTCACCTCGAAGAAGGCGCTGCGCGGGTTGGGGACCAGCTTCTCGTGCAGCACCCAGGGGGCAATCTGCCGGAAGTCCTCCAGCTCCACGGCGGCGTGGCCGCGGAAGAAGGCCATGGCCTTCGCGAAGTGGAGGATGGTCTGGTACGCGCGCACGCTGACGCCGTTCTCCGTCTGCGTGCAGAGGTGGACCTTCTTGTCCAGCGGGCACTGCTCGTTGCACACCGCGGCCACGGTCTGCCCGGCCAGCTTGAGCGTGTCCTTGTGCTTGAACTCGAAGCGCGGCGAGGCCATGCGGCAGAAGTCGAGCTGCCCCAGGAAGAAGGCGATGCGCTCCAGCACGTCCTTGGGCACCTCCACCTCCAGGATGGAGGCGTAGGCGCGCTCCAGCTCGCCGGGCGTGAAGACGATTTCCTTCGGCAGCAGCTCCTCGGGGGACCTGTCCGCCTCCAGGCGCTGGAGGAGCTGGTCCATGAAGCCCGAGTTGAAGGGTACCGCGCGCACCACCACGTCGATGCGGTCCTTCAGCGCCTCGATGACCTGGAAGGTGCCGCCGCCCTGGTCGTCGTTGGCGGTGAGGAACCAGGACGAGCGGCCCGCGTAGACGTACTGGTCCATCATCTCCGCGTAGCCCTCGGCCATGAGGGACAGGAGCGCGGACTGCGTCTTGGTGGGGATGCGGTTGTACTCGTCGATGATTTTGACGCGCTGGCCAATCCACTTGCGCCAGCTCACCTTCACGGCGGACAGGTCCTCCGCCTTGAGCATGTCGGAGGGCAGCGGCGCGCCGAGCAGGTCCGCGATGGACAGCTGCGGATGGCCGCGCTGGATGCCGCGGTGGACCTCGTCACGCTCCATGCCGGACAGCAGGGCCATGAGGATGGCGGACGTCGTCTTCCCGCGCCCGGGCCCGCCGACGAGCAGCGCGCGCCGGCAGGTGAACAGGGTGAGCAGGGGGATGAGGACGAACGAGCTGTAGCTGGTGTCCTCAGGGAGCTGCAGCTCGTCCCCCGCGGGCGTCGTGAGGGCCGCGGACGCGCCGAACTCGAGGTCGTAGTACGGACAGATGACGGCGTTGTTGGTGATCCACCAGTACGCCTGCCGCATCTTGTCGTGGAGGCTGCCGCCGTCGCGCTCGGAGAGGTGGACGTTGAGGTTCTTGTCCGTCTTCGCGCGACCGGTGAGCAGGCGCGTCACCCAATCCTGATTGGCCATGCGTGGCGGAGCCTAGCACCGCCCCGGCAGACGGGGGCACCCGGGCGCCTTGCGCCGCGCGGGCGCCGTCCCCTCACAAGGTGACCAGGCCCAGCTTCGCCGCGCGGACCACGGCCTCCGTGCGCCGCTGGACGCCCAGCTTGGCGAGCACGGCGTTCACGTGGAACTTGGCGGTGTGCTCGCTGATGGCGAGCCGGTCCGCGATGGCCTTGTTCGACAGGCCCTCCGCCAGCAGGCCGAGCACCTCGCGCTCGCGGGGCGTCAGCGGCTCCGGAGCGCGCGTGCGCGCGGAGAGCGGGGCGTCACGTGGCGCGGCGCGCAGCTCCGAGAGGGAGGGGTCGAACACGCTCAAGCCCCGGGCTACGGCGAGCAGCGCGGCGCTGAGCGCCGCCGGGTCCACGTCACGGAAGAGCAGCCCGCGGACGCCCATGCCCAGCGCCGCCTCGCCCGCCGCTTCGTCCGCCACCAGCGCGAGCACCGGGGCGCCCAGGTCCGGGGGCTCCACGCGAGCCTCGGCGCCGGCCAGGCGCATCCCGGTGTCCCAGAGCACCACGTCCGGAGGCTCGCCAGGCGCGGACTCCAGGTCGACCTGGGTGCCAGACGCCACCAGGAAGGGCATGTCTCCCTGGTCGCCCAGCGCCCGGGAGAGCGCGCCGCGGGCGAGCGGGTCCTCCGCGACGAGGGAAAGGCGAAGCGGGGATGTGGATGCACCCAGCACGAGGTGTCTCTATTAACCGGCATCCACGAGCGGCGCTGGCGCGAGCGGCCCGGAGTCGTAGGACACAGGCTCGCCCCCTCCGCGCGGTCCGGCTCACGCGAGCGTGACACCGTGGCCCGGCGCATCCGCTGGAAGCTCCAGCTTCGCGCCTGCGTACCGGGCGCCTCCCTGGAAGGGGTGGCTCGCGATGAACAGCGGCGTATCCAGGTCCGCGTAGGTGAAGCCGCCCAGGCCCGCGGCCAGATGCGCGGAGGCGGACATGGCGAGCACGCTCTCCACCATGCCGCCCACCATCAGCTCCAGCCCCGCGGTGCGCGCGAGGCTCCACATTTGAAGCGCCTCCACGATGCCGCACTTCATGGTCTTGATGTTGATGGCATGCGCGGCGCCCTCCCGGATGAGCCGCAGGACGTCCTTTCCCGAGCGCGCCGGTTCATCCGCGCACACGGGCACGCGCGACCGCCGCGTGAGCTCCGCCATGCCCGCCACGTCGTGCGCGGGGACGGGCTGCTCGAAGAGGGCCAGGGGGACATCCTCGCGCTCCAGCTCCTCCTTCAGCGTGGAGATGCCCCGGGCCAGGATGGCCTGCGCGGACTGGCGCGCGTGGGCCACGTCTCCCGCCGTCACCGTCATGTCGATGTCCAGCGTGCGCTGCGCGCCGCCCAGCAGGACGTACAGCGGGACGCGGTAGTGCCGCGCCAGTGCATCGAGCAGCGCTGTCTCCACGGCGCATCGAGCGGCGGGGGCCAGCGCGAGCGAGTCCCCCAGGGCCTCGGACACCGGCCTCCAGGCGCGCGCGTCCTGGCCCACCAGCACCGCGCGCACCAGCTCCAGCGCGCTCAGCGTGCTGGCCTGTGTCTCGCCGCTGACGGCGGGAAGGGGGCGGCCTCGGCCAGACCCTCGGTGCCATCCGCCAGCGTCAGGCGCACCAGCACGTTCTCCGCGGCGTACTGGGCCCCGGTGGCGATGGCGAAGGGCTCCGTGAGGGGGAGGTGCAGCGGCTCGAAGTGGGCGGCGGTGATGAGGGTGGGCGTCATGGGGGCACGGAGCCTACTCTCCGTGACGTCCCCCGCGCCGTGGCGGTCCCGGACGGCCGACACATGTGACATGAAACTGATACACGAATGTCCGGCGTCCTTGTGATTGCCGCCTGTTCGTGGCGACATTGTCTTCATTCTGAAAGACAGGTTCCAGTCCGTGCCGGCTCCAGACATGGAGAGTTTGTTGGCAGCGCTCGAGGAGGCGGAGCGCCAGCAGCCCGACGGCTGCATGGTGCTGCACGCCGTCCGCGATACAGGGGGCGCGGTGGTGGACTTCCAGTGGGCCTGGGTGAATCCGGCGGGAGCCCGGACGCTGGGGCACGCGCCAGAGTCGCTGCGCGGCCGGCGGCTGCGAGAGCTGATGCCAGGCTCCGGGCTGGGGCAGAGGCTGGGGCTGCTGCGTGACGTGGTGGAGTCCGGCCGGCCCGCGGTGGACGACTTCCAGGAGGGGAGCACCTGGCTGCAGGGCACGGTGGTGCCGCTGCGGGACGGCGTCTTGGTGCGCCTGCGCGACATCACCAGCGCCGTGCGCTTGGAGGAAGGCGTCCGCGACACGCTGGACTGGGTGCGTAACGTGCTGGAGTCGACACCCGACGCGTTCTTCACCGTGGATGCGGACTGGCGTGTCACCTACGTGAATCACGAGGCCGCGGCCCTCAGCGGGCGCTCACAGGCGCAGCTCTTCCGTCAGATTCTGTGGCAGGCCTGCCCGGAGTTGGTGGGCACGCGCATGGAGCGGGAGCTGCGACAGGTGGCGAGCGGCGGCGGCGCCACCATCTTCGAGTGGCGTGCCGCGCCCGGCCGCTGGCACGAAGTGCACGCCTGGGGCGCCCAGGGAAACCTGTCCATCTTCGGCCGGGACATCACCGCGCGGAAGCGCGCGGAGGCCGAACGGGACGCGCTCCTCTCCCGGGAGCAGTCCGGCCGGCGGGAGGCGGAGGCCCTTGTCCACGAGCGCACCCGCGAGCTGATGGCGGCGCGCGAGCGGTTGGTGCAGTCAGAGAAGCTGGCCATGGCGGGGCAGCTCGCGGCGGGTGTGGGGCACGAGGTCAACAACCCGCTCTCCTACGTCGTGGGGAACCTCCAGTTCGCGCTGGAGCAGCTCGAGCCCGTCGCGTCCGCCACGGAGGCCCACGACGCGCGGGCCCGCGCACTGCGCGAGGCCATGGAGGCCCTGCGTGAGGCGAAGGAGGGCGCAGAGCGCATCCGCGCCACCGTGCGGGACTTGCAGACCTTCGCCCGCGCGGAAGCGCCGCGCCTGTCACCGGTGGACGTACACGCCGCGCTGGAGTTCGGGCTCTCCATGGCGATGCCGCATCTGCGCCACCGGGCCCGGCTGGAGAAGCGCCTCGGCGACGTGCCCACGGTGATGGCGCACGAGACGCGGCTGGGGCACGTGTTCCTCCAACTGTTCCTCAACGCCGCGCAGGCCATCCCCGAAGGCGACGTGGAGCGCTCTGTGGTGACGCTCGCCACGAGGAGGGACGGCGCCTCGGTGGTGGTGGAGGTGGCGGACAATGGCCACGGCATGGCGCCCGAGGTGCTGGAGCGCGCCTTCGAGCCCTTCTTCACCACCCGTTCCCTGGGAGAGGGCGCCGGGCTGGGCCTGTCCACCTGCCTGGGGCTGGTGCGCAGCATGGGCGGCGAGCTGTCGGTGACGAGCGCCCCGGGCGCGGGGAGCACGTTTCAGGTGCGGCTGCCCGCCGCGGATGCGGTCGCGCCGGCCACGCCTCGTAAGCAGGCGCCGGAGCGCCCCGGGCGCAAGCGGGTGCTGGTGGTGGATGACGAGCCGCTGCTCGCGGCGGTGCTGGGACGCGTGCTCGGCACACGGCACGAGGTGGTGGTGGTCCACAGCGGGCGCGAGGCGCTGGACCTGCTGGCGCGCGACCCGGACTTCGACCGCGTCTTCTGCGATTTGATGATGGACGACCTGACGGGGATGGACGTGCACGACGCGCTGTCGTCACGTCAGCCGGAGCTGCTCTCGCGCTTCGTCTTCATGACGGGGGGCGCCTTCTCCGAGCGCGCGCGGACCTTCCTCCAGGCCGTGCCGCTGCCGCGAATCGAGAAGCCCTTCGAGCTGGCCGTCCTTCACGCGCTGGTGGAGGACGCACCGCCGCGCGCCGGCGGCCAGGAGCGGCCGGCGCGCGAGCCTGAGTCGGTGTGACTACAGCTTCACTTCGTCGCGCTCGGGCCGGGTGATGTATCCCGAGCCCGCGGCGACCAGCCGCGCCATCAGCTTGTCCAGGCCGTTGGAGCGGGCGAAGGCCATCTCGTTGCGGGTAGCGCCCACCAGGGTGAGCAGCTGCACCTTGCCGCTGGGCAGCACGAAGTGGTCGGGGCGCGACGGGTCCCTGACGAACACGAAGCCACCCAGCTTGGAATCACCGCCGTCCAGCGTGCCCTCCACGGGATAGCGGTGCCCCAGGGCGAAGGCGCGCAGGGACACGAGGTTGTAGGCCATCATGTCCAGCAGCCGGAACACCGGCCACTTCGCCTCCTCGGGCGTGTGGATGACCATCTCGTATCCCAGCCCACTGGGCGCGTCGTCGGGAATCTCCTCACCGGGCGCGACGGTGAAGGGGTTGGACAGGCCGCTGGTGACATAGGTCCAGTAGGGGTAGTTCTCGCTGGGCGGCGAGACGCGCACGCCCATCGGGCCCCAGTTGGGGTCCGCCTCCTGGACCTGGGCCAGCTCACTCTCCATCCACGCCTGGATGGCATCCGTCTGGTCGAGGGTGAAGACGCCTTCGTCAATGGCGCCGAACATTTTCGGATACTCGACTTCGTCGCGGTCCGCCCAGCAGTCCTCGTACCACTGGATGAAATCTTCGTCCGTCTCCGGAGCTTTCATGGCCGTGACACTCTAGAGGCTCACCCCGGTTTCACAACTTCAAGTCGCGGGGGGCCTCTTCGGCCGGACAGTCCAGCGGGGCTTCAGCCGCCGGCGGCCCCCCCGGCGCCCGAGGGGGCGGCCAGGGGCCACGGCTTGAGTCCGCAGATGCGCTCGGCCTCTTCCACCGCCGGCGCCAGCCGGGCGTGTTCACGGCGGAGGAAGCCCCGTACCGCCCCGTCCAGGGTCTTGTCGAAGAGGAGGTGGGCGCTGTGCACGGCCGTCGGCTCGAAGCCGCGGGACACCTTGTGCTCGCCCCCGGCGCCGGGCTCGAACACCTTGCGGTCGGCCCGGATGCAGTCCTCCACGGAGTGATACAGGCAGACGTGGAAGTGGAGGAAGGGGTGCTCCTCGAGGGCGCCCCAGTAGCGGCCATAGAGGCGCTCCGGCGTGGCCAGGTTGAAGGCGCCGGCGATGACCTTCTCGCCACGGACCGCCTCCACCATCTCCACCGTCTCCGGCAGGTCGCGGAAGACCCGCGCGAAGAAGCCAGGGGTGAGCTGAATCTGCCCCCAGGCGTGGCGCTCACAGGTGGAGGTGTAGAAGCCGTAGGCGCGCTTCGCGTGGGCGGGGGACAGCGCCTCGCCTCGCACGGTGCGCAGGGTGATGCCCTGGGTGGCCGCGGCGTTGCGCTCGCGCTTGAGCTGGTTGCGGCGCTTGGAGTCGAAGCGCGCCAGGTAATCGTCGTAGCTGCGGTAGCCCGGGTTCTTCCAATGGAACTGGAGGGTGATGCGGCGGGCGAGCCCCTCGGCCTCCAGGAAGTCCGCCTCCTCCCCGGTGGGGTAGAGGACGTGGACGGAGGAGCAGCCCGCCTCCCGGGCGCTCTCGGCGGCGGCGGTGAGCAGGGCCCGGCGCAGGGCGGGAACGTCCTCTCCCGGGGCGATGAGGAAGCGGGGCACGGTCGCGGGGGACAGCGGCCCGCCCACGACGAGCTTCGGGTAGTACTCGACGCCGAGCCGGGCGGCGGCGTCCGCCCAGCCGAAGTCATAGATGTACTCGCCCATGCTGTGGAACTTGAGATATGCGGGCGCGGCGGCCACCAGCGTGGGGCCTCGCCACAGCGTGAGGTGATGCGGCGCCCAGCCCGTCTCCGGGGTGGCGCTGCCGCTCTCCTCCATGGCGGCCAGCCAGGCGTGCCGCACGAAGGGAGGCGCGTCGGGGCCGGCCAGGGCGTCCCAGCCTTCGGCCGGGGCGTCGGTCACTGCTTCGAGGATGCGGAGACGGAGCGGGGTATCGGCGGGCACGGGGGCACTCTTAACGTGCCCCGCTCGCGCCCGCCGAGGGTTGCGTGCCCGGCGCTCAGGCGGCCCGGGCGGCGCCACCAGCCCGGGTGGCCTCCCGCGGCTCCGGCCACACGGCACGCTGCGGGGTGGCGATGCGGATGATGCGCAGCCACGCCAGCACGCGCATCACCTGCCACGTGGGGTCCAGCTCGAACTTCCGGGCCGCGAAGTCAGGGCTGCTGCCGTACTTGTGGTGGTTGTTCTGGAAGAGCTCGCCCATGCAGAGGAAGTCCACGGGCAGCGTGTTGCGCGACTTGTCGGTGCTGTCGAAGTTCCGGTAGCCGTACTTGTGGCCGCACCAGTTGACGATGGCGCCGTGCACCGGGCCCATGAGGAAGTGCAGGGGCAGCAGCAGGAACTGCCAGGGCGAGGTGGCGAAGGCCACGTAGAAGGCGGAGTAGAGGGCCACCCAGCCCAGCGTGGCGAGCCACGAGGTGCGCAGCGTGGTGTCGATGAGCGGCCACTCCGGGTAGCCACCGAGGAAGCGGGCCTCGGGCTCGCCGCGGCCGGAGGCGTAGTCGTTGTAGCGCGTCTTGGTGTGCCACATCATCCGCGCCACATCCTTGAAAAAGTGGGGCGAGTGCGGGTCCTTCTCGGTGTCGGAGAACGCGTGGTGCTCGCGGTGGAGGATGGCGTAGGCCTTGGGCGACAGGTACGACGAGCCCTGCACCAGGTAGGTGAGCAGGTGTATCACCCGCTCCGTCTTGGGCCCCATCGTGTACATGCGGTGGGCCGCGTACCGGTGCTGGAAGAAGCTCTGGAAGAACACACAGAGCAGCCAGTGCGAGACGAAGAAGATGAGGACGGCCATTCGAGTTCCCAGTTCAGTGACGAAATTGGGGTAACACCGGCCATGTCATGGCAGCGTCACGCGGGGCGGAAGAGCGGGGCAGCTGCCCTGCAGGGCCAGGAGGCCGGGCGGCGTGCTTCCAGTACCCGTCGATAGGACGCGGCGCGGCGTGAGATGACGCGAGGCGCCGAGGGCCGCGCTTCCGGTACGGAGGAGCGCGAGACACCCAGGAGAGGAGTACACGCGTGGAGCGGGCAGGCATCGTCAGGCTGGACAAGGCGCACGTCTGGCATCCCTACACGGCCATGGAGGCCTACATCGCGGAGACGGATCCGCTGGTGGTGGTGCGCTCGGAGGGCGTGCACCTCCTTGACGCCGACGGCAGGCGCTACATCGACGCCAATGGCTCCTGGTGGGTGTCCACGCTCGGCCACCGCCACCCCCGCCTGCTCCGGGCGCTCACCGAGCAGGCCGCAGCGCTCCCACATGTCTCCCTGGCGGGCATCACCCACGCGCCCGCCGCCCTGCTGGCCTCGGAGCTCGCGGCCATCGCGCCCGGCGCCGATCAGCCGGGCCTTCCCTCCGCCGAGCGCCTGTCCCGGGTGTTCTATTCGGACAATGGGAGCACGGCGGTGGAGGTGGCCATCAAGATGGCGGCCCAGTACTGGGCGCAGAACGGCCAGCCGCGCCGCGCCCGCTTCATCACCTTGTCGGGCGCCTTCCATGGCGAGACGATTGGCGCCACCAGCGTGGGCGGCGTTCCCCTGTTCCGGGAGGTCTTCGGCCCGTTGCTCTTCGATGTGGTGCACGTCCCGTCGCCCGCGGAGGAGGGGGGCTGGGCGCGGGCCTTCGAGCAGGTGCGAGCCACCCTGCGCGCGCACCCGGACGAGATTGCCGGCGTCATCCTGGAACCCGTGCTGCAGGGCGCGGCGGGCATGGTGATGTACTCGCCGGACTTCGTTCGGGCGGTGCGCGAGGCCACGCGCGAGGTGGACACCTTCCTCATCGCGGACGAGGTCTTCACGGGCATGGGCCGCACGGGCGCACGCTTCGCGGTGGACCTGTCGGGCGTGGTGCCGGACATGCTGTGTCTGGCCAAGGCCGTCTCGGGCGGAATCCTGCCCTTCGGAGTGACGCTGGCTTCGGAGCGCGTCTTCTCGGGGTTCCTCGGGGCGCCGGACCGGGCGCTGTATTACGGGCACTCCTATTGCGGGAACCCGCTGGGCGCCGCCATCGCCAGGGAGGTCCTCGCCGTCTATCGGGACGAGGACATCCTGGGGCAGGTGGCGAGGAAGGCGCCGCGCGTGAAGGCCGCCTTCGAGCGGATGGCCGCCACGATTCCGGGCCTGGTTCGTCCCCGCGCGGTGGGCATGGTCGGGGCGGTGGACCTGGGGGGCGGCGGCTACCTCGCGCGTGGAGGTTGGCGGGTATACGAGGCCGCGCGCCGTCGAGGGCTCTACCTGCGGCCCATGGGGGACACCGTGTACATCGCGCCCGCCCTCAATATCTCTGATGTGGGCCTCGACGAGCTGCTCGCCGGGGTGGAGGCGTCGCTCCGGGAAGTCGCGGGGCGCTGATCTCCCAGCAAGGGACCCCGCGGAAATGTGCGGGAGCGAACGAAGCGGTGGTTGACAGGGCGCGAGTCGCAAGGATAGAAGCCGCGCCCCGCCCGACGCAGATCCGGCCGGGGAGCTGACAGCAGAATAAAAGGGTCGATGAAGATTGTTGACCCAGGACGCGGCGGTGGTACAAGCCGCGCCCCTCCGAACGGGCGGCTGATCTCAGCGGTTCGCCGGAGCAGCAGGAAGAAGTAGGGGATCCGCTCAAAAAGTTGATCTCAGGGGCCAGGATGGTAGAAGCCCCGAACCCACGAAGAAGCCCGCGCGCTGGCGCGGAAGGTACTTCGAGTGGGGTGGTTGAAAAAAACGGAATATGGCAGTCAACGCAGCGAGTTGACAGGAGACGCGGTGGTGGTAGAAGCCGCGCCCCCGACAAGGAAGTCCGAGAGATAGGCGGGCGACGGAGTCGAGGGAGTCAACGAAGCAGGGTTGACAGGGAGGGCGGCAGAGCGGTAGAAGCCGCGCCCCTCTGGAGGAAAGCAGCGGAAGCCACTGGGCGGCGCTGAAGACTCCGGAAGCCAACGAGAAGGCGAAAACAGCAGTTGACAGTAGACGCCGACTCAAATAGAAGCTGACGCCCCGCCGAACGAAAGAATGGCGAGGTAGCAACACGGAAGACGGTAGCAAAAAGTCGCAGGCAGCACAAGCGACTCGGTCTTTGAAAACCAAATAGCAAGCCCAAGAAGAAGCTAGATTGCGGAAACCGCAGTCAATTTCTTTAAGCGGTGTCAGCCAGGTCGCGCTGCGAAGCGCAGCCGGCAGCACCGCCCGAATCAGCGAGTTTCAGGTTCCTTAGCCGGGCCTGGGACTGACGCCGGTTCAAATCTTCAAAATTCAATTGGAGAGTTTGATCCTGGCTCAGAACGAACGCTGGCGGCGTGCCTAACACATGCAAGTCGAGCGCGAATAGGGGCAACCCTTAGTAGAGCGGCGCACGGGTGCGTAACACGTGGA
>Ga0182745_1000688_pt1 | contig 35484 bp, 29 predicted proteins | sample eDN3rd30CKraftBY_FD_128523 | JGI IMG/M metagenome (GOLD analysis project Ga0182745, IMG submission 128523) | Enriched backyard soil microbial communities from Emeryville, California, USA - eDNA 3rd pass 30_C Kraft BY (version 2) (version 2) | ecosystem: Environmental > Terrestrial > Soil >...
AGGCTTCAACCGCCTTGCCGATGGCTCTGACAGCCATCTGGGCCGAGAGGGAGAAGCGTTCACGGATCTCGGCATAGACGAGCTTGTGGATGCTCGGCTGCGAGTAAACCTTGGCCTCGAATCCCGCCTTCGCCGCGAATGTGGCCGCCTCGTTGAACCGCTCCATCGTCTCGAGCAGTACACGTTTCTGTTCGTCGTCGGGGAGCAACTGGATCTGAAGCGTGAGTTTCATATCTTTATTGTCGGAGCGAATCGCTCCAAAATCAAGAGGAGCGGGAAGGAACACACATTCCTCCCACCTCTAAAGAGGTGGGTTTCCTGCTAATTTTTTATGAGGGAAGGTGGAGAGATAAGAACTCGGCAAAATCGAGAAATGAGAGATTCGTCCCGATCAATTGGGATTATGATTGTGCATGCTTAGGACTTTAAGACTGCCCATTTAGACTGAGTAAGTGTGTTAATTTGGGTGGATTAGGTTGAGATTGGCCGAAATCAGACTTGGTATGGTCAAAAATGCTCGGTCCGTGCTATCTAGAGCCGAGTTTGCCCAGGAAGGTCAATGAAGCTGTTGACCAAAGGCGGGATATCTTGCCTGGCATGGCTAGTCCGCGAAAGTTTTCCAGGTTCGCGATTTTGGCGTTTCATGCTGGAATGGAATGAGGACTTTGCTGGTTGTAGGGCAGGCGCGGATTGATGTTCGGGGTGTGTCCAAACGCGGCTCGCTTCCGCGTTCAGGGTTGTCGATCCTCGATTTGACGGACGGGCAATTCTGGCGGCACATCCCGAATGCTAGGAGGGCGGACGGGTGATCGGCTTGTGGTTCGAGTTCAAGAGAGTTATGACGGGGAGAGCTGAGCGAGGTCGGGCACGGTCGAGCCGTCCGAGTGTGGAAGCGCTGGACCGTCGCGACCTCCCCGCGGTAATCGCCCCCTCGGTCGCCCTGGATGCGATCTCGACAAGCGACTCGAAGAGTCTCACGCTTGAGTACGAGGTGAGTGGTGGCGACCTGGATCAGCCCTTCCAGTTGACGGTTTATCGTTCCGCCGATGCGCAGCTCGATCCGGGCGATGCCGGTGTCCAGGAGATCCAGGTGGGAGGCGCGGGCTTTCCCGTGCTGGACGACCTGGGGAGTCCGGTGCTAGCCGAAGGGACGCATCGGCTCACGGTTCCCCTTCCGGAAGGTTTGAACATTCGGCCCGAGCGTCCGTATGTACTGGCCGCGAGCCAGACACCTTCGGAACGGGCGGGGGGCGAGCCCTCCGGCGAAGACCCCAGCGTCGTCTCCTTGCGCAAGTACACCATCGGCGTGATGACGCACGGCGGGTTCCAGTCGAAGTCCGACAAGCAAGGGGCTCCCTGGGCCTTGAAGATGGCCAGGTCTCTCCAGGATCTCGGCTACGACGCCGTCATTCCTTATAACTGGGTCGCGGAGAGCCGGACGGCGGGCGCGGCGGCCAAGCAAGGGCCCCGTGTCGCTCGACTGATCGAGCTCGAGGCGAACAAGGCGCCTGAAGGCGAGCCGGTCGATGTCCATTTCATTGGGCATAGCGAGGGGGCGGTCGTCAACAGCGTCGCCATGCGAGCCCTTGAGCTCGAAAACCCCGCTCGTCTTTCAAACGGGTACATCAAGGCCACGCTCCTGGACCCTCACGCGGCCAACAACAATGCGCCAGGGGGGCGGCAGTACAGCGTCTCCAAGGGGTTCCTGGGAACGATCGCGCGTTGGGTGGTCGATGGATATCAAGATAAGGCCAAGGATCCGCTCCCGGTCATCTGGGGGAACGTGGACGAGGCCGACGTCTTCTATCAACGCAACCCGATGTCGCGCACCTTCGGGTCGAACGGTGGGCTCTATAACCTTTGGGGCCAGGTGCCCGTGCCGGTGCGCGGAGATATCCCGGTTCACTACCATAACCTGACGGGCGTGGGGATCAGCCACTCGGGTCAAGTCAACGTGGTGGACTGGTACCGGGCGACGGTGCTTCCCACGCTCGGGGACGACTTACCCTATGTCGATCCTACCGCGTTGCGTGGAGGACCGGCGACCGGGACCGACGCGCCGGTGTCGTCCGAGCCGGAGTTCCAGGGAGATGCCGCGCCTGGTACCTCCGTTCGGATCCGGGCATTGCCGAAGTCGGGAGCGGACGCGGTGGTGCTGGGTGGAACGACCGCCGACCAGAACGGGCAGTGGTCGTTGACCAGTCGCCCCTTGCCGGCGGGAACCTATCGCGTCTGGGCGAAAGGCCTCGCGCGGGCCCACCCCTTAACCCCGCGCGTGCTGATCATGCCGAGTGCCGATCTCGGGCAGATCACAGTGACTCAGACCCCGGCGAATCGGACTCCGCGAGGTCCGCGTGCCCAGAGCTAATCTCGGGGCTGGCCGATTTCGAGGTTGGGTTGAGGAAAGGAGCAGGCTGGGCTGTTAAGCTGAGCGATGCTTCCGTGCGTCACCAATCCTTTGAGTTGCGAGAGACTGAAGGGCTCCCATGCGGCATCTTCCACTCGGGCCACTCTATTACGAGTTCAGCCGGCATCATCAACCTCGCCTGCGGGTTAGGCCGGGAGAGTTGATTCGGGTTGAAAGTGAGGACGCCTTCTCCGGACAGATCCGAACGGAGTCCGATCGCCGCGATAAGGTCAAGATGCCCTATAGCAACCCGCTCACCGGGCCTATTGAGGTGGAAGGGGCCGCGCCTGGCGATACCCTGGCGGTGACGATTCTGGGGATTGAGCCCACGCGTGGGGTCTGTGCCACCCGGACCGCCGATCCCAAGCAGCTCTGCGAATGGCTCGGGAACGACTGCCCTCACGGGACGCATCTTTGCCCCATACAGCACGGTCATATTTATTGGAGCGATACGCTTGCCATCCCTTATGCGCCGATGCTCGGCTGCATGGGGACCGCGCCGGCCTGGGGAAGCCCGACGACCGCCCCCGCCGGCCCGCATGGCGGAAATATGGATCTTGTGGAGACGTGTCCGGGGAATACGATTTATTTGCCGGTTTACGTACCTGGCGCCTGGCTCTACCTGGGAGACGCCCACGCCGCGATGGGGCATGGAGAGCTTTCGGCCACGGGACTCGAAATGGCGGCCGAGACGACGGTGAAAGTGGACCTGATCGAGGGCAAAACGATCGGTTGGCCCCGAATCGAGTCGCCCGAGGAGATCATGACGATCGCCACGGGGACGCCGATGGAACGCTCGATTGCTCAGGCCTATGCGCACCTGATTCTCTGGATGGAAGAGGAATACGGTTGGGACCGCTGGCGCGCTTACGACCTGCTTACACACGTGGGGCGACTCTCGGTCGGGTACTATGGGATCGGCACCGTCGCGGCCAAGGTTGAGAAACGTTATCTTCGGTAAAATTGCTGATCCGATCAAGTGATTGAATCGTCGCTTAATGGATTGAAGGCATGCTCGCCTCGATCGCGAGGATTGGCTCCAGCATGGCCTGGATCGCGTGCTCGTCCGCCTTGTCGAGCCGAGGCTGGGGAGGGCGAACCGGGCCGAAGTCGCGCCCGGTCAGTCGGATCGCGACTTTGAGAAGGCTGATGTTGTACGAGTCTCCCAGCCGGGCCCGGTAATCCTCGATTGGCCTGATCACTTCCATCAGCTCCCATGCTCGAGCTTGATCCCCCTCTTTCAGGGCTCGGTGCAACGCGAGGGTGAGTCGGGGGCACACGTTGCCAGCCCCTGACGTGTAACCGGATGCCCCCGCCAGATGAAAGAAGGGGGCGAATCGCTCCGCGGTTCCACAGTAGACGCCAACCCTCTGGCCGAACTCCTGGATGAACCGGGCCACCGCGTTTACGTCGTTCACGGCATACTTGACCCCGATGAGTTGGCCGGTTCCCGCCAACTCGCCCAGAAGATGGTCACTGGGGTACGGACCCTTCTTGTAAGCGAGGAAGGGGAGAGGGAGGGCTTCCATCAGGACCCGGAAGTAGTCGCGGACCCCCGAATCGCCAAGGTAGGGATGCACGAGGGGCATGACGAGCAAGGCGTCGGCGCCGGCCTCGATCGCTCGCCGGCCGATTGTCAACGCATGGGTCAGACCAAGGCCGATCGGCGCGATGACGGTGGCCTCCGCCCCGGCCCCCTCTCGCACCGCTTTTACGCACGAGACCACCTCGTCGGCCGAGAGAGAGTGGAACTCTCCCGTCCCCGCTCCCGGGATGAAGACCCGCACACCCTCGCGATACAGGTCGCTTGCGAATGCGGAGAGAATCTCAGGCCTGACCCGCGTGCCGTCGTCGGAAAAGGGAGTCAGGGGGACAAGCTGTACGTTCGAGAGCCGGCTTCGTTCGAGGCTCATTTCGGGGCTTTCTCTCAAATGGCGGTCGGTGCCAAACCCAACCCACTCCGGCGGAGCGTCGACATGACCCGTCCGCTTCTAATGCGACTCGAATCCAAGGGGCGACAGGCTCCCCCCATGGCATCGGCTCAAGAGATCGTCGCGCATCGACGTGGGCGGCACAAGAGGTAATCCGCTTTCCCGAGAGCGCGGGCATCCCGCCTGCAATGGGAAAATACGAAGGGCGAGGAGATGCCCACGCCTCCAAAAAAAAAAGGAGACGTTGGCCCTGGACCCTCTCGCAGTAATGCGGATTACCCACGAAGGCGCGGGCCTCAAATGCCGCGATTGTGAATGCCCGCGGTGGGCTGTGACGCAAGTCTATAGAATATTTAGGATTTTGGAATCGAGAAAAAGTGGGGGCTCGGATGAAATCGATTCCGGAAATCGTGCACGGGATGGTTCCACGGTGTTGCGTCGCGCTGGTTTGGTTACTAAAATCTCCCACATGTTCGATCCATTGATTTAAGTAGGTGCAGTTTGGTTCCCCTTAGGAGAGCCCGGTTTGCAAGAGTTTGGTCAAAATGCTTCTTCTCGTGATTCAGGCAGCCATCAATTCTCGGCGCTCATTTCTTCTATCCGGGTTTCCGAGGTTGAATCATATCAGATCATGTTTAGTGATGGTTGAAACATAGAAAGGCTCACTAAGTTCAGTGATTTTACTGAATTTAGAATTACGCACATTTTTGTCCTCAGGCGTGAGGAGATTTTCGCATGCGACCAAGAGAAGAGTGTACTCGGCGGGAATTCGTGCAGATTACGGGGCAGGCCGCGCTCGTGGCGGGCTTGACGCTCTCGACCAGCGGATCGGTCCATGCGGCGCCTCCCAAGAAGCCGGATGCCGTGCTCGCCAAGTTGATGGAAGGCAATGCCCGGTTCGTGCAGGGGCAGCCCTCGTTGCTCTCGAGGCGGCGGCCCGCCGACTTTCTTCCACTGGCCGAAGGCCAGACCCCCGACGCGGTCATTGTGAGCTGCGCCGATTCTCGCGTGCCCCCAGAGCTCTTGTTTGACCAGGGGGTGGGCGACCTCTTCGTGGTCCGCATCGCGGGAAATATCGTCAGTGGCGGGGGCCCGACGGTGAAGGGGAGTATCGAGTACGCCGTGGCCGAACTCGGCTCCAGGCTGATCATGGTGCTGGGGCATAGCCATTGCGGCGCGGTCCAGGCCGCGATTCAGCACATCGACGCCAAGGATGTCTTGCCCGGTGAGATCGACGCCCTAATCGATCCAATCCGACCGGTGGTCACGGCGATCAAGGGACATCCCGGCGATAAGCTGGAAAATGCCATTCGGGCGAATGTGTTGGCGGGGGTAGAGCGGCTCAAGGCACTCGACCCAATCATCGCTAAGCACGTCAAGGCAGGAGAGTTGAAGGTCGTCGGCGCTGTCTACGACCTCAAAACGGGTTCCGTGAACCTGCTGAGTTGACCAAAACCGTGTTGGCTGGGCGTATTGCCTCCGAACCCGAACCAATGTTGGGGTTCGGGGCTTCCGCTCATGAAACGTTCAGGCTTCTGCCCCCCCCAGCGAACTCGGTCACCTTATTCTCGACCGAAGGTCCGTTTCGAGCTTGGCCGAATCAGGTCCAGCCAGAATTGCAGATGGTCCGTGTTTCTCGTGCTTCGCCTTTCTCCTTTCGCTCCTTAAGGTGACGCGTCTGAAGGAAGTGGTCTACGTGGATGCGCTTCGTTTGGCGAATTTGGACCCGTTGATTCATTTTTTTTGTTGGTTTTGTGAGATTTGTAATGAAAAGTGAGGGAGCAGGGGCGAGTGTCAGTTGCAACTATTACGAATTTTTTCGCCGGGACTTGTCAATCTTTCGGAACTAGAGTAGATGAAGTGGGGTTAATTCAAAGTAGACGGTGTCATCCAATTACTCCCCCCCCCCCACTGTCCCGTTCTTTGGACTTCGTTCTAGAAGCGCCTCTTCGTCGTTGAGAGTAGCTTCGGTTCCCAATGATTTCACCACGTGGAATCCGAGGTTGAAGATTTCGCGTTTTGGGAGACTCGATTTCATCGACCTGGACGGTTCACGAATTTGGTCACGCTTAAAATCGATCGTTGTTGGTGTTGGTAGTTTGGGGATGACGGCTGAAATGACTCATCAAAACATCGGTATAAATTTGTGTGTCAGGTAGGTTGGGTTTGTGACGGATGGTCGATGTATACGATGGCTGCCGCCCGGCTGTATCATGCGCACGATGTTCTGCCTTCGTGAGTTTCCTCCCGTTTCAGCGTTACATTCCAAATTCGGGATTGTGGTGGAGCGATTCCTCGTGGATTCGAGGCGCGTATGGGGATCGCGCCCAATTGACGACTTGAAGGCGCCACCAATCCAACTCAATGGAAGAAGCAACTCGAGGGGAGAGGCATTTTTACCGGACGCCAGGTTTGATGGCAAATTTGGCTTGGACGTTCTGCTCTGGTAGGTGGAGTCTTATTCATGCATCTTTCGCCTCAAGAACGTGATAAGTTGTTGGTTTTTGTGGCGGCCGAGGTCGCCAGGGCTCGGCAAAAGCGAGGTTTGAAGTTGAATATTCCCGAAGCCATGGCTCTGATCACCGCTGAGCTATTGGAGTTGGCGCGAGACGGGAAGTCGGTGGCCGAGATCATGAGCGCGGGCCGTGAAATATTGACTCGCGATCAGGTGATGGAGGGGGTCCCCGAGGTGATCACGATGGTCCAGGTCGAGGCGACTTTTCCCGATGGCACAAAGCTTGTCACGGTGCACGAGCCCATTCGATAACGTGATCCGAGGTGGTGAGAGTTTCTCTCGTTTCCCATCCCCAACTTTGGGAGTGCGTGCATGATTCCCGGTGAGTATCTGATTGATGGACCGGACCTCGAACTCAACCCCTGGGAGGAGGTCGTCACCATCGAGGTGAATAACACGGGGGACCGGCCAATCCAGGTCGGCGCTCATTACCATTTCTTCGAGGCCAACCGCGCCCTCGTCTTCGATCGCGAGAAGGCGTACGGAATGCGTCTCGACCTGCCCAGTGGCACCGCCGTTCGATTCGAGCCGGGCGACGTCAAGAAGGTCAACCTGATTGCCTACGGTGGCCGCCGAGTGGTGTTTGGTTTCAACGGGTTGGTGATGGGGCGGCTGGACGACCCCTATACCCGAAAGATGAGCCTCCAACGTTGTATCGAACAGGGCTACGGCCACAAGCCGTCGGAATGACACGCCGTCAGTCACCGAATAATCTTGAATTGAACTGACAAGGAATATGATCCTATGAGCGTGCGTCTTTCTCGCCAGGCCTATGCCGCCAAGTATGGTCCGACGGTAGGTGACCGGATTCGGCTGGCCGACACGGAACTGATCATCGAGATTGAGTCGGACTACACCGAATATGGTGAGGAGTCTGTTTTCGGAGGCGGCAAATCGATTCGCGATGGGCAGAATCAGTGCCCATACGATGAGTCAATGAGTCCGCCGCACTGCGACCTGGTCGTGACCAACGCGGTGATCATTGATTACTGGGGAATCGTGAAGGGGGATATCGGGATTCGCGACGGCCGAATCATCGCGGTCGGCAAGTCCGGTAATCCTCTGACTCAGCGCGGGATTGATCCGCGGCTGGTGATCGGCCCCGGGACCGAGGTGATCGCCGGCGAGGGCCTGATCGTGACCGCCGGTGGGCTCGATACCCACATTCACTTGATCTGCCCGCAGCAGGTGGATACCGCGCTGGCCTCGGGAATAACCACCTTCATCGGTGGTGGTACCGGATCGGCCACCGGAACCTGGGCTACAACCTGTACGCCAGGCGCCTGGAACATCATGCGGATGCTTCAGGCCTTTGAATCGTTGCCAATCAATATCGGCCTGCTTGGTAAAGGCAACGGAAGTCTGGCCAAGCCCTTGCGAGAACAGGTCGAGGCTGGAGCGTGCGGCCTGAAACTGCACGAAGACTGGGGCACCACGCCCGCGACGATCGACACCTGCCTGACCGTGGCCGATGAGTTCGATATTCAGGTCGCGATTCATACCGATACGCTCAACGAGTCCGGTTTCGTCGAAGACTCGATCGCCGCGATGAAGGGACGCGCCATCCACTCCTACCATACGGAAGGGGCGGGGGGAGGCCACGCACCCGACATCATCAAGATTGCCGCGATGCCGTTCGTCTTGCCGGGAAGCACCAATCCCACGCGCCCCTTCACGCACAACACGATTGATGAACACCTTGACATGTTGATGGTTTGCCATCACCTGTCCAAGGATATTCCGGAAGACGTCGCGTTTGCCGAGAGCCGAATTCGGGCCGAGACCATCGGCGCCGAGGACGTGTTCCACGACCGGGGCATCATTAGCATCATGAGCTCCGACTCGCAGGCCATGGGCCGCGTCGGCGAGGCGATCGTGCGGACCTGGCAAACCGCTCACAAGATGAAGGTGCAGTATGGGGCCCTGTCGAGCGACTCGGCCAGGAACGACAACGAACGCGTCAAGCGGTACGTCGCGAAGTACACGATCAACCCCGCCCTCACGCATGGCATCGGGCATGTCGTCGGTAGCATCGAAGGGGGCAAGCTGGCCGACCTCGTCTTCTACAAGCCCGAGTACTTCGGCGTGAAGCCGGAGCTCGTCTTGAAGGGAGGCCTGTTGGTCACCGCGCAGATGGGCGACCCGAACGCGAGTATTCCCACGCCGCAGCCGGTCTTCCACCGGCCTCAGTTCGCCGCCTATGGCCGAGCTCTCTCGAAGACTTGCATGACGTTCGTCTCGCAGGCCTCGATCGACCTTGGCATGCCCGAGCAGTACGGTCTCCAGCGCGAGATCGTGGCGGTCCAAGGCTGCCGCACCGTGAGCAAGAAAGACATGCGTCGGAACGAGGCGACGCCGGACATCCGGGTCGACCCCGATACGTACCAGGTGTGGGTGGACGGCGAAAAGGTGGGGAGCGAGCCCATCACCGAACTGCCGATGGCCCAGCGTTACTTCCTGTTCTAATCCGACGTCGAGCTCGCTCTTTACCGCCGCCCCTGGCCCTACCACGGCCAGGGGCGGTCCTTTGAACGGCTCGCCCGCTCTTTCTCGGTTGGTTGGCCGATGGAATTGGATATCCGATCACGATGAATCTCCGGCTGCTTCAGATCAGTGACTCGGCCCTTCCCATCAGTGGATACACCCACTCCTGGGGCCTGGAGGCGGCCATTGCTCGGCGGTTGGTTCACGACCCCGAGAGCCTGGAGCAATGGACCCGTAACTGGTTGCTCGGCTCGCTTGGCCCACTCGAAGGCGTTGTCGTCGCCTCGGCCTGTCGCGCGGCGCATGCGGGCTCGGGAACCGAGCTCTTCCAAATCAATGAGATGCTGGATGTTTCGATCGTCCCTCCCTCGATCCGGAATGCCAGTCGCGAGATGGGTGAACAGTTCCGGTCGCTTGGAGCGACCTGGGAGTGGTGTTCAACCCGGCTGACTCAGCTTCTGGACGAATCGGCGGAGCCATCCCACGGGTGGCATCATCCGGTCATGTTCGGGCTGATCGGTGCGTTGGCCGGCGGAGCACCTCTCGAGGTGTTGACCGCTTACCTGCACCAAGCCGTTCTGGGTATGATTGGGGCGGGCGTTCGCGCAATCCCGGTGGGACATACGCACGGTCAGCAAATCCTCGCCTACCTGCAAGACGACATCAGTGAGCTGGCCCCTCGAATTCTCGAAATCCCACCTGAATCGGCGGGAGCCGGTTGCCCTTTCTATGAGATTCTGTGCGATGAGCAAACTCGACTGTATGCTCGAATGTATCGATCCTGATCATGGGTTGATGAATGCCCCATTCTCGCGGCCAGCCTCGCTTGGCCGGCGGGCACGTTCACCCTGGGGGGTCGTGTACCACAACGAGCCTCAATATTCGACGGACCACAAGGGGAAACCCGGCCCCGCGCGCTACGCGGGACCTTCACGCAAGGTCTTCACGCTGGGAGTCGCGGGCCCGGTCGGTTCCGGTAAGACCGCCTTGGTCGAGGCGATCTGCCGGGCTCTCTGGCCCGAGATCAACATGGCTGTGATTACCAACGACATCTATACCCACGAAGACGCCGAGATCCTCTCTCGCACCGGCGCAATTCCGGTGGAACGCATCATCGGCGTACAGACGGGGGGATGCCCGCACACAGCCATCCGCGACGATGCCAGCGCCAACCTGAGCGCCGTCGCCAACTTTCAACGCCAGTTTCCCGACATCGAGATGGTGGTCGTGGAGTCCGGTGGCGATAACCTCACCGCAGTCTTCTCGCGCGAGTTGGCTGATACCTTCATCTTTGTCATCGACGTGGCCGAGGGGGACAAGATCCCCCGCAAAGGGGGACCAGGCATTTGCAACAGCGATCTTCTCGTGATCAACAAGATCGACCTCGCACCGTACGTTGGAGCCAACCTGGAGGTAATGGAACGAGACAGCCTGATGATGCGAGGGGAGCGACCGTTCCACATGATCAGCATCCGCGAGAAGAAGGGGGTGGAAAACGTGATTCAGTGGATCCGAGACCAACTCGCATCACACGCTCAGAAATTCTGACCCCTCACGAGTTTCTTGGGCTCGAATCCAACCAAAACCCCGCGGCCAGAGTTGGAGGAGCGCGAATCGAGCTGGTTCGGCACCGAGACCAGACCCGAATCGGCACTTGTTACCAACAGGTGCCGATCCGGTTGATGCCTCCATTTTCGGTGGGGGCGGAACCCGCATCGTTGCTTTATCTAATCACGCTTTCCGCGGGGCTGATGGATGGCGACGGCCACCTGATCGAGGTCGCCGCGCGGAGCGGTACACGCGCCCTGGTGACCGGGCAATCCGCCAGCCGGATCCACCCCGCCCTCTCAAGCTATGCGAGTCAGCAGTGGTCCGTGTCGGTCGAGGATGACGCGTACCTGGTCGTCTTGCCTGGTCCGGCGATCCCGTTTCACGGGAGTCGGTACTATCAGCGGGCAAGGGTGGAGCTCGCTCCGACCGCTCGCTTGATCTGGGGCGATATTTGGCTCGCCGGGCGTTATGACCGCGGTGCGCTTTCCGAGCGATTCCAGTTCGAGCGGATCGTTCAGGACTTCGAGGCGAGACGCGCGGGGGACCTGATCTATCGCGATCGATTTCGATGGGATGGACCATGGTCTTCCATCGAGTCTGGCTGGTATTTCGGCGGGGAGTTGGCGACCGCGAGCCTGTTTGTCGCGGGCCCCAGCCCGGAAATTCCGCCGGTGCTCGGCCCCGAGTTTCGGCGTTCCACGTTCCAACTCGGTCCCGAGTTAAGCTGCCTGCGCTGGTATGGTCAACCGTCCGCGCTCCCCGCCGATGTGGCTCGTGTCGCCTTGACCATCGCGGGCTCCTGGACGGGGGGGCCCGAGGCTCCTCCTTGGTTCCTCGGTTCGAGCGAACTGGCCCCCAACCACTGGTTTTACTAGTGGTCGGCCACCTGGATTGAGTTGCGGGCTACGAGATATCGAAGTTTCTCTCCCTGGGAGCGCGGGCGTCCCGCCCGCAATTGGAAAAGCGAGGAGCGGTCAAGATGCCACGCCTCCCAGGATAGGCGAGGTTTGGCCGGATTCTCACCGCGGATCGTTGTGGGTAGCCCACTAGCGAGTGCCCACCAGCCGCCGAGGCTGGGTGCTTGAAAGTCTCAGCCACACAAAATCAGAGTCCCCTGAACGAGACGTCATCCGTGTCGTGCATGGGACTTGTTGATTTGTTGATTTCATCCGTTGCGGGCTGATCCAAGGATCAAAGCGCTTAAATGAGTGGAGCTGGGGCAGGGAGCGCTCATTGACGCTTGGTTGAGGCGTCGTGGGCTTGCCGTGTTTAGTGCCCTTCCTCTCAGAACTTGATGAGAGCGCTGATTCCCCCCGTCAATTGGGCGCGGTGGGTGGGTGGGCCGCCTCCGCCCGCGAACGCGGGTTGACCCGCGAAGTCGCCTCGGATCTCCGGACGAATCTCAAGGTACTTGGTCGGATGCCAGTTGAACCCCAACGTCGCCTCGGCGAAGTCGGTGGCGATACCGGTTTTCGTCCCCTTGGTATCGTCGAACCACTCCCCGCGCACGATGAAGTCGAATTTCGGAGTGAGATGGAAGATCCCCAAGGTGTAAATGCCGTACCAGGAACCTGTTCCGACGGGCGTATTCGCATCCCATCCCATCATCGATTGGACAACCTGGGTGAATCGGTCGCTCCAGGCATGTTGGACTCGAAGCTCCACGGTGGTATCAAAATCCCCGGCCATGCCTGGTGCCGCGAAGATCGCGTTGGGACCGCAGTAGACCGAGCCCGTCAGTCGTGTCCGTTCTTCCTCGGTTACCCAGTAGTTAACCTGTCCGATGTAGCAGATTGAGTTCTGGCTACGCTTGGTGAAAAACGTATTCGCCCCAAAGGTCATGCCATTCCAGAAGTCGAGTTGTTTGGATGTTCTTAGGTTCGTCAAGAATCCGGTAAACGCCCCGTCTTGCCCGTAAAAAAATTGATAATCACTGGAGTACATGGGCCGATAAGGAGCGAGGAAGCCGTTGTACCCGATGATCGTGTTCATGCGGCCGACCTTCACGTTGACGCCATACTCGTTGATGATGGGCAGGTGGGCGGAGAGGTAGAGGTCGCGGAAGTCCTGACTGAAATGGGTGTTTGGTCTTCGCCCGCCGATTCCGCCGAGCGGCTGGCCGGTTGCCGCGTCGGTCCCCGCGAAGTAGCGAATATTGAAACCAAGGTCGAACTGGTCCTGCTTCAGTGGTTTTTCAAGAACGAGCCCGATCTGGTTCAGCAAGAATTCATTGCCGAATCGGTTCAGGCGAGGTTGAACTGAGAGCAGCCCCGAGCCGGTTGATGAGCCCGTAAAGCCCCCCTCAACCCAACCGAACGCCCGGATCCCCGATCCTCCCAGGACATTTTCCAGGCCAAGGTTATCCATCAGGAAGCGGACGTCGGGTACGGGAGTTGGCCCCATGCGGGGAGGCGCTGGCCCTTCCGGCCCAGGGGCGAAGTCCTCGGCAATTTCACTGGGAAGCGATTCCGCTTCCAAACCCGACCTGGGCCGGGCGGGAGCCGCGTTTGGCATCCCCGGGTCGGGTTGCATGAGGTCCTGAGCGTGGAGCGCGGGCCCGAGTAGGGCGAACGCCGCCAGGCCGATGCTCACCTTGAAGCACCAGTTCATGTCTTTTGCCGTCGGATATGAGAACTCCGATCTGAACAGCCTCAAAGGTTAACCGGCGTCCTTCTCGGTTGACCTGACTCATGAGACCGCGATACGGAGGGGAAGGTCCTTGACGGATTGATCGGTTATTTTGGAACGGATTCTTGATACCGAGTTACACTTTTTAAAATGCTTGTTTCGCTTAATTCCGCGACTCGCCACGGGAATTGACATTCATTGCATGGAAAGTCGCGATATGCTTTATGTGTGGCTAATTGATGGTTGAAAAGGTTTTTGTATGCAATAAAGTGAAAGCGTGACGGCTTCACGATTGCCGGCAGCCAGGCTAGGGGGCCCAGGAAGGAACCCCGGCCTGGATAGACAACTTCCGAGGGATGGTGACGTGGGGCTCAGGCGATAATGTCGTGGGCGACCTCTCCCGCCACGTCGGTCAGGCGGAAGTTACGGCCCGCGTATTGGTAGGTCAGCTTCTCGTGGTCGAGGCCGAGCAGGTGGAGCATGGTCGCATGAACGTCATGTATGTGCATTTTTTGCTCGACCGCGTAGTAGCCGTAATCGTCGGTGGCGCCGTACTTGATGCCGGTTTTGACGCCGCCGCCGGCCATCCACATGGTGAAGCCCTCAGGGTTGTGGTCGCGCCCGTCCGACCCCTGGGCCGTGGGAGTCCGGCCGAACTCGCCTCCCCAGAGGACGAGCGTATCGTCGAGCAGCCCTCGAGATTTCAGGTCCTTGATGAGTCCGGCAATCGGCTTATCCACTTCTCGCGCGTTCTTCTCGTGGCCTTCCTTGAGTTTGGAGTGCTGGTCCCACTGAACGTAGGCGTCGCTATGGGTGACCTGGACGAAGCGGACGCCCCGTTCCGCGAAGCGACGGGCCATGAGGCATTGCCGGCCGAACCCAGCGGTCACCGGGTCGTCCAGCCCATACATCTTCAAGGTGGCGGGGGACTCGCCCGCGATGGACTGAATCTCGGGCATGGAGGTTTGCATACGGAAGGCCAGCTCGAACGAATCGAGCCGACCTTCGAGGTCGAGGTTGGGGCCGACGGTGTTGAGGTGGTCTCGGTTCAACTCGCCGAGGAGATCGAGTTGGAGGCGCTGAAGGTCGCGAGGGGTTCGAGTGTTCTCGATATAGCGAACTCTGGCCTGTTCGGAGGGAACGCTTGCGTTGCCGAGCGGTGTTCCCTGGAACTGGGCGGGGAGGAATGCGGAGCCCCAGTTTTGCCGGCCGCCGTGAGCCAGGGTGGGGCAGATGGTGATGAAGCCGGGGAGATCCTGATTCTCCGAGCCGAGGCCGTAGGTGATCCAGGAACCCATGCAAGGGCGCACGAAGCTATCGCTCCCGGTGTGGAGCTTGAGCATCGCGCCGCCGTGCGCGGCGTTGGTCCCGTGGACCGAGTTCAGGATACAGAGGTCGTCGATCGAGTTCGCCACATGGGGAAACAGCTCGCTGACGTCGATCCCGCTCTCGCCGTACTTCTTGAATTTCCAGGGAGAAGCGAGGAGTTTTCCGGTGGGAGCGAACTGAACTCTTGGCTTGGCGAAGGGGAGGTCCTTGCCGTGGTCGCGTTGTAAGAGTGGTTTATAATCGAACGTGTCGATCTGGGAAGGCCCCCCCGCCATGAAGAGGAAGATCACGCGCTTGGCGCGGGCGGGAAAGTGGGGCGGACGCGGTGCCAGCGGGTCGAGGGGAGCGCCAGCCCCCTTCGCGGCCATTGCCTCTTCGGCCATCAGGGCGGACAGGGCGAGCGCGCCGAACCCAGAAGCCACTCCCTTGAGCATCCGCCGGCGCGTTGTGCAGCTCCAGTTCATCTGGTCCATGGTTCGGCCCTTTTTTTTAGTCGAGATAAACGAATTCGTTGGATGCCAGCAGCGCCTGGCATAGGGCCTGCCAGGTCAAGATCGAACGTTCCCGCGCCTCGGTCTTGGGTTGATCCTTGGCCAGGGTCCGCCCGTACTGGTCGAGGAAGGTTCGAGCACGGTCCACCTCGGCTTGTTCGGGAACTCGGGACACGCAGCGGACGTAGAGATCCCTGATCCGTTCGGGATCCTGGCGATTCTGTTCGAGGATCGAGGTCGCCAGCCCGCGCGCGGCCTTGGCGATCATCTCGCTGTTCATCATGAAGAGCGCCTGAGGGGCGACGGTGGTCGTCCCTCGGTTGCTGGTCATGACGCTCGCGTCGGCGTAGTCGAACAGGTCGAACACGTCGTACATGTTATTGCGGACGACCGGCAGGTAGAGCGATCGCCTTTGCGTTTTGTAGTCGGTCGCATCCTTCGACGTGTGATCGAAGAAATAGGCGTGGTTCTTGACCTTCAGCAGCGAGCCGCCGATCCGAGCATCGAGCAACCCACTCACGGAGAGCAAGGCGTCGCGGATGGCCTCCACTTCAAGCCGGCGAGGGCTGAACCGCCATTGCAACACGTTTTCGGGGTCGGCCGCCGCGGCCTTCGCGTCGTAGTCACTGCTCATTTGGTAGGTACTGGAGACCATGATCGTGCGATGCAGCTCCTTCAACGACCAGCCCGACTCCACGAACCGGCAAGCGAGCCAGTCGAGCAAGGGAGCGTTGGTTGGCCGGTCGCCCAGCAATCCAAAGTTGTCGGTGGTGGCGACCAGTCCTCGGCCAAAGTGCCAGCGCCAGATGCGATTGACCATCACCCGACTCGTCAAGGGGTGGTCGGGCCTGGTTAGCCAGCGCGCCAGCTCGAGCCTACCGCTCTGCTGGTCGGTAAAGGTGGGAGCATTCGCGGACGTTGTCAGCACCTGGGGGGCTCGGCGATGAACTTTTTCCCCCAGGCTGAGGTGGCTGCCTCGAATGTGGACCGCCACGTCCTCCACCTTGCCTTCGGTGACTCCCATGGCGCTCGGCATCTCAGGTGCCGCTTTTTCGAGCTTGGCCAGCTCGTCTCGCAGTTTCTTGAGCTCGGCCTGTGTCTCGGCCGGGTAGAGCGGCTCAGGTTTGGCGGGGAGGACGAAACCCGGTTTTGACTTGGCCTTGAGCGCGTCGTTCGCGCGGGTGAGTACCTCTCCGATCACTTTCTTCTGTTCCACCACCTTGGCGTCGTGCTCGGCCTTGCGAGCCAGGTCGGCCTTGTCGGCCAGGGAATTCTCGTTCCAACGAGCGACCGTCTTGAAGGTTTCCATGGTCTTCGTGCTGCGGAAGACCCCGGCCAGGGCGTAGTAGTCGGTCGTCGCGATGGGGTCGAACTTATGGTCGTGGCATCGGGCGCAACCGAGGGTCAGGCCCATGAAGGCTCGACCCACGGTGTCAACCTGCTCATCCACGATGTCCATTTCCAGCTTGCTCTTGTCGGGCTCGGCCAGCACCTTGGGACCGAGCGCGAGGAATCCCGTGGCGATCAATCGTTCGTGTCGGGTTTTTTCGGGAAGGTTCGGGGCGGCGGGGAGCAGGTCGCCGGCAAGCTGCTCCTGGATGAACTGGTCGAACGGTTTATCCTGGTTGAAGGCTTCGACCACGTAGTCTCGATACCTCCAGGAGTTCCCGTACGCCACGTTCTCATCGAGTCCGTTGGAGTCGGCATAGCGTGCGACATCCAGCCAGTGCCGTCCCCAGCGCTCGCCGTACTGGGGGGAGGCCAGGAGCCGGTCGACAACCTTCGCGAATGCGTCGGCGGATTCGTCGGCTAGAAACGCATCGATGTCTCTGGGTCGAGGTGGAAGTCCGGTCAGGTCGAACGTCGCGCGTCGAATCAAGGCTCGTTTCGAGGTGGCGGGGGCGGGCTTCAGCCCTTTCGCTTCGAGTGGGGCCAGGATGAACCGATCGATGGTCGCCTTGGCCCAGTCTGAATCTCGCACCGGGGGTGGGGCAGGATTTTCGGGAGGCTGGAACGCCCAGAACGAGCGTCTGGATTCGATGTCGAAGGCCTGCTTGGCGGGCGCGGGGGTTGTCTCGAGGCGAGGGTCGGGCGCTCCCATGGCGACCCACTGGGACAGTAACGCGATCTCGTTCGCCGAGAGCTTGCCCTTCGGGGGCATCTTGAGGTCGTCTTCCTGGTAGCGGACCGCCTGGATGAGCAGGCTATCGTCCGGCTTGCCCGGCTCGACCGCGGGGCCGAGATCGCCCCCCTTGAGCATCCCTTGTTTCGAGTCGAGGCTGAGGCCCCCCTTGGTCTTCTTCGCCTCCAGCGAGTGGCATTCGTAACAGCGTTGAATCAAGAGCGGGCGGATGTTCTTCTCGAAGAAGGCTTCCCCCTCCTCGGGCGTCGGAGCCGCGGCGAGGGCCGGGGTCGGCGCCCCGGCGCCGCTCAACGCGAGACCCAGAAGCAAGGCCGCGCCAAGGGTAAGCCTGGGACGGAATCGCCAGCCCGCCCAATGCCCCCGAACTCTCCTGTTCGTTCGCCGAAGCGCTTGCTCGATCATGACGCCGTCCCAAACAAGTACTGAATTTGTGTTCATTAGCTGGTTGCGGCTCTAACAATTGTATCACAACCGGTTTGTTGAACCACGAAGAACTTGCTTTGGTCAGAGAAGGAGAGAAGAGGAGCGGAGAACTCCTGGTTACAGACCGAACGAACGGAACCAGGCATCAAGGGTGGAGTTCGTGGGCTTCGCCAAGGCGGTATCGCGGAGGGCCTGGAGATGCCGGCACGGTCCTCGGCGCAGGCCGCCGGTAAAGTGGTGGGAACAAGTGCACTTGCCGCGCAAGATGCGCTGGTCCGCGTCGAGTAGGAGGGTCACGGGCCGCTCGTTGGCCTGGCCTTCCAGGATTTGAAGGCCGTCGGATCTTCGGTCGTTCCTGGCGATCTTGACCCGACCCTCTTGGACGAGTGCGCGAGCGGCGACGGTCTCGGCATTTTCGGGTCCGGTCGTTTCCAGGGCCAGCGCGACCGGCATGATCTGTCGCCAGCGATAAACGTCAGCGTGAAGGTCGTGGATGAGCTGACCCATGAGTGCGAGCCGGTTGAGTCCCGCCGCGACGTAGGCCGGGGCCGCTCCCGTTCGCATCCGTAGGTGCTCAAAGGTCTGGCTGGGATTTTCTTGAAAGAGGGCGGCGAGCTCACCGATCAACTCGTCGCTTGGCTCCGCGGGAGGAGCGAGTTGGTCGAGCGCCGAGCTGCTGGTCCAGTCGTTGGCGGTCCAGCCTGAAAGGCCCAGGAGCAGTCGCATCTCCCGCATGCGAATGGACCAGAAGCTGGGAAGACCGTTGCCTAGTAGGTAGACCTCGGCCTCATCCATGAGCGGGAGCAAGCGGGCGAGCACCCGAAGCCGATCGCGACCCCAAACCCGGATGACCTCGGAGCGAGCCCCCTGGTACGGATGTGAGTGGAGCACGAATCGGCGCTCCCAGGGTTCCAGAACGATGGAGACCGGCTTGCCGGGAACCACCTCGAAGCGAACGGCTCGGGGGCTCCGCGCAGCCTTGTGCCGTTTCAAGAAGGCCAGCACGTTATACAACCCTTCGCGGCTGATCGGGACCTTGCGCATCGGGAGGCTCATTGCCGCCTGGATCTGCATGAACCCACGGAGCCAGCTCGGAGGGAGGTCGATCTTCTCTTCGCGGTACTCCGGCTCATCACCCGAACGGACCGTGAGCCCTTGCGGATCGACCAGGAACCGCGTCTCGCGGTAGCTACGGAGCGTCTGAAAATGCTCGTAGAGCGCCCAGGAATAATCCACGTTGGTGGTACCCAGGGCTACATCACGTTCGTCCTGGAATCCCTCGCGATCGACCGTCAAGCATCCATAGCTACTCTCGTCAACACTAAAGCACTCGAAAAAGAGGCAGTCCGGAGAGACCGTGACCACCGGGTCGCACGGGACGAGTAATCGCCAGAGGTCTTGTGCGTGCGCGAGCAGGTAGTTCGAGTAGCGCTGGCGCGCGGTCCAGTACTCGGCGCGGTGCTTGGCGAAGCGTTTTTCCAGGTCGACGAGCTCGGCCGGATCGACCTTGAAAGTCTCTTTGATCAAGGCGGAGCGGGCCTGGGAGGACGCGGAGCGTCGGATTTCCGCTTCGCGCTGGCGTTGCTCGGCCTTGTAGCTTTCGTAAGCCGAGTGGTCCTTGACCTTGAACCGGTAATCGCTCACGACCACGTCGTGCAGAGCTCCGATCGCTTCGCGGAACCGGAGCGGCGAGCGGAACGTCGCATCAAACGAGACGCGATCTCGGCGCAGGTTGGGGGCCAACGAAACGGCGAGTCCCGACCTGGTCGAGACGATCTGGCTTCGGCCTCGGTAGGCGAGGGTCAGGTTCATCGCGACTCCCTCACGCGCCTGTGTGAAACTCCAGGACCAGGCGCCGGGGTATCGAGCTTGAGCTCTGGGAACGCCTGGGCCAGGAGCGGGCGGGCCGCCTCGTCGCGCTCCGCCAGTCGTACCACGGCCAGCAGCCCCTGGCGAAATTCGGGCCCTCGAACCGAGCGGAGAGCGACCGCCAGCAGCGGAATCAGTTGCGGCAGGTCTTCAGGATGGGCTTCGAGACGTTGAAGGACCTGTGCGATGACCTTGGGCTTGGCCTGGCCGCCACGTTGGATGTTGAGCAAGACCGAGGCCCAGAGGAATCGGAGCAAGTCGGGGTCGAGCCGTCCCTGTCGGATCGACGCTCCATTTCCCCCCCGCTTCTTGGTCCGATCTTCAAGCGCGGAGGTCAGGGCAAGGCGGATATCGTCGTAGGGGCTTTCCAGGAGCCGCTGCCAGGTGGTGATCCCTTCACGGAGCGAGGCATCCGCTTCAAACCAGCGCCAGCCCTCGGCTCGCACGTCCTCCTGGCGGCTATCGAGCCAGTTGAGCACCCAGTCCGGTTGAAACGAAGGGGACTCCGCGAGGGTCTTACGTGTCCAGGTGAGGATCTCGGGACGAAGCGCCTCCGACTCGGCGTCGGTCAACGCGAGCAGGGCGAGGCACTCCTCGGCGTTCTGGGGGACCTTGGTTTGGAGCCACTTGAAACCCAGGCGCGCGAGGTCGGGTGAGCGGACGGACGCGAGCTCGACCGCCTCGGCCAGGCTCACTTCGCTGGGCGTGACGAACTTCTCGGCCAATCGGCAGAGCATCTCGATCGCGGAAGGGCTGGCTGATCGAAGTAGGGGGACCCAACGGCTCACCGGCAACTCGGAGAGCCTCGGGTCGTCCCGTATCAATTCCGCCGCCAGACCCACCACCACGGTATCTTCGTGTTCGAGCAGGGCGAGCCGTTCCTCCAGGGGGAAGACCGCCAGGTGAGGGAGGGGATTCTGCCTGATCCGCGCCACCGCCCAGTTTCGGACGGGCCGACTTTTGGCCTCGGAGAGCAACTCGACGACGGTGCGTGGGGCGTCGTCCCAAAGTTTTCGGAAGCGAGGGGCCGGGGCGAGCTCGGCCAGGGTGTGGCCGGGAGCGACTCGCCAGCCGCGCTCCTGGGCTGTCAGGACCGGGCTATGGCCAAAGAGAATATGAATCAGCCCCCAGTTATCGATCAGGGCGAGTCCCCGGTCGGCGTCTTGGTCGCGATACGCGACCAGGGCTTGCTTGACGGAGGGCACATACCGCTCGGGGGAACACCGGCCGAGCTTTCGAAAGTAGCGCCAGGCGCGTCGTCTGAGGTAGTGCCGGGTCGCGACGGTAAAGAGTCGGTAGCGCAACAAGGACGGGCGCTTCGATTCGGGCAGGCTCGGGTCCTTGCGAAACTCGCGCGAGTCGAGTTTAAGCGAGAACACCCAGTCAGGCACGGAATAGGTTTGGTATCGGCCGAGCCTGGCGTTCCACGAGTAGGGGTCGTAGGTCTCTTTCAGGGTGCCTCGGGGCATGACCGAGTTCAGCGGAGTCACGATCGTGGGTTCCGTCCACCGCCCCCAGACCTGAAACTTCTTGCGCCAGTTCTGCCAGACGTTGACGGAATCGTACCCTCGGTCTCGCCAGAGGGAGGCGATCGCGTTGGCGGCTGCCTGGTCGTCGGCTTCTTGCGACTCGAAATGGGATCGCTTTCCCGTGGCGCGACGGAGAATTCGGTCGAAGGCCACGAGGAACCGGGCCATGAGCTCATCGTCGCCCGAGGTGTCGGCCAGCTTGAACAGCCGTTTGACCAGCGCCTCGTGGCGAAAAGCGTTCAAGGGGCGATCGAGGTAGTCGAGCATCAGGAGCCTGGCTTCGGGACGTGGGTCGGCGAACCACTTCTGGGCGAAGCCGCCGAGTACCTCGGCGTCGTCGAAGCTGCGTAAGGCATCGACGAACGCCGGGTCGCCTCGTTCGAACAGCTCCTGGATCAGGAGCCAATCGCCCGATTTTCCCCCGGATTTAGCCATGCTCACGTCTCCCTTGTATCACGCGAATCCTCGCGGAGCCTCGAACACGGTGATCCGGCTCGTTGGTGGAGGGGGTCGCATCACCCCGGCGCCCCATCTTCGATGATGATTGTACTCAGGTTTTCATCCACGAGGTTAGCAAGGAATCAAGAGATAGAGCCCCGGCTGATTCGCGTCAAGCCCCAGTCTCATTCAGGGGTGGGGTTGGGCGTCTCGTTTCCGTCCCTTTGCTTCGGTTGGTCTTACCGCCCTCCCTGGGTTGGCCAAGTTGGCCGTGTCTGGGTTATTTCGCTGGAGAGGCGGAAGGGCCGGTCGCGTCCGATGGAGGAAGGGGAGGCGTGGTGGGTTTCGAATCGGTGGTTTCGGTGCGCAAGGACTCAGCAGCCTCCTGGAGCCAGCCTCCTTCCCAGGTGTGCGGGCGTTCCGGACCATCCTTGTAGCGGTGCGGAATCTTCAAGTTGAGCATCAGGTCATGCACCTCCTGATGCTGGTCACGGAAGCCGCCGTACCCCAGGAGAATCAGGCGAGGGGAGCCGCCGAGTTCGGCCGCCTTGCGGTCGAGAAGGGTTGTGATCCGGTATTCCTCAAAATTCTCGGGGGTTCCAAAGATGTTCCCCGAGCCGTATTGGCCGGGGGCATCCATCATCATCGGAGCGTCCCACGCCGCGGCTTTATCAAAGAGGTCGGGATGCCTCAGGAGCAAGCTCCAGGCGCCCCAGCCCGACTTGCTGAATCCGAGTAGAAGCCGCCCTTCGCGTCCGCGTTTGACCGGGTAAGTCTTTTCAATGAACGGAATCACGGTCTTCAGCAAGTACGACTCCTGGCGCACGATCCGTTTCTCGGGATGGTCGGCATACCAAGGCAAGTGCGAGAAGGAGGGAGAAACGAAAATGCATTGCAGCGTGTTGGGCAAGTCGAGCCGTTCCGCCTCGACCAGTCCGTCGCCATACTTATGCTCCCCGCGAGCCTCGACCGGGAGCAGGTAGATCACGGGATATCGTGTGTGTGCCAGGCGGTGTTCGGGCAAAAGGACTCGAATCCGAGTGGTCCCAGCCTGGTACCGTGACCTGGCATCGTGGATCAGGATTCCATGCTTTCCCGCCTTGGCTTCGGAGATATCGAAGGACCTGGCGTCGCCATCGGCCCACGCGGGCGAGGCCAGCAGCAAGCCCAGGAGGAGGAACCGGTTCTCGATCATCGATCGGTTTCCTGGTCGCGAGTTCGTTCGTCCGAGCACGCGTATGGACAGACAGCCGGATGTGGCTCGGCTCTTGACTTTGACGTGATGGGGATTCAGCCTGGGAGAGTCACTTGCGAATCAAGCCCATCCGTCCCCGGCCAGAGAATCGTAGTTTACGATGATCACGCCGGGCAAATTAAGAGTGGGATCCACCCCCTTATTTTCATTTCTCTATGAGGGTGTTACGCCCTCCGTTGGATCGTCCGCGCCTGGGTCTTCCTGGCGGCTCATGCTCCACGATTTTCCCCCTTGTCATGCCGTCTACGACCAGACTCGACGCCGGCTGCTTCGAGGCCATCGTCCTTGACCTCCGCGAACTGCCACGGCTTGCCGCCGGACGCGAGGCCAAGCCCACGGCCGCGATCCTCGACTAGCAACGACCCTGGCCAGCCTGCGTTACGTGGCCTACGCCATTCTCATGCCGCGGTCGTCAGCCCCGTTACTGCTTGAAAGCGCGTAACACCCTCTAGCTGCAAATGGCGATCCAGAAAGGTGATACGTTCTGCTCTCCGGGGGCCGGCTAACCGTTTCGTGATGACATTGTCGGGCAGACGTGGTACACTCGCTGTGCCTTTACAACGGATGGAGAAAACCCATGCCCGAACGATCCGCACGCACGGCCAAGCTCGATCTCAGGCTGACGCCGGGGGCGAAGCGAACTCTGCAAACCGCGGCCGATACGGCTGGGCGCACGATGAGTGAATTCGTCCTGGAAAGCGCTTTGAGCCGCGCCGAAGAAACGCTGGCGGATCGGACGCGATTTGGCTTGAGCGCCGATCGTTGGAAGGCTTTCCTGGAGGCGCTTGACGCGTCGCCCCGCGAACTTTCGCGTTTGAATCGGTTGCTCCGCGAGCCGAGCGTTTTCGAGAGCGGCGCGGAAAGATGACCGATCCGCTTCGGATCGAAAAGCTACGGCCTGACCATAACCTGGCGGAATTCGACTGTGGCAGCGAAGGCTTGAACCGATTCCTCATGCGCTTCGCTCTGACCAACCAGCAGGCAGGCGCCGCTCAGACCTATGTCGCTTTGTCGCAAGAGATGGTCGTCGGCTTCTATTCTCTGGCGGTAGGCGAAGTGGCGCACGACGCGGCTCCAGAGCGTCTCGCCAAAGGTTTGGCACGTCACCCGGTGCCTATCATGCTCCTTGCCCGGCTTGCCGTCAGCGTGAACTGGCAAGGGCGCGGGCTGGGCGCTGGACTCTTGAAAGACGCGATGCTGCGGACGGTTCAGGCGGCGGATATCGCCGGTATCCGGGCGTTTGCCGTTCACGCCAAGGACGAGAATGCTCGCCACTTTTACGAGCATTTCGGATTTATTCCGTCACCCACCGACCCCCTTCACCTCTACCTGCTCATCAAGGAGATCAGGCGTGGCGGACACCACTGACCCTATCAGTGGAGGTAGCGAGCGCAAAGCGACGACAGACGATAGGGCACGATGATTAGGAATTGTCGTATTGTAAAGATATTTGAATTTCAATGTTTCATGTTGTGGGAATTTTAGAAAATAAGAAAACTTGTTTTTTGGATTTGCGAGTTGATTTCGCCCGTGGTGGGCAAGCCCGACTCGAGTGCTAGCGTTGGTTCTGAACGCCCCAAGGCGGAGCGACACACGAGATTCCATACCCTTGACCGGCTTGAAGTCGCACGCCGAAGGCTGCTTCCAGAGGCTGGCCGAGCAGGACGGACTCGGGGGGCCCGTCATCCACCAGTTTTCCTCGGTCAAGCAGGAGCGTTCGAGGGAAGAACTCGAGGGCAAGACGGAGGTCGTGCAGGGAAGCGAGAATAGTGTGTCCATCCTGGCTGAGTTCGGTGAGGAGGGTCATGAGCTCGATCTGTCGGCCGATATCCAGGGCCGTGGCGGGCTCATCCAGCAAGAGGATTGGCGCCTCCTGCGCCAGGGCCCGCGCCAGGAACACGCGTTGACGCTCCCCCCCTGATAGAGTGGCCAGGTGCCTGTGGCGAAGGGGGAAGAGTCCCACGCGTTCCAGGGCCCAGGCGACACGATCGAGGTCGTTCTTGGTCAACGTTCCTAGTCGCCCTAGATGCGGGTAGCGGCCCAAGAGGACCACGTCTTCCACCTTCGGATCAAACCGGCTGTCGGTCCGTTGAGGCAAGTAAGCGCAAGTCCGGGCGATGACCACGCGCGAGAGCTGACGGATTCGGTTCTCGCCCAGAAAAATCTCTCCCTCGGTCGGAGGGGCGATCCCGGCGAGAAGTCGGATCAATGTGGTTTTGCCCGCCCCGTTTGGTCCCAGCAGGGCTGAGATCGAGCCGGGAGCCAGGCTCAAGGAGACGTCGTCGAGGAGGGTTTGGCCGTCCACGCGATGAGTCAGATGAGTGGCGAGCAACGGGGGCGCGGTTGTCACGATCGCCTCTCCCTGGTTTTGCGCAGAACGAGGAGAAAAGTGGGCCCCCCCAGGAGCGAGGTCAGGATGCCCAGATGGAGCGAGAAGCGTTCGGTAAGACTACGTGAGATGAGTTCGCAGGCGAGCAGGAACGCGGCCCCTCCGGTGATGCAACATACGAGGAGAGGCTGAGACCTTGAACCGACCAGCCGCCTGAGGATCTGCGGAACCATCAGACCGACGAACCCGATGCCTCCGCTGACCGCCGTTGCCGCTCCGGTCGCCAGCGCGGTGAGAACCAGGATCCAGAGTCGCGTCCAGACGACCGGGATGCCGATGGCCAGGGCCTGCTCCTCGCCGAGTTGAAGTGCGTCGAGCCGACGGTGGAGTAACAACAGGCCGCCGACTCCAAAGGCGATCGGGGGACCCGCCAGCGCCAGGTGGTCCCAGGTCTGGTTCCGGACACCGCCGACGAGCCAGAAGAGAAGCTCCTGGACCCGATGGACTTCGGTCACAACCATGACCAGCGAGACGCCGGCCACCGACATACTTCCCACCGCAACCCCCGTCAGGAGTAGCGTGGGACCGCTCGGCCGACCTCCCAGGTAGGTGAGCGCGTAAACCAACAGTGAGGCGAGGAACCCTCCCAGGCAAGCGCAGAGGGGGAGGGCGAGGAAGAGGGAGTCGGCCAGGCCGGAATGGATCGCGAGCACCGCGCCGAGCGAGGCGCCTCCGCTGACCCCCAGGATCCCCGGGTCGGCCAGCGGGTTCTCAAACGTGGCCTGAAGCGCGGCGCCTGAGCAGGCCAGGGCCGCTCCGACCAGGCCGAGGAGCAAACCCTGGGGCAAGCGCACCTGAAGGATCAGAAACCTTTGGAGCTCTGGCACCGAGTGGTTCTCCCCCCAGCCCATCTCGGTGATGAGCACTTTGAATGCATGGGCTGGCGGAATCGACGCGGTTCCCCAGACCACGCTCAGGAGAAGGAGGCCGGCGTAGCCAGCCGTCAAAAGCAAGGCGACCCGGGCTGATCGGCTCAACCTCATGGTCGATGGTCTCCAGACGTGGCGAACCGGTCGGGATGGAGCGCTCGGGCGAGTTGTTCGATTCCGCCGACCACATAGTGGGAGAGGGTGGTCAGGTATCGGCTTTCGATCGCGATTATCCGCCCCGAACGCACGGCCGGAAGCTGGCGCAGGATCGGATGAGTCTCGATCCGCGAGGCCTGTTCGTCAGCCTTCCATTTCGCCAGGAGTATGATGTCGGGGTTCGACTCCACAACGCGTTCCGGGGTGATCTCGGCCGAATTCTTCAGGCCGAGCTCTCGGGCCACGTTCGTCCCCCCCGCGGACTCGATGATTTCGTCGATCGTCGAGCCTCGCCCGGCGGTGAACCCAATGTCCCAGAATAAAACGCGAGGCCGATGCCGGGCGTCCAACCCCTGGAGCTGGACCGCGAGCCGTTTCCGGCGTTGGCGCATCTCCGCGGCCAAGGCCTGGGCTTTGGCCTCTTCCCCCACGCGCGTACCCAGGCGGAGGAGGCTCGCTTCGATCTGGTCGAGCGTGGATACACTCTCCTCGCGGTAGACGGTCAGGCCGGATCGGGAGAGCAATTCCAGGAAGTCGGCGGAATTATAAGAGGCGACGCAGGCCAGGTCGGGGGCCAGGGCGATGATCTGCTCTGGGTTCGACCCGTTCACTCGTGCGATGGACGGAGGGTAACGCCCCGCGACGTTCGAGATCGATGGGTCGTCCGCGAGGCGGGTCACGGCCACAAGACGATCGTGTGGAACCAAGGCCTCGAGGATCTCATCCGATGCCAGCGTGACCGAGGCGATCCTCTGAGGCTGGACTGGTACGGTTCTCGACGGAACTCGTCCCCCGCAGCCAGGTCCAGTAGGCAAGGTCAGCGCGACCAGGCAGACCATGATGCGTTTCGTGCGGACTCCGAGCCTCATCGTGGTCCCTTTGCTCCTGCTCCGGCCTTTTTGTAAGGAAATTGACCCGAATCGACGTTGATCCGTCCGATGGAATGGCATGTGGACCGTTCGGCGAGGAGTGGAGTCACCGATTCTCCCGCGCCATTGGCGGGCGATGACCACGAGCCATGCTTGGATCGTGTGGGAAGCACGAGGCGGGGTGGACGAAGGGATTTGTGCGAGGTGAGTGAGACACGCAAGGGAAACGGGCCTTTCTGCCGGGCCGGACAAGAGGATCCGATTCGACCCTCCGGAACGTGGTCCATGGCAGACAGCCTGCGTGCGACCCGCCCGGATGCTTGTGGCCGAAGCATCGGAACAGCAACTCGACGGGCAGGTCTTCTGGCTTACGGCCGTAATTCCTGTCGGGCGGCCTTCCCACCGTTATGGCAGTGGCCTGCATGCCCAAGGAATGAAACCGATTACAGCGGCGGCCCCGCGACGGATTTCCACCGTCTTCCCTATTCTCCGCAGGCAAGGTCGATACCCCGCCTGGAGCACCTTTCGAGGAGTTGTATTAGACTCGTTCCCGAAGGCGACCGTCAAGGGAGGAGACCTCCGGGAATCGGCCCGCGAAAGTGGTAATAATCATGATTAGATGTCGCGAGGCTTCGAATAATTGATCGTTAGGGTGCGTGCCGTGTTCGTGCGTTTTGATCGACATGAGTCTGGGTACGGCAGCTTTGCCGATTGGGGGACACGCTTGCTCGACTTGAAGTCGGCTCGCCTGGCCGGGTTTCTGAATCGGCTTCAACCTCATCGCGCTCATGAAGCATTAAGTAATAGTGATGTGTGTCCTGTAAGGATGGCTCTGGACCAGTCTGGCGGATCGAGTGGGACTTTCCCGGCCTTCTCGAGGCGGTCCCGTGGGAAGCGAAGGGATGGGGAGCAATTCATGACTTCTTATGTCGCCTTGTTGCGAGCGGTGAACGTCGGCGGAACGGGAAAGCTGCCCATGAGCGAGTTGAAGCAAATGTGCCTTGCGGAGGGGTATGAACACGTTCAAACGTACATTGCCAGCGGCAATGTCGTTTTCAAGGCCGATCGGACCGAGCTAGAGGTCAAACGGGCGCTCGAGACGCGGCTGGAATCGTATGCCGGCAAGCCGGTCGGTGTCATGGTCCGCACAGCCTCGGAGATGAGGGGGGTCTTGGAAGCGAACCCGTTTCCCGAGGCTCCTGCTCAATGGACGGTCGCGATTTTTCTGGATGATCCTCCTGTCCCCGACGTCCTGAGCCAAATCCGCGGCCAGCAAGACGAACACGTTCAACTGGGCACTCGAGAGATCTACGTCGCCTATGGCTCCGGCATGGGTCGTTCAAAGCTCAGAATTCCGGCGGCCGCGAGTGGGACGGCCCGGAACCTGAACACCATCGCGAAGCTGGTGGAACTCGCGTCCTAAAGCGTGGCGATGCATTCGTTAATCATGAATTCAGCATGAAAAATATTGACTAGATGGTGAAGTTGTGCGAATTGTAACGAGGAGAGTGTTGTGTGAATCCAGCCTCGGCGGCCCTTCTGGGCCAAGCAGAGGCATACTGGAGTAACGAACCTCGAGAATTCGCGTTCCTTGAGGTCAATCAGAACAATGGACTCGAGTTCCAGTTCCAGACCGTGCTTGATGACGCGTCTGTTTCCGGGTTTTGGCTTCGAGCTGCTCTAAATCAGTCGGTGTGCTTCCAGCCGATGGATACCTGGATACGCACGGGATTATCGGGAGCAAACGCACGTGATCCTTAATCGTGATTTCACGCGTTCGACGGAGCAGGCCCGAATCACCGAGCATGAACCTGTGCTCGGGCGAAGGTTGCTGGATAAGACTGGATTCACGCTCGTCGAATTATTAATCGTGGTCGCGATTATCGGGATTCTCATTTCGCTGATCTTAAGAGCCCAGATGGGCGCGATCCGGCTCGCCGAGGAGAAGGCAACGATCTCGCTCATCGCGAAGCTGGAGCAGGCGATGACGGAGCGCATGGACGCGCTGGTGAACTACCAGGCCGATCCCACGCCAGCTCACTACACCTTCGCGGCGATGTATAATGGCGGAAGGCGAATCGAGGGTGTCCAGCGGGCCCAGGTGATCGCCCAGTACGATTACCTGCGTGCGCAACTTCCGGATGGGTTTGTTCCGTCGACTGTCCCCGCGGCGACGGCGGGAGTTTACCCTTTCAATTTTGGAGGTCTCCCGTTCGGGGGAGCGAGTACCACCGATCCCAACGCCTACCGCTTACCATTAGGGGCGATCGACAGCACGGCGACCAACCTGGTTCCCACGACGGGGATGTATGGCGCCTCGTTCGAGGCGGCCGCCGGCATCTACAAGCAGCTCGGCTATCACCCTCGAGGATACGACGGGTCGGACAACAACAACGACGGCTACATCGACGATGCGCTTGAGGGTCTTTCAGGCCTCTCCACCGCCGATCAAAATGCCGTCATCGCAAGGTTTGGGAAGCACACGCATAAGACCGCCCGCTCCGAGATGCTCTACGCCATCCTTGTCGAAGGGTCAGGGCCGTTCGGGAGTATGTTTAGCCGAGACGACTTCACGGAACGCGAGGTCATGGACACCGATGGCGATGGTCTCATGGAGTTCGTGGATGCCTGGGGCGAGCCGCTCCAGTTCTATCGCTGGCCGGTGCTATTCCACTCCGATAGCCAGCGCGGTTTTCCCGACTCCCTGAAGATCCAGACCGACCTGGCCGCGAGCCGGCCGATCGGCCCGTATGTCAGCGCCTACGAAACCCGTGAACAGAACCCCCTGGACCCGAACCAGAGCTTGCTCGCCCCGGCCTGGTGGGGGAATGCGTTCAATGACAGTCACCCGTACGGGACGATCACCACTCCGGTCAGCAGTGTCGCTCGGCTCTTTTCGGATTACTTTGTCACCTTGGTTGATCCCGTGGCCGTCGCGGCCTCCAACCCCTCCTATCTCACCTACTGGGACCGCTCCACGGCAAACCCCACGAGCATGGCGGAAGGATACTACCTGCGGCGGGCCTATTACAGTCGATTCTTGATTCTCTCCGCGGGCCCGGACAAGATCCCAGGCACGGCGATGCTCGGTGTCAACTACCAGAATCTCGATGACCGCTCGGCATTCCCGGTTCCGACTGGGGCGTCAAGCGGAACCCGAGATACGAGCGGAGCCCTGGTCAGCGTGAATGCCACGAACCTGGTGCAGATCGAGAACCAAGGTGGGCGGGTTGACCCGAATCGAGCCGGTGTCCTCCGAACCGTACCGCTTTCCGCCAACCGCAATGACACGAACACCCTTTTGGAACAATTTGGGCAGGACGATATCACAAGCCAAACGTTCCAAGGAATCGGTGGTCCGCTTCAATGAGAGGCCGAAGAATCATTTTGATTTTAAATGATGTTAGTTATATTAAATGTTTGCGAGTGGGCCAGATGTCCACACTTCCAGGAATCACGAAACTTGAAGGTGCATCTATACAGGTGGCTTAAATTATTCGTGCTTGAAAGATAGTTGTGATGATAAGTGGACTATTTGTAGGGTGGGCACTGCCCACCGTCAGGAAGTGTTGGCGGCCACAACCGTGCTTTTGATGGCCCTTCGGCAGGGTGCATTCCTGTTTGTCAACCGTCTCGGAAAGGTGGGCTTTCTCCATCTTACCTGACCGCACCTTGCTGATGCGACGACTTAACGGAAAGCGGGCGGCGGCACGGTCTTAACCGGGATGAAGGTCCTTGGGCCCACCTGGGAAGGAAAATGAGAGATTTGAAGAAAAAGCGAGGCCTTGATCCGCTACCGTGACCAAAGCCTCCAATTCAAGCGTTCGAATGGTTGCGGGCCGGCCCCCGCGATTTTTGGTCAGGCGCATAGAAACAGGGGCTTAAGCCCCTGGTATCAATGGAATTGTGTTAGAGCCACCGAATGGAGTCGAACCATCAACCCCCGCTTTACGAAAGCGGTGCTCTGCCGGTTGAGCTACGGTGGCAGGAGAGACTGGCATGGAATGGAAAGAAGATCCACTCCAAGCACGGAGAGTAATTTACTAAATCCGCGAGAATGTGACAAGTCCGGTCTGGCCGGCTTGTCGGAAAGTCGGAAATGAATTGAGCGTTTGCACGCCTGGGTGCGGGATATTTTTCGCGAAAACGCTGTGATTTCCAACTTGCCGACCGGATTCATAAGCCCATTTCGCAGCGGATTCCAGGTTTGGTTGCGCTTGATTAAGCCCGCGAATTCGACCTCTCAACACCTTTGTCCAAAAAACACGCGACCCCCTTGACTTGGTACTTCAACGAATTGTATGGTGGGTCGAAGGTGAGACTGAATCTCAGTTGCACCTTTCCTTCGATCTCGTTTCACCAGCCCTGGTCCCGTTGGTGTGGCGTGTTTTAACCATTCTGAGTGGCGATGATGCCGAGGCCGTTCTCACCGAGACGGATCGTACGGCGGTCTTTACAGCCTAGGCTACACCGATCGGTCCCCCACCATCATTCCAGGGGAGCCGGAGTCGGGAAGAGGGTCTGAAGCCCAGTTGAATCACCTGTTCCTTTGCGAGCTAGGGGTGCTTCAACAAGAACGTGGCTCTGGACCTGTCGCTGGCGGTCTTTACCGGATTGGTCGGGCGAAAGCGTAGGTAGAACGTTTGCCTCCGTGTTGCGATGCAGCGATATCGGGACTGAGCATGGTTTCTCGTTCGAGCTCTGGTCCGGCTCGAGCGATTGGCGTTGTGAGAAGAGTTGGGTCATTTCCATGATGTCACCTAGAGTTGAGCCGCGAGAACGAGGAAAGTCTTGGGGTTTCACTTTGATCGAGCTTTTGGTTGTGATCGCGATCATCGCGGTCCTGATCGCGCTCTTGCTTCCCGCCGTGCAGGCGGCTCGCGAGGCCGCGCGACGCATGCAGTGCACCAACAACATGAAGCAGCTTGGTCTTGCGCTTCACAACTACGTCTCAACGAATAACGTCCTGCCGCCAGCGTCTCAGGGTGGGATGATGAATGTTTATATGAACTATACTGGTTATAGTTTCCTGCTCCCCTATATCGAGCAGACCTCCGCCTTCAACACGTTCAACTTCAACTTGAATTCGGGCGGAATCCAGGGTTGGTCGCAGTGGGGCAATAGCACCGGCTACGCGCTTCAGTTCTCGGTCTTTCTTTGCCCCTCGAATCGAGCGACGAGTGAGGTAGGGACGACCGCGAGCGACGGATGGTCAGTTTCTCGCGCCGCGGTGACCGACTACCTCTTCAGTGGTGGTGCCAACCGGTATGTGGTTACCGGCCAGGGAGATGTGGATCGAAGTGGTCCGTTCGGGATCGACACGGCGACCACGCTTGCTCAGTTCCGGGATGGTACCAGCAATACGTTCATGATGGGCGAGGCGGCCGGCGGAAACGCCCGGAACAAGTATTACGCGTCGGGTGCGGGAGCGAGCCGAGTTTGCGCGCCTCTGGCGAGCTACAATACGGCCGGTCCCGTTTATTACGATAACCTGATGTTCATGGCCTATGGCCGGTCTCGTACCTGGACCACGAGTGGATCCACCGCTCGAATCATCGGCGGACTCATCGCGCGGACTGTCGATCACGTTGGTTATCAATACAAGGTGAATGACTGCGCCGGCGAGTCGTATACCGATTTCACTCCTCCCGCCAAACCTTTTCCCCAAGAGGGGCAAAGACTACCAAACTTCCGTTCGGCCCATCCTGGCACCACCCAGTTCCTCTTCGGCGATGGAGGAGTCCGCCCGGTCAAGGACTCGATCGCGGCATCCGTCTACCAGGGCCTTTCCACCATGGGAGGGGGCGAGGTTCTCTCTTCCGACAGCTTTTAAGGTATGCACCTGATGGTTGTGATTGACAAGTGCCGGGCTCGTCTGGAAGCTCGGTTTCGGAGCAGGGTCGGAATTTTGCTGACCCTGTTCAGTTCGACGGTGGTAATCTTGCCAGCTTGTGGTTCAAGAGTGAGCGAGCCCTCCAGTCCCGTCGTTGCCCCCGGCTCCGAGGCCGCGGAGGAAGCCCGAAAGGCGGACGAAGCCTTCAAGAAGCTTCGCCAACAGGAAGAGGCGAAATTCCATAAGCGGCATAAAAAAATGCCTGCGCCAGAACCTGAATGATGAAACGGCTTCTTTCTTTAGGAACACGCGTTGAGCGAGGATGCGTCGCGTGTTCTTGCTCTTGATTCGAGATGATTTAGAGCGGTTTCATCTTGCTGTGATCAACCAAGTGTTCGAGACTAGTCGGCCTTATTGCGTAACGAGGAGCTTTCCCTTGACTTTCTCTCGGATTGGCAAGTCCTTTGGGCTTGCATTGGCGGTGGCAACCGTGCTTCCACAACTCGCCTGGGCGCATTTTATCTGGCTTCGGGCCGAGCCCGCCAAGGAAGTGGGTGGCAAGGCGGAAATTCAGGCGTTCTTCAACGAGCAGCCTGAGCCCGACGCCGATTTCGTGAAGTACACGCAGAAGCTCGCACTCAAGGTGAACGGACAGACCATTGCTTCAACTCAGGGCGAAGAGTCGCGCAACGCTTCGTGGGTTGGGCATCTTCCCGGAGCCGCCGACACCGAGCACGACCTGGGTGTGATGACCAAGGGCAAGAAGCCTTACCGGCTGGTCTACACCGCTCGGGCCCAAACCGGCGCTGCCTCGGCCAAGTCCAAGGAAGCCGAAGACAAACTCCGAGCACGCGTCATCGAGGTCGACGACAAGAACCTGGTTGAGGTCCTCTTTGACGGCAAGCCGGTGGCCAAGGCTCGCATCAAGGTCTACGCCGCGAACGGCGAAACCTCCGAGACGACCGCGGGCGATGACGGTCGCGCTGAGATCGCTGGTCTCGGCAAGGAGACCGCCGGCCTGTGGGCGAACCACGTTGATGAGAAGGCGGGCGAGAAAGACGGGAAGGCCTATGAAGAGACACGCTACTACGCCACCCTGACCTTCACACCGGGCCCCGATTATTCCGAGACCGCCACGGCCGAACAACTCGCCCCGGTGACTCACTTCGCGACCATGCCCGACCCAGCCGTCAATAGCTTCGGTGGAGCGGTCCTGGGCGACTGGCTCTATGTTTACAGCGGTCACATTGGCCGGACCCACCGCTACAACGTGGAGACCACGGCGAAGCATTTCCGCCGCCTCAACCTGAAAGACCGCAAGACCTGGGAAGACCTGCCGATGGACAAGGACCTGCAGGGAGTGGCCCTGGTGTCCGACGGCAAGGCGCTCTATCGCACCGGCGGGATGTCGGCCCTCAACCCGAAGGATGAGGACGAAGATCTCAAGTCGGTCGCGGATTTCGCGAAATACGACCCAGAGACCAAGACCTGGACCCAACTGGCTCCCATGCCCGAGCCTCGGTCGACGCACGACTCGGTCGTGATCGGTCGGACGGTCTACGTTGTGGGGGGCTGGACGATGAAGGGATCGAGCGAAGAGTCTGACTTCCTCGACTCCGCTCTCGCCTTCGACCTCGATCATCCCGAGGCGGGCTGGAAGAAGATCAAGCAACCCTTCAAGCGCCGCGCTCTCTCAGTGGGTGAGCAAGGGGGCAAGCTCTATGTCCTCGGTGGCCTGGTTGGGGGCGGAATGACGGTTCAGAAGGCCGTGGATGTTTACGACCCCAGCGCCGGCACCTGGTCCAAGGGGCCTGAACTTCCGGGCAGGGGCCGATTCGAAGGGTTTGGCACCTCGGCCATCGCCGTGAACGGCCGCCTCTACTACAGCGGTGGCTCGGGCGTGATCTACCGGCTCTCCAAAGATGGAGACGTCTGGGAGACGGTTGGTGCCTGGGCTCTCCCACGTATCACCCACCGCATTCTGCCCGGACCGGGTGGAAGCCTGCTGGCCGTGGGCGGAAGCGCCAAGGGAGACCAAACTCCCGTCATCGAGTCGATCCCGCTTCAAGAAGGACTCGCGACCGCCGCCGCGGGTGAGTGAGCCAAGGGGTTTGCAAGTCACTCCTCGTCTTGAATCGTAAAATGGATGGAAGCGGAGTTCGGGCCTTGGCTCGGGCTCCGCTTCTTCTACGTTACGGGTTTGTCATAAAAAACTAGCAGGAAACCCACCTCTTTAGAGGTGGGAGGAATGTGTGTTCCTTCCCGCTCCTCTTGACAAAAAATCAGTTGGTATGGATAATTCACCCATCACCCGAAGGCACTCCCGCAAGGGAGCAAACTGTTTAAACCGGGCTCCTGACACGTCGCGAGACGTC
>Ga0182745_1000689_pt1 | contig 35474 bp, 38 predicted proteins | sample eDN3rd30CKraftBY_FD_128523 | JGI IMG/M metagenome (GOLD analysis project Ga0182745, IMG submission 128523) | Enriched backyard soil microbial communities from Emeryville, California, USA - eDNA 3rd pass 30_C Kraft BY (version 2) (version 2) | ecosystem: Environmental > Terrestrial > Soil >...
ATCGGTGACGGCGAGGTTGGAGGATCGGTGACGGCGAGGTTGGAGGATCGGTGACGGCGAGGTTGGAGGATCGGTGACGGCGAGGTTGGAGGATCGGTGCCCGTATGCGACCACGATCCTCCACGTTGCGCCACCATCCACCAACTTGGGTGATGTTGGCGCTCTACGACCGCGATCCTCCAAGTTGGAAGTCGGTGGCGGTGGCGGTGGGGGTTGCTGGGGCGGGTGGTCGTCGTCGGTGCCACCCGTCACGGTCGACCTGGGGTAGCGGGCTCAGGGGCGGGGTGAGAGGACGCAGAGCTCGTTGCCCTCGGGGTCGGCGAGGACGACCCAGGGCTCGTCGCCGGTCTGGCCGATGTCGGCGTGGGTGGCGCCGAGGGCGAGGAGCTGGTCGACCGCCTCCGCCTGGTCGTCGTGGGCGCCGGGGGCGACGTCGAGGTGGATGCGCGCCTTGGCGTCGCTGGGGGGGCATCGTCGGTCGGGTGACGATCTCGATCGGGGCGCTCCCGTCGGGTGGGGCCAGGACCACGTGGTCGGGCTCGTCGCGGGTGACGTCCCAGCCAGTGGCGGTGGCCCACACGTCCCGCAGGGCGGCGGCATCGTGGGCGGCGACCGTGTAGCCGGCGACCGACCCCAGGTGAGCGTACTCGGGCCGGGGGTCGAGGACGCAGAAGTGGTTGCCCTCGGGGTCGGCGAGCACGGTGAAGGGCGCGTCGGGCGCCTGCCCGACGTCGGCGCGGGTGGCTCCCATCCCGATCAGTCGTTCGACCGTGGCGTGCTGGTCGCCTGTCGAGAAGCTGTTCAGATCCAGGTGGATCTTCTCCTGGCCCTCGCCGTGGCCGCCGTCGCCCACGAACGACAGCTCCGGGTACGGATGGCCGCCGTCGGGGTCGAGCCGCTCGCAGAGGTCCACCTCGACGCCGTCCTCCGACTCGGAGCAGATCACCCAGCCGATCGCCTCGGACCACCAGGTGGCGAGGGCCAGCGGGTCGCGGGCGTCGACGGTGAAGCTCTCGATGTGCAGCGTCATGCCTACGGCGTACCCGGCTGCGTGCCGGCGCACACGTGATCGCGGCGGTGCGGCAGTCCCGATATGGGTAGAACGGGGCGCCGAGGGCGAGCCACTCGTCACGCACACGTGATCGCGGTGGTGCGGCAGTCCCGATGGGTCGGATCAGGCCGTGCCGTAGAGGCGGTCGCCGGCGTCGCCGAGCCCGGGGACGATGTAGGAGACGTCGTTGAGGTGGTCGTCGATGGAGCCGACCACCAGCTCGTCGCAGAGGCCGCTGCGGTCCAGCGCCGCCACGCCCTCAGGGGCCGCCAGCACGCACACCGCGACGAGGCGGCCGGGGTTTCGGTCGCGGAGGAGGCCGCAGGCGTAGGTGAGCGAGCCGCCGGTGGCGAGCATCGGGTCCAGCACGAGGACGTCGCGCCGGTGGAGGTCAGCGGGCACCGAGTTCATGTACGGCTCGGGGACCAGGGTCTCCTCGTTCCGGGCGACGCCGATGAACCCCGTGGGGCAGTCGGGCAGGTAGCGGAGCACGCCGGGCAGCAGGCCGAGGCCGGCCCGCAGGATCGGCACGGCCATCGGCGGCTCGGTGACGCGGATGCCCCGGGTGACCGCGAGCGGGGTGGTGACGTCGAACGTCTCGACCCGGAGCTGGCGGGTGGCCTCGTAGACGAGGATGCCGGCGAGGTCGTCCATGGCCACGCGGAACGCGGCCCGGTCGGTGTCCTGGTCGCGCAGCGTGGTCAGGGCCTGGTGGGCCAGCGGGTGGTCGACGACGGTGGTCAGCACCCGACCATGATGCGCACAGCGGACGTCGAGCAGGTGTGAACCCCGTCGAACGCCGTGGCCAGCGCCGGTTCGGGACTGGTGCACACGACGTCCAGGTCGGAGCGGGGGAGGCGGCGGGTGGGAGCGGGCGGCCGGGCTGGCAGGATGCCCCGATGGAACGTGCCGAGCTCGCCCGGATGATCGACCACACCCTCCTGGACCCGGCGGCGACGCCCGGCCAGGTGGCGCTGCTGTGCGGCGAGGCATCGGTGCTGGGCGTCGGCGCGGTGTGCGTGTCGCCCAACCGCCTGCCGCTGCCGCGGGGCGGGCTGCCGGACGCCACGGCCGTCTGCACCGTCATCGGGTTCCCGACCGGTGCCCATCGGTCCGAGGCCAAGGCGGCCGAGGCCACCCAGGCCATCGCCGACGGTGCCACCGAGCTGGACGTGGTGATCGACCTGGGTTGGGCGATGGCTGGGCTGTGGGACCGGGTCGAGGCCGACATCGCCGCCGTCCGGGCGGCCACGCCGGCGCCGGTGCTGCTCAAGGCGATCATCGAGTCGGCGGCGCTGCCCGACGACCGGGCCATCGTCGCCGCGTGCCGGGCCGCCGAGGCCGCCGGTGCCGACTTCGTGAAGACCTCCACCGGCTTCCACCCGGCGGGTGGGGCGACCCTCGGTGCGGTGGCGCTGATGGCGGAGACGGTCGGCGGCCGCCTGGGTGTGAAGGCGTCCGGCGGGATCCGCGATGCCGCCACCGCGCTGGCCATGGTCGACGTCGGGGCGACGCGCCTCGGCTGCTCCTCGTCCCGGGCGATCCTCGAGTCGCTCTGACCTGAGGCGGGCGGCTTCGCCCGTTTACATCACAGCAAGGTCGGGTCCTGCACGCTGCCCCGGTACCCCTCGTCTCCGGGAGCAGCCATGTCCGAACCCACCTCGTCTCCTCACCGCCTCCAGGCGGTGCTCGCCGCGGTGGCCGTCGCCCTCATCGCTGGAGGGGCATCGCTCGTGGCGTGCACGCCCGGCGGTACGACGACCACGACGACCACGACGAAGCCGAGGTCGACCACCACCACGAAGGCCGCGACGACCACGACCAAGGCCACGACGACGACCACGAAGGCGACGGCGACCACCACGGCACCCGCCTCGTCGGTGGATCCGACGCACCTGCCGGTGGGCGACGGGAAGTACACCACCACGCCGAAGGCGGGCTACGTGTACACCTGCCAGACCACGTTCAACGGCGGCGGGGCCAGCTCCAAGGGGCCCTGGTTCAACAGCGACGGCACGTGGGACTCGACCAAGAAGGGCGTGGTCGACGGGAGCGTCACGTGGACCAGCATCCTGGAGACCTCGGTGTCCGGTGGGTACCGGTACTTCTCGGGCAACGACCTCCCCAGCCACGTCACCGGCAAGTTCCCGATCGCCCAGACCGACGACGTCTACCCCTACGACCGCAACCCGAACGCGATCGCCTCGCAGACCCTCTCGGTGAAGGTCCCGGCGAACCCGACGATCGCCTCCGAGCCGACGTGCATCCGCGGTGAGCTCGGCATCATGCTCACCGGGTCCGCCTTGTTCAGCGCCTTCGACGCCGGCGGCCGCGACGCCGTGGCGTGGGAGGCCCAGGACATCTGCAGCGGCCACCCCCAGGCCCAGGGCGCGTACCACTACCACTCGCTGAGCGCCTGCATCGACGACCCCGGGACCGGTCAGAGCAACCTGCTCGGCTATGCCTACGACGGGTTCGGCATCTACGGCATGCGCGGCGCCGACGGCAGGGAGCTCACCGATGCCGACCTCGACGAGTGCCACGGCACGACCAGCCCGGTGATGTGGGACGGGAAGCTCGTGACGATGTACCACTACGTCGCCACCCGGGAGTTCCCGTACGTGATGGGGTGCTTCAAGGGCACGCCGATCCAGAACCAGTTCTCGGGATGATCACCAGCACCTCTTCTCCAGCTCATGGTCAGCTCCCAGCCAGTTCACAGGAGCAGGGCGTAGATCTCCCCAGGCGGCGTCGGGTTCCCCGCGCCGCCGGAGGAACTGCTGCACCCGCAAGGAGGTGACCCGCCGTGCGCGTGCTGATCGCCGAGGACCACGAGCACCTGGCTGCGACCCTCGCTCGCGGCCTGCGGCGCCACGCCATGGCCGTCGACATCGCCCACGACGGGGCCTCGGCGCTGGAGAAGGCCACGAGCAACGGGTACGACGTGATCGTCCTCGACCGTGACCTGCCCGTGCTCCACGGCGACGACGTGTGCCGAACGCTCCATGCCGCAGGGACCGAGAGCCGCATCATCATGGTGACGGCGGCCTCGACGCTCGACGACCTGGTGGAGGGCCTCGACCTCGGCGCCGACGACTACCTCGCCAAGCCGTTCGAGCTGGCCGAGCTGCTCGCCCGCCTGCGTGCCCTCCAGCGACGCACGGTCCGAGCCGCGAGCCCGGTGCTCCGCTTCGGGTCGCTGGAACTGGATCCCGCCCAGGTGCGGGTCACCCGAGCGGGCCGGCCGGTCGTGCTCACCCCTCGCGAGTTCGCCGTGCTCGCCGTCTTGATGCGAGCCGACGGAGCGGTCGTGAGCGCCGAGCAGCTGTTCGAGCAGGCGTGGGACGAGCGCACCGATCCGTTCACCGCGTCGGTGCGCGTCATCGTCTCCCGGTTGCGTTCCAAGCTCGGCGAGCCGGCGCTCGTCGAGACCGTCGTGACCAAGGGGTACCGCTTGGTGGAGGCGTCGCCGTGAGGCTCGGGCTGCGCCAGCGCGTGGCGCTGTGGTGCGCGGCGCTGGTGGTGGTCTCCGGCGTCAGCGTCGTCGTGCTCGTCGTCGTGCTCTCCGGTCGCTTCCTGGCCCAGGAGAACAGGCCCAGCAAGCTCGGGCTCAGGCCCGAGCAGATCGGCGCCCCGCCCGGGTCGGCGGCGGCTCCGAGCGGTCCGGTGGCCGGCGGGGTCGATCCGAACGCGGCGCGAGGCGGGCCGACCGCAGCGCAAGGCGCCCAGCGCGCTGCCGCCGACCGCACCTTCGAGCGCGTGCGCAACCTCGGCCTCGCCACGGTCGCCGGCTTGATGCTGGCGAGCCTGCTGGTGGCGTGGGCCGTGGCCGGGCGGATCGTGCGGCCGATCAAGCAGGTCACCGAGACGGCGCGCTCGATCGGCCGTGACCGGAAGCTCGACCGCCGCATCGCCTACGACGGGCCCCAGGACGAGATCCACGACCTGGCCGACGAGTTCGACACCATGCTCGGCCGGCTGGAGGCGGTGTTCGACGCGCAGCGGGAGTTCGTGGCCAACGCATCCCACGAGCTGCGGACGCCGCTGGCTGTGATCCGCACCGAGGTCGACGTCGCCCTCGACGATCCGGACGCATCCGACACCGACCTGCGCGGTGCCCTGCACGCGGTGGGTGATGTGGTCGAGCGCACGAGCGGGCTGGTCACGGCGATGCTGGCGCTGTCTCGCGCCGAGGTCATCTCCGAGCCTCGGACCGTCGACCTGGCCGACGTCGCGCGCGCCGCCACCTACGCCGAGCGCGTGCGCAACGGGAACCGCTCGTTCTCGTCGGACCTCGAGCCCGCCCCGGTGGCCGGAGACCCCGTCCTCCTCGGCCAGCTGGTGGAGAACCTGGTCCGCAACGCCGTCACCTACAACCGAGACGGCGGATCCGTGGCCGTGCGCATCCGCTCGACCGGGGGCACGGTCCAGCTCGTGGTGGAGAACGACGGTCCTCCGGTCGATCCCCGGCTCATCCCATCGCTGTTCGAACGGTTCGTGCGCCGGACGCCGGTGGGCGATGGCCACGGGCTCGGCCTGGCGATCTGCGCCACGATCGCCCGCACGCACGGCGGCACGATCCGAGCGGCGCCGGGCGAGCGTGGCGGCCTGGCCGTGACCGTCGAGCTCCCTGCCGTCGAGGGCACCACTCGCGCCGAGCACGCCCTCGTCGGAGCCGCTGCGCCCGATGGCACGTCGTCATCGGGCGCAGCACCCGATCACGGCGCCGGGTCGACGGTCAGCGCTCGTCGGCGGTGAGCCACTTCGACGTCGTCACCGGCTCCCACGCGGCCAGCGCGGCGAGGATCTCGGCGGGGTCGGTGGCGTCGACGATCATCGACCGGTGGCCGGGCTTGAGGAAGCCCGACGCGACCGTGTCGTCGAGGAACGTGAGCAGCGGGCGGTAGAAGCCGGCGACGTCGAGCAGGCCGACGGGCTTGTCGTGGATGCCGAGCTGGGTCCAGGTGATGGCCTCGAACAGCTCCTCGAACGTGCCGACGCCGCCGGGCAGGGCGATGAACGCATCGGCCCGGTCGGCCATCGCCATCTTGCGCTCGTGCATGGTGTCGACGATCAGCAGCTCGGTGAGCCCCTGGTGGCCGACCTCCTTGTCCCACAGCAGCCCGGGGAGCACGCCGACGACCTCGCCGCCTCCTGCCAGGACCGCGTCGGCGACCTCGCCCATCAAGCCGACGTCGCCGCCGCCGTAGACGAGGCCGATGCCGCGCTCGGCGAGGAGGGTCCCCAGCGCGACGGCCGCCTCGGTGAACGCGGGGTCGTTCCCGTGGTTGGAGCCGCAGAAGACCGCGACCCGCCTCAGCTCGCGGCTCACGGCGTGACGCGGAACGACGAGGTCCCGAGGCCGGCCGCCTTGAGCGTGGCGTAGCCCGGCTTGATCTGCTCGTTGATGATCCGCAGCCGCTTGTCGAACGGCCAGAAGCTGCTCTTCATGGCGTTGATCGTCAGCCACTCGAAGTCGTCCCAGTCCCACCCGAACGCCTCGTGCAGGTTGGCGAACTCCTTCGACAGCGAGATGTCGCTCATGAGCCGGTTGTCGGTGTTGACGGTGACCCGGAACCGCAACTGCTTGAGCAGGCCGATGGGGTGCTCGGCCACGGTGTCGCACACACCGGTGTGGACGTTCGACGTGGGGCACATCTCCAGCGGGACCCGGCGGTCGCGGACGAACGAGGCCAGCCGGCCGAGCGACACCTGGCCGTCGGGCTCCACCTCGATGTCGTCGATGATCCGGACCCCGTGGCCGAGCCGTTCGGCACCGCAGATCTGCAGGGCCTCCCAGATGGACGGGAGGCCGAACGCCTCTCCGGCGTGGATCGTGATGTGCGAGTTGGCTTGGGCGACGATGCGGAACGCGTCGAGGTGGCGGCTGGGCGGGTTGCCGGACTCGCTGCCGGCGATGTCGAAGCCCACCACGCCCTGGTCGCGGTGGCGCAGGGCCACCTCGGCGATCTCGGTGGAGCGGGCGGCGTGGCGCATGGCGGTGACGAGCAGGCCGACCTCGATGGGCCGACCGGCGCTGGCCTTCTCGAACCCGGCGAGCATGGCCTCGACCGCCTCGTCGGGTGTCAGGCCGCCCTCGATGCACAGCTCCGGGGCCATGCGCACCTCGGCGTAGACGACGCCGTCGGCAGCCAGGTCCTCGATGCACTCGGCCGCCACCCGCTCGATGTGCTCGCGGGTCTGCATGCAGGCGACGGTGTGCTCGAACGTCTGGAGGTACAGGTCCAGGTTGCGGCGGCTGGCGCCCTCGGTGAACCAGGCCTGGAGCTCCGCGGGGTCGTCGGTCGGCAGCTCGTGACCGACTTCCTCGGCGATGTCGATCACGGTGGTGGGCCGCAACCCGCCGTCGAGGTGGTCGTGCAGGAGCACCTTCGGGGCCTGTCGGATCAGATCGAGGGAGATGCCGTCAGCCATGGACGGAGGGTACCGGTGCCCTCCGTCGTCCGCCTGCGGATTCCCCCGCCCGCCACCGTCCGTTCGCCGAGACGCCGCCTGGCAGTGTCAGGAGGTCAGGCAGAACGGGTGTCCGGCCGGATCCAGGAGGATCCGCCAACGTCCATCGCCGGGCTGATCGTCCGGTTTGGTCGCGCCGAGTTCCAGCGCTCGTTCTTCCATCGCATCCAGGTCGTCAGCGCGGAAGTCCAGGTGGGACTGCTGCGGAACGTCCTGGCCCGGCCACTGCGGAGCCCGGTATCCGTCCACTCGCTGGAATCCCAAGTCACAGCCGGAGTCGGCCGTCAGGGCGACGTAGTCCTCCGAACTGAACAGGTCGCGCATCCCGGTCAGTGCACCGTAGAAGGCCGCCAGCGTTTGCGGGTCGGCACAGTCCAGCGTCACCCCTCGCAGTTCAGCGCCTGGCATCTGTTTGCTCCCTCGCGTCGACGGTCCGACGTCGGCCGGACCGTAGTCCCACGTCCACCGCTGGACCGACGGAGTTTCGCCGACCCCTCCTAGTGGAAGGTGGGGCCGGCCCAGGACATGCGCATGAGGCGCCTCACCTGGCCGGGGTGCTCGGGGTCGGGGAGGTCGATGCCGGTGTCGTGGAAGCCCGCCGCCCGGTAGGCGCGCACGGCCCGCTCGTTGCGGGGGTCGGGGTCGATCCACACCTCCGGGCAGTCGGGGAGCGTGGTGCGCACCACGTGGTGGACGAACTCGAGCACCAGCCGGCGCCCGTGGCCCTTGCCCACGTAGTCGGCGTCGCCGATGGCGATGTCGAGGGCCACGGTCCCGGGCGGTATGGCCAGGCCCGGGTACCACTCGGCCTCGTCCTCCACGCGGTACCACTGGATGAACCCGACCGGCCTGCCTTCGATCTCCATCACCCAGGGACTGACCGAGCTGGTGCCGTCGATGCGCTCCGCGTACTTGGCTTCGACGGCCTGGATGGTGTCGCTCGAATCGTCGCCCCACCACTGGGCGACGTGGGGTGCCGTGATCCACGCCTGCAGCCGGGGGAGGTCCTCGCGGACCATCGGGCGGAAGCTGAGCTGCTCGTCACGCGGGCGGCCGGTCATGGCATCGATCGATCCTCTTGTCCAGGGGTGCGGACCCGCCCATTCTGCCGCCACTCCCCCCGCTGTCTTGAACTTTTCGTGATCGTGGTGGCTCTGCCACCAACTTCACGAAAAGTTCCGGGGTAGGGCGGGGTGGGTCGCAGAGCGGGTCAGTCGACCCAGGTGTCGGCGGTGGCGATGGCGACCTCGACGGCGTTGGCGACGGCGACGTCCTTCATCGCCAGGTCGGGGCGCTCCTCGTGCTGGCGGTGGGCGATGATGCCGACCACGCAGCCGGCGGTGAAGCCGTAGACCCCGCCCATCTTGAAGAGGGTGCCGGCCTCCATCTCCAGGTTGAGGACCCGCAGCGACTGGTACTCATCGATGCTGCCGCGGTGGCGGCGGAGCAGCTGCGGGTTGGCCGACGAGTCCAGGCGCTCCTGACCCTCGAAGAACGTGTCGACCGAGCCCATGATCCCGACGTGGTGGTCGATGCCGAGGTCCTCGGCGGCGTGGGCGAGGGCCACGGTGAGGAACGGGTCTGCAGCCGCGGGGTACTGGGGCGGGGCGATGTCATCCGCGGCGCCCTGGAGGGTGAGCGCGGCCGAGCCGATGACGACCGAGCCGATGTGCACGTGCGGCTGGATCGAGCCGCTGGTGCCGATGCGGATGATGGTGGTGATGCCCGATTGCACCAGCTCGTTGACGACGATGCTGGCCGAGGGAGCGCCCATGCCGCTGGTGGCGCACACGACCGGTCGGCCACCGGGGAGCTGGCCGAGGAACGAGTCGAGCCCGCGGTTGCGGGCGAGGTCCCGGCCGCCGTCGAGGCGCTCCTTGGCGATGTGCTCGGAGCGGTTCGGGTCGCCGCTCAACAAGGCGATGGTGGTGCCGTCGGGCAGGTCGTCTGCGCCGAAGCCGATGTGGTACTGCCGGGGGCCGGTCATGGCCGTCGTCCTGGGGGGAGGTCGTGGGGGCCGAACGCACCGGGGAGCAGGTCGTCGAGCGTGACGATGCCGTCGCCGGTCTCGACGAGCAGCTCCCGGCCGCCGAACTCGAAGAGGATCTGGCGGCAGCGGCCGCACGGCGCGAGGTAGGAGCCGTCGGGACCGACCACGGCGAGCGCCACCAGCCGGCCCCCGCCGGATGCGTGCAGCGCCTGGGCGACGCCGCACTCGGCGCAGAGCGACAGGCCGTAGGAGGCGTTCTCCACGTTGCAGCCGGTGACGATCCGCCCGTCGTCGACGAGTGCCGCCGCGCCGACCCGCACGCCCGAGTAGGGCGCGTAGGCGGCATCGAGCATCTGCTGGGCGGCCACCCGCAGGGCGGCCCAGTCGGGCTCGGGCACCGGGGTCACCGTCCGCCTCGGCGCCAGACCTTGCCGTCGGCCGCAGGCATGCGCAGCCGCTGGCTGGCGAACACGAGGACCAAGAGGGTCGTGACGTGCGGGAAGTACGGGATGATCTCCCGGGGCAGCTCGTCGGTGACCTGGTACCACCAGGCGGCACCGGCGGCGAGCAGGAAGAACACCGCAGCCGATACCCACAGCTTCCGGAAGGCACACGCCAGGCCGGTGACGACGAACATCAGGGCCGCGCCGACGAGCAGGGCGTGGCTCGTCTCGGTGACCTGCGACTGCATGGAGTCCATGAACCCGAACAGCCCGGCCCCCACGAGCAGGCCACCTGGACGCCAGTTGCCGAAGATCATGGCGGCGAGGCCGATGAAGCCGCGGCCACCGGTCTGGCCGCTCTGGAACTTGCTGCTGAAGAGGTACACGAGCAAGACGCCGGCCAGGCCGGACAGGGCGCCCGACACCATCACCGCCACGTACTTCATCCGGTACACATTCACGCCGAGCGAGTCGGCGGCGTCCGGGTCCTCGCCGACCGACCGCAGGCGCAGGCCGAAGGGCGTCTTCCAGAGCACGAAGTACGTGAGCGGGAACAGCGCCAGCGCCACGACGATCAGGAGGGACACGTTCGTGGTCACCGCCAAGACGGCGTTGGCGAGATCGGAGAGGAAGAAGCGGCGCTGTCCGGCGAGGTCGTGCAGCGGGCCCTTCAGGAACGGGATGAGATCCACCTTGGTCACGTTCGACGGGATCGACGGGGACTCCCGAGCCGAGGCCCCATCCCAGCTCACCGACGTCAGGAACTCGCAGAACCCGACGGCGAGGAGGTTGATCGAGACGCCCGAGATGATGTGGTCGACGCCGAAGGACACGGTGGCGATCGCGTGCAGGAGCCCGCCGATGGCCCCGCCGACGACACCCATCAGGACGCCTTGCCACGGTCCGTAGGCGATGCCGCCGTAGGCGCCGAACCAGGTGCCGAGGACCATCATGCCCTCGAGCCCGATGTTCACCACGCCGGCCCGCTCGGACCAGAGCCCGCCGAGGCCGGCGAGGGCGATCGGCAGGGCCAGGTAGACGGCGGAGCGGAGCGTGTTCTCGGCGGTGAGCTGCCCGGCACCGGTGAGGACGCGCGTCAGCGACATGGTGCCGACGCCGAGCGCCAGGTAGAGCACGAGGCGGGCCCAGCGGGGGATCTCGGCGAAGCGGGCGGGGGGCTTGGCGCCGGCCGCGGTCTCGGGCGGGTTCATGAGCGAGGTCATGCTGGCGCCACCTCCGGTCCGGAACCGGTGGAAGGGGGCGGGTCCGCCGGTGGCGGTGCGGCACCTCCTGCGGTGACCTCGCGGCGGAGCCCCGCCAGCTCCTGGCGGGCTGCGACCCGGCGGACGACCTCGTACGCGATGACCACCGACAAGACGGTGATGCCCTGCATGATCGCCGTGATCTGCTTCGGGAGCTCGGCGTTCGACAGGGGTGTCTGGACGGCGTCCATGAACGCCCACAAGAGGGCGGCGAAGGCGATGCCCACCGGGTTGTTGCGTCCGAGGAGGGCGATGGCGATGCCGGTGAAGCCGAGGCCGCTCACGACGGTCACGTCGGTGTAGCGGGCGGCCGGGCTCATGATGTCGTTGAGCCCGATCAGCCCGGCAGCGGCACCCGAGAGGAGCATCGCCGTGATGACCATGCGCTTGGCGTCGACCCCGCTGGCGGTGGCCGCCTCGGCGTTCGATCCGGTCGCCCGGAGGTCGAACCCGTAGCTCGATCGCCAGATGACCAGGTAGTAGATGACGCCCACGACGGCGGCGAGGATCACGTACGACTGGACGCGGGTGGCGTCGGGGACGTCGATGCCGATCGCGCGCAGGACCCCGTTGAGCGACGGCAGCTGGCCGGAGGGGGAGATCCGCCGGGTGCCCAGCGTCTGCTCCACCTCTGCTGGGGCGCGGAGCCAGCGGCCGAGGAAGAACGCGGCGACGCCGAGCGCGGTGGCGTTGAGCATGATCGACGAGATGACCTCGCTCACGCCCCGGTACGCCCGGAGGAGGCCGGGGATCGACGCCCACGCTGCGCCCACCGCCATGGCGACCAGGAAGGTGAACAGCACGTGGAGGGGCGCCGGCAGCTTCACCGCGGCCGCAGCCGCGGCCGCGAACAGGGCGGCCAAGCGGTACTGGCCCTCGACGCCGATGTTGAACAGGTTCATCTTGAACCCGATCGCGACGGCGACACCCGCGATGTAGTACGGCGCCGCCCGGTTCACCGTGTCCACCAGGGAGGTGCGGCTGAACCCGTCGGTGAAGATGACCTTGAACACCTCGGCGGCGCTGTAGTCCGTGAACGCCAGCATGAGCGCGGAGACGGCCGTCGCCACGGCCACCGCCAGCACCGGGGCCGCGAGGGCGAGGGTGATCCGCCGGATCATGCGACCGCTCCTCGGTGGGACCCGGTCATGTGCTCACCCAGGTCGGTCGGGGTGACCGACGAAGGGTCGAGGTCGGCGACGATGCGCCCCTCGAAGATGACGAGCAGCCGGTCCGAGAGGCCGATCAGCTCCTCGAGGTCGGCGGAGACCAGCAGCGTGGCCAGTCCGTTCTTGCGGGCGTCCCGGAGCTGATCCCAGATGGCGGCCTGGGCGCCGACGTCGACGCCGCGGGTGGGGTGGGCGGCGATCATGACCTGGGGCTCCGCCATGAGCTCCCGGCCGATGATCAGCTTCTGCTGGTTGCCCCCCGAGAGCGCTTCGGCGCGGACCTCGATGTTCGGCGTTCGCACGTCGAACCGCTCGACGATCTCCTCGGTGCGCTGGCGGGCGCCGGCCCGGTCGATCCACGGCCCCTTGGCGTTCGGCGGCTTGCTCTGGTGGCCGAGGATCTCGTTCTCCCAGAGCGGGGCATCGAGGAGGAGGGCGTGGCGGTGGCGGTCCTCGGGCACGTAGCCGATGCCGGCGTCGCGCCGCTTGCGGGTGGACCACGACGTGATGTCCTCATCGCCCAGCCGGACGGTCCCGTGGTTGAGGTCGATGAGTCCGAGGATGGCGGCGATGAGCTCGGTCTGCCCGTTGCCCTCGATGCCGGCGATGCCGACGATCTCGCCGCGGCGGATGTCGAACGAGATGTCGTCGAGCGTCGGCCGGAGGCCGATGGGGGCGATGCCCAGGCCCTCGACCGACAGCTCGACTTGGTCGGTGACCGTCGACAGCCGGGTCTCGGGCGTCGGCAGCTCGCTGCCCACCATCAGCTCGGCGAGCTGCTTCGTGGTCACGTCTGCCGGCTTGGCCGTGGCGACCGTGGTCCCGGCCCGGATGACGGTGATGTCGTCGGCGGCGGCCAGGACCTCATCGAGCTTGTGCGAGATGAAGAGGATGGTGATGCCCTCGCGCTTGAGGTCGCGCAGGTTGGCGAACAGCTCGTCGACCTCCTGGGGGACCAGCACGGCGGTGGGCTCGTCGAGGATGAGGGTGGTGGCGCCGCGGAAGAGGACCTTCAGGATCTCGACCCGCTGGCGCTGGCCGACGCCGAGCGTCTCGACGAGGGCATCGGGGTCGACGGCGAGGCCGTAGCGCTGGCCGAGCGCCACGATGCGCTCCCGAGCCGCACCCGTGTCGACCAGGAAGCGGAGCGGGAAGGGCCGTCGAGGCTCGTAGCCCAAGACGATGTTCTCGATGACGGTGAGGTTGTCGGCGAGCATGAAGTGCTGGTGCACCATGCCGATGCCGGCCTCGATGGCGTCGTTGGGGCTCTTGAACGAGACCTGCTCGCCGTCGACGGAGATGGTGCCCTCGTCGGGCGCCTGCATCCCGTAGAGGATCTTCATGAGGGTGCTCTTGCCGGCGCCGTTCTCGCCGACGATCGCGTGGATGGTGGTTGGGGCCACCCGGAGGTTGACGTTGCGGTTGGCGACGACGCCCGGGAACCGCTTCACGATGCCGGCCAGCTCGACAGCTGGCGGTGCGCCTGGATCAGGGGCGGGGGGATCCTGTGTGGGAGCGGTCACGGAAGGCCTCCAGAACGCCAAGACCCGGGACCGGCCGACCGGTCCCGGGTCTCGATCGGGTTCGACCGGTGATCAGGGCTTGGTGGGGACCTCGATGTCCCCGTCGATGATCTGCTGCTTCAGATCATCGATCTGCGCCGGGTCCTTCACCTGGCCGCCGGCCTGCGAGTAGTCGATGCCGCCGTTGGCGAGATCGAACACCTGCACACCGGACTTGAAGCCGTTGCCGGCGTAGTCGGCGATGGTGTCGTAGACGCCCACATCGACCCGCTTCAGCATCGACGAGAGCATGCACTTCTGCTCGGGCTCGTCGACCTGGAAGTACTGGTCGGAGTCCACGCCGATGGCGAGGCGGTCCGCGTCGACCGCCGCCTTGAACACGCCGGAGCCGGAGCCGCCGGACGCGTGGAAGACGACGTCGGCGCCGGCGTCGTAGAGGCCCGAGGCGATGGTCTTGCCCTTGGCCGGGTCGTTGAAGCCGGAGAAGTCTCCGTCGGGCGAGATGTACTTGACCTCGACGTCGGCGTCGGACTTGACCTCCTTCACGCCGGCGGTGAAGCCGGCCTCGAACTTCTTGATGAGGTCCTGCTCCACGCCGCCGACGAAGCCGACGGTGCCGGTCTGGGTCGACTGGGCGGCGATGGCGCCGACCAGGAACGAGCCCTGCTCCTCGGCGAAGGTGATCGAGGCGACGTTGTCCTCCTCGACGACCGAGTCGACGATGCCGAAGTCGGTGTCGGGGTAGTCCTTGGCGACGGTGGTCAGCGGGTCGGCGAAGTTGAAGCCGACGCCGATGATGAGGCCGTAGCCGTCCTCGGCGAGCTGGCGCAGCAGGTCCTCGCGGTTGGAGCCGTCGGTGTTGGGCTCGAGGGCCTTGATCTCGACGCCCATGTTGTCCTTGGCGGCGAGGAGGCCGTTGTAGGCCGACTCGTTGAACGAGTTGTCGTCCTTGCCGCCGATGTCGAACACGAGGCCGACCTTCTTGCCCGAGCCGTCGGGGTCGTCGCTGCCGCCCAGGTCGGCGGCCTCCTGCTTCTCGCCGGGCGTGCCCTGGCAGGTGGCCGCGGTTTCTGAACCGCCGCCGTCCGATCCACCATCCGAATCGCTGCTCGCGCAGCTGGCCACGGCCAGCGCGAAGACGGCGAAGAGGAGGATCAGCAGCTTGCTGCTCGATCGTTGCTTCACGAGAGATCTCCCTTGTCGGACCCTGGGCGCCCAGTCGCGTCGGGTGGGATCAGCACCGTACTGCGCGCTTTCGGGGCGTGCGCTGGGTTCTGCGCCGGTACGGACGACCGCATCGAGCGCTCCCGGTCGAGGGTCGGTGCGTCCTCCGCTGGCGGAGCGCGGCCCGCAGGTGCGCTCGACAGATCCGGACGGGCGCCGGTACCGTCGTCGTGGTGTCTGCCCCGCTGACGGTGCCCGATCCCGAGGACGATCCGCTCGGCTCGCGGCTGCTCGCAGCGGCCACGGAGGTCTTCGCGGAGGAGGGCTACGCCGGCGCCCGCGTCGCGGAGATCGCCCGCCGGGCCGGGGTCACCACCGGCGCCATCTACTCCCGGTACCGAGGCAAGGACGAGCTGCTCGCGTCGGCCATCGCGGCGGCCACGGCGGGCGAGTTCGACTCCTTGTTCTCGGACCACCGCTTCGAAGGCCGGATGGAGGACATCCTCCGGATCGCCGGCGCCCACCTGGTCGAACGGAACCAGAGCCCCAACCAGCGCGAGCTGTCGGCGCCCGGGATGCTGCTCGAGTCGTTCGTCGCCGCCCGCCACGAGCCCACCGTCTTGGCGTTCCTCCAGGCGCGGATGAACGACCGGCGCGACCGCCTGGCCGAGATCGTCCGGGGGGCCAAGGCCACCGGGGGCATCGACGAGGAGATCGACACCGACTCGCTGGTCACGTTCTGCCACGCCGTGGGCCTCGGCTTCTTGCTGCTCGAGGTGCTCGACGCGCCGCTCCCCGACAACGACGCCTGGGAGCACCTGATCGGCCGCCTGCTCGCCGCCGTCGGCGACCCGGCGGCGTTCGCCCGCACCGCGGCGGCGGACTTCGCTCCCGTCGTCGAGTAGCTCCTGCGGCCGGGAGCGTCCGCCTGTCCGAGGTGGTTGCTGCCGGCCGTGGCAGATGTGGGATCGTGGTCGGATGCCCACGACGCCTGAGACGCCGCGCCCGTCGTGGTGGCACCGCCGGTGGCCCTCGGCGCTGGTCTTCGCTGCTGTCCTCGGCGCGATGGCGATCGCGAGCCTCGTGATCTGGTCCGACGTGAGCGACGTCCTCCCCGACGTCGGCAAGGACAAGCAGGGCCAGGATCCGTGGAACGACCCCGTGGGGATCGAGCGGGTCGGTGTGTTCCAGGTCGTGCACATCCCCGACTGCGCTGCTGCCCCGGTGGTGCGCATCGGCCTCTGGGACGAGGACAGCAAGCCGTACTGGGAGGTGTCGGGGCCGCCGACGCCGATGGACTCGTTTGCGATCGGGGCCGTGCCCGAGGGCTTCGCCGAAGACACGGCGTACGAGAAGCCACCGGCCGGTGCGGTGCTGCGGCTCGTCGTCTTCCGCAAGGTGAAGGGCGTCGCCGGCGTCCGCTACCAGGAGACCGACCTGCGGACCGGCTACGTCGTGAGTGGCACGCCGTTGAACCGCTACGAGGTCGACAAGTTCCAGACCGGTTCGGTCTGCGGTGACGAGGATGGCGAGGGGGACGGCGCGACCACCACCCCCGTCGACGACGAAGCCGCGTCCACCACGGTCCCGGCCGGCTGACCGGCTTCAGAGCTGGGTGCGGCCCCGGTCGGTGACGCCCTGGCGCCGCCGCTCGATCTCGTCGGGGTCGAGGCCCTGGCCCTGCCACTCGGCCGCGACGTCGGACTCGACGAGCCAGGCCTCGCCGACGGTCACCCGGGATCCGGCCGCGTAGGTTGCGAAGATCTGCTGGACGGCCCGCTGGTCGCTCGAGACGATGTCGGCGGCGATGCCCCGGGCGAACGGCAACAGGTGGTCGTGGGGCACGACGTGGTTGACGAGGCCCCACTCGAGGGCCTTCTGGGCATCGCAGAAGTTGCCGGTGGCGCTCATCTCACGGGCGCGGCGCAGCCCGATCGCCTGCGGGAGCAGCACCGTCAGGCCCCACCACGGCTGGATGCCCACTCGGGCGTGGGTGTCGGCGAAGCGCGCCCGGTCGGAGGCGATCAGGAAGTCGCACGCGAGGGCCAGCTCGAAGCCCCCGGTGATGGCCGCCCCGTTGACGGCGCCGATCACCGGCTTCGGGCCAGGAGGGAGGGGACCGCGCTGGTCGATGGGCGTGTCGTCCTTCGGGGCGGTGCCGGTGAGCGTGTCGGACCCGCCGCCGAGCTCCTTGAGGTCGAGGCCGGCGCAGAAGGCGGGGTCGGCGCCCGTGAGGATGATCACGCGCACGGCGTCGTCGGCCTGCGCGTCCCGGACCGCCGTGCGGAGGTCCCTGATCAGCGCACCCGAGAGGGCGTTGCGCGCCTCGGGCCGGTTGAGGGTGATGGTGGCGATCTGGTCGGCCACCTCGGTGATGACGAGCTCGCTCACGTTCGCTCCTGGAGGGTCGTGGGTTCGGTCAGTCCGCAGGCAGTTCGTCGGGCGGGGCGAACTCGAAGGTCAAGTCGCCGAGCCGCACGAGCGTGGAGGCGATCCAGCCGCCCATCGAGCTGAAGTGCTCGTCGAGCTTCGAGCCGTCGGCCAGCACGTCCTCGTCGAGCTCGTAGGTGCCCTCGTAGGACACCTCGATCGCCCACTCGACCTCCTCGAGGTCCTCGCCGTGGATCGTCTCGACGGTCGGCCCGGAGCGGATGAGCCGCTCGGAGCCGATGAGGCTGGATTCGGCCGGGAGCACGTCGAGGACCTTGGCCGGATCCGGCGGTTCCGCCAGGCGCTGGATGCGCAGGACGATCTCGATCTCGATGCGCGGGGGCTCGTCGACGGCATCGCCGATGTACCAGGAGCGGTAGGCCGTCTGGGACCAGGTCGGCCAGTCGAGGGTGAGGTCGGCACGGGTCCGCGGCGGGGTGCCCTCGCCGGGCAGCGCGTAGGACGTCTCCCAGGTCAGGTCCCCGAGGAGGACATCGGCCTGGAACCGCTCCTCGAACGCCTGGCGTTCGAGCATGGCCCCTTCGACGGTGTCTCGGAGGGCGCCGATGGCGTCGGTGAACACGTGATCGAGCATCTGCGCCGGACCCTACCGGCCGTCGTCGGGGGTGGTGCGATCGGCGTGGTGGTCCATCGCCGCGATGGCCGTGGAGATGTCGAGCGCCTGGGTGCGGATCGTGGCGATGCGCCGGCCGCGCTGCACGGCGGTCTTGATGCGGCCGAGCCCCTCGCCCATCGACGCCGCGGTCTCGTCGAGGTCGGCGACGTCGATGGCCAGCCCCCAGAAGGTCGCCGGCGCGTCGGCCGCGGGGAGGCCGGCGCCGACGTCGCCGCTGACCACCTCGAGCACCACCGGCCCGAGCTTGAAGAACGCCTGGCGCACCGGCGAACCGCTGGCGGTGGTCTCGCGCACCCGGCGCAGGTCCAGGCCGGCCGCCTCGCACGCCGCGATCGTCCGGTCGAGGTCCGGCGTGAGCACGACGACGTGGTCGAGTCCGACCGTTCCGTTGGGATGAACCGGCGAACCCGGCTCCGGCTCCGGCGGGAAGGACGGTGAGGAGTTCGTGGGGGCTGCTCGTTCCGCTTCGGAGCGGTCATCGGTCCGCAACCCGTCGAGCGACCCGTCGGCGATGGCCATCCCGGCGACCGTCCACCCGGTGATGCCCCGAGGGCCGTCGTCGGGGCGGCCGGTCAACCGCACGGCGATCGGGTCGATGCGCACCTCGTCGCCGTCGACGGTGAACCCGGCGGCCGTCCACGCCTCGGGATCGTCAGCGACCCGCAGTTCGAGGAGCCCCGGGTTGCGAGGGCGTTCGGCCGCTGCGTCCATGGCCGCGGACCCTACCGGCGGGCCGGGGAACCGAGTTCGGCGGCTCGCCCGGCACCCGGTACCGTGACCCGGACTGGCCGTGGCGCAGTTTGGTAGCGCACCGCGTTTGGGACGCGGGGGCCGTGAGTTCAAATCTCACCGGCCAGACGGGTCAAAGCCCAGGTCAGCGGCAATCTCCAGCGGCGCCGCTGACCTGGGCGCCACCGCGTTCGATCACCGACCGGCACACCATCGACCTCCTCGAGGGCCGCTTGCACCTCGGTAGGAGTCGCATCGGCCGGGATGGCAGCGGTCGTCCCGAGCCCGAAGTTGTCCAGGTCGATCGTGAACGAGCCGCCGGCATCGTCGATGTCGATCTGCTGGATCTCGTCTTGGGTGCCGGTCGGCCCTCCGTAGGCCTTGACGCTCAGGGTGCCGTCGATCTGCATGAGCACGAAGGCGGGGGTGTAGACCCACGAAGAGCCCGGTCACGAGCGCTGTTGCCACCGCCGCCACGGCAGCTGTGCGAGTCCACGTCTTCGCCATCGGTTCTCCCTCCCAGGGCGACCGCCTCCCCTGGTGACCGCCGACGCTGAACCTCCTGCGACCCCCCCCAGCGTGTCGGCAGGATGGTCTCGGATCGGAGCGCTTCACCGGCGGGTGCCCACGGGCTCGTTTGCACGTGGCGACCGCCTTTCGTCGCCGGGGCGAAGCCTCGCGCCCCGCCCGTGCCCGGTGCCTTGCCTCCCGGTCGTTCGGCCGTGGGCCGGTGGGGATCGGCCGCGGGGTGGGCGATGATGGGAGGCGATGGCCCGTCCGATCGATGTCGACGACGTCCTCCGGCCCAAGCCGGAGTGGCCGACCCTGTTGTGGCGGGGCTTCGCCAAGCACTGCCCGCGCTGCGGCGGCGGGCACCTGTACCGCAACTGGTTCCGCATGAAGGAGCGGTGCCCGACGTGCGGCTACCTCTTCGAGCGGGAACCCGGGTTCTTCGTCGGCGCCTACTTCATCAACTTCGGCATCGTCGAAGGCTTCCTCTTCGTGATGCTGATGGGCTTCATCGGGTGGAAGGACCAGCACCCCGACGCCGGCATGGGCGCGGCCATCGTCCTCGGGCTCGTCATTGGGCTGGTCGGACCGCTGATCTTCTACCCGTACTCCCGCACGATCTGGTCGGCGCTCGACTTGCTGATGACGCCGTTGGACGTTGGCGAGATCGTGGCGGCGGCCGACGCGGTGGCCGTTGACGACGGGACCGAGGCCGAACCGGGGCCGTCGACGGGGGAGGAGCCCTCCGGTCCGGTGGAGGGCCCACCGACCTCCGCAGGCTGACCCTCCGGTCTGCCGTGCCGTCGATCCGACCGGAGGATCGCGGCGGGACCTCGTACCCTGGGCCGGGCTGTGGATGAGCCGACGACGACCGCGCCCGAGGCGCAGGACCCGTGCCCCCACTGCGGGCAGCCGGTGGGCGATGCCTGGCTGGTGTGCGCCTGGTGCGGCACCCAGATCGCGGCGCCGGCCGAGCTGCCGGTCGGGGCGACGCTCGCCGACGGTCGCTACCAGGTCATCGGGATCATCGGCCGAGGCGGGTTCGGCATCACCTACGAGGTCGGCGACACCCGCCTGAAGCGACGGGTCGCCGTCAAGGAGCTGTTCCCCGAATCCGCGGTGCGCCACGGGTCGATGGTGCTGACGCCGCCCCAGGCCCGGGCCTCGTTCCGGTCGGCCCGCGACCGCTTCTTGCGCGAAGCCCGCGTCCTGGCCCGCTTCACCCACCCCGGCATCGTCCGCGTCTACGAGGTGTTCGAGGAGCACGGCACCGCCTACCTGGTGATGGAGCGGCTCAGCGGCCGGACGCTCGTCGATGTCCTGCGTGCTCGCAACGAGCCGTTCACCGAGGCCGAAGTGCTCGACGTCGCCGCCCGGGTGGCGGCCGCGCTGCGGCCGGTGCACGCGGCCGGCGTCCTCCACCGGGACGTGAACCCGTCGAACGTGATGCTCACCGAGCACGGCCGCATCGTGGTCATCGACTTCGGCCTGGCCCGGGACTTCGACCCGGGCCAGACGATGGGCATGACCCGCATGGTCACACCTGGGTACGCGCCGATCGAGCAGTACCGCGGCGAGGGGCGCTTCGGACCGACCACCGACATCTACGGGCTCGCCGCCACCTGCTACCGCCTGGCCACGGGCCGGGTCCCCGTCGCCGCGGTCGGGCGCGATGCCGGCGGCGATCTCCCGTCGCCGCACCGGCTGAACCCCGCCATCTCCAAGCAGGTGAGCGACGCGGTCCTCGACGGCCTCGAGCTCGAGCCGGCCCACCGGCCCCAGGACCTCGACGCGTTCCTCGCCCGGCTCGGGGTGCGGTGGCTCCCCGACAACCCGCGGTCGGTGCTGCTCGGCTCCGTCGGTGCCGAGCCGACGGACCTCGCCGTGCGGACCCACGGGGACGAGGCGGAGACCATTGCCGGCCTGAGCGGTCCGACGCCGGTCTTCGAACCGATCGAGGACCCAGGTCCAGCCGTCGCGGCTGCATCCTGCGGGCCGCCACCGGACGCTCGTGGTGAACCGGTCCCGGAGGCCGAGCCCCGCTCTCGACTCGTCACCGAGCTCGTGGCCCCGTCCGCCGTGCCGGGGACCTCCCGCCTTCGGACCGACGATGCGCCGCCGTCTCCTCCGCCCCCACCGTCTCCGCTGCCTCCGCCGCAGGATCTGGACCGCACCTGGATGCCCGGTGATCGCCGGGCCGTCGATGCGACGCGAGGTGCCGAGCCCGGCTGGGTCGGCGCCGAAGCACCGGAGCCGATCGGCGAACGGGCGACTCGGGTGCCGGCCCGACCCGGTCTCGTGACGGTGCCGCTCGCGGTCTTCGCCGTGGCGGCGGGGTCGGCTGCGCCCCTGATCGTGATCGGGCTGCTCGTCCTCGTCGTCTTCCCGCTGCTCGCCACGGTCGGCGATGCGGCTGCTCGGCGCGAGCGGGCGCAGCTCGGGTTCGCCGAGGGCCGCTCCGAGCGCCTGCCGGCCGGGGTGGTGGTGCCGTCCCGCTTCGTCCGGAACCTGGTGACGTCGGTGCTGCGGACCTCGCCCATCCTCGGCGTCACCGCGGTGTTCCTCGCCTGCTGGTACGCCCTCGCCCAGACCTCGCTGCCCACAGGCGCCCTCGACGTCCTCCTGCGCCTCATCGGCGGGGTCGCGACGGCCGCGCTCCTGGCGGGCGCCCGGCAGGGTTCGTCGCGCTTTCGCACGGGGCTCGGCATCGAGCGGCTCGTGGTGCGCCTCGCTCCGGGGGGCCGGGTCACCGAACGGCTCGCCGTCGCGTGGATCGTGATCGTCATCGGCGTGGTGGCCGCCCTGTGGCTCACGCCGGACGCGTTCCCGCTGCCGTGACGGCGATGGGGGCGGGCACGGACCGGATCGACGAGATCGCCTGGCCCGTGGACGGTCCACCGTGGCGGCGGGAGGCGGCGGAAACCGGTGGCGGCGGCGGCCCGGGACCCTCGTAGGGTCTGGCCGGTGGGATCACGGGCGTGGGAGTCGACCGAGGTGGCCGCCACCGGCCCCGGCGCGTACCGGGCCACCATCGCCCCCGAGTGGGTGCTGGCGATGGTGCCGCAGGGCGGTGTGCTGGCGGCCATCGCAGCACGGGCCATGGCGACCGAGCTGGCGACCGACCTGCCGCTGCGCGCGATCCACGGCGTGTTCGCCAGCCCGGTGCCGGCCGGTCCGGTCGACATCGCCGTCCGCGTGCTGCGGCGCGGCCGTCGGGTGTCGCAGGCGACGGCCGACGTCACCGGCGCCGGTGCCGACGCCGGCTTCAGCGCCGTGGCCGTGTTCGGCGGCGATCGCGAGGGCCCGGCGTTCACCGAGCTCACCCCGCCCGAGGTGCCCGCCCCCGAGGCGTGCCCGTCGTTTCGTGATCCGCCACCGCCCGAGTCGGGCTGGGAGCCGCACCCGCCCTGGCCCTTCTGGGACACGGTGCTGGACGGCCGGGCGGCGATGGGCCACCCGCCGTGGGACGACACGCCCCGCGGCGCCGCCGAGGTGGCGAGCTGGTTCGCCTTCGACGATCCGCCGGTGCAGGCCGACGGCATGCTCGACCCGCTCGCCCTCTTGGTGATGGCCGACGTCATGCCGGGCTCGGTGTTCGAGAAGCTCGGCTCGCACGAGCAGGGCTGGTTCGCCCCGAGCATCGACCTGAGCGTGCACCTCTTCGGCCACGCCACGCCGGGGTGGATGCTCGCCCACAGCAAGGCCCACCTCGCCGGTGACGGCTACGCCTCGGCTGAGATGGCCCTGTGGGATCCGCGGGCTGACGGTGGCCCGAAGCTCGTGGCCTGGGCGGCCCAGCAGATGTTCTTCACCCGCATCACCTGAGCCGGGCCGAGACGCGAAGCGGCCGCCGCCGCCCCAGGGGGCGACGACGGCCGTCATCGGAACTGCGGCGGTGACCTACTTCAGGAGGTCGTTGTCCTGGAGCCACTTGGTGGCGACGTCGGTCGGGTCCTCCTTGTCGACATCGGTCGCCTGGTTCCAGGCGGCGAGGTCCTCGGTGGTGATGGCGGCGCTGATGGTGTTCAGGGCCTTGATCAGCTCGGGCGTGCTCACCGCGGAGCGGAACACCGGGACGACGTTGGCGGCGACGTGCAGGCCCTTGTCGTCGGTGAGCTCGACGATCTGACCGGTGGAGATCTCCGGTGCCGTCGACTGGTACTGGGCGACTTGGACCTCGTCGGCCTTGAGCGCGGCGACGAGCGGTGGGCCGTAGTCGACCGCCTTGAACTTGAGGTCGAGCCCGTAGGTGTCCTTGTAGCCCTGGAGGCACTGCGGCCGGTCGGCGCACTCGGCGGCGCCACCCAGGGTCAGGGTGCCGTCGACGCCCGACAGGTCGGAGATGGTCGTGACCCCGTTCTCCTCGGCCCAGCTGGTGAGGGCCACGAGGGCGTCGCCGTCTTGGGCCTCGGACTGCTCGCTCGCCTCGAGGCCCTTGTCCTTCAGGAGGGGAACGAGCGCGTCGTAGGTCTCCTGCGAGTCGGCGGTGGGCGTCCCGCCCAAGAAGCCGACGGCCAGGCCGGAGTAGTCGAGCTGGAGGTCGAGCTTGTCGTCGTCGAGGGCCTTGAAGATCTGCTCGCGCGTCCCCACGGGATCTTGGATGTCGACGGCGATGCCCTGGTCCTGGAGGTACTGGCCGTAGACCTGGGCGAGGACCTTCTGCTCGCTGAAGTCGGCGCTGCTGATGCGAATGGCATCAGCGAACTCGCCCGAGCCGGTGGACGTCTTGGTGCTGCCGTCGGACCCGGCATCCGACTTGTTGTCGCTGCACGAGGCCAGGGCCAGCACGCCGACCACGGCGAGGAGGCTCAGGGCCCGCCAGCGGCGGGTTGTGGTGCGGTTCTTCATGGGGTCCCTCCAAGGGATGGTGTGTTGCGGTTGATGGGTTGGACAGGGCGGAGACGGTGGATGGGGCGTCGGTTCGCCGGGGCGGGGCGCAGCGGCTTCGGGACCAGGAAGCGGGTCACGAACCAGAAGACGAGGTCGACCGACATGGCGAGCCCTGCGACGAGGACGGCACCGGCCTGGACCTCGTAGATGTCGCGGTTCGCGATCCCGAAGGTGATGTACTGCCCGAGCCCGGTGCCGCCGAACAGGGCGGCGAGGGCCTCGGTGGCGACCACCTGGGTGATGGCGACGCGGCTCGCGGCGAGGATCAGGGGCGTGGCGAGGGGCAGCTCGACCCGGCGCAGGATCTGCAGCTCCGTGAGGCCCATGGCCCGGGCTGCGCCCACGGCTTCAGGTGACGCATCGCGCACCGCCGTGTAGGTGTTGGAGTACAGCGGCGGCAGGGCGAGCAGGACCAGGGCGAAGACGATGGGCCAGGGTTCGAACCCGTAGCCGTTGCGCAGCGAGATGATCACGAACACGGCGACGATGGTCACGGTCGGGATCACCCGCCCGATGTTGACGAGCCAGGTCGACAGCACCTCGGCCTTGCGGAAGTGGGCGAGCACGGCGGCAAGCGGGATGGCGGCCGCCGCCGCGATCACGAACGCGAGCACCGAGTGCCAGAGCGTGGTCCACGCCTGGGTCGGGATGTCGCCGGTGACGGTGCGCTCCGAGCTGTCGTTCAGCCACTGCCAGACGTTCGTCGGCTCCGTCGTGGCGAGGAGGGCGGCGAGGCTCATGGCGCCACCCTCCGGCGCGCCCAGGGCGTGGCGAGCCACTCGATCCCGCGGAGGACGATGTCGAGCACCACGGCCAGCAGGATCGTGGCGACGGTCCCGAGGACCATGAGGGTCGTGTAGTCCCGGTTGAAGCCGTCGAAGATGTAGATGGCCAGACCGCCGAGCTGGATCACCGCGGAGATGCCGACGAGGCCGACGACCGTCACCGTCGCGATCCGGATCCCGGTGAGGATGACCGGCAGCGCCAGCGGGATCTCGACCTTGCGCAGCCGCTGGAACCGGCTCATGCCCAGTCCGTCGGCAGCGTCGAGGGCCGCCCGCGGCACGGCGTCGATCCCGGCGACGAAGTTTCTCGTCAGGATCAGCAGCGTGTAGCTGGTGAGGGCGGTGATCGCCGCCGTCTCGTTCGAGTAGTAGGTGACGAGGACGGCGAACAGGGCGATGCTCGGGATGGTGTAGAGCACCCCGGCGAAGGTGAACACGACGCTTCGCAGCCAGCCGAAGCGGAGGATGAGCGCGGACAGCAGAGACGACAACACGATGCCGATCAGGACCGGGACCACCGTCAGCTCGAGGTGCTGGCGGGTCTTCCCCCACAGCTCACCGGGCGTGCGCTCGCGCGTGAACAGGTACTCCCAGCGGAAGAGCGGGTTGGTGGCCTGGGTGTCCTCGCTCAACCCGGAGACCCGGTTCGCCGCCCAGATGCCGAACGCGGCCAGGGCCACGAGCACGACGGCGTAGGTGGCCTTGCGGCGGGCGGTCACGACGCCAGCCCCGACCGGATCGTCTCCAGGGTGACGGACCCGAGGTAGGTCCCGTCCTCGTCGGCCACCAGGGCCGTCGACGAGCGGGCCGTGAGGATCACCTCGAGCGCGGCGCGCAGGCTCGACGACGGCCGCAGCTGGGCGACCACCGGGCGGAGCTCCGTGCCGGTGAGGGGAGCAGCAGCGTCGAGCCGGAGGTCCTCGACGGGGACCCAGCCGGCGAGCCGGCCGGACTCCGTGGCACCGACCCAGTCGACGCCGGCCGCGTCGGCGGCCGCTTTGATGTCGGCCCCCGATGCGAGACGGTCCACCACGGGGCCCGCGTCGAGGGCGAGCCGTTCGACCCGGGCCAGCGAGAGGCGCTTGATCCCGCGCTCGTTGCCGACGAACGACGCCACGAACCCGTTGGCCGGCGACGCCAGCAGGTCGTCAGGTGCAGCCACCTGCTCGAGGATGCCGCCCACGTTGAGCACGACCACCCGATCGCCGAGGAGGATCGCCTCGTCGATGTCGTGGGTGACGAGGACGATGGTCTTGTGGACGCGGGCCTGCAGCGCCAGCAGCTCGTCTTGCAGGTGGGCTCGGACGATGGGGTCGACGGCGCCGAAGGGCTCGTCCATGAGCAGCACCGGCGGATCGGCGGCGAGGGCGCGGGCCACGCCGACCCGCTGCTGCTGGCCGCCCGACAGCTCGGAGGGGTAGCGCTTCAGCATCGACGCATCGATGCCCACCAGCTCGGCCAGCTCGCCGACGCGGGTGTTCGTGCGCGCCCTGTCCCAGCCGAGGAGCTTCGGCACCGTGGCGATGTTCTGGGCGATGGTCCGGTGCGGGAACAACCCGATCTGCTGGATGACGTAGCCGATGGCGCGGCGCAGGTCGGTGAGCGACCGCTGGCGGATGTCGGTGCCGTCGATGGTGATGACGCCGTCGGTGGGGTTCACCAACCGGTTGATCATGCGCAGCGTGGTGGTCTTGCCGCAGCCCGACGGCCCGATCAGCACGGTGATCTCGCCGGCGTTCACCGTGAGGTCGAGGGGCGCGACGGCCGGGTGGTCCGCTCCCGCGAACGACTTCGTCACGCCTCGCAGCTCGATCGCCGTCCCCGTCATCTCGTCCACTCCCTACCCGCGGGTGCAGGCGCGCCAGACCACGGGGTTGTGAGGATGCTGACGGCTCCACCCTGCCCCTCGCAGTGTCCGGAGATCCGTCGCGCACGGCGCTGGGAAGCGCGTCGCTGGGTCTTGATGACGCCAGACCCTACCCCCTGATCACCGAAACCCGACCGATTGCATCGGAATTGAAACGCCCCGACGATGGGGAAGCCCGACGAGGCGAGGGCCCCAGACGCGCCGAAGCCCCCGAACGAGCCGAGGGCCACGAGGTCGAAGCATCGGTTCCGAGCGAAGCGAGCCCGGGGGAGTTCGAGGGGGCGGAGCTTGCGGAGCCCCGGGTTCTCAAGCCAGCGAGGTGCGACGAAGTCGTGCCGAGCGGCGAAGGCGCCGGGGCGTCAGCCCATCCTCACGTTCGAGGAGCGGAGCGAGCGCAGCGAGCGAACGACGAGAGGAGCGTCAGCGACCCGCGTTGGGCTTGGTGCCGTGGTTCGCCTTCTTGCGGCGGGCGTTGGTCTTGCGCTTGTCCGTCTTCTTCGACATAAGGCTTGCCACGCTACGCCGCGACGCGGGTGCGGGTCCAGGTGAGGAGGTCGTCGAGCGGCCAGGTGTTGATGATCCGGCCGGGGTCGATGCCGTGGGCGACGGCCTTGTCGCAGCCGTAGTTGACGAACTCCAGGTGCCCGGGGGAGTGCGAGTCGGTGTCGATCGAGATGAGGCAGCCGGCGTCGAGCGCCAGGTCCAGCAGCTCAGGTGGCGGGTCCTGGCGCTCGGGGCGGCAGTTGATCTCGACGGCGGTGCCGTAGACGGCGCAGGCGTCGAAGATGAGCTGCTCGTCGTAGGTGGAGCGGGGCCGGATCTCGCGCAGGTCGTCGCCCCAGCCCTTGACCTTGCGGCCGGTGCAGTGGCCGAGGATGTCGACGTGGGGGCTGGCGACCGCCTTGAGGATGCGCTCGGTCATCGGCACCGGGTCCATCGACAGCTTGTTGTGGACCGAGGCCACGACGATGTCGAGGCGATCGAGGATGTCCTCGTCCTGGTCGAGGCCGCCGTCGACGAGGATGTCGACCTCGATCCCGGTGAGGATGCGGAAGCCGTCGAGCTCGTCGTTGAGCGCGGCGATCTCGTCGAGCTGGGCGAGGAGCCGGTCCCGGTCGAGGCCGTGGGCGACGGTGAGCCGCGGCGAGTGGTCGGTCATCACGAGGTACTCGTGGCCGAGCGACTGGGCGGCACGGGCCATGGTCTCGACGGACGCACCGCCGTCGCTCCACGTGGAGTGGGCGTGGCAGTCGCCCTTGATGGCCGCCCGGAGGCTCGCACCGGGGCCGATCGGGATGGCGGTCTCCGCTTCGAGCTTGGCGATGCGGTCCGGCACCTTGCCGGCGAGCGCTTGGGTGATGACCTCGCTCGTACTGGCTCCGATGCCGGGCAGGTCCGTGAGCGTGCGGCTGGCGACCCGGCGCTCGAGCTCGCCCTCGGGCAGCTCCCGCACGATGTCGGCGGCCTTGAGGAAGGCGGCGGTCTTCTGCGAGGGGAGCAGGCCGCGGTCTTGGAGGTAGGCGACGCGCAGCAGGGCTTCGAGCGGATCCATCCCTGGCGAGGGTAGCGACGGAACAGACCGTGGGCACCCAGGTCCCCACCGCTACGGTCGCTCCTCGTGCAGTTCCGGGCGATCGCGACCGACCTCGACGGGACCTTGCTCCGCGACGACAAGTCGGTGTCGGCCCGAACCCGAGCAGCGGTCGACGCGGCAGAGGACGCCGGCTTGCTCTTCGTGATCGCCACCGGCCGTCCGCCGCGGTGGATCCCGCCGGTCATCGAGCAGCTCGGCGAGCGCGGCCTGGTGGTCTGCGCCAACGGCGGCTCGGTCTTCGATCCGGCCCGCCACGAGCTCGTCGCCCGCAACGACCTCGACCCGACGGTCGTCGCCGATCTGGTGGATGACGTCTCCGGCGCGTTCCCCGATGCGCTCTTCGGCGTCGAGCAGGGCTTCCGCTTCGCCGTCGACGAGCTCGTCCTGCAGCGGCCGGAGGACCAGGCCCGCATGGACAGCTGGAAGGACGCCGACCTGCGGATCGTGCCCATCCGCTCGGTGCTCGACGAGGGCGTGACGAAGCTCATCATCCGCCTTCCCCACCCCGCGCCCGATGGGACGGCTGACGCCGTGCAGGCGGTGGTCGGGCGCCGGGCCAAGGTCACGCACTCGGTCGACGAGTCGTTCCTGGAGCTGTCGCGGCCCGACATCACGAAGGCGGCGACCGTCGAGCAGCTCCTGTTGGAGTCCGGCATCGCTCCGCACGAGGTGGTCGCCTTCGGCGACATGCCCAACGACCTGGCGCTCATCGAGTGGGCCGGCCTCGGCGTCGCCGTGGCCAACGCCCACCCGGCACTCCGGGAGGCGGCCGACGAGGTGACCGTCAGCAACGACGACGACGGCGTGGCCGTCGTGATCGAGCGCATCTTGAGCGAGCTCTGACGGCGAGTGGTCCTCGCCACCGGCCTGGCCCTGGCGGCCGCCTGCCTCCACGCCACCTGGAACCTCATCCTCAAGCGGGCACGCCACGAGGACCGTGACCTCACGTCGTGGGGGCTGTTCCTGTTCGGCGCGCTGCTGGTGACGCCGCCGATGATCGCCATGGGCGGGCCGGGCCTCGACGTCCTGCCCTGGCTCGTGCTGTCGGGCGCGGTGCACATGGCGTACATCACCGCCTTGGTCGGGGCGTACCGCCACGGGGACTTCTCGCTCGCCTACCCGCTGGCACGCGGCGGCGGTGCGCTGTTCGCCGCCGTGGGCGGGGCGATCCTGCTGGGCGACGTGTTGAGCGTGCCGGAGTGGATCGCCGTGGCGGTGGTGACCGGCGGCCTGCTCTCCCTGGTGGGGCCGGGCGTCCACCGCCCGACCCTGCGCGACGCCCTCCTCACCGCGCTGGCGATCGGGAGCTACACGATCATCGACGCCCACGCGTCCCGCCTCGCCACCAGCGGTCTGGCCTACGGGCTGGCGACCACCACAGCCGCGGCGGTCGGCGTGTCGATCACCTTCCTGGCCCGGGGCCGGGGGCCAGCGCTCGTGGCCGCGTTTCCCCAAGCGTGGCGCTCCTGGGCCTTGGCCGGCAGCTGCTCGGCCGTGGCCTACGCGCTGGTCGTCGTGGCGCTCCGCTCCGCCCCGGTGGGCTACGTCGCCATGCTCCGAGAGTCGTCGGTCGTGCTCGGCGCGGCGGCAGGCTGGCTGATCCTGAAGGAGCCCCTCGGCGGCAAGCGCCTGCTCTCGTCGCTCGTGATCCTCGCCGGCCTCCTCGGCCTCGTCGCCGCCTCCCTCTGACCGCTTCGACCTGACCCCTTCGACCTCGGCACCCCCAGGCGAACTTCGTAGGTGAGCACGACGAGAAGCGCGGCCTGGCCTACGAAGTTCGGGGAGGGGCCGGGTGGGTCGGATCAGGGGTGTGTCCACTTCGGGGCGGGGGAGGGGCGGCCGGTAGCGTGCGGCGCAATGGAACGCTTCGGCTTCGTCGGCCTCCCCAACTCGGGCAAGTCCTCGCTCTACAACGCGCTCGCCGGTGGCGGGGCGCTCGCCGCGCCCTACGCCTTCGCCACCACCGACCCCAACGTGGGCGTGGCCAAGGTGCCGGACCGCCGCCTGGACCTGCTGGCCGAGATGTCCCAGTCGAAGAAGGTCGTGCCCGCCAGCGTGCAGTTCGTCGACATCGGCGGCCTGGTCGAGGGGGCCAGCACGGGCGAGGGCCTGGGCAACCAGTTCCTGGCCCACATCCGCGAGGTCGACACCGTCGTGTTCCTCCTGCGGGCGTTCACCGACACCGACGTGCCTGGTCCCGACGACCCGCTCGAGTGCCTCCGGGTGCTGGAGATCGAGCTGGCCCTGGCCGACCTGGAGACCGTCGAGAGCCGGGTCGAGAAGCGCCGCAAGGCCGCCAAGCAGGACAAGTCGCTGACCGAGCTGGTCGAGGCGCTCGACGCCGCCCACGAGCTGCTGGCCGACGGCACGCCGATCTACCGAGGCGACCTCACCGACGACCAGCGCGAGGTGCTCAAGCAGGAGTTCCTGCTCACCAACAAGCCGGTGCTGGCGCTGGTGAACGTGGGCGAGGACGACCTGGAGCGGATCCCCGAGATCATCGCCCCGGTGGAGGCCGAGCTCGGCGACCGGGCCGAGGTCATCGGCATGTGCGTGCAGCTGGAGGCCGAAGCCGCCCAGTTCACCGGCGCCGAGCGGCTGGAGATGCTCGAAGCGCTCGGCCTGGGCGACGGCGGGCTCGAGCGGTTCATCCACGCCGCCTACCAGTTGATGGGCTTGCGCACCTTCCTCACCACCGGCGAGAAGGAGTCCCGGGCCTGGACGTTCCGCGCCGGGTACAGGGCGCCGCAGTGCGCCGGGCGGATCCACACCGACTTCGAGCGCGGGTTCATCCGGGCCGAGGTCATCCACTGGGACGAGCTGCTCGAGCTCGGCTCGTGGAACAAGGCCAAGGACGTGGGCAAGCTGCGCGTGGAAGGCAAGGACTACGTGGTGGAGGACGGCGATGTCCTCGAGTTCCGCTTCAACGTCTGACCCGGCCGGGCCATCGGCCGCGAGCTCGGGCCGGCTGGTGCTCGTCGGGACGCCCATCGGGAACCTCGGCGACTTGACCCCGCGCGCCGTCGAGACGCTGGCGTCGGCCGACCTCGTCTGCTGCGAGGACACCCGCCGCACGGGCCGGCTGCTGCAGCACGCCGGCATCCGTGCTGCCGCCCTGCGCGTCGTGAACGACCACACCGAAGACGGCGCCGTCGACGACGTGCTCGCCCGGCTCGGCCGCGGCGAGACCGTGGCGGTCGTGTCCGACGCCGGGATGCCCGGCATCTCCGACCCGGGCGAGCGGCTGGTGGCAGCGGCCGCGCACGCCGGCTTCACGATCGAGGTCGTCCCCGGCCCGTCCGCCGCGGTGACGGCGCTCGTCGCCAGCGGCCTGCCGGCGGGTCGCTTCGCGTTCGAGGGGTTCTTGCCCCGCAAGGGGTCGGGGCGGCCCCAGCGCCTCGCCGCCATCGCCACCGAGCGGCGGACGGTCGTGCTCTACGAGGCGCCCCACCGGGTCGAGCGGACGCTGGCCGACCTGCTCGCCGCCTGTGGTCCTGAACGCCGCGTGGTGCTCGCACGCGAGCTGACCAAGCTCCACGAGGAGCACTGGCGGGGCACGCTCGCCGAGGCTGCCGCCCACACTGCCGAGGTCGAGCCGCGCGGCGAGTACGTGCTGGTCCTCGATGGCGCCCCCGCCCCGGCTGAGGTCACCGACGACGACATCGTCGCCGCCATCGACCGGGCCAAGGCGGCCGGCGCATCGACCCGCGACGCCGTCGCCGAGGCCGCCGCCGAGCTCAACGTCCCCAAGCGCCGCGCCTACGACCTCGCCAACCGCTGACACCCACCCGATTTCGGGTCGATCATGCACCTATGGGGTGCCCAGGTGACCCGAAATCGCGTGGGTCGGGCCCGGCGGGTGGTTTCGGGTCGTTCGTGCACCGGTGAGGTGCCCAGGTGACCCGAAATCGTGGAGGGTGAGCGTCGGACGCGCGCCTGGGGGTGCCGGTCTACGGTCCGGGCCATGCTCATCTCCACCACCTTCGACCTCGCCGGGTACGACGTGACCGCCACCCTCGGGGAGGTGTTCGGCCTCACCGTCCGCTCCCGCAACATCGGCGCCGGCTGCATCGCCGGGTTCCGCTCCATCGCCGGCGGCGAGATCCCCGAGTTCACCAAGCTCCTCGTCCAGAGCCGCAACGAGGCCATGGCGCGCATGGTCACCGAGGCGCAGGCCCGGGGCGCCAATGCCGTGATCGGCATGCGCTTCGACGGCGGCGCCTTCGGCCAGTGGTCGGAGATCTGCGCCTACGGCACGGCCGTCTGGGTCGAGCCGCAGACCGACTACGCCAAGCGCCAGCACGAGGCCGTGCAGGCCCACGGCCAGATGCCGCACCAGTCGACCTACGGCGTGAAGGTCAGCGAGTGGGAGGCCGGGTCCGGTGCGGGCCGGCCGCCGGGGACCTGAGTGGTCGTCGCCGATCCGGGCGCGGACCTGCTGCGCCTCGTCACCGCTGCCGGCGATCCGCCGCCCGCCGAGCCCACGCCGGCCGGTGCCCGGTCCGCGGCGCTGATCCGCCGTCGGTTCGGCCTGGCGCTCCCGCCGCCTTTCGTCGGGCACCCTGGCCCTGACGAGCCCGTGCGCATCGCCACCGCCACCGACGGGCCCGCCATCGCCGCGGTCAAGTGGCGGGCGTTCGGAGCCAACTACCGCGGCGGCGTGTTGGACGACGACTTCCTCGACCACCGCGGCGTCGTGCCGCCGGCATCCTTCTGGGTGGGCCGGGCGATGCTGCCGCCGTCGCGCCGGCACCGGCTCCTCGTGTGGGGTCGTCCGGGGACGGTGTTCGGCTACCTCGATGCCGGGCCGGTCCACCCCGAAGATGTCGATCGCGACGCGCCGGAGAGCGGCGAGGTGTACGAGCTGTACGTCGATCCGGTGGTGCAGGGCCGAGGCGGCGGCGGCCGGCTGCTCGATGCGGCCGAGGCGTGGTTCCGGTCCGCCGGCTTCGAACGAGCGGAGCTGTCGACGCTCGTCACCAACCCGGCGGCGCAGGGCTTCTACCGCTCCCGGGGGTGGGAGCCGACGGGCCGCATCATCCCGGTGGACCTGGGCGTGGTCGCCTTCGAGGAGATGCGCTTCGCTCGTCGCCTCGACGGAGCCCGCTCGTAGCCTGAGGCCATGGACGCGCCAGCGGGTCGGCCCGAGCCGCCAGAGGATCACCACGGCGACGATCCCGGGATCGCCGCGGACTACGACGCCGAGGTGCTGGCGGCGCTCGACGCCTGGGAGCCCGCCGAGTCCGGGCCGCCGACGCTCCCGACCCGGCTGGTGTCCTGGCGCCGCCGCTCGGTCATCGGCGCGGTGGCGATGGGCTGGGCGCTCGGCATCCGCGAGGTCCTCGAGACCGACCCCGACGATCCGATCGTCATCGAGCTCGACGCTGACGGCGAGCCGCACGATCTCCCCATCCGCCTCCTGCTCGATCCCGACGATCCGTCGGGGAGCCTGTGCTTCGTGCGCCGCGATCCACCGCCGCCGGTGATCTGATGTGACACGGGCGTCACCTCCGCTCCACCTGCGGGGTGACCGATGTTCACAAAATCCGAACATTTACTCGAAAATAGGTCGTTCGGCCCATGTGCGCGGGCGGCTGCGGGTGTTGAATCCTTTCCCAGCGAATCTTGTTCCTTGATCAAGGATCGTGCTGCACCGCAAGGTGCGGGGGGAGAAGTCCGGCAGGCGGTTCGGGGGGAGCGTCGGTCGGAATGGTGTCGAGGGTGCCGGCTCGCCGGCACCCTCGTCCCGCGTCCGGGGCCACGTTCGCCGCGACGCCGCGGAGGTGCCTTCCGACGGCGGTTGGTCCCGGCCCGACTTCGGTCGACGGCCGGTCCGGCACTAGCGTGGCTGGGTCGTGAACAAGGAGCCAGGCGTGACCGCAAACCCGATCCGTCGTCGAGCCGTCCGCGTGGTGACCGCCGTCGCCTTGTCGCTCGTCGTCCTCAGCGGCTGCACCACGGCGCAGCATGCTCCCAAGAGCTACGCCGGAGTCGAAGACGACTTCCTCGAGGGCTGCGTGAAGGTCGCCGAGAGCGACAACCAGGAGGCGCAGGCGAAGACGACCGAGATCGCCTCGCCGCAGAGCTACTGCCAGTGCGTCTTCGACGCGATCGAGAAGAAGATCCCCTACTCGGACTTCAAGAAGGCGCAGTCCACGATGCAAGACGAGGGCGGGAAGATCCCGGCCAAGTTCATCGATGCGTACGAGTCGTGCGATCCCGCGGCGAAGGCCGACTCCTGACCTGAGGCCGCCGGGTCCCGCAGGCCCCGAGCCCGCAGACCCGCGAGCCGCCTGCTTCGGCGCGCCCGTGCGGCGCTGGTCACGGCGGGTGACTGACGTCATCTGGACACATCCGGGGCCCGCTGGTTGGCTGAGGAGCGATATGTAAACGACGTTTACACAACGCGGGAGTCTCCTCATGCTGGGTCGGATCGCATCGTTCACCGTCCGCCGCCGTCGGCTCGTCCTCGGCCTCGCCCTGCTGGCGTTCGTGGTGTCGGCCGCCATCGGCGGTGGCGTCGCCAAGCGCCTCTCGAGCGGCGGGTTCGAGGACCCGGGTGCCGAGTCCACGGCCGCCAACCGGATCCTCGAGGACGAGTTCAAGACGGGCACGCCGAACATCGTCCTGGTCGTCACGGCCAACGACGGCGACGTCGACGATCCGGCCGTCGCCGCCGCGGCGAAGGACCTGACCGCGGAGCTGGCGGCGGAGACGTCGGGCGGCAAGGCGATGGCCGAGGTCCTCTCGTACTGGGACCTGCCGGCGGGCAACCCGCTGGCGTCGACGGACGGGAGCAAGGCGCTGGTGCTGGGCCGCTTCCCCGACAGCGGCGACGAGATGATCGCCATCTCCGACCGCGTCATCGAGGACGACACCCGGGCTGATCCCGATTCGCCGGTCTCGGTGCAGGTCGGCGGCCTCGGCCCGGTGTTCGCCCAGGTCAACAAGACCAT
>Ga0182745_1000691_pt1 | contig 35415 bp, 33 predicted proteins | sample eDN3rd30CKraftBY_FD_128523 | JGI IMG/M metagenome (GOLD analysis project Ga0182745, IMG submission 128523) | Enriched backyard soil microbial communities from Emeryville, California, USA - eDNA 3rd pass 30_C Kraft BY (version 2) (version 2) | ecosystem: Environmental > Terrestrial > Soil >...
GCACGTTAAATCACAATGCCTTGAAGGAGAAGTGGTTGCAACACGTAATGGTGTCTACTCCGCATCAACGGAAATTCAAGACTTACGACGATTGACGAAAAAAGCTGCAGAGCTTGGGAACAATGGAAATCAACTTCATTTGGCTAAAGTGTTACCTGGTTTTGAATTTCGAATTTTTCAACAGCAGTTCCGTCAACTTATTTTTCGCGGCCCCAAAGGAACGTTTTCATGAAGATTCAGGTTGTCTTCTACAGTATGTACGGTCACATCCACACGTTGGCGGAAGCCATCGCTGAAGGGGCTCGAGGTGTCGAGGGAGCGGAGGTCTCGCTACTGCAGGTTCCGGAACTGGTGCCGGATACGGCTCTGGAACGAACCGGAGCCAAGGCCGCTCGTGATCAGTTTTCTCACATTCCCTTTGCGACTCCAGCCGGACTGGCGGACGCAGATGCCGTCATCTTTGGAACACCGACCCGATTCGGAAACATGGCCGCCCAGATGCGAAACTTCCTCGACCAAACCGGCGGGTTATGGGCAAAAGGGGGACTGATCGGTAAGGTCGGCAGTGTCTTCTGCAGTACCGGAACCCAGCACGGCGGGCAGGAAACGACCATCACCAGTTTCCATACCACATTGCTGCATCACGGCATGATCATCGTCGGCGTTCCTTACTCCTGTCAGGAATTGACGAACATGGACGAAATCACCGGAGGGTCCCCCTACGGGGCCTCGACTCTGGCCGGTGGAGACGGTTCAAGAACTCCGTCGGAGAATGAACTGGCGATTGCCCGTTTTCAGGGAAAGCATGTTGCTGAGATCACAAAAAAATTGACTCGTGAGTGATCAGAAGGGTTGAATGGTGGAAGAAGAGGTTACGGTACGAAGGCGATCGGATTTTTTCAGTTCGGAAGACTGGTGGGCCGTGTGGCTGGGAGGAGCGATTCTCCTTCTGGTCGGCGGATCAACGTGGCTTTCTCGCCCCGCAGATCAGAACGATCGCTTAGCTCATTACACCGAGTTGACCCGTCAGTGGGATGAAGCCCATCAGGCGACTCCCGTCGACAACGCCGCGATTGCTGCGATTCAGAAAGAACGAGAGCAAGCCCGGGCAAGTCTCGCGACAAATCCCGTCAAACCGTGGCTGGGGAAAGTCGGAAGCTGGAGCGACAACCCGCTCAAAGCCCTGACTGATAAAAAGGGAAACTCCGTCCTCCCTGGGTTGCTGGGAGTGATGGTCTTCTGTGGTCTCTTCTTTGCCGTTGGTGTCGCCGGGATGGGAGAATCCGCCATCCGGTTTCTTGTCGCCTTCGTTCCGGTCTTCCTGCTGGCAGTCTGTGCGTTTCTGCTGGCCGGGCAATCGGTGGTGAAGCACTACAATCTGGAATATGCCCTGTGGGCGATTCTGATTGGCCTGATCATCAGTAATACTCTGGGCACTCCCCGATTCCTGATGCCGGCGGTACGAACCGAGTTCTATATCAAAACCGGACTGGTGCTTCTTGGAGCAGAAATCCTCTTCTCACGCCTCCTCTCGTTGGGAATTCCCGGGATTTGCGTCTCGTGGATCGTGACCCCGGTGGTGTTGATCACCACCTTCATCTTCGGGCAGAAAATCCTGAAGATGTCCTCACCATCACTGAACATGGTGATCAGTGCCGACATGTCTGTGTGCGGTGTTTCAGCGGCGATTGCAACAGGAGCCGCCTGTCGTGCGAAGCGGGAAGAACTGTCGCTGGCGATTGCCCTGTCGCTGGGGTTCACCGTGATCATGATGGTTCTGATGCCCAAGTTCATTCAGGCCGTCGACATGGATCCCGTTCTCGCCGGAGCCTGGCTGGGGGGAACGATTGACTCCACCGGTGCTGTCGCCGCGGCCGGGGGAATGGTAGGAGAAGCCGGAGACGACACGGCTCTCATTGTCGCCACTACAGTGAAAATGATTCAGAACATTCTGATTGGTGTCGTGGCGTTTGGAGTGTCGATTTACTGGGTCGGCTGGGTGGAGAAATCTCCAAACGGAGAACGTGTCGGCATCGGTGAAATCTGGCGACGTTTCCCCAAATTCATGCTGGGTTTTCTGGCCGCGTCACTCGCATTCTCAACGCTGTCGGCCAGCGGCCCCATTGGAGAAGCGACCGTGAATGCGGTTCTGGATGGAACGACCGGAACCCTGCGAGGATGGTTGTTCTGTCTGGCCTTTGTCAGTATCGGGCTGGAAACCAACATCCGTGAACTGGCTCCCTACTTCAAAGGAGGGAAGCCCATGACACTGTATGTCGTCGGTCAGTCGCTGAACCTGATTCTCTCTTTGTTCATGTCCTGGCTGATGTTTATGAAAGTCTTCCCCAATGCCGCCGATGCCCTCCGCCTTTAGGAGTCTGTCCCAGAATTGCAGTGAGACGACATCAAATCCTTCTCCCCTCAGGGGAGAAGGTGGCCGAAGGCCGGATGAGGGGGCGAACGTTACCAGTGGAAACACTTCACTTCGGTCCGCCCCTCACCCCAACCCTCTCCCCTCAGGGGAGAGGGAGAATCCGAGACAGACGACTAAAGCAAACCGCCCTTCTCATTGGTCACAACGGATCCTCCGTTTCCTGCTGGCGAGCGGTTGTGTGGCGTTCGTCTGGCTGGGGGTGTTGCCCCGGCTGGAGACACAGCCGGTCGTGCGAGATTTCATCGAACATAACAACGCGCTGGGAATTGATCCGAGTGCCAAGTTCTATACAGAACATCCGGCAACCAGATCGTTTCTCGACCACATCGATACGGCCCACCGACGCACCGGAAACGCCTTCTGGTCACGACCGACTTCTGAAGAATGAAAAGCCCATTTTCAATAAAGCGAAGGCATGGCCTCTAACGGCTGCGCCGCCCCGATTGCAAGCAATCGGGGCCACCCTCTCGAGTTAATGGTCCTCGTCCGTCGAGACGCCAATAAACAGTCCAGCTGCGGTCCAGCGGTAGAACCAGTTCTGAAGTTCGACCGGCGAGACCAGTTCATCGTCTCTCATTTCTTCCATCGACGCCCCCATTGCTTCCGCCAGAGGTTTTCCGGAATGCAGTTCTTCCAGTAGCCGATACTGAATCGCATTCACCGGAATGCGGCGAACGATGTAATCACGACGATGCACAATCAGGAAGGTTTCAATGGGGTCGGGGATGGAAGCGATTTCTCCGGATCGAATCTGTGAAATTGTCTCCTGCACCGGAAACTGAAATCGGGCCAGTTGGAACGAAGGAGCAAATTCAAACCGGACATGCGGCCACTGATGAGGTGGAACCAGTCGTAAACTCTCCGCACTCAGTCTCGGCAATCGCTCTTCCCCCGGTCCGTCAAACACGTCGGCATAAAGTCGTTCCAGCGTTGCCAGATCAATCAGAAAATCGGCCCAGTCGGGACCAGGATTGTCCGGTTTTCGTGGCGGTCGGGTCGCACGAAGCGATGCAGCAAACCCGCGTCCCAAATCCCCCAGCGTATAACTTCCAGGAGGAGACTGCCGGAGATAGGCCACAACGAACGCCGCGAAGGAATCGTCCCCGACGATCCTCTTCACTGTTGGAAATTCACTCGTCAGACATTCAATCAGTCGCGCGAAGTAAGCATTGTTATAAACCGACAGACGTTGAAAGCTGGAACAGGATTCTGAAGGGAGAATCAGATCTTCAATCTGCCCGGGAGTGATGGCAAACTCACGTTGTGCGGTTGTTTCGGAAATGCCTTCTTCGATTCCCTGCGGATGGGTAATGACCGACATCATCCAGCGCTGAATGGCATCAAGCCGTTGTGGTTCCATCATTCCACCTCGGCCGAAACAAAAACGGCCGGTTGCGGAATCAGGATTCGCCCGGAAGAAGTTTCAGGAACAGAATTGTTTTCATCAGATTCAAAGTCAACATCGATCTCACCGACATAGCGTCGGGCTTTCAAGACTTCCTGATGAACCACCGGGAATTCGGGAATCTGTGCGTCCCACTCCAGCAGCGTGGAGACTCCGCCGGTTCGGTCATGTGTCAGCTTGTAGAGTTCCCAGACCGGGTCAATCACGGGACCATCATGCGTGTCGATGCAGTGTGTTCCCATATTGGTGTGTCCGGCGAGATGCACCTGCACGATGCGGTCGTGCGGAACGCTTTCAATGTATTCCACCGGATCGAAATCGTGGTTGATACTGGAGACGTAAACATTGTTCACATCCAGCAGCAGCCCGCAGCCGGTCTCCTCGGTGAGTCTGCCGAGAAACTCCCATTCCGGCATCGTGGCACAGGCAAAGGTGACATACGTGCTCGGGTTCTCAAGAACCAGTGGACGTTCCAGAACATCCTGAACCGTCTTCACCCGTTCCGTAACATGACGCAATGTCTCTTCGGTGAGCGGAACGGGAAGCAGGTCGTGTGAATTGTGTCCGGCAATTCCTGTCCAGCAGAGATGATCCGAAACCCAACGGGCATTCACAAATCGGGCCAGCGATTTCAGTTTGGTGAGATAATCAAAATTCAGGTCGTCACAGCTTCCGATCGATAACGACACCCCGTGCATGACGACGGGGTAACGATCGGCAATCTGTTCGAGAACAGCGCGGGGGCGTCCCTGCGAGTCGAGGTAGTTCTCGGAGATGATTTCGAACCAGTCGACATCCGGTTGATGTTGCAGCAGATAGGGATAGTGAGGGGATCGCAGCCCGACCCCCAGCCCCAGATGCGGCAATCCCAGACGAGACAGATTCATCGCGGTTTGACCTCAATTTTGCAACGAACGCCAGTCCCGGCGAAAAACGCGGTTGATGAATTTGGAGGATTCAGGAAATTCAAAATTCGAAGCGAAGAGATCTTTCAACGTCATTTGTAGTCGCTGTTCGTATTTTGAATTTTCGATTTTGAATTTCAAATTTTTGGATCTGTCCCCTCATTCCTCAACGAATTCTTCGTGACGCCTCATTTCTTGGCAGGAGCAGCGCCGAATTTCTTTCCGGCGTCAGTCATCGCGGCTTCGAAATTCTTGCGACCAGATTCCCAGGCATGCTCCAGCGGAACATGACAGAGTCCTTTTCCTTTACAGGAGTTTTCTCCGGGATTGGCCCCGCAGCCCCCTTGTCCTTTGCATTCGTTCTGACTGCCGCAGGCGTGAGCAGCGACGGTGGCACAGGTCCCCTGTCCGGCACACTCGTTTTCTTTGCTGGCTCCCAGATTCTTACAGGTATTCAATCCGCGACAGACATGCGGCTCCGTCAACAGGAGGCTGACTTCTTCTTCCTGTCCAACCGGAGCGGGAGTTGTGGGGGGACTGGTCGTACTCCCTGATTCCTGTGGAGTGGGAGGGCATCCGGCAAGCGACCCGGCCATCACCCCACCAAACGCCACGAGTGCCATCTGATGAAAATCACGACGATTCATGTCTTGTTTCTTCATATCAGTTCTTTCTGAGTATTGACAGTACTTCCAAGTCTATTCACATAGAAGCAAGGGGCCAGGATTCAGGGACCAGGGATCAGAAAAAGGCTGGAAATTCATGCCATTTCCTACCCACTTCTCTCTTATTCATATCAAACTTGGAAGTACTGATTGAGGGCATGACACAGTAAGTAGTACCTGACCTCTAATCTTGATGAAGTTGTCGTAATCGGGCGGACGTGCGGAGCATCCACTGAATGCGTTCGAATTCGTTGAGCCAGTCCTGAATCACGGCCGTCGTCAAATCGCCGTCAATCGCCAGACCGGTCGGACAACTTGCTCCTGCCAGTGATTGCACCGCGCTGCGATACTTGGAAAGTGTTTTGTCTCCGTAACGCCCGCAGAAATGCCCATCTTCGCTGAGAAAAACAACAGCGGGAACCCGGGCACCGCCGCATGTGCTCAAAGCAGCAGCCAGTTCCGGGCAGTCATCACGGTCGGCGTACCGGATTTGAATTGATGGGGCCACAGCGGCGAACTTTTCAAAGATCGGACACTGGTTCACACAGTCACCACACCAGGCCCCTGCGAGAACGAGTACTTTGATTTCGCGTGTGAAAGACTGCAGCAGTGCGGTCTGTTCTGCGGTCAGGGAGATCGAGTCGCCAAAGTCGTTCCAGCGACGAATCTGTTCCGGCGTTCCGTACTTCTGCAGGAATTCATTGTAAGGAAAAGCGGTTTCAAAATGAGGAGCGAAGTTCATATGTTTGCTGTTCATCTTTGAAATGATGAAATGTCGTATTGAAACAGAGACACCACTATCCCGCATTTGCTCCTGTTTCGCCAGTTCATTGCCCGTTTACGATTTGGCGTGAGACTGCTTTCTCCGTTGAAGCCGTGAGAAGAACCTCGACGAACGCCTGCAGTCCCGCCGAATCCTCTGCGTCGAACCGGTTCAAGACGGGACTGTCGAGATCGAGGACTCCCAGCAGTTCTCCATTCCGAAGAAGTGGGACAACAATCTCGGAACGTGACGCGGAGTCGCAAGCGATATGACCAGGGAACAGGTGAACATCGGGAACGACGATGGTTTCCTGTCGATTCGCCGCCGTCCCACAAACTCCTTTCCCCAGAGGAATGCGCGTACAGGCCGGTTTCCCCTGAAACGGTCCGAGTACCAGATCGGCCCCCTCCAACAGATAGAATCCTGCCCAGTTGATGTCCGGCAAAGATTGAAACAACAATGCCGCCGCATTGGCTCCGTTGGCAATGAAGTTCGGTTCATTGTCGGTCACTGCAATCAACTGCATCCGAAGCAATTCATAACGCTGCGGTTTGCCGATCGTTCCGTCAATGACTTCAGTTTGAAATGACACCCTGGTCTCTCCAATCCTGTCTTGTTGTTGCAGCCCCATCGCACCATCAAGTCTGCATTGCTGTTTTTCGTCTGGGATGCCACACTTTCCGTTGATTCCTCCAGACCAGTCTGGTCCTGGGCGGGGAATTTGCTTTATTGAAAAGTTGTCAGGGAGGGCGAGGCTCCTGCCGAAAATTGCTCATCTTACAAACAAGCAAATACCCTGCATTCAGGTATCATGACAATATCACATTACAAACCTGAGTTGATAACGAGACCAATGTCTGCGACTGAACCGACCCGCGAAATTCTGGAAGTGTTCGAGAACCCGTTTCCCGGACGAAACTACATCATCGACACTGTTTGTCCGGAATTCACTTCCGTCTGCCCGAAAACCGGTCAACCCGATTTCGGCACGCTGACAATTTCCTACATTCCCGACCAGCACTGCTTTGAACTGAAGTCTCTCAAACTGTACCTGCAACAGTACAGAAATCACGGAGCCTTCTATGAACGGGTGACCAACACCATTCTTGACGATCTCGTCGCAGTCACGGCTCCCCGATGGATGAAAATTGAAGGGGCTTTCACTCCCCGTGGCGGTATCCGAACCACCGTCATTGTGGAACACCCATCCAAACCCCTGTGACCCGGTTCGAATGGTTCCGTTTGCCTTGATGAAAAAACGGGTCGTGGATCGCAGGTAGGAAATGGCATGGTTTTCCTGTTTTTTCTGACCCCTGAATCCTGACCCCTTCCCCCTGCTCTCTTGCATTCATCACGAACAAACTTGGAACGACTGTATGACAACCACCGAAGCGCTGGCAGATTTGCAACAGCGGATCAGGGCCGGGTATTCCATTCTGCTGCTGCGGACCTATGAAGAGCAGCGCTGGGAAGAACTGCTGGCGAATCTGGCATTGGAAATGGAACAGGGACTGGTCACCTGGTCCTCCACTGCCGGACCGAGTCCCGTGCTGGACGCCGCGTCAACTCCCAGAAGCGTTGTTGATTTTCTGGCACAGATTCCCCGATATCCACACGATCATCTGTTTTTGCTCAAAGACCTGCATCCGCATCTGGCGACGCCGGAAGTGAATCGCCAGTTGCGTGATCTGTTGCCGGTTCTGGCCGCGCATCGCAAAACTGTGTTACTGATGTCTCCGGTAACCACTCTACCGGTGGAACTGGTGAAAGATGTTTCCATCATCGATCTGCCGTTGCCGGGAACGGACGATTTACGGGACGTGCTGCAATCGGTCCTGACATCCCGTTTAACGACGGAACTGACAGAACTCTCTTTACGGGAACAGGACCGCTTCGTTCAGGCGGTTCTGGGACTGACTGAAGACGAGGCCCGCCGCGCCTACGCGAAAGTCTTTCAGAACGCCGACTCCCTCTCTGAAGAGTTGTTCCCGGAACTGGTCGCAGAGAAACGCCATCTCATTCAAGGGTCGAATCTGCTGGAGTTCTTCGATCTCGACGAAGGACTCGGCGACGTCGGCGGACTGGATGGCCTTAAAGAATGGGTGCAGCAACGCTCGAATGCGTTTACTCCGGACGCCCGGACGCGAGGAATTACCAATCCACGCGGAGTTTTGCTGGCGGGGGTACAGGGATGCGGTAAGAGCTTATGTGCAAGAGTGATCGCTCGCATTTTTGGGTTCCCATTAATCCGCATGGATATCGGGGCCTTGCTGGAAGGGACGCGAGGAGGCTCGGAACAGAACCTGCGAGATGTGTTACGTCTGATCGAGTCAATCTCTCCGGCGGTTCTCTGGCTGGAAGAAATCGACAAGGCCTTCGCCGGATTCGATGACGAAGCCAGCAATGACGCCACGATGTCGCGACTGGTGGGGCGATTTCTCACCTGGCTGCAGGAACATTCCGCTCCCGTGTTTGTCGTGGCGACGGCGAATAACGTCTCCAAGCTTCCGCCGGAAATGTTGCGTCGCGGTCGGTTCGATGAACTCTTTTTCGTCGATCTGCCGAACTATCACGAACGTCTCGACATCTTCCGTGTGCATCTTTCGAAACGAGGATGGAAACCGGAAAAGTTCGATGTGGAAGCTCTCTCGGATCAGACCGACGGCTTCAGCGGAGCCGAGATCGAACAAGTGGTGAACTCTGCCATTATCGAAGCTCATGCGGGGGATCGCCTGCCGACTCAGCAGGACATCGAGGCCGCTCGCGAGCAGACAATTCCTCTCTCCGTCACCATGGAAGATGAAATCTTTCAACTTCGGGAATGGGCCCGGACCCGTTGCCGCGCTGCAACGCTGGACTTCCGCGTGATGCAGGTCATGGAGGAGGAACAGCGTAAAGGAGAGATGGTCGAATACGACCGGCTGGTGCAGCCTCGATGGATGCAACTGGCCGAGCATGGTCAATATCAGGGAGCGATTCAGGCGTACGTGGAATCGGTCGATCACGTTCTCTGGGGAAAGCTGCTGCAGGAGTTTGAGCAATATTTCCCCACACGCGGTGACTATGGATTAGTGCTCAAAGCTGATCCCAAAATTGTGATCTGTGTTCGCCTGAGTCGTGACATGGCCGATCTGGTGGCAGGGTATCTTGATGGTCGGCGTCTTTATCTCCATCCGGTGACCTCCAGCGAAGTCCCGGAAGCGGACCGTCCGTCACTTCCCGCTTTGGAAAAAATGCCGGAAGAGAAGGTCACTCGTCCAACCTGGCTTCCCACGAAACTGCGAGTCCTTCCTCCACACGGCGGAAGTGGACGTCTCTCTCGCGTTGCCCGAATTCGGATGGGGAAGTGAGTTCAATTTTCAGTCCCCTTTTTGCGAAAATGACGTCTGTTAAAAGTACGGAAGTATTTTTACCGCAAAGACGCGAAGGGCGCAAAGAAGAGAAAGCTGTGAGACATCCGCTTCCACTGGTTCGGGAAAGTTTGCTTGATGAGGGGAAAAATGTGAATTGACCGAGATTGACGACTATTCTCATTCACTTTTCTCTCAGATTCATTCGTCTGAATATGGCGCAATCTTCTTTGCGTCCTTCGTGTCTTTGCGGTGAAATCTTCTTTCCGATCAAGAGACCAGAGGGGTGACTTCTGAAAAATCAGTCATCAGGAGTCGACGTCAAACATCAGACCATCGACTCCGAGTTGAGTGTCTGGAAAGATCAGCCGCATCTCCGGGATCCCAACGGGATCCTCTTCTTTGACACTGGGGTCAACATGCACGACCACCATCTGCCGAACCTGAGCGGTGACTGCGAGGTGAGCAACATCGCTGGCAATGCTGTGTCCTGATTTTTCTGCCAGTTCCGCACACTGATCCGGGAAATTGCATTCGTGAATCAACAGGTCAGACTGGTGTATGAAAGCGGTGTAAGTGCCGTCGACCGTGGTGTCGGTGATATAGCTGACAATGGTCTTTCTACTCTCTTGAACCTGCTCAATCCGATACGCCATGGAACCGCCCGGGTGACTGGGAAGCGGCTGCCAGAAGAGGGTGTGTTGCGAATCCAATGCAAGTGAACCGGTTCCGGAAATCACTTCACATTCCCATGGAATCGCAACCGGAAATACCGGAGTCGACAACAGGTGATTGTGAACCGCGTCGAGCGTTTCCTGCGTCCCATGGAGCGTGACCCGATCCAGCTTTTTCAGCAGTAACGGCATCAGCAGATACGGAAGTCCGACGATATGGTCGAGATGGGCGTGTGTGAGAAAGAGCCGTAATTCCGACGACTTCAACCGGTCGGCAATGCGAAACAGCGACGACCCGCCATCCAGAGCCAGGCTCAGTTCCGGAAAAAGAACGCACGGGGTGTGTCGCCGATCATTGGCGTAATACCCCCCCGTTCCCAGAAGTTCGACATGGATCGCCATGGCGGCATGATCCCCTTGAAGGACGACTTTCAGACATCTCCTGTGAACTCGACATTCACACTTCTATCCTAAGAAAGAAGAGGAGACTCACGCAAAGGCGCCAAGACGCAAAGGTTTTTGCTTGAAGATTTTGAGGGAGTTCATCGCGTTCTGATTCAGGCAGGATTGAAGAAGAGACGGGATGCTTCACGTTGAATTCATCTGAATTGAGCGGGGTGAGTTCATCAGGTCTCTCCCCAAACAAGAACAGGCGTGATCAGAATTATTCGCGCCTTGGCGCCTTTGCGTGAGTTCTTCCCATCTTCCAGATTGCCCCTGCACAGACACGTTGTAGGGACACGCGACGGTCACGCTTTGGTTTTGGCGTCGTGGGTGAGAATCCCTTTGACGAGAGTCCGCAGTTTCGGTTCAGCGTTGTTGGCGATTTCGATGATTTCGCTGACAACGGCCGGTTTCAATGCGTCCGGAAGACACAGGTCGGTCACGATGGAAAGTCCGATGGTACGGAGTCCGGCATGAACGGCAACGACCACTTCCGGCACGGTCGACATCGCGACAATGTCCGCGCCGATCAAACGCAGGAATCGGTACTCCGCCCGAGTTTCCAGATTCGGACCCGCCACGGCCACCAGCACGCCACGATGAGCGGCAAAGTTTTCGCGCCGGGCGATTTCCAATGCAACGTTCCCCAATTCACGATCGTAGGGAGCACACATGTCCGGAAAACGGGGACCCAGTTTCTCGTCATTAATTCCAATGAGAGGGTTGTCTCCCATCATGTTGATGTGGTCGTCAATGACGACAATGTCTCCGCAGGAATAGTTCGGGTTCATTCCCCCTGAGGCATTGGAGACGATCATCAACTGCGCTCCGAGTGCTTTGAAGACACGCACCGGGAGTGTGATCTGTTTCAGGGAATACCCCTCGTACATATGGAAGCGCCCTTCCATTGCAACGACAGGAACTCCTTCCAGCGTCCCGCAGACGAGTCGACCACGGTGACTGGTGGCTGTTGACTTCAGAAAGTTGGGGATCGACTCGTATTCAAACTCGGCTTCGATCTGAATCTCGTCGGTCAGTCCTCCGAGACCGGTTCCGAGAATGATTCCTGCGTGCGGGGTCTTCCCCCACTTGGAACGGATTGCCTGACACGCCTGTTCCACTTTCTCCGCAAGATCAAGCATCATTCCCCCAAAGAATGTCGAACCAGTTCCTCAACAGAAAACCGCGCAGCACAAGAGCCGACAGAACGTTTTCTGTCCGCTCAACGCTGAATTCAACTGCAACTCGAATCAGGCAACTGCTTTGGAGCAGCGTTTGCAGCGGACTTTCTTACCTTTTTTCTGAATCAGCGCATTGCACTTGGTGCAGCGTTTCGTCTTGCGGGCAATTTTGGACTTGGTACGTGGACGCAAAACCATTTTGTAACTCCTTACCCACTGACATGTTACAATTAACAGTGCCGGGGCGATCATGAATTGGGAGTCGAAAAGAGTATCCGGTTCAACGCGACGATTCAACCACACGCAGACAAAGAGTCCCTCCGCAGAAGGAGAAGAAACACACAGAAAAGGCCGCAAACCGCTTTTCTTGAACAAGTTACGTTGAAATCAAAGCCGGTTTTCCCCAAGCACCAGATGAAAACCCATTAACAAAGCCGATTTGATTAACCCGAATTATTTAGAGGAACCACGGAAAGGACGGAAGAAACGGAATTGATCAGGAGACTGACCTCACGTCAAAAACAGACTGTCGATCCAGAAACCTGCCAGATTTTCTCGTAACTTACTTGATCCAAAAACTTTCCGTTATTTCCGTCTTTTCCGTGGTGAATAATCCGGATTAACCCTTATCGCCAGGATTTTGACACCAGTTCAAAACGTGTTGCTGAAATGCGTCGTAGCGCTGACGAACAAGCAGGTCGCGCAGTGTCAGCAACTGCGAGATCTGTCCGGGATGAACCGGGAAACCGCGATCAGCAGGAAGATCGACAGGAACAAGTCGCCGAAAAATGTGTTCGACCAGATCATCCAGACCAGAGCCGGTCAATGCCGACACCGGAAGCACTCCTTCCGGGACCGTTTGATCCGGCGCCAGATCACATTTATTCCAGACGGCAAGGGCTCCCGGGTAGGCTTCCATTAATTCCTGATCGTCCTCCTGAATTCCGGCATGGGCATCCAGCACGATCAGAATGAAGTCGGCCTGCTGAAGACGCGCCTTGGCCCGTTCGATTCCGGCTGCTTCCAGTGAGGAATCTGTGTCACGCAACCCAGCAGTGTCTGATAAAACGACCGGCCATCCCTGAAACGCGGTTTCTGCCGTGACGACATCGCGCGTCGTTCCCGGCTGGTCGAATACCACGGTTCGCTCGAATCCCATGAGAGCATTGATGAGGCTCGACTTACCGACGTTCGGACGCCCACAAACGACGATCTGCCATGGCTCCAGAAGATGTCTGGCAGTCTTACCGTCTTCCAGCATCTGGTCGATGACTGCTAATGCCTTGAGAGGAGCGAGTGACACCAGTGAACGGACTGCCTGCGGAAACAGTGTTGTCTGCCGCAATGCGTGATGTGCGGTCCGTCGGGTCGTCGTCCGAGTGAGAACAACCTGACACTCTGCTTCGATCCCCGAGAGAGTCATCCGACTCCATGTTTCCTGATCAACGACCGTTCCGCCACATTCATTCAGGTCCCGCAGAATGCGTTCGGCCGCGGCAATTCCGCCATGGCAATGCAGCTCCATGGCATCTTCGTCCACTCGAACGACCACAATCTCTTCTTGCGTGTCAACTCCCCAATACCCGAAGCAGACTCGGTTCAACTCCTGAGACAAGGCCAGCCGCTTATTGACCGGTCGAAAGTAACGATCGATGAGACTGATGTTCCCTTGAACTCCAATCGTCGCGACCGCCCCGCGTCCCTGGGGAGTCATCCAGCAGGCAAGCAGTTCGGCCGGTTGCGGCATCTTCTCTATCATGTTTTGAACGGTCATGATTTGATCTGTTCCACAACCTGTTCTGCGACAGCGGCCAGCCCACGAATCGGCAACTCATCAATCAGTTGAGATCCCGTCAGATCAGGAGCCACAATTCCGGCCGCTCCTCCTGTCAGAAGCAGAAGCGGCTCGACGGAAGAATCGTTCTTCACGTGTTCTCTCAATCGGGTGACCAGTTCCCGAATCGCACCGAGGTGCCCCCAATAAAGCCCGCTGGCAATGGCGGCGTCGGTGTTCTTTCCGATGACCGAAGGGGCCTGTTTGAGTAATTCCCAGACATTGACATGCGGAAGTGTTGTTGTTTCAGTGTGAAGTGATTTCGCCCCCAGCAAAATTCCCGGCAGAATCGCCCCTCCACGGAAGGTTCCAGTGGCATCGATCAGATCGACCGTGACGGCTGTTCCGGCTCCGACGGTGATTGTCGGTTGGTCGGGAGCCCGCAGAATGTTGGCGGCCACCGCATTCAAGAGTCGGTCAATCCCCACTCTCTCCGGGAAATCGACATCCACTTTCAACGGCAGTCGCTTCTTGTCGGTAAACAGGGTCGGCGCAGGGAGAAGTGGAGACCAGTCGGCGACCACCTGCTGGACACGCTGGGAATCGGTTCCCATCACAAGGACCGATTTCAGCGCATTCAGGGAGAACCATCCGGCAATCCGGGTCCAGTCGATCGGAGTCCCGTAAAGCACAGCGCACGACGCGACGATCTCCGGGAGACCACCGGATTCATTTCGCTGGCAGGCCACAAATTTCACTCGAGTATGCCCGGCATCCACGACCAGACAATCGGCACTCACAATAGTTTCCTTCAACGGCATTGATTCAACCGTATTGATCGGGTGGCCGGAACGCCCCTGTTTCGGCGATTCCATTTGAACCGGTATCGTAGTCGCTTTCGGGATCCGGAGCGACTCGACCGGAAGTTCCCCGACAAGAGTCTCGCGATTGTACCGATGGTGTCCCTCGAATTCAGGAAAACTCAAGGGGATCTCTGCTGGCCCAGATTCGTCAGATGTCGTACGATGGATGAATCCCTGTATGAACAACGTGATTGATCACGTCCTGTCGAAACAGAAGTCAAACGAACGGCACGTCGTTGCCTGAGCCTCGTCGTCACCATTTGGAAGGAACTGGAATGATGCAAACTCTTTCTGCAGATCGCCGAATCACCTGGCTTCTGGCCGGAACATTCCTGGGAATGGCTGTTGCCTATTACTGTCCTGCCGAACCGGCGTACGCGGAAACCGCATCAGCAGGTGAACGCTTCGCCATGGCCACCTGCAATACAATTGCCCTGAACAGCGAAGCCGTTTTCGTTCTCGACATGGTGACCGGTCGTCTGATCGGGGGCGGCTACAGCACGGGAGCCGGAGGCTTTACCCACAGTTGGGCACGGAATCTCGCGGCAGACTTCAAAGTCACCACCAAAGGGCAGTATGTCATGGTGACCGGATTCGCCAACCTGCAACAGACGGGAGCCGGAAGCGCGGCACAACCCGCCAGTGGGGTGATTTATGTCGGAGAGCTGACATCCGGTCTGGTCAACATGTACGGGTTCTATTTTCCGCAATCCAACGTTCCACTCCCCACTGCAGAACTGGTCCACATCGCTTCGTTCCCCTGGAAAATCAGTTCCCGGTAACGAATGTTCAATGGGAGCATGACGACGCAACTTGGACTGGATTTCCCCTGTTGAAAATAATTTCATCAGGACACTTTCTCAATCAAGCAAAACTCACCCGCAGGTGAACAACCTGCGGTTTCTTTTTTATGATCGATCCCGAATACAGTCTGTTACAGAGACTGACAGAAACCCCCGACCTTTTCACTCAAATTCCTGTCGGTGGGGGAATCGATCTCCGTTTACAGACTCGGCTCCGCGAACAGTTCCCTCCGGAACTGGTTCGGGCGGCCCTGACACAAGCCGAACTTCGACATCGGGCACGCGACCGCTTCTCTCTCGCAATGGAAATGTGGTTTGATCGGTTTGAACTGGAACAGGCCACACCAGAGTTGGCCGCGCGACACAAAGCCGAACGATTCAGCACAACCGGTCAAACAGTGCTCGACCTGTTTTGTGGATTCGGAAGCAATGCCATCGGACTGGCTCAAGCGGGTCTCACTGTCACGGCTGTTGAAACAACACCGGAGGCGGGGCTACGAATCGAACTGAACGCCGGTATTTACGGAGTGCGGGATCGAGTCGATGTTCGAATCAGTGACGATCCGCTGAGTCTTGCCGCCGATGGATTGATCCATATCCAGCCCCGACGTTCCGCCGCCAAGCAGCGTTCTGTCAAACTGGAAGAGCATGTTCCATCTCTGGAACAATTACAGGCGCTCATTCAATCAGGGGCCAGTGGCGCAATCACGCTTTCGTCCGCCAGCAATTTCGGGGGAAAGTTCAACGACTGCGAACTGGAACTGATCAGCGTGAATGGCGATTGCCGGGAAGCGGTCGTCTGGTTTGGAGAACTCCGGAAAGAGCATGCGATGCAGGCAACATTGCTCCCAAGCGGATGGACGCTGTCGGGCAATCCCTGGGAAGCATTTGGGCAAGTGGGACCATTGGGAGCGTATCTATACGATCCCGATCCGGCCATTGTTCGTGCCGGATTGGTGGACGTCCTGTCGGAACATCTTCAAATCAATCGACTCGATGCTGCCGAAGAATATTTCACGAGCGACGAACGCCTCTTCAGTCCTGCTGTGACCACTTATGAAGTGCTGGCAGATCTTCCGAATAACGACCGTGACATCCGTAATTATGTTCGCGAACATGTCACCGGAGATGTCGAAATCCGTTGCCGCCACGTTCCGGTTGATGCTTCGGCCATTCGACGAAAACTCCCTGTCACTGGAAAATCACGATCCGGTGAAACCAAAACGACTCTCTTCTTCGCCCGACTCGACGGAAAAACCCGAGCGATCATCGCCCGAAAATTAACGAACGACAGCGACACTGACTCTTAAAGAGGACGGTACAGAGGAACCACGGAAAGAACGGAAGACACGGAAACGATAGGGGATTCACAACGTGTGAAAGACACACGGCTCTCTGAAAGTCCCTTGAACTCTTCACAGATTGTTTTCTTCTTTCCTGTTCCGTAATTTCCGTCTTTTCCGTGGTTTCTCTGCATTTTCCAACGGAGAGCAGCTTGCTCTCACTGAGGCAACCGACACTGAAACTCGAATGGATGTCTTACCCGCGATTGCGGTAGCGGCGGCTGGTTTCGGCGAGGAAGTTTCGTTCTTCTGCTGTCAGACTGGATTCCCCGGAATGCGAGATTTTTTCCAGCAGTTCATCCAGTCGGGCTTCCACAGACGGAGGGATTGAGGTGTCGAACTCCTCAATCTCCGGTTCCGGTGCGTGAACCCGAAGTTTGGGATGCCGTTTGAGAGGATTCCGGAGTCTGTGCTGTCCCCCGTTCCTGGTGGGGAGCCAACGACTGAATCGCCAGCCATATCGGGCATAAAGAAACCCGAACAACATTCCCCCCACGTGGGCGGAATGCGCAATGTGACCGCCGTCATCCCCGCGAAGTTGTTGCAGCATTGGCCACACATCCAATGTGGCCGCAAGAAGAGCAAGGACATAAACAGGAATCGGAATGATGCCGTAGAGATACCAGCGGACCTGTGGCCAGAACATGGCGTAGACAATCATCACGGCAACAGCGGCTCCCGAGGCTCCGATCGCCACTCCCGATGTTCCGGTCACTGCTCCCCAGATCATGAAGGCGATCCCGGAAAGAATCCCGGCCACCAGATAGAAGACAAGGAACTCACGTTTCCCGAGAGCCACTTCCACCTGTGTCCCCGCCAGCCAGAGCAGCCACATATTAAAAAGCAGATGCAACGGGAGGTTACCGCTCGTATCGTGCAGGAAGTCGTAGGTGGTCAGTCGCCAGATCTGTCCTCGCAGAATGGAGTCGGTATCCAGCGCGAACCAGCGTTCCAGAAAGCTTGGAAAAATGACTTGCGCCAGGAAAATGACAATATTGGTGACGATCAGAATCTTAACCGCTGACCAGCCTCCCCCTCCGGCCCCTCCAAAGGCCCGACCGGGTGACATGTATTCTCGATTTTCAATCCCCATGGCGAGACCGTCTTCACTGTTATTGCCGTCGTTCCGCAATGAGCCAGACAAGGTTCAGACTGGAGAACGATTGTGAAACTACCAGTCTAATCAACTGCCGCATCACCGGAAAGCAGATTCGTTCACAGAAGCCGTTCATCAGATGGGAACCGGTCATTTCTTGCCTGCGGCCCGTTGTCTGGCGAAAAAACGTTGCAGGATTTCCCGGCATTCCGCCTGAAGAACCCCGCCGAATGTGGTCGCCCGGTGGTTGAGACGGGTGTCGGACGTGATCTGATACAACGTATGACAGGCTCCGCCCTTGGGATCGGTCGTGCCGTAAATGACTCGTGGAATTCGGGATTGGACAATCGCCCCCGCACACATCGGACAGGGTTCCAGTGTCACATACAGCGTGCAGTCCAGCAATCGCCAGGATTGCAGTGCCGTGGCCGCTTGAGTGATCGCCAGCATCTCGGCATGTGCCGTGGGGTCTTGCAGGGTTTCCCGTTGATTGAATCCGGCTCCAATCATCCGATCTTCGAAAACCACAACAGCCCCGACCGGAACCTCCTGCATTTCGAAGGCCTGTTGTGCCTGTTCGAGTGCCTGCCGCATCCAGTATTCATGTTGAGCAAAATCGAGCGGATTCATCATGGCTGGTGAGACTCCTTTCCTTCCGGAATGACATCATTTGAAGGACATTCCCGGGCCAGGTCCGCTTCAACCATCATTTGTACCAGTTGCTGAAACGAGGTTGTGGGCTGCCAGTTCAACACCTGCGCCGCTCTGGAGGCGTCCCCGACAAAGAGATGAGGTTCGTCCTCCCGGAAGAATCGGGAGTCAACCCGAACTCGCACAATTCCGTTTTCATCGACTCCGGTTTCATCCCGACCGGTCCCATGCCAGGTGAGGGGCATCCGGATTGTACGAAACACCTCATCACAGAAATCCCGAACGGAATGCGTTACTCCGGTGGCAAAGACATAATCCGCGGCAGTGTCGGCTTGAAGAGAGCGCCACATTCCGTCCACGTAATCTCCCGCGAATCCCCAGTCCCGGCGGGAATTGAGATTCCCCAGTTCCAGACATTCCTCCAGTCCCCAATGTATTCGTGCGGCCTGTCGGGTGATCTTGCGTGTCACGAACGAGGTCCCGCGCCGAGGGGACTCATGATTGAAGCAAATCGCATTGACCGTATACATCCCATGGTGTTCGCGATAATACCGCACCAGATGCGTCGCGAATGTTTTGGCGATGCCGTACGGATTACGTGGAGCCAGAGGAATTGTTTCGTTCTGGGGAACTGCTGAATCCGTTCCAAAAATTTCTGACGAACTGGTCAAAAGGAATCGGGTCTGCGGAGTGTATTCCAATGCCGCTTCCAGAAGCCGCAACGTTCCCAGCCCAATGGTTTCTATCGTTTGTTCTGGCTGTTGATAGGAGAGATGAACATGGGATTGTGCGGCAAAGTGATAGATTTCGTCCGGTTGGACCTGATTAATCACGCCCCGAATCGACTGGGAATCACACAAATCAGCGACAACCAGTTGAACCCGGGAACGTCCGCCCTCTTCGGAATGCAGCAATGGAGCGATCCAACTGTCAATTGGAGGAGTTTTTCGCACCAGTCCCCAGACGTCGTCCCCGCGCTCGACCAGTTTTTCCGCCAGATACGACCCGTCCTGTCCCGAAATGCCGGTGATCAACACTCGTTTGGGCCGAGGTGGCGACACGAATGACGTTGAAGATGGATCGGTCATCATGATCTCACTTCAAACGGAAACGACTGACTGCCAGTCCGAGGGACCAGCGCAGTCTGCTCCACAAGAGACTCGATTCCGGAATGTTCCTCCGCCGACAGTTCGCCAGATTGAGGAACCAGATCTAGTCGGGATGCGATCGCCTGAATGAGCGGTGGAATGAGTTCTTCAGGCAGAATGTTTTGTCCGGTGAGTTCTTCAATCCCCGGAAACTCAGACGCCCATTCCGATTGCTTCAACAGGATGCTTCCATGCTGAAGAATCGTCCCTTGTCGGCGTCGTTGAGCGCTTCCCACGATTTTATGTGATCCACAAACCAGATCACGTTCATCCCCTCTGGCGAAGCAGAGAAACGGGGTGTCCGGAAACGCGGCATCTCCTCGGGGGGCACAGGTGACATGGAACTGCTGTAACACTTCGACAATCGCATCGTGAATCTGATCGTAGAGACAACCTGGGTCTTTGGTGATCGGATGCCAAACAGGAAGAACACAGGAATAGGTCAGTTCCCGATGATGCAGAATCGCTCCGCCGCCGGAGAGACGTCGCACGACTTCCAATCCCTGAAAGCGATCCGGAACAAACTGCCCCTGTGCCGCCTGAAAGTGTCCTAATGAAACCGTCGGCGCCGACCACTGATAAAACCGCAGCGTGGCAATTCCTCGCATGCCGGTGTTCAGCAATGTCTCATCAATCGCCATGTTGACCGCTCCCGATTGAGGAGAATCAACAAGAATGCGGCAGTTGCGGGAAGAACCCGGTGTCATCTGAAATCCACGAAAGAAGATTTTGAATTTTAGTAACATTTTAGCCGATTGAAGTTGCCACTGGGGTGGCCCCGATTGCTTGCAATCGGGGCGGCGAAGCCGTGAGAGGCCGCACACGTGAAGTCTCTCTCCTCCAGAGCTTCTCTCAAATCAGAACGATTCCTCATCTGTCTTCAGGCGGATCAGGAGTCCGCAATGTGTGAGCAATGGCCTAATATGGCTGCGCCACCCCGATTGCGAGCAATCGCGGCCACCCGGATCAGCTCAACTTCTGACCGCTAAACTGTTCCCGAATTTTTTCAATAGTTTCATCAACTCATCACCGGCTGAACCAATTCCCAGATCTCATCAGAAATCTCTTCAATCGAACGAAGCTCTCCCTGTTCCGTCACAGGCACAACTTTCCAGTGCGGAGACTTCTCTGCGAGTGACAGATAGACCTGACGTACGGCGGAAAGATACGTTGTATCCGACTCCTGTAGATCGGTGGCCTGATCGGTGTAGCTTCTGGGATTCTTCCGGCGAATCAGTTCCTGTGAAACCGAAACCGGGATATCGAGAAGGATAACCAGTTCCGGTTGCGGCAATTCGAAGATGGTGTACTCCACCTGTTCGATCCAGTCTGTCAGTTGCTGACGTTCCTCCGGCGATGCCTTGGCCGACTGGTGAGCAATGTTGGAGGGAACATAGCGATCCAGCACAACGACCTCAGACTGACTGCGAGCCTGATTCAACGGTGCTTTCGATTCGAAACGGTCTCCCGCATACAGCAGCGAAACCAGAAACGGGGACAACTGGTCAAGTGTCCCGAACTTCCCGTTCAGGAAATCCCCGACACGTGCTCCAAAAAAAGTGGACTGATATCGGGGAAAGCTGAGAAGTGATGACTGACGTCCCGACTTCGTGAACCGTTCATGCAGTCGGGCGGCCTGCGTTCCTTTACCAGAGCCGTCAATTCCTTCAAGGACAATCAGAGGAGCAGTGTTCTTCACGCGAGGCGGGTTCCGTTGCAATGGGATCAAGGTTTCAAAAATCATCTTCAACAGTAGGGTGCATCGCGACGCACCCTACTCGCATTTCTCAAGTTGACGATGAAATCTGGGATTGTGCCAGCGCGGCATCAGGGGTGTCTGTCACTCGAAAGTAATTCAACAGATGACTGGTCTGAAGTGTTTCCATAACCGCTTTTCGCAATGAACACAGAAACAATTGTCCTTGCTGGCGAATCATCTGCCGATGAAGACTGATCAATCGTCCGATGGCGGTGCTGGTCATGTATTCTACGGAACTCAAATCGATCACGACCGTTTGCAGTTTGAGCTTTTCAATCAGAACCCGCCAGTCACGATCAAGCTGTTCCAGATTCTCCTCTTCACTCATCCGTGAGAGATTCAGAACAAAAACAGCGGCATCATCCTGTTGCTGAAATCGGAAAAGCCTGGATGTGATGTCCATCTTTCAACGCCCCGCTTGAAGTCCGTCACGTTCGGCGAACACTCCCTGACAGTGCACAAATTGCCCGAGGTCTGCCTGTGTTCCCGGAACGCGGACGGGAATGTAGTGTCGGTCAGTCCCATGCACCCAACCGTTCTGATTTCCACAAACCCCTTCAATCAGAACTTCGAGGGGACCTCCGACATGGCGTTGATAATACCGCAAGGCCAGTTCCCGTTCCAGAACGGAAAGTCGATCCATGCGATCTTTACGAATTCGGGGATCCACCTGATCAGGATACGTCGCGGCCGGTGTACTGCGTCGTGGACTGAACGGGAACAGGTGAATCTTCATGAATTCCGCCTGTTCACAGGTTCGCATCGTCTCCTGAAATTCCTCTTCCGTCTCTCCCGGAAAGCCGACGATCACATCGGTCGTATAAGCCACGTTCGGAATGATCTGCCGCATCCGGTCGAGTTTGTCGAGAAATTTTCCGACTCGATAACGTCGCCGCATTCGGGTCAGCACTCCATCAGAGCCACTTTGCAAAGCAGGGTGAAACTGCGGGCACAGGTGTTCACAATCGGCGGCCGCTTTCATGAAGTCGTCGTCCACTTCATTGGCTTCGATGCTGGAAAGTCGCATTCGCCAGTTGCCGGGGATGGTGTCGAGCCGGCGAAAGAGATGCCATAACCGAAACGGCGGCAAACCGGATTTCTTCCGTGTTGTGTCCACTCCATAATGACCGACATGAATGCCGGAGATCACGATTTCCTTGTACCCGTTGCCGACGAGACGACGGACTTCTGCTTCGATGTCTTCCGGTGATCGACTCTGAAGACCTGGCCGAACCTGAGGAATGATGCAGTAGGTGCAGCGGAGAATGCAGCCGTCCTGCACTTTGACGTACGCCCGTTTGCGTCCTTCAAAGTGACTGATGCCGTTGGGGAGATCATGCACTCCCTGACGTGCGAGAACGTCAGGCAGTTCCCGTTTATCGGTCACGACCTCAAACACACTGGGAAGCTTTTCCACTTCCTTCGGATCGCGCGTCGCATAACACCCCATTACGATGGTCCGTGTGCCGGGGTTCTGTCGTGCCAGCTGACGGATCAGTTTGCGAGACTTGGAGTCCCCTTCCCCGGTGACGGTACAGGTGTTGACGACACACAGGTCCGCATTTTCTCCCTCTCCGGCTTCACGAAACCCGTTCTTTTCAAGAGCCTCTTTGACGAGTTGCGTTTCATATTGATTGACCTTACAGCCCAGCGTAAAGAGCCGGCAGGTCCGGTCTGCCGAAGGAAGAGCAAGAGAGAGAGGAACCAGTTCAGTTGCCATAGGATCATCAGGGAATTCTCACGCAAAGGCGCTAAGGCGCAAAGAATTTGAGACGAACATTCTTTACGTGAGGGGCTTCTTATTCCTTATGATAAATACAGGGCTTTCGGTTTATTGAAAATGTCCCGGGAAGGCGAGGCTCCCGCCGAGCCGCAAACCAGGGAAAGCGTGATCTTTCATGCGGCTCAGCAGGAGCTTCGCCCTCCCGCATGCCTGACCATCCCAAAATAAGCAAAACCATAATCTGCAACTGTAGTACTAGGCTACCAAGGCTTTGCGTGAGTCTCCTCTCATCTAATCATTACTGTTTCACAACACACTTCGGGAGTGCTTCCTGAAACTTTTTCACTGCGGCATCGGAAACATCAATTCGGGCAATCGAAATTTCTCTCAGGTTCTTTAACCCGGTCAGTGCTTCCAGTCCGGCGCTATCGAATCCGGTTTCGGTCAGATTGAGGACTTCCAACTTCGTGAACTTCAGAAGATCCTGTGCTGAATCGGAATTAATGTCGCTGCATCCTTCCAGATTCAGATTCTTCAGATCGGTCAGCGGCGCCAGAGACGCGAGACCTTCGTTGTCAATGCTCGAATTCCAGAGATTCAGGCTCTGCAGCTTTTTGAACTGAGGAATCGGAACAATGCCGTCGTTACTGATTCGGGTTTCGCTGATATCCAGTCGAAGCAACGTCTCTTTAGCCGCTTTCAACTCATTCAACCCGGGACCGGTGACAGCGGTGTCGCGCAGATTCAGGTCGGTCAGCGGCATTTCTGCGAAGTTGGCCAGTCCTTTATCTCCGACAACGGTTCGCATCACGTTCAGATTGCGAAGTTCCTTCAGTGTTTTGAGTTCTTCCATTCCGGCGTTGCCGACACCACAGTCTTCAAGAGAAACCGTCCGAAGATTGGTCAGTTCTCCCAGTGATTTCATCCCGGCATCGGTCACGGCATAAGATCGAAGTTTAATGTCAGCCAAATCTGAAAGACCGGTCAGGTGAGCCAGACCGGCATCCCCCACCTGCATGCATCCCCGCAGGTCCAGCAATCGGAGTGTCTTCACTCCCGCCACATGAACGAGACCTTCATTGGAGGTTCGGGTATACAACAGATGCAGGCGTTGCAGATTCGGAAGATGCTGCAACGCGGCCAGTCCGCTGTCATCCACGTTGGTACAACGTCGCAAACCGAGATCGATCAGTTGCGGAACGTCCTTCAGGAAGTTCAAGCCTTCATTCGTGACGGTTGAGTTCTCCAGACTGAGGATCTTCAGGTGCGGGAGCCCTGTGAACAGCTTGAGTTGTTCATCCCCGATACTGGCATCTCGACAGTCTGCGGCAATGACCTGACCGGCATCGTTCTTCGTCAACAGAACACGAGCCGCTTCCAGGACCTTGACCGACTCCTCATTCTGAGGAGGCCCGGCAGGTTCTGTTGCCGGAGTTGGTGCCGGTTCTGGCGATTTGGTCATCGCTGGTGCGGATTCCGCATCGGCAGGTTTCCCGGAATCCACTTTTTCTTCGGTGACGGATTTCTCTTCAACGACCGGTTCGGTGGGAACAGGTTCCGGTTTTTCCGGTCTCGGTGGACAGCCAGCCAATAGCCCGGTCATTAAAATCGGAACAATCAATTTCCAGGGTCGAACGGAAGTCAACATAGATCGGATTCACTCAACATCAGGTTTCGAAACAATTCTGAACTCGACGGCCCTGAACTCCGCAGGAACGGGCAAATAAGGGGGATTCCCGAAGAGTTCAGATCAAACACAAGGAGCAACAGGACAAAATGACCATCCGCATTTCCTTGCGGAATACCCATTCTTAGACATTTGCCCCCTGTTTTCCAGTAAGAAACGATTTCAGGGGGCATAGCAGGCTTTCACCGTCACTTCCGATGTCGCCGTGGGACGCAGAAAAATTGTGTACCGTACGTTTCCATACGGCCACCAGTGCAGCGGGATGGTTCCCTGAACTCCGGAAGACTGTGCCACCAGATTTTGTGGAGTTCCCCCAGCCCGGACCAGAGCCGAGGTCGCTTCCATTTCTCTGATTGCGTCGGCACCGTCCGTCAGATTGAATCGGGTGACAAACACATCGACCGGACCATTCGATGACGTGTACTCCAGATGGTGCGGGCGAATGGACAACGGGGCTCGTCCGGTGATTCGCGACATCGAAGTGACCAGCCCCCGCGAGACATCTCCCGCTTCAATCAGGTAACTCAGATTGCGTGGAGGAAGAGGATTGAGCCGCGGCGCCCAGAACAGGCACGCCAGAATAAATGCTCCCAGGAGAAGGAGACGGATTCCAGTCTGTCGCAACGGTGCTGCCATTCAGGATTCCAGTCCGTCTCATGAGCAGAAAGTGCCGTGAAAAAACAAGTTGAGGGAAACGAGCAAGAAACATTCGAACCCAAAGGGGAGTCATCCTCGTTCCCAAGCTCCAGCTTGGGAACGCACTCGCCCAGAAGCTCTGCTTCGTCACTCGCACGAAAAACAACCTCACTCACAGCTGCCGCTCCCTCGTCAGGAGAAGAAAACAAGAGCAGGTTGCCAATAGCCAAGCAGAGCTTGGAGTTGAGTGAGTTCCCAAGCCAGAGCTTGGGAACAAGGGAAAAAGTCAAACCGACAAATTCCACTACTCCGCAGCAACGGCCTTCTTACGGGCGAGTTGATGAGCGACTGACATCAAACCGGCAACGTCGAGCCCCACTTCGGCCAGTTGTTCCTGTCGTTCACCATGCTGAATATAGCGATCCGGCAACCCGAGACGACGAATGTGATGAGTTGGAAGACCAGCGTCATTGGCTGCTTCCAGCACAGCACTGCCAAAGCCGCCGTTGAGGGTGCTTTCTTCAACGGTGATGACGAATCCGGTTTCAATCGCTTTGAAGAGTACGTCTGTATCCAGTGGTCGCAGGAATCGGGCGTTCACAACGCCGATATCGAGCCCATCCTTGGCGAGCCGATCGGCCGCTGCAACACACGTTGAGAAGAGAGTACCAAAGGCGATGAACGTTCCGTCTTCCCCCCAGCGATAGACTTCCGCTTTCCCGTTCTCGATGGGAGCGACCATTCGAGGAATAATCTCGGCATTGGTTTTGGGATACCGAATGGATGTCGGGCCGTCATGCTGAAGAGCGAACTGCAACATCGGTTCGGCGTCAGATTCATCGCCGGGGGCCATAACGGTGATATTCGGAAATGCCCGCATGTAAGTGTTGTCGTACGCTCCGTGATGAGTCGGTCCATCAGCTCCCACCAGACCGGCCCGATCCAGACAGAAGACCACCGGCAGATTCTGAAGCGCCACTTCCTGAAAGATATGATCGAAGCTGCGTTGCAGGAATGTACTGTAGATATCGACGATCGGTCGCATTCCGACTTTCGCCATTCCCCCCGCAAAGGCGACCGCATGCGCTTCGCAGATTCCGGTGTCGAAGAACCGGTCCGGGAAGTCGTCCCGGATCTGACCGAGATTGTTCCCTTCGCACATGGCCGCTGTCAGTACGCAGACCTTGGGGTCCACCGTCATCGCGGCATGAATGGCGTTGCTGAAGACATGCGTATATGCCGGGGCAGCCGACTTCTTCACGAAGACCACATCCCCATCGTCACTGTTTCGACAGAACGGTGACGGAGTATGAAATTTGACCGGATTCTCAAGTGCTGGTGCGAATCCGTACCCCTTTTCGGTGAAGACGTGCAGCAACACCGGACCACGGATCTCTTTCACCATTTCGAGAGTGCGTCGCAGTGTCGGAAGATCATGCCCGTCCACCGGACCCATGTAACGGAAGCCCATCTCTTCGAAGAGAACACCGCCATGCAGAAAGTTCTTGACGGCGTCTTTGAAACTGCCGATGGCTTCCGCAGCAGAGCCCCCCACCAGCGGCACTTTATTGAGCAGCCAGGAAACATCTCGCTTCAGTCCGTTATAAAACGGCGCGACTCGGGCCTTATCGAGGTATGCGGCCATCCCTCCGACTCGGGGACAGATCCCCATCTTGTTGTCGTTGAGAATCACCAGCATGTCTTTCTTCATACCGGCGAGATTATTGAACGCCTCGAAGACGACTCCACTTGGGAGCGCCCCGTCACCGATCACCGCAATCGATTTGCGGTTCTCTTCGGGATGCAGCAGGTCGTCCCCTGCCTTCAGTCCCAGCGCAGTTGAAACACTGGAACCGGCGTGACCGGTCATGAACAGGTCGTATTCGCTTTCCTCAGGATTGGGGTAACCCATCAGGCCCCCTTTCTGACGAATCGACGTGAACTGTGGGAATCGCCCGGTGATCAGTTTGTGTGGGTAGATCTGATGACCAGTGTCCCAGATCAGGCGGTCTTTCGGGAAATCGAAGACCAGATGCAGCGCCAGGCATAACTCCACCACGCCGAGGTTACTCGCGAAGTGAGCCGGACGATCAGAAACAACCTCGCACAGCGCTTCACGGATCTCCACCGTCAGCTGCTGTAATTGCTCCTGAGAAAGACTCCGCAACTCTCGGGGAGAACCGATCAGCGGCAGTAATTCGTAATTCATTAAAGCTCTTTCGAAAATAGATTCGACGTTCCGCAGGCGAAAACCGAGATCTTGCGAGCCAGGACGCTTCCTTCGCCTGCACCCGGTAGAGCAAGTTGCTCTTAATGCCTTGTCAGGCTTCAAACTGAGGGTTGTCTCACATGTTCCGCGGCTCGTTGGCCGCTCCCGTGATTGGTTCTTTCACCCTCATTTTATCGCTGACGCAACACTAGTGATCCCGTTCAATGATATATCTGGCGAGTGCCGTCAATGGAACTGCGCCGTCTCCCAGGGAAGCGATGGAATCGCACGCCTGATCGATCAGTTTCTTCGCCCTGTGGCGACTTTCGTCGATCCCCAGCAGCGAAGGATAAGTTTGTTTTCCGTGAGTGGCATCCTTCCGGACCCCTTTCCCCATCTTCTCCTCTTGACCGAAAACATCCAAGAGATCGTCCGCAATTTGGAACGCCAGTCCGACAGATTCTCCAAAAAATGTCAAACTGCGTAAGATGTGAGGCTCCGCGCCCCCGATTCTTCCCCCCAATCGCAAGGACGCGGCGAGAAGCTGTCCCGTTTTGCGTCGATGGATCGCTTCCAGTTGATCCAATGTGGTCGAACTCTGTTGTTCGGCTTCCAGATCAGCCTGTTGACCGCCGACCATCCCTGTCACTCCGGCGGCAGTCGCCAGATCCAGTACACAATCAGCGACAATTTCCAGAGGACGCACATCTCTGGCCAGAACAGAGAAGGCTTCCGTCAGTAGTCCGTCCCCTGCGAGAATTGCGGTCGCTTCATCAAACTGAACATGATTGGTCGGTCGCCCACGACGCAGATCGTCGTCATCCATGGCGGGCAGATCGTCATGAATCAATGAATAACAATGAATCATTTCGATGGCGGAAGCCGCAGGGAGAGCCGCTTCCATCTCCCCTCCCACCGCTTCACAGGCCATCAATACCAGACAGGGACGAATCCGTTTTCCGGGAGCCAGCAGACTGTAGCGAATCGATTCCGCCAGACGTTCAGGGCAATCCACAGGGAATCGGGTATCGGCGCGGAGACGTTCTTCAATCCGCTCACGCAGCCCGGCCAGATAGGTTGGCAGATCCCAATTGGATGACATGTTCGATTCCAGCAATGCACGTCTATCAAGTCACGATCGATGGTGGAGACAGAACGCCTCCCTCAATACGGTGACAATACTTCCAAGTCTATTCACATAGAAGCAAGGGGTCAGGATTCAGAGGCCAGGGATCAGAAAATGCTGGAAATTCATGTCATTTCCTACCCACTATCCACCACCCACTACCCACTTCTCTCCTATTCATATCAAACTTGGAAGTACTGCGTGACAACATGTTACCCATTCCGCGAACAGTTTGCTTCCGACTTTCACTATTCCGATTTCAAGTCGAGATCAAACTTCCCACCGAAGTTTCCGGCTTCTTTCACATCGCGGATATCTGAACCGGCCTGCTGGAACCGTGACGGGATTTTGGCGTAATCCGCCGCATGCAGTGGCTCGAGCCAGATGCGTCCTTTTCCTCGGGGAGCGCCGTCATGTCCCAGATAGCTGAGCTGGAATTCCCCTGCTTCTCCGGTGACTCCAATCGAGTCGGTCAGGCGGAGCTTTTCCCCTTTGATGCTGGTGGTATCGACAGGGTTCACCGGAGTGAGGTGCACCACTACGCCCGAAAGCGGCTTCCCATTCACTTTGACCACCCCGTTCACTTCAGAAAGAACAGGGAGCGGAAGTTTCGGGGTCACATAGAGACTCGTCACCCCATAAGCCGTTCCTGACAACAGAACGATTCCCAGAAGAATCGGCCAGCGTTTGATCAGGTTTTTACGGGTCGCCTTCCAGTCAATCTTCTGGCGAGGTTCTTCAACGGGGAGCGTGGCTTTCGTGACAACACTTGCTCCGGCCTCGTCTGCAGGAGGGGCGTTCGCTGCAGCTTTGGGACCGGCCCCAAAGTAGCGGCGTCCGAGTGCATCCGTGGCCGGTTTCGTATCCTGACCTGCCGGTTGGGTGCTGAGCCCTGCCGATTTTTTTGCGTTCGGATTGCTGTCATCCAGCAGGAACTCCTCGACGTCGAATTCCTCCGGCTCCGGTTCAACAGCAGCAGGAGGTTCTTCGGCAACGGGAGGCTCCTCCGGTGCTTGCGGTTCATCCGGCACAGGAGGAACTGCGGCCACGGGTTCGGCTGGAGGCTTGGGAGGCTTCAACTTGGACGAGGAGGAAGCGGAAGGAATGTTCGGTTTTGAGGCGGGCTCAAGAGTCGTGCCTGAACCGGTATCTCCATTCAGACGGGGCGAGGAACCGTGAACATTCTTTGACTGCTGTTCAGCGGCCGCAAACTCCTCGTCGGTCAACGTTGATTCCATCGGAACGTCAAATTTGACCCGACATTGAGGACACCGCCCGCGCGTTCCGGCGAGAGAATCCCGGATCTTGAACGCCGCTCCACATTCTTCACATCGATATCGAATGGACATGGATACTCACCGGACCAATGCTCTGCAACCGCCGTACTGATACGAATCTTTCTTTGCGTCTTCGCGGTAAGAACTTTTCACCGCAAAGACGCAAAGGACGCGAAGGGAATTGAGGTCGCGCGCTCTCGCTTCATTCAAATTGCCCCGACTCAACCACCGAGCAACACCGTTCCGCCACGCAGGCCCTAGAACAGATTGACCGACGACCCTTGACTCATGTTTCCTAAATTATTCCATGTTCGGAGGTCGACATTCAAGCTGATGAAACGAACGCTGCCATCGGACAGGACAACATTGAACCCGGAAACATGTTCGCTTCCGGCTTCATCGAAGTGACGCCCGTACTTCGGACCGGGGGGTTGTGGTGCCAGCCGTGTGGTGAACAGTGTGGCCGGTCCCCCGAAGGCCCAGCCGTCACTGCTGCGTCGCTGATTGGGTGTCGATGCGTTCGCAGGGGGAATCGCAGCTCCTGCGGCGGCGTTTGAAAAGAGCCTGCGTTCTGATACGAGAATTGTGACCGAAGTGCCGTCTGCAATCTGGGAGACAGTCGTCCCGCTGTTCACTCCGAAGACTCCAGCATGTTGTGGAGCCTGAGCATAGGGGGAACCAATCGCCCCGGGCAAAGTGCTGTTGGCCAGTTGAATGGGAGTCAGCCAATAGGTCTGACGCTTGTCAGGATCATCATCTTTGAACGCGATTCCGGAACCGGTGCAGGCCGCGTAGTCTGATCCGCCGGAGGTCCACTGCGTATCGACTCGTTCCGTTCCGGAGAAAGAGCCAGTGGCCTTCATCGAACTCCGTCGCGCCGGACAATACAGTCCTGAAATGTCTTCCAAAGCCGCCGACCGGTTCCCGAAGACATTCGTGGAATTGCTCCAGGTACCGGCAACCGCCTCTTTTCCCAGTTGCGGCAACACGGCGACAATCCAACTTTGTCCCTGAGGAACCGTTCGTCCTTTTTTAGCCGCTTCACCCGCCTGTTTGGCTTCCACAGGGTCGGCAAATCGTCCTACAGAATCGGTTTGCTGAAGAACAGAGACCTGCCCGGACGGGAAACTCTTGTGAGTGTCGTGATACCGCAGCAGCGCGGAACCGATCTGTCGGAGATGCTGCGAGCATTGCGTTCGTCTGGCCGCATCCCGGGCACTCTGAATCACCGGCAAGAGAATCGCCACGAGAATGGAGATCACTCCCAGAACGATCAGCATCTCTGCCAGCGTAAAACCACGAGTCCGGTGGATCATTGTTGTGATCCCTTTTCGATGAGATCGCTTCTGGCTCTGCAGAGAGAGGGCGGGAACGTGGTCCACCGCACGAGGAAACGGGAAAGTCGAAATCTCAGTTGGACTATCCGTTTCAGATCGCATGCACTTGGCTCAAACTGATGATAATGGGGAACATCGAACGTCAGAAACAACCCGAAGGGGACTTGCAGCAGGCATGAACACACCAGCAAAACCGCATCTTGTGCCGTAATCAGGTCGAATGTCAAGTTTCCAGCGACGTAGAGCCAAGGTAAAACGCGGAGTTTCATCCCTGTTCTCCAGAGAGGCGGGATGACGAGTGATTCCCCAAATGGAGCGACATTTACTACACTCTCTGTTCGAAAGTGACAGAAGTTCTGCAATGTGACCCGATTTCAATGTCTTTCATCCTGACGGCATTCCTGTTTGTGGCAACGGCGATTGCAGAAATCGTCGGGTGTTATCTGCCGTATCTCTGGCTGAACAAAAACGGCTCCCCCTGGCTGCTGATTCCGGCGGCCGTCAGTCTGATCATCTTTTCCTGGCTGCTGACTCTCCACCCGACCGCGGCCGGACGAGTCTATGCAGCGTACGGCGGAGTTTACATTTCCGTCGCCATTCTCTGGCTCTGGCTCGTTGACGGCATTCGCCCGACTCTGACAGATGGCATTGGAGTGGCGATCTGTCTCCTCGGCATGACAGTCATTATTCTGGGAGCGAAATCGAAACCGTTCGTTCCCGCATCCCCCATTGATTCAACAACCGTTCAGATCACAGGAGTTCACGGTGAGTAACCGGATTCAGGAAACATTCGCCACACTGAAAAACTCCGGGAAGATGGCATTCATGCCATTTATCACCGCAGCGGATCCCGATCTGGAGGGGACGAAAGACGCGATTCGTACGCTCGCCGCCGCCGATGTTGATCTGATTGAAATCGGCTTCCCATACAGCGACCCCGTTGCCGACGGCCCGGTGATTCAGGCGTCGTACACCCGGGCACTCGCAAAAAAGATCACTGTCGATCAGATCTTCACCGCACTGGCAGAACTGAAATCGGAATCGATTCCTCCGCTGGTCGCGATGGTCTCTTACGCCATCATCTTCCGAACTGGCGTTGACGCCTTTCTCGACCATTGTGTTCAGTCTGGCATTGCTGGTCTGATTGTCCCTGACCTTCCCGGCGCCGAAGCAGACGATCTGTTTGAACGAACTCAGTCACGGGGATTGTGTCTGGTTCAACTCATCGCCCCGACAACGCCGCGCAGCCGGGTCAAACAGGTTCTCGCCCGTGGGTCGGGATTTGTTTACATCGTCGCCGTCGCCGGAACGACAGGGGAGCGGGAAAGCGTCGCCTCCTCGCTGCTGGAACAACTGGAATGGCTTCGTGAAGAAGCAGACCTCCCGCTGGCCGTCGGTTTCGGCATCAGTCGCCCGGAACATGTGGACCCGTTACGGAACCGGGCTCAGGGAGTCATCGTCGGGACGGCCATCGTACGTTTTCTGGAGAAGATGGAAGAGAACGGCGACCGTGATGCGGTTCTTGGGGAACTCAAAACCTTTGCTGAATCCATGAGCCACGCCGCCCACCAGACCGCCTCATAGCCCGATCTTCCTAAAATGACTTTCCCGTCCACGCAACGCGGAGTGCAGCGTTTTTCCTGTCGAAACGTGCGCTGCGCGGGCACATGGTAGAGCAAACTGCTCTGAATTGGGGAACGACTTTTCTGGTCAAGTCGTCCTGAAATGTTTTCAAGAATTCTGGAACCACGATTCGAATGAATCTGACGAATGAATTCCAGAGGGACGCTGATCAAAAAATTCGTGCGATTCGCTTCATTCGTGGTTCCTTCTTTTCTCCTGATCAGACCCGAAAAAACAAGGCGAATGGAGGCTCCAATGCCCCCATTCGCCTGCATCTGATCGAGTAATCTAACTTACTTTTTCTGCGTTAGGATCGTCCTGGAAATAACAGACCGGGTAACCCGGCCAGAATTGGCCGGGTCGCGCAGCGACAAGAAGCCTGCCCCTCAGTTTGCAATTCCACAGAAGATCTCATGCTCTGGTTCGGCGACCGAGAGACAATTCATGGTCATTGGGAAATAAGGATCCTGAGGGAGGAGCGTCCTGTGCCTACGGCACCCGGCCAATCTGGCCGGGCCACCCAGGCTTGCCAACAGCTTTTAAAATTCGACAGTTATTTTCAGGACGATCCTTACTTCTTGAAGGTCAACTCTCCTCCCCCCTGCAACGGGGTGAAGTCCAGAGTGTTGTCCCCTTTGAGTGCGATAGTGCTGATCATCGTTCCGCCGGAATCAGGTTGCATGACAAGGTTGTTCCCGCGAACAATGTAGGCGCCCTTGACCGATTGCGGTTTGTCGTCCCGGGTGAATTTCCAGGTGAACTCTTCTTTGTCACCGAGATGCAGCGAGAACTCTCCGCTGTCATTCTTTGCCGTCCAGTCTCCGTACAGTTTGTCCATGGGATAGGCCGGTTTTTCCAGTTTTGGATCGGCAGCGACATCGGTTTTGGGAGCATCATCCGCTGGTGCTGAATACATCTTCACCAGTTGTGCGCTCAGTTCGTCTTTGGGCTGCAGAGCGACAACGTTCTTCCACATGGCGACGGCATCATCCTGATGTCCCATTGTCAGGTAATGGTAGCCCAGCAGGAATTCCGCATCAGCCGCCTGCGGATTGGCCTTGACGGCGTCCTCCAGCTTTCGAAGCTGTTCCGTGTAGAGATCTTTGTCGGAATACAGACTGATCATGGTCGTCCAGTCCCATCCCGGACCTGCAGCGAGAACGGCATGAATCGTTGCTGCCGATTCGCGATATTGTCCCAGAGCGAACAGACACAGACTACGGAACTCGTTGATCGCAGCATCACGCGGAGCTTTGGCAAGTGCCGCATCGGTCAGCTTCAGAGCTTCCTGATACTGACCGTTAAAGAATGCCTGACGAGCCTCATTAAAGCTCTCTGTTAACGGATCAGCAGCGTTGTCAGATCCTCCCGCGTCTTGTGTCGCGTAGCTCGGGTCTCCGACGACCGGTTCGTTGTAGTTCACCACCTGCTGCTGGTTCACATAAACTGGTCCGTCACAGTAGGGGTTGTAATAGCCACCGACTCCGAATGCCCAGTTGACCGCAGAAATTCCCCACATGGTAGCCCCGAACGCCATCGAAACCGGGTAGGTGTCCCACAAGTAATTCCAGCGACCATTCCCCCAGGCGGGGGCATAACCGTTGTACCAGCCTCCCCAGTTTCGTGACCAATGCCCGGCAGGACCCGAGTAGCCGGCGTACCCGAAGGCGCCGTTCGGACCGACAGCTCCTCCATGTCCCCAGACGGCACCGTTGGGACCAATTCCCGTGGTGTGCCCAAAGGCTCCGTTCTGACCGATCCCTGTGGAATGTCCCCAGTATCCCCCATTTTCTCCATGAGCACCGGTGTGGCCCCAGTACCCGTTCGGCCCCCAGAAACCAACATGATTGACATCCGTTCCATTGGGACCTTCCCAGTGATTGACGTTTCCTCCACTCCCTAATTGATCGAACTGATGGGCCATGTCCTGATGGCGCTCGGAAATGGAATTTGGATTGCCGGTTGGATGGCTTGTTCCTGCTCCTCCCTCACCGAGACCAGGGAATCGGTCGCCGCGGCCTCCTTCACCGCCGGACATTCCCGGGAATCTTGCCCCGCCATCAGCAGGACGATTTCCAGCCAGGCCGGGTCTCTCTCCTCCAGCAGTTCCGGGACGGTCGCCGAACGGAATTCGCGTCCCTGCCCCCCCCTCTCCGAAGCGTCCTCCTTCGCCGGGAAGTCCCCCCAGTCCGGGAAGATTTGCTCCCCCTGCACCGGGTCGATTCCCGTCTCCAAAGTTCTGAAAGTTCGGGCGTTGTTCACCGCCGGGCCCCACCTGTGGTCGGTTTCCGGATGAGAAGTCAGGTCGAGTGATCCCCCCACCGGGTTGGATTTGTGGCCGATTCCCTCCAAAATCAAGATCACCTCCACCGGGAGGATGCACGACATTGGGACGCTGGCCCCCAAATTCTCCTCCGGACCCGAATCCCCCCCCTGAAAAGTTTCCTGAAGGACGATTGAAGTTCGGAGATTGTGACGGCATCGACGGCCGGAATCCTCCCCCGGAGAACCCGCCTCCACCACCACCACCACCGCCACC
>Ga0182745_1000693_pt1 | contig 35392 bp, 28 predicted proteins | sample eDN3rd30CKraftBY_FD_128523 | JGI IMG/M metagenome (GOLD analysis project Ga0182745, IMG submission 128523) | Enriched backyard soil microbial communities from Emeryville, California, USA - eDNA 3rd pass 30_C Kraft BY (version 2) (version 2) | ecosystem: Environmental > Terrestrial > Soil >...
CTCCCGAGCGGGCGAACGGCAGATAACCGAGCTCGTCGAGCACGATCAGGTCGAGCCGCGACAGCTGCGCCGCCAGGGTCCCGCCTTTGCCGATCCGGGTCTCCTCTTCGAGGCGTGTCACCACATGTGGACACGGATATCGCCGCCCAGCACACCCGCCAGCGTTTCCAGCGTCAGGTCGCGCTCGGGGGCGGTCAGTCCCTTGGCTCCCATCGCCTTCGCCTTGTCATAGGCGGCCCAAGCGGCGCGATATTCCTGCGCCTTGATCCAGGTCGCGCGATAGATGGCGAAATTGCCCATCCGGGTCGCCGGACGCTCGCCCTTCGTGCCATAGGCATGATTGGCCGAATTATAGGACATGGTGGGAATCTCGCCGCACGCCATCTTGAGCCCATAGGGCGCGCCGGGGAATTTCATATCCTGCACCGTGCGTGCCGGCACCGTCTTCAGCACCACCGTCCGCCCGCCGAATAAATTTCCCGAGCCGGGCAGGATCTGCATGGCAGTGACGCCGCCTGCCGCGGCGCGGCTGAAGGCGGGATCCTGAACCAGGACGCCATGTTCCGCCCAGACCTCGGCGGTCACGGGCCCCACGAACTCGTTGACGCTGTCGGCGCCCACCACTTCGGGCATCGGACCGTTGCCGACATGGCTGTGCACGTCAATGATCCCCGGCGTCACCCATTTGCCGGTGCCGTCGATCACCTCGGCGTCGGCAGGGACGGGAATGTCCGCCCCGACGGCGACGATCTTGCCGCCCGACAGCAGGATCGAACCCTTGTCGATCTGCTGCCCCCGCCCGTCGAGCAGCGTGGCGCCGGTGATGACCACAGTGCGGGACGGCAAGGGCCGATAGGTCGACGGATAGGGATCCCCGATCGACGGCGCGGCACCGGATGCGGCCCCCGTCAGCATCAGCGCCGCCGCCAGCGCCGCGGCGCAGCGACCGGCTGAAAATCCCCCGCTGCCATATCCGATCATCGCCCCGCGCATCACACCCCCTTTGGCTGGTCCAGCCCGCTTTACGTTCATGACCGCCCCCTGTCGAAACGCCGCATCCAGGCCACCATCTCGGGATCGGGCAGCGAACCGATGATCGACGCCCGCGTTTCCACGCGTTCGTCCTGTCCCAGCTTGAACTTGCCGGCGAGGTCCGTCACCATGGCGCGAAATCCGACGATGCCTCCGAGCATCGTATGATAGCGACCGCCGAGTTCTGCGATCGACCAGGGCCGAAGCTGCCCCTTCTCCATCGCCTCGACCAATATTTCGAGCGCATATTCGGTGAGCGCCTCGTCGAACCGCACCTCGGCGCGGACCCTGAGTTGCGCATAGTTCCACGTCGGAGCCCAATCGCGCACGCCGGCATGGGCTGGGCTGACATAGCTGTCGGGCCCCTGAAACAGGATCGTCGCGCGCGGATCGGCGGTCAGCGTCGCACGAAGCGGGTTCAGCCGGGCCAGATGGCCGATCAGTTCGATTAGCGCACCATCCTCATCGAAGCGCCCGATGAGCGGCAAGAGGCTTGCCTCGATCGCCCCGGCTGAGCCGCCACAGACCCAGGCAAGCGGATAATCCTCCACCAGCTTGCGGACGTCGGCCCCGTCAAATCGCTCGAAAAGCGTCACGCCGTCCCCTTCAACCCTGCCGCGCCGCCAAGGCGAACCCAGGCGTCCCACCCTTCTTCGGCTCTCCCTGGTCCTCTCACAAGCGCCAAAAAAAGAAAATCCAAGGGGCCACTCGCGCGTTGTCGGCGTACCCCGAGCGGATTAGACTTGGCCCCGATTGACAGGATAATTCTCGAAAAGGACCGGTCCAATGCTCCGTCCCTGGTCGTTGAGCCTCAGCAAACGCATCGACCCCGCGCGCGACACGCCGATCTATATGCAGATCATTGAGGCACTTATTCACGATATCGAACGCGGCAGGCTGATCTCGGGAAGCTATTTGCCGAGCAGCCGCGATCTTGCGAAGAGTCTGGGCGTCAACCGAAAGACCGTGGTTTTCGCCTATGAGGATCTCATCGCGCAGGGATGGCTCGACTCGGCGGGCACGCGCGGAACCATGGTTGCGGCCGCGCTGCCTGACCCGGTGAAGCGGCAGCCCGCCGACGTCGAGCCCACGATGAGCACCGTCGAAGCCGGCTATCGCTTTGCCACGCCGCCCGCCCGTCCGATCGCCCTGCCGGGGGGAAGCGGACTCAAGATCGATGAGGGCGCTCCCGACGGACGCCTTTTCCCCGCCGAGCTTCTCGCCCGGGCCTATCGCGGCGCCACGCATCGAGCGGCGGGGACCAGGGGCTTTCAATATCGCGACCCGCGCGGCGCACCGGCGTTGCGTGACGGCATCGCGTCGATGCTGCGCGGACAGCGCGGATTGTCGGTCACGGCAGAGAATATCTGCATCACGCGGGGCAGTCAGAACGGCCTCTTCCTCGCCGCGCAGATACTTCTCCGGCCGGGCGACGCGGTGATCGTCGAGGCGCTGACCTATGAGCCCGCCGTCGCCGCCTTCCGCGCGCTTGGCGCCCGGATCGTTCCGGTCGGCCTGGACGAGGGCGGTATCGATATCGACGCGGTCGAACGAGCCTGTCGCCGCGATGCCGTGCGAGCGGTCTTCGTCACCCCGCACCATCAGTTTCCGACTACCGTCTCGCTGCGCCCGGGGCGGCGCCTCCGGCTGATCGAACTCGCGCGCCTGTTCGGATTCGCGATCATCGAGGATGATTATGACCATGAATTCCATTTCCAGTCGCAGCCGCTGCTGCCGCTCGCCAGCTACGGGCCGGGCGAGGTCATCTATGTGGGGTCGATGTCGAAGCTGCTGCTCCCGGCGCTCCGCGTCGGCTATGTCGCGGCGCCGCCCGCCGTCATCGACGCGATCGCGCACCGCGTATCGCTGACCGACGGCATGGGCAACGCGCTCACCGAGGACGCGGCGGCCGCGCTCATCGAAAACGGCGAGGTGCGCCGCCATGCGCGTAAGGCCTGGCAGGTCTATGCCGCGCGGCGCCGGAATTTCGCCGCCGAACTCGACGAAGCGTTCGGCGATATCGTGGATTACAGGATGCCCGATGGCGGACTCGCTTTCTGGTTGCGTTTTCCCGGCGTCGATCTCGACGCCATGGAACTCCGCGCCGCGGCCAAGGGCCTGCGCTTCGCCTCGTCGCGTTCGTTCATGACGCAGACGGAGGCGCCGCGCGGCCTTCGGATCGGCTTCGCGAGCCTCAACGCCTTCGAGGCACGAACCGCTCTCGCGGGGCTTCGCGAAGCGGCCGGACGCTGACACCTTGGTCCCATAGACTTCGATATTATTGGATGTTTTGCGAACCATGCCGCCGCGGAAAGCTGCGAACATGCGAATGCGTCCCCTATGTCTCGTCGCCACGGCGCTGGGCTGCGCCGTCCCGGCCCTTGCCGAGGACGACAGGGTCGGCGCGCTCGAACGCCAACTGGCCGACCAGCAGGCGCGCATCCAGAGACTGGAAGCGCTGGTAGCCGAGCAGAGCGAGAAGCTGAAACAAGGCGATATATCGGTCCCGGCGCCGACCCCATCACGTGCCGCACCGGATATCCGCAAAGTCGATGCCGGCCTTGCCGGCCTCGACATCAGCGGCGACATGCGGGTTCGCCAGGAATGGAATGCGGTGCCGGGCCGCGACCGGTCGCGCATTGCCATCCGCGCGCGGCTACGGGCGAGCTATGCGATCAACGACCATCTTTCGATCGGAACGCAAATTGCCACGGGCGATCCCGACGATCCCAATTCGGCCGACGTGACGGTCGGCGGCTTCGCCGACGATCTGACTGTATCGCTCGATCAGGCGTGGATCCGCTATGCGGGCGGGCGCCTGACCGCCTATGTCGGCAAATTTCCGCAGATGCTCCAGCGCACCGACATGCTCTGGGACGGCGACGTATCGCCGCAGGGCGTGGCGGTCGCCTATGATGCCGAGCTTGGCGGCGCGCACCTCGACGGCCGCGGCCTCTATTTCGTGATCGACGAAGCGGCCGTCGCGCGCGACAGCGACATGATCGGCGGCCAGCTCGCTCTGTCCGCGCCGCTCGCGCCGGGCATCAAGGCAGGCCTCACCGGCAGCTATTATCACTATCGGCTCGGCTCGGTGGCGGGAGCCGACGCCGGCGATTTTCGCGGCAATCTTTTGTTCGGCGGTCGCTATCTTTCGGATTACCATTTGCTCGAAGGCATTGCGACGCTGGGCTGGACGGGCCTTTCGCCGCGCTGGCCCGTCGGCTTCACCGCCGATTATGTCCGCAATTTCGGTGCAGCAGTATCAGGTGACACCGCCTTCAACCTCGAACTGACCGCCGGACGGACAGCGGCGCCCGGCGACTGGCGCATCGTCTACAATTATTCGGAGGTCGAGGTCGATTCGGTGCTGGCCGCGTTCAGCCACGACAATATCGACCTGTCGACCAACTACAGACTGCACGGACTGGGCCTGTCGTACGTCCCGGCCTCCCATCTGCAGCTCGACCTCCTCTGGTATCATTATCGCCCGCTCGATCCGCTTTATGCGGGCGGCCTGTCCCCGACCGAATGGCTCGATCGCGTCCGCTTCGCCTTTCTGGTAAGCTTCTGATGCTCGGCCCGGCCGCCGTGCTCGCGCTGGTCGGGGCGCCGGCGGTTGCCGATGCCGCTCTCCCCCCCGCCGACCGGGCGAACCACGTGCCGCACAGCCACACCCACTCGGCGGAGGAAATCGACGAGGGTCATGGCCCGCTGCTGCTCCAGATCACCTACACCGGCGAGATCATGGGCAATGCGGCGGGCGGCATCCGGCGCGGGGCGCGCTATCTCGACAATCTCGACATCCTGTTCGAGGCCGACATGGAGCGTGCCATGGGCTGGGCCGGCGCCCAGATTCATGTCTATGGCCTTTACAACAACGGCCGCTCGATCAGCCAACTCGTCGGAGATGCTCACGCGGTCAGCAATATCGAGACCGGTATCTCGGCCCTGCGCCTCTACGAGGCCTGGGTCGACCAGAAAATCGGCAGGCATGCCTCGCTGCGCGCCGGACTCTACGACCTGAATTCGGAGTTCGATTCGATCGACGCGGCCGGCCTGTTCGTGGGCAGCGCGCACGGGATCGGCACCGACATCGCGCAAAGCGGGCGGGGCGGCCCTTCGATCTTTCCGTCGACCGCGCTCGCTGCGCGGCTGCAGGTCGCCCCGGCCGCGGGCTGGGTGCTGCGCGCTGCGCTGCTCGACGGCGTTCCGGGCGATCCCGATCACCCCCGCCGCACCGCCATCCGGTTGGGAGGAGGCGATGGTGCGCTGATGATCGGAGAGGTGGAGGCACCTCTCGGCGAGGGGAAATTATTGCTCGGCCATTGGCGCTATACGGCACGCTTCGATCGCAACGACGGCGGCGTCGGCAGGGGCAATGCCGGCGCCTATGCGCGCGCCGCCCTCCCGCTCACGGTGCAGGGCGAACGCCGGCTGGACGGTTTTCTGCGGCTCGGCACTGCGCGCGGCCGCTTCAACATGTTCGACCGCTTCGCCAGCGCCGGTCTCAAGTTCAGCGGCTGGATTCCCGGACGCGATGAGGATGAGTTCGGCCTCGCCATTGCCGGGGCCTTCACAGCAGACTCCTACCGCATGGCGACGGGCGCCGGGGCCTCGGAGCTGGCGTTCGAGGCGACCTACCGGGCGCGACTGACCGACTGGCTGTTGGTGCAGCCGAGCATCCACTATGTCCGAAATCCGTCCGCCGATCCGGCCATCGCCGATGCGCTGGTGCTCGGCTTGCGTTTCGAAGCGAGTTACAGCCCGCTCGGCTTCTAGCGGATTGCGAATGCCCTGCAAATCGGCGATCATCCGGGCCGTGAGGGGGAGACGGGGCATGCGCGCTTCCAGGTGGGTCAGGATGGTCGGAGTCGTTGCGATGGTCTGGAACGCGCTCGGCGTGTTCAACTATTTCGTGCACGTCGGCCTGATCGGTGGCGGCGGATCGTCGCCCGGTGGCGCGGAAATGCCGCCAATCGTGACGGCCTGCTTTGCAGTGGGCGTCTTCGCTGGCCTGGCAGGCGGGATAGCTTTGGCGATGCTGTCGCGGTGGGCGCGCGCCTTGCTGTGGCTGTCGTGGATCGGGAGTGTGATCGACTGGATTTGGGTATTCGGCTGGAGTGGCGCGGCCTCGATCCCGCTCGGCCTCACCGTCGTGCTCCTGGCAACGCTGTTCGCCATCGCCGCCGAATGGGAGGCAAGACAGGGCGCGCTACAGAAGAATTGACCGTGGCAATTCGCCCCAAAAGGCCGATGTGATGAACAAGATTGCTATTGTCATGCTCGCGCTGTCGGTTGCCGGATGCGCCTCGACCTCCCGGGGCAGGGACGGCCGTTCCGTGAGCTCGCCGCGCGCGGCTTCCGATGAAATGTTCCTGCTGCGCGCGACGACGAAATCTCCCGATGAAACGGTGAATGCGATTCGGGCCTATGCAGAAGCGAGAGGCTGGAACTATCTCGGTGCCGACAAGGTCAAGCATGGCGAGGTAATCCTCGTGAAGCTTTGCATCCCCGAGGTCGGACAGATGCTCTGGCCGATTGGCTTGCATCTCAGCGCCATGCTGCCGTGCGGAAACATCGGCGTCTATCGCAAGCGGGATGTGACGGAGGTTTCGCTTCTCAATCCTCGCTACATGGAACGCATCGTCCCCGATCCGGCGGTTCGCAAGGCAAGCGCGACGGCGGAGCTGCTGCTGACCGAAATGGTGGATGAGATAAGTCTGCGGTAACGACCGCATCCGCCGTTTCGCCGCGATTTTTGATGCGATCATGATCCGCGTGTCGGGGGTTCGAGTCCCTCCTCCCTACCACTCCATCATGCCCGATCTCCAAATGGCGCCGGGATCTGCGAAAATCATACGAAAATACTATGCGGCGCCTGATTTCGCGCTCTCGAAACCCAACGTTGCTCTCGCCTAATTGATGCTCCGCAGACGAGCCGTGCCGTGACCCGCGGCCGGCGTCTTGCCGGAGCAATACCATGCAGGATCTCTTCTGGATCGGCGTCATCCTCGGCCTTCTCGCCGCGAGCGTCGGCTACGCCCGCCTCTGCGACGACGCGTGACGGAAGGATGCCCATGACAATCGACCTCTGGCTCGCGGGCCTCACCGCGCTCGGCCTGCTCGTCTATCTCGTGGCCGTGCTCGCGCGGCCCGAACGCTTCTAGGGAGGCGCGCCATGACCGTTCAGGGATGGCTTCTCATCATCGTCTTCATCGGCATCCTGCTGCTGTTAGCCAGGCCGATGGGCCAATGGCTCTTCGCGCTCTACGAGGGGCGCGCCACGCCGCTGCACCGGCTGCTCGGCCCGGTCGAGACGCGTTTCTATCGCCTGTCGGGCATCGACCCGAACGAGGAGCAGGGATGGCGCCGCTATGCGGTGCACATGCTGATCTTCAACGTCGCGCTTCTGCTCTTCACCTATGCGATCCTGCGCCTGCAGGGCGTCTTGCCGCTCAATCCGCTGGGCCATGACGGGACGAGCGGGGATCTCGCGTTCAACACCGCGGTCAGCTTCACCACCAACACCAACTGGCAGAGCTATGGCGGCGAATCGACGATGTCGAACCTCAGCCAGATGCTCGGGCTGACGATCCATAATTTCCTGTCGGCGGCGACCGGGATCGCGCTCGCCTTCGCGCTGTTTCGCGGTTTCGCGCGGCGCGAGACGAAGACGATCGGCAACTTCTGGGCCGACGTGACGCGCGCGACGCTCTATCTGCTGCTGCCGCTCTGCGTCGTCATCGCGATCTTCTATATCGCGAACGGCGTGCCGCAGACGCTCGCGGGCTCGATCGACGTGACGACGCTCGAGGGCGCGAAGCAGACGCTGGCGCTGGGGCCGGTCGCGAGCCAGGAGGCGATCAAGCTGCTCGGCACCAACGGCGGCGGCTTCTTCAACGCCAACAGCGCGCATCCGTTCGAGAATCCGACCGCGCTCACCAATCTCGTCCAGATGCTGTCGATCTTCGCGATCGGGGTCGGGCTGACCTGGACCTTCGGCAGGGCGGTCGGCAACCAGCGCCAGGGCTGGGCGATCCTCGCCGCGATGATGACGCTGTTTCTTGCGGGCGCCGCGATCGCCTATTGGCAGGAAGCGGCGGGCAACCCGGTGCTGCACCAGTTCGGCGCCGCCGGCGGCAATATGGAAGGCAAGGAGGTGCGCTTCGGTATCGCCCAATCGGCGCTGTTCGCGGTCGTCACCACCGCGGCTTCGTGCGGCGCGGTCAATGCGATGCACGACAGCTTCACCGCGATCGGCGGGATGATCCCGCTGTTCAACATGCAGATCGGCGAAGTGGTGATCGGCGGCGTCGGTGCGGGGATATACGGCTTCCTGCTCTTCGCCATTCTCGCGGTGTTCGTCGCGGGGCTGATGGTCGGGCGCACCCCCGAATATGTCGGCAAGAAGATCGAGGCGCGCGAGGTCAAGCTCGCGGTGCTCGCGATCGCGGTGCTGCCGCTCGTGATCCTCGGCTTCACGGCCATCGCCTCGGTGACCGGGGCGGGGCTCGCGGGGCCGCTCAACAAGGGACCGCACGGATTTTCGGAAATCCTCTATGCCTTCACCAGCGCGGTCGCGAACAACGGCTCGGCCTTCGCCGGCCTTTCCGCCAACACCCCCTTCTACAACGGCCTGCTCGGCGTCGCGATGTGGGTCGGCCGCTTCTTCATCATCGTTCCGATGCTGGCGATCGCGGGCGGCCTCGCGGCGAAGAAATACACGCCCGAAACGGCGGGCAGCTTCCCCACAACAGGGCCGCTGTGGACGGGCCTTCTCATCGGCATCGTGCTTGTGGTCGGCGGCCTGACCTTTCTTCCCAGCCTCGCGCTCGGGCCCATCGCCGATCATCTCGCGATGATCGGCGGCCAGCTTTTCTAAGGATTCCCTCCATGGTCCGATCCGCACAAAAATCGCTGTTCACGGCCGATCTGCTCGTTCCCGCGATCGGCGACGCCTTCCGCAAGCTCGATCCGAAGCAGCTGATCCGCAACCCGGTGATGTTCACCACCGCCGTCGTCGCGGTGCTGCTCACCATCCTGCTCATCGTCGGGCAGGACGGGCTCGCCACCGGCTTCAAGCTGCAACTCGTCATCTGGCTCTGGCTCACCGTCCTGTTCGGCACCTTTGCCGAGGCGCTCGCCGAAGGGCGCGGCAAGGCGCAGGCGGCGTCGCTGCGCGCGACCAAGGCGGAACTGACCGCGAAGCGCCTGAAGGGCGACGGTCCGGCCCATGAAAGCGTTCCCGCGAGCGCGCTCAGGGTCGACGATATCGTCCTCGTCGAAACCGGCGACCTCATCCCTTCGGATGGCGAGGTGATTGCCGGTGTCGCATCGGTCAACGAGGCCGCGATCACCGGCGAGAGCGCGCCCGTCATCCGCGAGGCCGGCGGCGACCGCTCGGCGGTCACCGCGGGCACCCGCGTTATTTCGGACGAAATCCGTGTCCGGGTGACCGTCAATCCGGGGCAGGGTTTCCTCGACCGCATGATCGCGCTCGTCGAGGGCGCCGAACGGCAGAAGACCCCGAACGAGATCGCGCTGACGCTGCTGCTCGTCGGGCTGACGATCATCTTCCTGGTCGCGGTCGGCACGATTCCGGGCTTCGCCAGCTATGCGGGCGGCAGCATCCCGGTCGCGATCCTCGCGGCGCTGCTCGTCACCCTCATCCCGACGACGATCGCGGCACTGCTTTCGGCGATCGGCATCGCGGGGATGGACCGGCTCGTGCGCTTCAACGTGCTCGCCAAATCGGGCCGCGCGGTCGAGGCGGCGGGCGACGTCGACGTGCTGCTGCTCGACAAGACCGGCACGATCACCGTCGGCGACCGCCAGGCCACCGAATTCCGTCCCTTGGACGGCGCGCCTGTATCGGGTCTCGCCGAAGCGGCGCTGCTGGCGAGCCTCGCCGACGAGACCCCCGAGGGCCGGTCGATCGTCGCGCTTGCGCGCGCGAAGTTCGGGCAGACCGCCGCCGCGCTTCCCGGCGGCGCGGACATCATTCCCTTCACCGCGCAGACGCGCATTTCGGGAGTGAAGATCGGCGAGACCGTCATTCAGAAGGGCGCCGTCGATTCGATCCTCAAGGCCAATCCCGGCGCCGGTGCGACCGCCGCCGCGACCGAACTGCGCCGCATCACCGACGAGATCGCGCGCGCCGGCGGAACGCCGCTCGCGGTCGCGAAGGACGGCCGGTTGCTCGGCGCGATCTTCCTCAAGGATATCGTCAAGGCGGGCATCCGCGAACGCTTCGGCGAGCTGCGCGCGATGGGCATCCGCACGGTGATGATCACCGGCGACAATCCGCTCACCGCCGCGTCGATCGCGGCCGAGGCCGGAGTCGACGATTTCCTCGCGCAGGCGACGCCCGAGGACAAGCTCGCGCTGATCCGCAAGGAACAGCAGGGCGGCCGGCTCGTCGCGATGTGCGGTGACGGCACCAACGATGCGCCGGCGCTGGCGCAAGCCGACGTCGGGGTCGCGATGAACACCGGCACGCAGGCGGCGCGCGAGGCGGGCAATATGGTCGACCTCGACAGCGATCCGACCAAGCTGATCGAGGTCGTCGGGCTCGGCAAGCAGTTACTGATGACGCGCGGCGCGCTGACGACCTTCTCGGTCGCCAACGACGTCGCCAAATATTTCGCGATCATCCCGGCGATGTTCGTCGCGCTCTATCCGGGGCTCGGCGTGCTCAACGTCATGGGCCTCGCGACACCGCAAAGCGCGATCCTGTCGGCGATCATCTTCAACGCGCTGATCATCCCGCTGCTCGTGCCGCTGGCGCTCAAGGGCGTCGCCTACCGCCCGATCGGCGCGGGACCGCTGCTCGCGCGCAATCTCGCCATCTACGGTCTCGGCGGGCTCGTCGCGCCCTTCGCCGGGATCAAGCTCATCGACCTGGCCGTTGGCGGCCTGGGTCTCGCCTGAGGAAACGACCATGACCAAGGACCTCATCAGCGCGCTGCGTCCGGCGCTCGTCATGACATTGCTCTTCGCCGTCCTGCTCGGCATCGCCTATCCGCTCGCGCTCACCGGCATCGGGCAGACCCTCTTCCCGTCGCAGGCGAACGGCAGCCTCGTTCGCGAGAATGGGCGGGTCGTCGGTTCGACCGTCGTCGGCCAGGCCTTCGGGTCGGAGCGCTATTTCCATACGCGGCCCTCGGCGGCGGGTGACGGCTATGACGGTCTCGCCTCGTCGGGCTCGAACCTCGGCCCGACGTCGCGGGCGCTCGCGGCCCGCGTCAAGGGCGATATCGCAAGGCTTTCCGAAACGGCACCGGGCCGTCCCGTCCCGCCCGACCTGGTGACGACCTCCGCCTCGGGGCTCGATCCCGATATCAGCCCCGAGGCGGCCTTTTATCAGGTCGAGCGCGTCGCACGGGCGCGGGGACTCGATCCGGCGGCGGTGCGCCGGCTCGTCGACCGGAGCGTCGAGCGGCCGCTGCTCGGCTTCCTCGGCGAACCGCGCGTCAATCTGTTCAAGCTCAATCGACGTCTGGATGCTTTTGGCGCTAAACCCGCGACGTGACCGACGCCGACCGACCCTCCCCCGAAGCCTTCCTGCGTGCAGCCGCGCAGGAAGGCCGCGGCCGGCTCAAGGTCTTCCTGGGCGCCGCGCCGGGGGTCGGCAAGACATGGGAGATGCTGACCGACGGCCGGCACCGGCGCGAGGCCGGGGTCGATGTCGTGGTCGGGGTGGTGGAGACGCACGGCCGGCGCGAGACCGAGGCGCTCGTCGCCGGGCATGAGATCATTCCGCGCCGGGAGGTCGATCATCAGGGGCACGGCCTTGGCGAGATGGACATCGACGCGATCCTCGAACGCCATCCGCAGCTCGTTCTCGTCGACGAACTCGCGCATACCAACGCACCGGGCAGCCGCCACCCCAAGCGCTATCAGGACGTCGAGGAACTGCTCGATGCGGGAATCGACGTCTATTCGACGCTCAACATCCAGCATGTCGAGAGCCTCAACGATGTCGTGGCCTCCTTCACCCGCATCCGCGTGCGCGAGACGGTGCCCGATTCGATCCTCGAAAACGCCGAGATCGAGGTCGTCGACATCCCGCCCGATGAGCTGATCGAGCGGCTGCGCGACGGCAAGGTGTATATCCCGCAGGAAGCGACGCGCGCGCTCGGCCATTTCTTCTCCAAGTCGAACCTGACCGCGCTGCGCGAACTCGCGCTGCGCCACGCGGCGCAGGCGGTCGACGCGCAGATGCTGGAGCATGTCCGCAGCCACGCGCTCGCGGGCAGCTTCGCGGTCGGCGAGCGGATCGTGGTTGCGGTCAGCGAACTGCCGGTCGCCGCAGAACTGGTCCGCGCGGGCAAGCGGCTCGCCGATGCGTTGAAGGCGCCGTGGACCGCGGTGCATATCGAAACCCGACGCAGTCAGAGCATGACGGCCGGCGACCGCAGGCAGCTTGCCGACACGCTGGCGCTCGCATCGCGCCTCGGCGCCTCGACCGCGAGCGTTCCCGCGGCGAGCGTCGTCGAAGGGCTCCGCAGCTTCGCCGCCGACGCGCGCGCGACGCAGATCGTCATCGGTAAATCGACGCGGCCCTGGTGGTTCGAGGTCCGCCACGGATCGGTGGTCGACCAGCTCGTGCGGACGATCGACGATGTCGCGATCCACGTCCTTCCGGGAGAGCCCGAGATCGCGAGGCGCCAGCGTGCTTCGGTTTCGATGCCCGGTCGCTGGGGCAAGCCCGCCCATTATCTCTGGTCGTTCGCGCTCGTTGCGGTGATGACGGCGCTTGGCCGCGTGCTGCTCGAAGCGATCGATCTCGGCAACATCTCGCTGCTCTATCTCGTGCCGGTGATGTTCGCGGCCGCGACCTTCGGTTTGCGCGCCGGGCTGTTCGCGGGGCTCGCCTCCAGCCTCGCCTATAATTTCTTCTTTCTGCCGCCGACGGGGACCCTCTCGGTCAACAATCCCGAGAATGTCGTGAGCATTCTCGTGCTCCTCGGCGTCGCGGTGGTGACGAGCCAGTTCGCCGCGCGGGTCCGCGCGCAGGCCGATCTCGCGCAGTCGAGCGCGCGCCAGAACGCGGCGCTCGCCAGCTTCTCGCGGCAGCTGACCGCCGCGGCCGATCGGGATGCGCTGATGCAGGCGATCTGCGCCGAGGTCGGCCGCCTGCTCGACGTGCACAGCGTGCTGCTCCTGCCGTCGGCCGATGGCCCGGTGGTGCGCGCCGCGGTCCCGCCCGAGGACCGGCTCGGCCAGATCGAGCGCGCCGCGGCGCAGTGGGCCATCGACAACGCGCAGCCGGCCGGGCGCGGATCGGCGACGCTCACCGCGTCGGACTGGCTCTTCCACCCGCTGCAGACGACGCGCGGGGTGCTCGGCGTGCTCGGGCTGACCCGCGACGATGCCGGGGAGCCGGTCCGGTCCGATCAGGTGCCGCTGCTGATGAGCCTGCTCGACCAGGCCTCGATCGCGCTCGACCGCATGGAGCTGGAAGAGGCGTCGCTTCATGCCCGGCAGGCCGACGAGCGCGACCGCTTGCGCTCGGCGCTGCTGTCGTCGGTCAGCCACGACCTTCGCACCCCGCTCACGACGATCCTGTCCGCCGCGCAGGAAATGCGGCGCGATCCGTCCCCCGCGATGGCCGCGACGATCGAGGCCGAGGCGCGGCGCCTCAACCGCTTCGTCTCCAACCTGCTCGACATGGTTCGCGTCGAAGCGGGCGCGCTTGCGATGAAGGCCGAAGCGACCGACCTGTTCGATGCCGCCGCGAGCGCGGCGCACGATACGCGGGCGTCGCTTGCGGGGCATGAGGTGAAGGTCGACATCTCTCCCAACATCCCGCTGGTCCGCGTCGACCCGGTGCTGCTCCATCATTGCCTGATCAACCTGCTCGACAACGCCGGCCGTTATGCCGATCCCGATACGCCGATCGTCATCCGCGCGCGCCGCACCGCCGATGCGATCCTGCTGTCGGTCATCGACCAGGGGCCGGGCATTGCCCCCGGCAACGAAAAGCGTGTCTTCGAAACTTTCACGCGGCTCGAGGGCGGCGACCGCGCGAAGCATGGCACGGGGCTGGGCCTCGCGATCGTGAAGGGTTTCGCCGAGGCGATGGGGCTTGCGGTGGAGGCCGGCAACAACCCCGATCCGCACGGCGCCTGCTTCACCATCAGCATTCCGGAAACGCTGATCATCGCGCCCGTGGACGACAAGGAAATCCCATGAAAGTTCGCCACAAGGTTCTGATCGTGGACGACGAACTCCACATCCGCCGCCTGATCCACGCGGCGCTGGCGCGTTCGGACTATGCGATCGTCGAAGCTGAAAACGCCCGTGAGGCGATCGACCGCCTGCAGAGCGAACGTCCCGACATCACGCTGCTCGACCTTGGGCTGCCCGATCGCGACGGGCTGGAGCTCGTGCCGCTTTTCAAGCAGCGATCCGACACCACGCTGATCGTCATCTCGGCGCGCGATGCGACCGACGAGAAGGTCGCGGCGCTCGATCTCGGCGCGGACGATTATCTCACCAAGCCGTTCGACACCGACGAGCTGCTCGCCCGTGTCCGGGTCGCCCTTCGAAACCGGCTGAGCCGCGACGGCGGCAACCTCGCCTTGGCGGTCGGCGACGTGGCGATCGATCTGGTGGCGCGGACGGTGACGAAGGGGGGCCGCGAAGTCCATCTGACGCCGAAGGAATATGCGGTGCTCGCGCAGCTCGCTCGCTTTCCCGGCCGCGTCATCACCCACAAGCAGATCATGGCCGAGGTCTGGCCCCGCGAGCATGAACATCATGTCGAATATCTGCGCGTGCTGGTGCGTACGCTGCGCCAGAAGATCGAGGCGGACCCGCAGCAGCCACAGATCATCTGCAACGAACTGGGCATCGGCTATCGGCTGCGGGGCAATGTCGACACGCCGGGCGGAGAATCGGGACCCGACGGATCACGGGCATAATGTTTTTCCTATGGGAGGCGGCTGGCTTCGCTCTCGAAATCAAACGCGCGCTTGCGGTACATCCGCGCCATGTCCCGGGACGACATCGAACAACGACCTGCTTCGCCGCCGTCGATCCGGGCCCGGATCGTCGACTGGCTCGGCGCGCAGGGACCTTCCGCCCTGACCGTCTATATGTGCGGCGCCGTGGTCGTAGTCGCCTTCGTCGCCGACGCGCTACGTTGATCGTGGCCCGCCGTGAAGCCGATCATATGCAATCGCAATGCGGGCGCGCTTTTATCGGTCTCGAATTGCTACGTGCGCCTGCGTAGTTGAACGGCCTCTCGCAAGGAGGCCGGGATGAAAAGATGGTATGAAACCAAGGCAGCGGCCATCGGGCTGCGCGCGGGTGGGTTGATCCTGCTCGCCATCGGCGCTTGGTCGGCGATCCGATTGCACCAGCTCGCCCTGACGAACGCGCATCGGGACACTGCCTCGCTGGTCCTTGCCGCACTATGCTTCCTGTGCGCGAGCGCGGGTTCTGCCCTGGTGTGGGAGGGGCCGGGGCTTTGGGCGCCGGTCGAGGTTTCGGAGCGCTGGAGACGATCAGATCCCTAGCGTGACGGAAGAAGCGAAGGGCTCAGCTCTCCCTTAACGAGCTGGCCTCACCTCTTTTTTCCCGTGCTGGAATGGTCAGCAGCGCCCCTCACTCCCACTCGATCGTGCCCGGCGGCTTCGACGTATAGTCGTAGACCACGCGGTTGATCCCTTGCACCTCGTTGATGATCCGCGTCGCGCAGCGGCTGAGGAAGCTCGCGTCGAAGGGATAGATGTCGGCGGTCATGCCGTCGGTCGAGGTGACGGCGCGGAGCGCGCAGACATGGTCGTAGGTGCGCCCGTCGCCCATCACGCCGACGGTCTTGACGGGAAGCAGCACCGCGAAGGCCTGCCAGATCGCGTCATAAAGCCCCGCGCTGCGGATTTCCTCGAGATACACCGCGTCGGCCTTGCGAAGGATGTCGCAGCGCTCCTTCGACACCTCGCCCGGAATGCGGATCGCGAGGCCGGGGCCGGGGAAGGGGTGGCGACCGACGAAGATGTCGGGGAGGCCGAGTTCCTTGCCGAGCAGGCGCACCTCGTCCTTGAACAATTCGCGCAGCGGCTCGACCAGCTTCATGTTCATGCGTTCGGGCAGGCCGCCGACATTGTGGTGGCTCTTGATCGTCACGCTCGGTCCGCCGGTGAAGGAGACGCTTTCGATCACGTCGGGGTAGAGCGTGCCTTGCGCGAGGAAATCGGCGCCGCCGAGCTTCTTCGCTTCCTCCTCGAACACGTTGATGAATTCGCCGCCAATGAACTTGCGTTTCTTTTCGGGGTCGGTGACCCCCGCGAGGCCCGCCATGAAACGCTCCTCGGCGTCGACCACGACGAGCGGGATGTTGTAATGGTCGCGGAACAGCCGCTCGACCTGCTCGCGTTCGTTGAGACGCAAGAGGCCATGGTCGACGAAGACGCAGGTGAGCTGCTCGCCGATCGCCTCGTGGATCAGCACCGCGGCGACCGCGCTGTCGACCCCGCCCGACAGGCCGCAGAGCACGCGCTGGTCGCCGACCTGCGCGCGGATTTCGGCGATCTTGGTGGCGCGGAACTCGGCCATCGTCCAGTCGCCCGAACAGCCGCAGACGTGGCGGACGAAGTTCGCGATCAGCTTCGCGCCGTCGGGGGTGTGGACCACCTCGGGGTGGAACTGGGTGCCGTAATAGCGGCGCTCATCGTCGGCGATCAGCGCGAAGGGCGCGCCGTCGCTGATCGCGACGATGCGGAAGCCGGGCGCGAATTGCGTAACGCGGTCGCCGTGGCTCATCCACACCTGATGTCGCTCGCCGACCTCCCACAGCCCGTCGAACAGCACGCAGGGCTCGGTGACGGTCAGGAAGGCGCGGCCGAATTCGCCGTCGCGCTCGCCGTCGGCGCCGCCAGGTTCGACCTGCCCGCCGAGTTGCTGGCTCATGACCTGCTGGCCGTAGCAGATGCCGAGAATGGGCAAGCCGCTGTCGAACACCGACTGCGGCGCGCGCGGGCTGCCCGTGGCGGGGACCGAGGCGGGCGAGCCCGACAGGATCACGCCCTTGGGCCGCATCCGTTCGAGCGCGGCTTCGGCGCCGCTGAACGGGACGATCTCACTATAGACCCCGGCCTCGCGGACGCGCCGGGCGATGAGCTGGGTGACCTGACTGCCGAAATCGACGATCAGGATGGATTCGGGGAGCGCGGCGGCGGTGTCTGGAGTCGGCATGGCTGGCCGATAAAGAGGCGCGCCGCCGCTGTCCAGCGGTCGCTATGGGGCGCCGGTCGAACTTTTGTCGCGCTGCCATATTGTTGCGACAAATTGCGACCAGATGAACCGCCGGGGCAAATCCATGTCATGCCGGGTTCAGCCGGACGCGCTAAGAAAAAACCAAGACAAGATTATAAGAAGGCTCCCCTTCCCATGAAAAAGATCCGCCTTTCCCTGTCCGCACGCGCGCTGTTGCTTGCCGGTGCCGCAACTGTTGCTGGTCCGGCGATGGCTGCGGCCGCCGATACGCTGCCCGATGCGGCCGCGGTCGCACCCGCCGATCAGCCGGTCGACGCCGATACGAGCGTGCCGAACGACCATGAGGGCGAAGAAGAGGAAGGCGAAATCGTCGTCACCGCGCAGCGTCTCGCGGGGCAGCTCGAAACCGATATCGCCGCCGATGCCGAACTCGATGAGGCCGCGATCGCGAGCTACGGCGCTTCGTCGATCGAGGAACTGCTCGACGCGCTCGAGCCGATGACGCGCTCGGGCCGCGGCCGCGGCGGCGGGCGCCCGGTCATCCTCGTCAACGGCCGCCGCACCTCGGGCTTCGGCGCGGTGCGCAACATCCCGCCCGAGGCGATCGCCAAGGTGGAGGTCTTTCCCGAAGAGGTCGCGCTGCAATATGGCTATGCCGCGACCGAGCGCGTCGTCAATTTCGTGCTCAAGCCGAATTTCCGGCAGGTGTCGGTCGAGGCGGAGGCCGGAGTGCCGACGCAGGGCGGCCAGTTCAAGAGCGAACTCGAACCCGCCTTCACCGCGATCGGCAAGAACGGCCGGCTCAATCTCAACGCGAGCTGGGAGCATCAGACGATGCTGCTCGAAAGCGAGCGCAGCCTCGATTATGAGGACAGCGCCGAGGGCCGCGACCTTGCCGCGGGCGCGTCGGCGCGCAGCCTGCTGCCGGCGAAGGACAGCTATGTCATCGACGGCACGCTGGTGCGCAACATCGACAAGGTGACCGAGGCGTCGGTCAGCCTACGCTTCGACCAGACCGACAGTCTGAGCCTGCTCGGCCCCGACACGGGCGGGCCGGGCGATCCGCTGCGCCGCGACAGCCGGACGCAGAACTGGACGAGCTCGGCGAGCGTCAACGGGATGCTCGGCGACTGGCGCTGGTCGGTGACGGGCAATTATGCCGACGCCGACACGCGCACCTTCACCGACCGCGCCGGTGGCACCCGCGACCGTTTCGACAGCAGCCAGCAGAGCTTTGGCGCCAACACCAATTTCTCGGGCAGCCTCGGCGAGGGTTGGGCGGGCCCGCTTCGCCTGTCGGCGACCGCGAGCTATTCGGGGCTGCGCTTCGACAGCCAGTCGCAGCGCGGCGCGGTGGTCACGACCACCGACCTGTCGCGCGACGTGCCGAGCGTCTTCGGGTCGCTCAACGTCCCCTTGCTCGATCCCGACTATAACGCCGGGCCGATCCGCGTGTCGGCGACGCTCAGCGGCCAGGTGCAGAAGCCGAGCGATTTCCAGACGCTGAAGAATTGGGGCGCCAACCTCAATTTCGTCTTCACCGACAATCTCTCGCTCGTCGCGAGCTTCAACAGCGACGAGGAGGCGCCCAGCGTGACGCAGCTCGGTGCCGCGCCGCTGACGACCGAGGGGGTGACCTATTACGACCTCAAGACCGGCCAGACAGGGTTGATCACGACCACGACGGGCGGCAATCCCTTCCTGCTCGCCGAGCGGCGGCGCGACTTCAAGCTCGGGCTCAACTGGGAAGTGCCGATGGTCGAGGGGCTGCGCGTCTCGGTCAACTACAACAGCAACAAAAGCTATGACACGGCGAACGGCTTCCCGCTGCTGACCCCCGAGATCGAGGCGGCCTTCCCCGACCGGGTGACGCGTGCGCCCGACGGCACCTTGCTCGCGATCGATCAGCGGCCGGTCAATTTCGACCGCGCGAGCAATTCGCAAATCCGCTGGGGTTTCAATTTCGGCAAGAGCTTCGGCCAGCCCGAGCCGGGTGCTCGCGGCGGCGGCGAAGGTCGCGGTGGTCGCCGGTCGGGTGCGGGCGCACCGCCTCCCGAAGGCGGCGACACACCGCCGCCGCCGCCCGAAGGCGCGGCGCGCGGCGAGGGCCAGCAGGCCGCGCCGCCGCCCGCAGCGGCGGAAGGCCCGCGGCGCGGCGGCGGAGGCCGCGGTTTCGGCCGGCGCGGCGGCGGTGGCGGGCCGTTCGGCGGCGGCCAGCAGGGCGGCCGCTGGCAGGTGTCGCTCTATCATACGATCAAGCTGACCGACAAAGTGCTGATCGGCCCCGGCGTGCCCGAGCTCGACCTGCTCCATGGCTCGGCGACGGGCAATGGCGGCGGCAGCAACCGTCACCTCGTCGAGCTCGACGGCGGCGTCTTCTACAAGGGGATCGGCGCGCGGGTCAGCGCCAAGTACGACAGTGGCAGCACCGTGGTCGGCGGCGCCAACGGCGACCTCGACTTCCACGATCTCGCGACTTTCAACCTGCGCGTCTTCGCCGATTTCAACCAGATGCCCAAGCTGACCGGGGACCTGCCGCTCCTCAAGAATTCGCGGCTGCGCCTGTCGGTGAACAATCTGTTCGACGCCCAGCGCAAGGTCACCGACGCGAGCGGCACGGTGCCGCTGACTTATCAGCCGGGCTACACCGACTCGCTCGGCCGCTATGTCGAGCTGGAGTGGCGCAAGGCCTTCTAGGGTCCTGACCCTAGGCGGCGAGGGCGGCGCCGGCGGGCGCCGCCACCGGTTCGGCCGGCACGAAGGTGAGCGCGTTCAGGAATTGCGCGGTGCAGGCCGACCAACTGTAGCGCGCGCCGAGCGCGGCGGCCTCGGCGCGGTCGCAGGCGAGCGCGCGGGCGATCGCGACGTCGAGATCCTCGTCGAGCGCGCCCGCGCCGCCGGTCACGATATCGCCGGGACCGGGCACCGGGTAGGCAGCAACCGGCGTACCGCAGCTCAGCGCCTCGATCACGACGAGCCCGAAAGTGTCGGTTCGGCTGGGGAAGGCGAAGACGTCGGCGCCGGCATAGGCTGCGGCGAGCGCTTCGCCGCCGAGCTTGCCGAGAAAGACCGCCTCTGGATAGCGCGCCGCGAGATCGGCGAGCGCGGGGCCGTCGCCCACGATCACCTTGGTTCCGGGCTGCCGCGTTTCGAGAAAAGCCTCGATATTCTTTTCGACCGCGACGCGCCCGACATAGAGCTGGATGGGGCGCGGCAGGCCGGCGAGCGCCCGATGGGGGGCATGGTTGGCACGAAACAACGCATGGTCGACACCGCGCTCCCACAGCATCGTCTGGGGGAGCCCCTGATCGCCAAGTTCGCGCGCCAGGCTGCGCGTCGCGACCATGATGTGGCGCGCGGGCCGGTGGAACCAGCGGATGAAGCGCCAGACGAAGGCGGGCGACACCGGCATGCGCGCCGCGACATAGTCGGGAAAGCGCGTGTGATAGGCGGTGGTGAAGGGGAAGCCGTTCTGGAGACACCAGCGCCGTGCCGCGAGTCCGAGCGGCCCCTCGGTCGAGATATGGATCGCCTGCGGCGCGAAAGCGCGGATACGGCGGCCGACGCTGCGCCGCCCTGCGAAAGCGAGGCGGATTTCGCCATAGGTGGGGCAGGGGATCGAGCGGAACAGATCGGGCGAGATCACCGCGACCTCATGACCCGCGCCGCGCAGTTCGGCGATCGTCGCCTGCAGCGTGCGGACGACGCCGTTGACCTGCGGCTCCCACGCGTCGGTGACGATCAGGATTCTCATGCCGCCCGCGCCGGGGCGGGCAGTTCGATCGCCGCGGGCGCCGGGCGCGCCGCGACTTCCTCGGCCCAGCGCAAGATCTCCATCGTGCCGTCGTGGTGCTCGACGAGCGCGGTGCAGCCCTCGACCCAGTCGCCGTCGTTATAATATTCGGTGCCCTCGATCTCGCGCATCTCGGCGCTGTGGATATGGCCGCACACGACCCCGTCGACCCCGCGCGAGCGCGCCGCGTGGGCGACGACCTCTTCATAGCGGCCGATGAACTGGACGGCGTTCTTGACCTTGTGCTTGGCGACCAGCGACAGCGACCAATAGGGCAGGCCGAGGCGGCTGCGGATGGCGTTCACCACCACATTGCACTTCATCAAGGCGGTGTAGGCGGCGTCGCCGACGAAGGCGAGCCAGCGGTGAGCAAGCATCACCGCGTCGAACTCGTCGCCGTGGACGACGAGCAGCTTGCGGCCATCGGCAGTTTCGTGGATCGCCTCGCGGCGGATTTCGACCCCGCCGAAATCGAAGCCGTCGAAGGGCTTGACCATCTCGTCATGATTGCCGGGGACATAGACGACGCGGGTGCCGCGCTTGGCGCGCTTCAGCACGCGCCAGACGACGTCATTGTGCTCGGGCGGCCAGAAATGCCGCTTTTTGAGCCGCCAGCCGTCGATGATGTCACCGACCAGATAGAGCGTCTCGCAATCGACATGGTCGAAGAAATCGATCAGCAGACCGGCGTTGCAGCCGCGGGTGCCGAGGTGGATGTCGCTGACCCACACCGCGCGATAGCTCCGCCTTTTGCCGATCACGCGTTCGGGCACATGCGGATCGGTGGTGAAGGGATCGGGAAAGCGCGCCGGGATCGGCAGGGTCGAAATCGAGGCCATGTCGCACTCCTTGAGGCAGCTTGTGGCTGCCCACGGCCTAGACACGGCTTTTGTTACACGCTGCGAATCAAAGCGAGGACGGTTCGGCGACGGTTCGATGGCGGTTTGGTGACAATAATCGCAAATCCGTCATTGCGAGCGAAGCGAAGCAATCTCCAGCTTTCGTCCATCGATGACGATGGCTGGAGATTGCTTCGTCGCTTCGCTCCTCGCAATGAAGGGCTTTTCCAGTCAAACCCGGCGGATAATCAGATTCCGGATCTCGCTCATATCCTCCATCGCGAAACGGATGCCTTCGCGGCCGAGCCCCGAATCCTTGACCCCGCCATAGGGCATGTTGTCGACGCGGTAGGAGGAGACGTCGTTGACGACGACCCCGCCGACCTCGAGCCGGTCCCACGCCTCGAGCACCTGGTTGATATCGCGCGTGAAAAGTCCGGCCTGGAGTCCGAACTTGCTGTCGTTGATCTCGGCGAGCGCGGCGTCCCAATCGGTGAATTTCGACAGGATCGCGAGCGGGCCGAACGCCTCCTCGCGATACGCTTTGGCGCCGCGGTCGACGTCTTCGAGCAAGGTTGCCTCGAGCATCGCGCCGTCGCGCTGGCCGCCGACGAGCAGCTTCGCGCCGCCCGCAACCGCCTCGTCGATCCAGCCGCCCAGCCGCGCGGCTTCCTTCTCCGAAATCATCGGGCCGATGAAGGTCTTGCGGTCCTTGGGGTCGCCCGCGACCAGCGTTTTCGTCTTTTGGACCAGCATGTCGCGGAACTTGTCGTAGATATCGGCGTGGATGATGATCCGCTGCACCCCGATGCACGACTGGCCCGACTGATAGAAGGCGCCGAAGATGATCCGCGCGAGCGCGTGGTCGAGGTCGGCGTCCCTGTCGACGATCACCGCGGCGTTGCCGCCGAGTTCGAGGATGACCTTCTTCTTCCCCGCCTTGGCCTTCAGGTCCCAGCCGACCGCGGGCGAGCCGGTGAAGCTCAGCAATTTGAGCCGCTCGTCGGTGGTGAACAGATCGGCGCCGTCGCGCGTCGCGGGCAGGATGCTGAACGCCCCCTCGGGCAATATGTCGCATTCGGCGAGCACCTCGCCCATGATGATCGCGCCCAATGGTGTCATCGATGCGGGCTTCATCACGAAGGGACAGCCCATCGCGATCGCCGGCGCGATCTTGTGCGCCGCGAGGTTGAGCGGGAAGTTGAACGGCGAGATGAAGCTGCACGGGCCGATCGGCACCCGCTTCCACATTCCCATATAGCCCTTGGCGCGCGCCGAGATGTCGAGCGGCTGGACCTCGCCATAGTTGCGCACCGCCTCCTCGGCGGCGATGCGGAAGGTGTCGATCAGCCGGGTGACCTCGCCCTCGGCGTCGGCGATCGGCTTTCCCGCCTCGACGCATAGCGCATAGGCGAGTTCGTCGAAGCGTTCGCGGAAGCGCCCGACGCAATGGTTCAGCACATCCTGCTTCTCGAAGCTCGCGAGCCGCGCCATCGGTTCGGCAGCGCGGACGGCGCCGGCGATCGCTTCGTCGATGACGTCGGGGGTCGCGAGCGCGGTGCGGAAGGCGACCTCGCCGGTGAACTTGTCAGTCACCGCGAGGTCGGTGTTCGGCTGCACCGCCTTGTTGTTGAGGTAGAGCGGGTAGACGTCCTTGAGTTTCATTTCAAATCTCTCCGTATCCCGGCGAAGGCCGGGATCCAGGGCTGGATCGCGCTACGGTGGCGCAGGAACGCTCTGGGCCCCGGCCTTCGCCGGGGAACAGCAAGCTATAAATTACAGTTCCTTCGACAACCGCTTGATGTCGACGTTCAATATCTGGTCGTTCTCCGAATAATCGACCGGACAATCGATCAGATGCACACCAGGCGTATCGCGCGTGTGAGCGAGAAGTTCCTTCAAATGCGCCGCGCTCTCGACGCGGTAGCCGTGTGCGCCATAGCTTTCGGCATATTTGACGAAATCGGGGTTGCCATAGGTCAGCCCCCAGTCCTTGAACCCCATGTTCGCCTGTTTCCAGCGGATCATGCCATAGCTGTTGTCGTTGAGGATCAGCACGGTGATGTTGAGCCCGAGGCGCACCGCGGTCTCCATTTCCTGGCTGTTCATCATGAAGCCGCCGTCGCCGCAGATCGCCATGACCTTGCGCTCCGGATAGAGCATCGCCGACATCATCGCGCTCGGCAGCCCGGCGCCCATCGTCGCGAGCGCATTGTCGAGCAGCACGGTGTTCGGGCGATAGGCGGTGTAGCCGCGCGCGAACCAGATCTTGTAGACGCCGTTGTCGAGGCAGATGATCGCGTCGTCGGGCATCGCGCCCCGCACCTGCTGCACGAGGTGCGGCGGGAAGATCGGGAAACGCGCGTCGGCGGCGAGCGGCGCGGTATGATCGACCTCGGCCTTGCGATAGGCGAGCATATGGTCGAATTTCCAGCCGCCGTTGGGGACGATGTCCTCCTTGATCTGCCAGATCGCGTTGGCGATGTCGCCGATCACCTCGATATCGGGGAAATAGACGGGATCGACCTCGGCGGTCTTGGTCGACACATGGATCACCGTCGGCCCGCCCGCCTTCATGAAGAAGGGCGGTTTTTCGATCACGTCATGGCCGAGGTTGACGATGCAGTCCGACGCCTCGACCGCGCGATGGACGAAATCGCCCGCCGACAGGGCCGCACAGCCGAGGAATTTCGGATGCCGCTCGTCGATCACGCCCTTGCCGAGTTGCGTGGTCAGAAAGGGGATGCCGGTCTTTTCGATGAACTGCAGCAGCATCCGGCTGGTCATCGTGCGGTTCGCGCCGGCGCCGATGACGAGCACGGGCGAGGTCGCCTCCTCGATCGCCTTCACCGCCTCGCGGATCGATTTGACGTCGGCGGTCGGCCGCCGCGAATGGCTGCGCTTCAGCGGGACCGAGTCGGTCTGCTCGTCGGCGATATCCTCGGGCAGTTCGATATGCACCGCGCCCGGCTTTTCCTCTTCAGCCAGGCGAAATGCCTCGCGTATACGGCTCGGGATATTGTCCGACGACGCCATCTGGTGGGTATATTTGGTGATCGGCCCCATCATCCGCACGACGTCGAGGATCTGGAAGCGGCCCTGCTTCGATTTCTTGATCGGCTTTTGCCCGGTGATCATCATCATCGGCATTCCGCCCAACTGCGCATAGGCGGCCGCGGTGACGAAATTGGTCGCGCCGGGGCCGAGCGTCGCGAGGCACACGCCGGTCTTGCCGGTGTGGCGGCCATAGGTCGCGGCCATGAAGCCCGCGCCCTGCTCGTGCCGCGTCAGGATCAGCTTGATCGTCTTCGAGCGCGAGAGGCTGTCGAGAAAATCCAGATTCTCCTCGCCCGGCACGCCGAAGATATATTCGACGCCTTCTTCTTCGAGACATTCGATGAACAGGTCGGATGCTTTTTTCACGGTCAGTCGCCCCCCTTTTCGCACCACCCTTCGGGTGCGGCCCAAAGCCCGTGCCGGCGACCTGGCAGCACCTGCCGCGATGCAGCGGCTCTCGTCGTGGATCGCGAGTCCCTGCGGCATCGGATCGGGGTTGTAACGAGGGGCGAAGGGGTTGTCACCAGCGCGCGGGGTATGAGACGTGACGCATACGGCTTCAAGCTGCCCCTCATGTCCGCTCGACACGAACGGGAAAATTTGCGTGAACTACCGGAAACGAGGAATCCGACCCGTCTAGCCTATCGCTTCCGCGCGGAGCGCCTTGCGGTCGAGCTTGCCGATCATCGTCTTGGGCAGCTCCTTGCGCACCTCGACGGCGCTCACGCGTTCGTGCTTGCCGAGCTGGGGGTTGAGCCAGGCGGCAAGGGCGTCGCCCGAAATGTCGAAGCCCTCCTCCAGCGTCACGAAGGCCTTGGGGCTTTCGCCGCGATAGGCGTCGGGCACGCCAAGGACGATCGCCTCCTTGATCGCGGGATGCTGGTGCAGATGCGCCTCGATCACGCTCGGATAGACCTTGAAGCCACCCACCGCGATCATGTCCTTCAGCCGGTCGACGATGCGGATATAGCCGTCGGCGTCGATCGCCGCGACGTCGCCGGTGCGCAGCCAGCCATCGGCGGTGAAGCTGTCTCCGTCGGCATCGGGGCGGTTCCAATATCCCTGCATGATCTGCGGCCCCTTGACGGCGAGTTCGCCCGCTTCGCCCGTGGGCGCGTCCTGCGACGGATCCTCCTTGTCGAGCAGGCGGATGTGCGTCGCGGGGATCGGCTGGCCGATCGTCCCGGCCTTGACCGGCCCCTCATAGGGGTTGGTCGCGACGACGCCCGAGCTTTCGGTGAGGCCATAGCCCTCGACGAGCGAGGCGCCGGTCGCGGCGACGAATTTCTCGCGCAGCTCGGCGGGCATCGGCGCGCCGCCCGAGATGCAGATGCGCAGGCTGGAGAAATCGGTCTTTGCGAGGTCGGGATGGTCGAGCAGCGCCTGGTACATGGTCGGCACGCCGGGCAGCGCGGTCGCCTTCGTCCGGGTGATCGCCTGCAGCGCCTGCTTCGCATCGAAGCGCGGCAGCATGGTGATCATCCCGCCGTTGAGGATGGTACGGTTGAGGACACAGGTGTTGGCGAAGACGTGGAAGAAAGGCAGGACGCCGAGAATGCGGTCGCCAGCCTCATGGTCGGGGTCGATCGCGTTCACCTGTCGCGCGTTGGCGGTGAGATTCTGGTGCGTGAGCTTCGCGCCCTTCGGCGTCCCGGTGGTGCCGCCGGTATATTGGATCAGCGCGATATCGCGCTCGGGATCGATCGCGACGGGGTCGGGGCGGCCGTCGTTGTCGGTGAGCGCCGAGAAGCGGACGACGCGCGGATCGTCGGGCAGCGGCGCGACCTCGCGGCGGCGGAGCAGGCGATAGAGCACCGACTTGGCGGCGGGCAGCCCGCCCGCGACCGAGCCGACGACGAGCTGCTTCAGGCTCGACCCGTCGAGCACCGCGAGCGCGGTCGGCAGCAGCGCCGCGGCGCTGACCGTGAATAATATGTCGGTGCCCGAATCCTCGACCTGCGCCTCCAGCTCGCGGGCGGTGTAGAGCGGCGAGAAATTGACCACCGTCGCGCCGGCGGCGAGCGCGCCGTAGTAGGCCGCGACATAGTGCGGAACGTTCGGCAGGAACAGGCCGACGCGGTGGCCCTTGCCGATGCCGCGCTGTTGCAGCCCGCGTGCGACGCGCGCCGCGCCGCTCGCGACCTCGGCATAGGTGAAGCGGCGCCCCATGAAGTCGAGCGCCGGCGTCGATCCCTTGCGCGCCGCGCTCGCCGCGAGCATGTCGGGCAGCGAGAGCGGCGGAAAATCCTGGTCCCATGCCGTGGGGTGGCGATAGTCGGTCGACCAGGAAAAGGGGCTGCTCATCGGGGTGATCTGTCCTTATCGGAATGGCGGGCGTTCCTGACACTAGGGTAAGTAAGCCGCCGCTGCAATCCGGCCCGCTTGCGGCGCGGGCGGGGCGCGGCTAGGCGGAGCCCACAGGACATGACACACGACGCGGCCATCCCCGTTCCCGGGCCGGGAAGCCCGCCCTTCGTCCTGCTCGACGACGCGCGCGCCGAGGGCGCCGTTCCGGCGCGGCTGTTCCGCGATCCCGTCGAGGTGCTGACCGCGCGGCGAGCGAGCGAAGTGCCGGCGCTGCTCGATGCCCTCGAAGCGGCGCGGGCGCGGGGGCTCCACGCTGCGGGATATCTCGCCTACGAAGCCGGCAAGGGGCTCGCGCCGGCCTGGCGCGGCCCCGGCGGTGATGAAGGCGATGCGCCGATCGCCTGGTTCGGCCTGTTCGATCGCGTCCACCGGATCGAGGCCGGCGCGGTGCCGGACATGCTGCCCGATCCGGCGAGCGCGTGGGTCGGGCGGCCGGTGCCGCGGGTGTCGCGCGCGGCCTATGAAGCCGCCGTCGAGGCGGTGCTGGGCTATATCCGCGCCGGCGACATCTATCAGGCCAATCTGACCTTCCGCGCCGACGTGCCCGTCGAGGGCAACCCGCTCGCCGCCTATGCGCGGCTGCGGCGAACCGCGCGCGCGGGCTATGGCGGTTTCGTCTGGACCGGCGCGCAGGCGATCGCCTCCTTGTCGCCCGAGCTCTTCTTCGCGCTGCGCGACGGCGCGGTGATCGCGCGCCCGATGAAGGGGACCGCGGCGCGCCTCGCCGATCCCGACGCCGATGCGCGCGCCGCGCAGGATCTTGCCGCCGATCCCAAGCAGCGCGCCGAGAATCTGATGATCGTCGACCTGATCCGCAACGACCTGTCGCGCGTCGCGGCGCCGGGATCGGTCGCGGTGCCCGCGCTGTTCCGGGTCGAGAGCTTTCCGACGATCCACCAGCTCGTCTCGGACGTCGCGGCGCGGCTGCCCGACGGGGCGGGGGCGGTCGACGTGCTGCGCGCCGCCTTTCCGTGCGGATCGATCACCGGCGCGCCCAAGGTGCGGGCGATGGAGATTATCGACGAACTGGAAACCGAGCCGCGCGGCCTCTACACCGGGTCGATCGGTTTCATCGAGCCCAGCGGCGACGCCGCCTTCAACGTCGCGATCCGCACTTTGGTCTTTCCCGCAGCGGGTGACTTGCGCGATACGCCGGCTTGCGCCACGCTGGGGCTGGGATCGGCTATTGTCGCCGACAGCCAAGCGGCTGAAGAGTGGCGCGAATGTCTGGCCAAGGGGGAATTTGTGGGCGCAGCGGGGGAAAGCTTCGACCTCATAGAGACGATGCAGTTCGACCCGGTCGAGGGCGTCCAGCGGCTCGAAGGGCATCTCGCCCGCATGAAGGCGAGCGCCGAGGCGCTCGGTTTCACCTTCGACCGGCACGGCGCGCGCAACAGCCTACAGTCGGCGACCTTTCGCCTGCGCAGCGCGGCGCGGGTGCGGATGCGACTCGCCCCCTCGGGCGCGCTCGCGGTCGAGGTGTCGCCGCTGCCGCGGCTCGCCGAGCTGCCGGTGGCGGTGGCGGTACAGTCCGCGCCGCTGGCGAACGGCGACTTCCGCCTCGTGCACAAGACCAGCCTGCGCGCACCCTATGACGAGGCGCGCGCGGCGAGCGGCGCGGCCGAGGTGGTGTTCGTCGACGAACCCGGCTTCGTCACCGAGGGAAGCTGGAGCAATGTCTTCGTCGAGCGCGAGGGCGTGCTGCTGACCCCGCCGCTGTCGCTCGGCTTGCTCCCCGGCGTGCTGCGGGCAGAGCTGATCGACAAGGGGCGCGCGGTCGAATCGCACCTGCGCGTCGCCGACCTTGCCGACGGTTTCTTCATCGGCAACTCGCTGCGCGGTCTCGTGCCGGCGCGGCTCGCGGACATCACGGAAACGCCGATAGGCTGACCACCGACCTGCATAGGTAAATTATCCGCCGCGCGCCTTGCGATTTGCGGGCGGACGATATAGGCGCGGCCGCGCGCAATTTCCTGTCAATCCGTCGTCCCGGAAAGCATCGTCCATGTCGCTCAAGCCGCACACCTCCGCTGCCCTCGATCGCATCCAGCCTTCGGCGACGCTCGCGATGACCGCGCGCGTGACGGGGCTGAAAGCCGCGGGAGTCGACGTCATCGGCCTGTCGGCCGGCGAACCCGATTTCGACACGCCCGATTTCGTCAAGGAAGCGGCGATCGAGGCGATCCGGGCCGGCCAGACAAAATATACGCTGGTCGACGGCACGATCGCGCTCAAGGAAGCGATCCGCGGCAAGTTCCGCCGCGACAACGACCTCGACTATGGGCTCGACCAGATCAGCGTCAACGTCGGCGGCAAGCACACCTTGTTCAACGCGCTCGTCGCGACCGTCGACCCCGGCGACGAGGTGATCATCCCGGCGCCCTATTGGGTCAGCTATCCCGACATCGTCGCCTTCGCGGGCGGAACTCCGGTGACGATCGAAGCGACCGCGGCGCAGAACTACAAGATCACGCCGCAGCAACTCGACGCCGCGATCACCAAGAAGACACGCTGGATCCTCTTCAACTCGCCGTCGAACCCGTCGGGCGCCGCCTATTCGCCCGAGGAACTCGACGCGCTGGGCGAAGTGGTCCGCCGCCACCCGCACGTCATGGTGATGACCGACGACATGTACGAACATGTCTGGTACGCCGATTTCGCCTTCTCGACCCTCGCGCAGCGCTGCCCCGACCTCGTCGACCGCATCCTGACCGTCAACGGCTGTTCGAAGGCCTATGCGATGACCGGCTGGCGCATCGGCTACGCCGGCGGCCCGGCGTGGATCATCAAGGCGATGGGCAAGCTCCAGTCGCAGTCGACGTCGAACCCCTGCTCGATCGCGCAGGCGGCCGCTGCTGCCGCGCTCGGCGGGCCGCAGCAGTTTCTCGATGACCGCAACGCCGCGTTTCGGAAGCGCCGCGACATGGTCGTCGCGATGCTCAACGACGCGCCCGGCCTGTCGTGCCCCGTCCCCGACGGCGCTTTCTACGTCTATCCCGACGCGTCGGGCTGCATCGGCAAGAAGACGCCCGCGGGCCATGTGATCGACAGCGACGAGGCGTTGATCGACTATTTCCTCGATTCGGCGCGCGTCGCTGCCGTGCACGGCGCGGCGTTCGGCCTTTCACCCGCCTTCCGCGTCTCCTACGCGACCTCGGAAGCGGTGCTGAAGGAGGCGTGCGTGCGCATCCAGCAGGCGTGCGCGGCGCTCAGTTGAGGTCCCGTTCACGATCGGGATAGGTATTTTATACCGATCGGTCTTGATATGGCCGGCGCGCGCGCCTATCTGCCCGCATGAACGGCGGTTAAGCGGCCGGTTCACCGGATAGTAAGCCCTGCCGGCTAGAGTGACGGTCATCACTGCACGAAGGCATCGGGGGCGCCATATCGTTCGGTGTAACCGGTGCGGGGCTGCCCGCGAACAGACAGACATGAAAACAAGAGGCCCCCATGCTGACTCTCCTCCGCTCCGACTGGTTCCTGTCGATGCTCGCCGGCTTCGCGATCGGCGCGACTCTCGTCATCCTCAATCAACCGGCGCTGCCGATCCCGGCTTGATGCCGCCGCGGCCCGGCCCGGCCCGCGCGCTCATCGGAGCCCTGATCGCCGGTGTGGTGCTCGCGCAATGTGCGCCGGCGCAGGCCGAAAGCGTCGTCCGGCTGCCCGCCCCCGCCTATGACCCCGCCGTGAAGGCGCCGCGCGCGACCGCGGTGCTCGCGGGCGGCTGTTTCTGGGGCGTCGAGGGGGTCTTTTCCAACGTCAAGGGCGTGATTTCGGTCGAATCGGGCTATCATGGCGGCAGCAAGGCGACCGCAAGCTACGACCGGACATCGAGCGGGACGACCGGCCATGCAGAGGCGGTGCGCATCACCTATGATCCACGCGTCGTCAGCTATGGCTCGCTGCTGCGTATCCTGTTCTCGGTCGTCGCCGACCCGACGCTGAAGAACCGGCAGGGCCCCGACCGGGGCACGCAATATCGCGCCGCGATCGTGCCGCTCGACACCGCGCAGCGCCAGGTCGCGGCCGCCTACCTCGCGCAGATCGGCAAGGGCAGCATCTTCGCGAAGCCGATCGCCGCGAAGGTCGAGCGCTACACGGGTTTCTACCCGGCCGAGGCCTATCACCAGGATTTCATGCGGCGGCATCCCTCGCATGCCTATATCGTCCGCTGGGACGCGCCCAAGCTTGCGGCGTTCAAGCGGCTCTATCCGGCGTGGGTGCGCGCGACTCCGGCCCCCTGAAACGCGCCCCGTTCCGCCGCTTGTCGCGCGGGAGGAATCGTTCGTCGCAAATCGCTGGCCCGGTTGGCGGGCCTGCGGGACGAACGGTCTCCGGCCGCGGGAGCCGGGAAAGACAGACGGTCGCGGCCGCTTTGGGGTTTGGATGAAGGTCAAGTTTTCGGGCAGAGGGCTGCTCGCCGTGGTGATGAGCTCCGCCGTGCTGGCGGGATGCGTCGGCAGCGCCGCCGTGATACCGGCGCCGCGCGGACAGGTTCCGGTGTCGCGCGGCCCCGCGGGATCGGTGACGGTCCCGATCGGGGAGCCGGTGCGCGCCGCGCCGCCAGCGCCGCAGCGGGTGATCGACCCCGGCTTTCGCCGCCCGCCCGCCGGCCTCGAGGAGCGCATCTTCGGGTTGTGGCGCGCCTTTCCCGGCAAGACCGGCATCGCGGTCCAGCGCATCGATGGCGAATGGACGCTTCAGCAACGCGGCGACGATCTGTTTCCACAGCAGAGCGTGTCGAAGCTGTGGGTGACGCTGACGGTGCTCGACGCGGTCGACCGCGGCGCGCTGACCCTCGACCGCAAGGTCAGCATCACCCCCGCCGACCTCACCCTGTTCCACCAGCCGCTCGCGGCGCGCGTACGCTCCGAAGGCTCGGTGACGATGAGCGTGCGCGACCTGATCGAAACGGCGATCACGCACAGCGACAACACCGCGAACGACAGCTTGTTGCGCACCGTCGGCGGCCCCGACGCGGTGCGCCGCTTCATCGCGGCGAAGGACCTCGGCTCGATCCGCTTCGGCCCCGGCGAACGATTGCTGCAGAGCGGCACCGCAGGGCTCAAATGGCAGCAGGCCTATTCGGTAGGCTATGCGTTTCAGCAGGCGCGCGCGGCGCTGCCCGATGCGACGCGCAAGGCGGCGATGGACAATTATCTCGCGAATCCGGTCGACGGCGCGAGCCCCTCGGCGATCGCGCGCGCGCTGACCCGGCTCGCGCGCGGCACCCTCCTGTCGCCCGAGTCGACCGACTATGTGCTCGGCGTGATGAGCCGTACCCACAGCGGGCCGAAGCGGCTGAAGGCGGGGCTGCCGGCGGGCTGGAAATTCCTGCACAAGACCGGCACGGGGCAGGATTACAAGGGCATGACCGCGGGCTACAACGACATCGGCATCGCGACCGCGCCCGACGGCACGCGCTATGCGATCGTCGTCATGCTGGGCAGCACGACCGCCTCGATCCCGCAGCGCATGGCGCTGATGCAGGCGGTATCGGGCGCTGTCGCCGAATTTCACGGGAACTAACCGCCGTCCCTGCTTCGGGATAAACGGTTTGCGGGCCCTGCCGCTTTTGCATATGGGCCGCGCATGAAGACGTATCTCGCGCTGCCCCTCATCGCCCTTTCGCTCGCGCTGTCGGCGTGCGCGACACCCGAGACGCGGCTGCGCAGCGGGCTCGTCGACGCCGGGCTGTCGCCGGCGATGTCGGCGTGCATGGCCGAGCGGATGGTCGACCGGCTGTCGCTGCTGCAATTGCGCCGCCTGTCGTCGCTCGGCAGCCTCAAGGGCCGGCGGATCGCCGACCTGACGCTCGACCAGTTTCTCCACAAGGTTCGCGCCCTCAAGGACCCCGAGATATTGGCGGTGTCGACCAGCTCCGCGGCGGTCTGCGCTTTCCGCTGAGGTAGAAAACCTCTCCGCTGCCGGGGGGAACCAAGGGGTAGCCTTGCCGCCAAACTTGTGCTTAGGCGGCGCCGAATATCTCCCGCTCCAGAGTCGAAAGGCCCGGCAGACCCCATGAACATCCACGAATATCAGGCGAAAGAACTGCTCGCGAAATTTGGCGTCGCTGTCCCCAAGGGCATCGCCGCGATGAGCGTCGAAGAGGCTGTCGCGGCGGCGAAGCAGCTCCCGGGGCCGCTCTATGTCGTGAAGTCGCAGATCCACGCCGGCGGCCGCGGCAAGGGCAAGTTCAAGGAACTCGGCCCCGATGCCAAGGGCGGCGTCCGCCTCGCCAAGACGCTCGAGGAAGTCGAAAGCCACGCCCGCGAAATGCTGGGCAACACGCTGGTGACGATCCAGACCGGCGAAGCCGGCAAGCAGGTCAACCGGCTCTACATCACCGACGGCGCCGACATCAAAAAGGAATATTATCTCGCGCTGCTCGTCGACCGCGCCACCAGCCGCATCGCGGTGGTCGCCTCGACCGAGGGCGGGATGGACATCGAAACCGTCGCGCACAACACGCCCGACAAGATTCACACGATCGTTATCGACCCCGCCACCGGCCTGATGCCGCACCACGGCCGCAGCGTCGCCGCCGCGCTCGAGCTCGAAGGCGACCTTGCCAAGCAGGCCGCCAAGGTCCTGGCCGGCCTCTACAACGCCTTCCTCGCCACCGACGCCGAGCAGATCGAAATCAACCCGCTCGCGGTGTGCGAAGGCGCGAACGGCGATGAACTGCTCGTCCTCGACGCCAAGCTGGGCTTCGACGGCAATGCGATGTTCCGCCACAAGGACATCGCCGAACTCCGCGACCTGACCGAGGAAGACCCGGCCGAGGTCGAGGCGTCGGAATATGATCTCGCCTACATCAAGCTCGACGGCAACATCGGCTGCATGGTGAACGGCGCCGGCCTTGCGATGGCGACGATGGACATCATCAAGCTGAATGGTGCCTTCCCGGCGAACTTCCTCGACGTCGGCGGCGGCGCGAGCAAGGAAAAGGTCACCGCGGCGTTCAAGATCATCCTGAAGGATCCGGCGGTCGAGGGCATCCTCGTCAACATCTTCGGCGGCATCATGAAGTGCGACATCATCGCCGAGGGCATCGTCGCCGCGGCGAAGGAAGTGAACCTCTCTGTCCCGCTCGTCGTCCGCCTCGAAGGCACGAACGTCCAGCAGGGCAAGGACATCCTGGCGAACTCGGGCCTGCCGATCGTTGCGGCCAACGATCTGGGCGATGCGGCAAAGAAGATCGTCGCCGAGGTTGCCAAGGCGGCGTGATGCGAAATTGCCTCTCCCCCTGGGGAGAGGCGGCGAGACTTGGCAGCTTGCTGCCTGGTCGCAGCGGTGGGGCGGCAACGTCCGGACCCTCACCAAGTCCGACTAGGTCCTGATGGACCAAGTCTTCCTATCCTCTCCCCCAAGGGGAGAGGGTGAGGGACTGCAAGGTTGACGTTTACGTAAACGCCAATTATGGCGCAGTGCACAATTTTTCGAGAGGAGCTTTTGGCCCATGAAAATCCTCGTTCCCGTGAAACGGGTGCTCGATTACAACGTGAAGCCGCGGGTGAAGGCCGATGGCACGGGCGTTGACCTTGCCAATGTGAAGATGTCGATGAACCCGTTCGACGAGATCGGCGTCGAGGAAGCGATCCGCCTGAAGGAAAAGGGCGTTGCGACCGAGATTATCGCCGTCAGCGTCGGCCCGGCGAAGGCGCAGGAAACGCTGCGCACCGCGCTGGCGATGGGCGCCGACCGGGCGATCCTGGTCCAGACCGACCATGCGGTCGAGCCGCTGGGCGTCGCGAAGATCCTGAAGGCGATCGCGGATGCCGAACAGCCGGGCCTCGTGATCCTCGGCAAGCAGGCGATCGACGACGACAACAACCAGACCGGCCAGATGCTCGCCGCGCTGACGGGCTGGGCGCAGGGCACCTTCGCCAGCGCGGTGAACGTCGAGGGCGACAGCGTCAGCGTCACCCGCGAAGTCGACGGCGGTCTCGAAACGGTGAAGCTGAAGCTCCCCGCGATCGTCACCACCGACCTTCGCCTCAACGAGCCGCGCTATGCCTCGCTGCCGAACATCATGAAGGCGAAGTCGAAGCCGCTCGATACCAAGTCGCCCGCCGAC
>Ga0182745_1000694_pt1 | contig 35365 bp, 29 predicted proteins | sample eDN3rd30CKraftBY_FD_128523 | JGI IMG/M metagenome (GOLD analysis project Ga0182745, IMG submission 128523) | Enriched backyard soil microbial communities from Emeryville, California, USA - eDNA 3rd pass 30_C Kraft BY (version 2) (version 2) | ecosystem: Environmental > Terrestrial > Soil >...
GGCGACGAACAGGCCGGTGACGATGGTGCCGATCAGCAAGCCGCCCAGCGCGCGCACGCCGGCGCCAGGGCCCATCAGGAAGTTCATGCCGAAGGCGATCACCACCGGCACCAGGATGGGCAGCAGCGAGGGCACGATCATTTCCTTGATGGCGGCGCGGGTCAGCATGTCCACCGCCTTGGAGTAATCGGGCTTGGCCGTGCCTTCCATGATGCCCTTGATCTCACGGAACTGCCGGCGTACTTCGACCACCACCGAGCCGGCGGCCCGGCCCACGGCTTCCATGGCCATGGCGCCGAACAAGTAGGGCACCAGGCCGCCGATGAACAGGCCGATGATCACCGCCGGGTCCGACAGGCTGAACGCTTCCAGCTTGTTGGCGGCTTCCAGGTTGTGGGTGTAGTCGGCGAACAGCACCAGCGCCGCGAGGCCCGCGGAACCGATCGCATAGCCCTTGGTGACCGCCTTGGTGGTGTTGCCCACCGCATCCAGCGCATCGGTGATCTTGCGCACGTCCTTGGGCAGTCCCGCCATTTCGGCGATGCCGCCGCCGTTGTCGGTGATCGGGCCGTACGCATCGAGCGCCACGATCATGCCGGTCATGGACAGCATGGCGGTGGCGGCGATGGCGATGCCGTACAGGTCGGCGATGTGGTAGGCGCCCCAGATGGCGGCGCACACCGCCAGCACGGGCAGGGCGGTGGACTTCATCGATACCGCGAGGCCCGCGATGACGTTGGTGCCATGCCCGGTCTGCGAGGCTTCGGCCACGTAGCGCACCGGATGATATTCGGTGGCCGTGTAGTACTCGGTGATCCAGATCAGGGCCGCGGTCAGCGCCAGGCCGATCACGGCGCACGCGAACATGTCGCCCGCCCGTTCCCCCATGATGGGGCCGGTGACGAACCAGAACGCGATCAGTGCCAGGACGCCGGATACCGCCGTGCCCCGGTACAGCGCGTTCATGATCTTGCCGCCTTCGCGCGCCTTGACGAAGTAGGAACCGATGATGGAGGCGACGATGGACACCGCGCCCAGCACCAGCGGATAGATGATGTAGCTCAGGTCCAGACCGCCATCGGCGCCCTTGAACATCAAGCCGCCGAGCACCATGGTGGCCACCACCGTGACCGCGTAGGTTTCGAACAGGTCGGCGGCCATGCCGGCGCAGTCACCGACGTTGTCGCCCACGTTGTCGGCGATGACCGCCGGGTTGCGCGGATCGTCCTCAGGAATGCCGGCTTCGACCTTGCCCACCAGGTCGGCGCCGACGTCGGCGCCCTTGGTGAAGATGCCGCCGCCCAGGCGCGCGAAAATGGAGATCAGCGAGCCGCCGAACGCCAGGCCGATCAACGAGTGCAGCGCATCGGCGTCACCCACCGAGGAGCGCATCAGGGCGAAGTAGCCCGCCACGCCGATCATGCCCAGTCCCACCACCAGCATGCCGGTGATGGCGCCGCCGCGGAAGGCGACCTGCAAGGCGGGATTCAGGCCGACGCTGGCAGCCTGCGCGGTGCGCACGTTGGCGCGTACCGAGACGTTCATGCCGATGTAGCCGGCCAGGCCGGACAACAGGGCGCCGACCGCGAAACCGCCGGCGGTGGCCCAGTTGAGCGCCAGGCCGAGCACCACGAACAGAATGACGCCTACCAAGGCGATGGTGGAGTACTGCCGGTTCAGGTAGGCCTTGGCACCAGCCTGAATCGCCGCCGCAATCTCCTGCATCCGTTCGTTGCCGGCCGGTTGCCGGTTGATCCATCCGACCGACAATATTCCGTACAGCACGGCCAGGACGCCTGCGCCGATCGCAAGCCATAGCGCCATTTCTGTGGACATCAACTTCCCCCTCCCGCAAGCGGGTGTGTGATTCTTCCCAAGGACATCGCCGAAACGGCCGCCTCGATCCATCACTTATGACGCGGTTGCGCGGTGTACCCGCAGGCCGCGCCGGAAATCAATTTTCGCGGCGTCGCCGGCAAAAACAGTACTGAAAAGCCAAGAAACAACAGTCGTCGAAGACTATAACACAAAGGGTTTATTGAGCTTTTTCTTCACTGCCGTGTTCTTCAGCGTGACATATTGCGGCAGGCCGTTGCGATACGGCGGATAGTCTTCTCCCTGGATCAGCGGACTCAGGTAGCGGCGCGCCTTGGCGGTGATGAAGAAGCCGTCCGGCGTGATGTAGTCACGCGGTAGCATCTTTTCCTGGTTGGCAACCGCACTCAACGCGGCGCTGCCGACGGTCCATTTGTAGGGCCGGTCGGATTTGCGCACGATGGTGGGCATGACCGAATTGTGACCCTTGAGCGCCATTTCCACCGCCGCCTTGCCCATGGCATACGCCTGTTCCACGTCCACCTTGGAGGCAATGTGGCGAGCCGCACGCTGCAGATAGTCGGCCACCGCCCAGTGATATTTGTAGTTGAGCTTGCTCTTGACCAGTTGTGCGACGACCGGCGCGACGCCGCCCAGTTGTGCATGGCCGAAGGCATCGCGCAGGCCCGCGTCGGACAGGAATTTGCCCTCGGAGTTCTTCACTCCCTCGGAAACCACGATGGCGCAGTAGCCGTATTTCTCCACGCATTGCTTGACGCGCGCGCAGAACTTCTCTTCGTCGAGGACGATTTCCGGGAACAGAATGATATGGGGCGCGTCGCCGGCTTGCTCCGATGCCAGTCCGCCGGCTGCCGCGATCCAGCCCGCATGCCGGCCCATCACTTCCAGGATGAACACCTTGGTCGAGGTCTTGGCCATCGACGCCACGTCGAAGCCGGCCTCACGGATCGATACCGCCACGTACTTGGCTACCGAGCCGAAGCCCGGGCAGCAGTCCGTGATGGGCAGGTCGTTGTCCACCGTCTTGGGGACGTGGATGGCCTGGATGGGGTAGCCCATCCGGTCGGACAGTTCGGACACTTTCAGGCAGGTGTCGGCCGAGTCGCCGCCGCCGTTATAGAAGAAGTAACCGATGTCGTGCGCCTTGAACACCTCGATCAGGCGCTCGTATTGCGCCGGATTGTCCTCGAATTTTTTCAGCTTGTAGCGCGCCGAGCCGAAAGCGCCCGAAGGGGTATGGCGCAGGGCGCGGATGGCGGCCGCGGATTCCTTGCTGGTATCGATCAGGTCCTCGGTCAATGCACCGACGATGCCGTGGCGGCCCGCATAGACCTTGCCGATCCGGTTCTTGTGCTTGCGGCAGGTTTCGATCACGCCGCAGGCCGAGGCGTTGATCACGGCGGTCACTCCGCCGGATTGAGCGTAGAAAGCGTTTCTCGGTTTGCCGGCTTTGGCTGGCCTGGCGGAGGATTTTCTAGCGGGCGATTTCTTGGCGGGCATGCTGGTACCTTGAGCCATGGGTCATGATATTTGCGGTTCGCGGGTACGCGAGCGGGCAAGCATAACCTTTCGGCACCCGTCCGGGAGCCTGCCTCGGCGCTCTTGGCCCGTGGCCGCTTTATCTGTAGGGTAGCGCCTCTTTTTGGGAGGTCGAACCGCCATTATGCGTATCGTTTTGCTGGGAGCGCCCGGCTCGGGCAAGGGCACACAGGCACAGCGGCTGCAGGCCAAGTACGCGGTCCCGCAAGTCTCTTCCGGGGACCTGCTGCGCGACGCCGTAGCTCGTGGCACGGAACTGGGGCTCAAGGCCAAGGCCGTCATGGATGCCGGACAGCTGGTGTCCGACGACATCGTGCTGGGGCTGATCCGCGACCGGCTGAGCCGCCCAGATGCCGCCAACGGCTTCATCCTGGACGGCTTCCCGCGCACCGAAGTGCAGGCCAACGCGCTCGGTGAATTGCTGACGGAGATCGGCCAGCCACTGCAGGCCGTGCTGCTGCTCGACGTGCGCCGCGCAACGCTGATGCAGCGTCTGGCCGGTCGGCGCGTCTGCCCGAAGTGCGGCACCGTCTACAACGTGCATTCGCTGAATGGCGCCACCGCCTGTCCGAAGGATGGGACCGAACTGCTGCAACGGCCGGACGACAAGGAAGAGGTCATCGCCAAGCGGCTTGAAGTCTATGCGCAGCAGACTCAGCCGCTGATCCAGTACTACACCCGGCAGGGCCTGCTGCGGGCGGTTGCGGGTGAAGGTGAACTGGATGAGGTGTTCGAACGCATGGAAGCCGCCGCGCTGGCCAAGCCGGTGTCCGCAGCCAAGGTCAAGGTGAAGCGTGCCGCGGCGTCGGACGCTCAGGATTCGCCTCGGCAGCTCGAACTTCCGGTCCAGGCCGCGGCTCAAGTTACCAAGGGCGCGAAGCGACCGACGCAGGCCCGGAAGTCGGCCAAGCCCAAGGCGAAGTCCAAAGCCAAGGTCAAGGTCGCAGCCAAGGCCAGGCGCAAGTCGGCAACCGGCCAAAAGGCCGGGCGGAAGGCCGCCGCCGCGCGTAGAGCCAGCCCTGCGCGTGCGACTGTCAGGCGTCCGGCCAAGCAGGCGAAGCCGGCGTCGGCCAGGCCGTCCAAAGGCCGGTCCGCCAAAGGCAAGTCGGTCAAGGCCAAATCGGTCAAGGCCAAGTCGGTAAGGACCAAAACGGCGAAGGCGTCGCGACGCAAGGCGCCGGTCAAGTCTGTCGTCCGTGGCCGGGCATCCAAGCCAGTCGTGCGCGCCAAGGCCGCACGTCGCAAGAAATAAATCGCAAGAAGTAGATCGGGTCGCGAGGCCGGCCCTCGCGACTTACTCCAGCGATTGACCCGGTTGTAATTGACCCGGCGGTAATGGACTCGATGTCGCCGGGTCGGCAACCGATGGCGGTTGCGCCGGGGTCTGCCCCGCGGCGAGCGCAACCAGGCGCTCGCCGATGATCTCTCGCCGCCAACCCTGCAACAAATGATCGGTGCGCCCCGACAGCACCAGCTGTTCGGCGTCCCGCCGCGTGACCAGCAATTCCGGCGCAATGGCCAGGCGTGAGCCTTCGTTGCGTACCAGCGCCATCAGTCTGGCGATCAATGCCGTCTGTTCCGGTTCCGGGCGGGAGGGAACGAAAGCGGGCGGCTCGTTCGCCGCCTTGGCCTTGCCCTGTACGATCAGTTCGAGCAGCTCCGTGCCACGTTTGGCAATGAAGCCGGGCGACAGGCTGCGGATGGCCTCCAGGGCTGGCAGGTCGGCAGGCAGGCGCTCGGCGATTTCGCGCAACGCGTCATCGGAAAGAATCCAGCCGCGCGGACGGTCCTTGTGCATGGCGCGTTCTTCACGCCATTGTGCCAACAGCTTGGCGGTGGCGCGTTGTTCGGGGCGCAGTCGATCCAGGCCCTTCAGACGTTTCCAGGCATCGTCGGGTTCGACGCGGTACAGCCGCGGGTTGGCCAGTTGCGCCGCCTCTTCCTCCTGCCAAGTGAGCCGGTCGGCGCTGCGCAGCGCCTCGCGCAGGTTCAGGTACAGCGGCACCAGGTAGCGCACGTCGTCGACGGCATACTCCAACTGCGCGGCGCTGAGCGGCCGCCGGCTCCAGTCGGTCCGGGTCTGGCCCTTGGCCAGCGGGTGGCCGAGACGTTCCGCCACCAGGCCGCCGTAGCCGACCTGCGCCGGATGTCCCAGCAGCGCCGCGGCAATCTGGGTGTCGAAGACCGGGCCGGGAATGACCCCCTGCTGCGCCTGTGACAGCACTTCGAGGTCCTGGCGGGCGGCATGCAACACTTTGAGGCGTTTGGTATCCGCCAGGAACTCCCATAGCGGGCGCAGGTCTCGTAGGGCCAGTGGATCGATGACCACGCAGCCCGCCTCACTGGCCGCCTGGATCAGGCACAGGCTGGCATAGTAGGTGCGCTCCCGCATGAATTCGGTGTCCAGGGCGACGAAGTCGCCGCTGGACAACAGTGCCAGTCCCTGGGCCAGTTCATCGTCATTCGAGATCCAAAGCGTTGGCTGCATGGCGTGTACAATCGACGGCCAGTCCCATGTTCAAGTTACTACAAACCTTCCTCGACATCGCGTTATGGCGCAAGGGGCCGCAGGACCTGCCGGCTTCGCGCTTCCTCGCGCTGCTGGTCTTGCTGGTCTACGTCCTCGCCAGCTTCGTCCAGGTGCACCTGTTCAAGCTGCCGTTGCGCTCCGCGGTGCTGATCATAACCGTGGATGTCGCCATGCTGGCGGGTTGGTTATGGCTGGTGCTGGCATTCTTCGGGCGGCGCCAACGTTTCGTGCAGACCGTGACGGCGCTGCTGGGGGTCGGTTTGCTGCTGACCCTGGTCGATATCGGGGTGCGAGCCTTGCAACTGGCGCTCGGCGCCGGTGATCTCGCCAGCTTCTGGCTGTTGCTGCGCTTCTTCGTCATGGCGCTGATCATGGGGCGTATTTTCATGCACGCGTTGGATCGCGGTCTGCTCACCGGCATGGCGCTGACCGTTGCCATCGTCTATTCCACGCAAGCCGTGGCGGACGTGGTCGTTACGCGGATGCAAGGCTAGCCAATGCACGTACACATCCTGGGGATTTGCGGCACGTTCATGGGCGGTATCGCGGCGCTGGCCCGCGCAGCCGGACATCGCGTCACCGGCTCGGACCAGAACGTGTATCCGCCCATGTCGGACCAGTTGCGCGCGCTGGGCATCGAGCTGATCGAGGGGTACGATCCGGCGCAGCTTGCCTTGCGGCCGGACATGGTGCTGGTCGGCAACGTCATGAGCCGTGGCAATGCGCTGATCGAGGCGCTGCTGGAAAGCCCCATTCCCTATACCTCGGGACCCGAATGGTTGCTGCGTCATGTGCTGGCGGAGCGCTGGACCCTGGCGGTGGCGGGGACCCACGGCAAGACCACCACATCGAGCATCCTGGCCTGGATTCTCGAACGCGCCGGCCTCGAACCCGGTTTCCTGATCGGCGGCGTGCCGGGCAATTTCAACGTCACCGCGCGCCTGGGCCGGCCAGGCGGACATTTCGTGGTCGAGGCGGATGAATATGACACTGCCTTCTTCGACAAGCGCGCCAAGTTCGTCCATTACCGGCCGCGCACCGCGGTGCTGAACAATCTGGAGCACGATCACGCCGACATCTATCCCGATGTCGCCGCCATTCAATGGCAGTTCCATCAGCTCATGCGCATGGTGCCGGGGCACGGCCTGGTGGTCGCCAATGCCGCCGATGTCAACGTGATGAAAGTGCTCGAAATGGGCTGCTGGACGCCGGTCGAGGCATTCGGCCGCGGTGCTGGCATCGGCGCCGGCGAACAGAGGGTTGCCGTACCTCATGGCGCGGCGCGTGACCTCTGGCATGCGGTGGTCGCGCCGGGCGGCGACTATTCTCATTTCAGCCTCATGCAGGGCGAGCGCTGTGTGGGTGAGGTGCGCTGGGATCTGGTCGGTCGCCACAATGCGGAGAACGCCCTGGCCGCGATCCTCGCTGCGCGGCACGCGGGCGTTGCCGTACAGACGGCGATCGAGGCACTGCAGGAATTCAAGGGGGTGCGTCGTCGGCTGGAGGTGCGAGGAGTGGTCGAAGGCATCACGGTGTACGACGATTTTGCGCATCATCCCACCGCCATCGAGACGACCATCGACGGCCTGCGCCGGCGTATCGGCCAATCCCGCCTGATTGCGGTACTGGAACCACGCTCGAATACCATGAAGCTGGGTGCGCATCGCGATGCCATGGCTGTCTCGTTGCGCGGTGCCGACCAGGTCTGGCTGTACCAGGGGCCGAACGTGAAATGGGATGTGGCCGGCGCAGTCGCCAGCCTGGGGGAGCGCGCCACGGTCATGACCGATAGCGCGGCGCTGGTGGAACGGCTGAACGAAACGCTGGCCAGCGGCGATCACGTGCTCATCATGTCCAATGGCGGCTTCGACGGTATTCATGGCAAGCTGTTGGAGCGTCTGCGTCAGCGTGCCAGACGTTCGGCCTGACCCCATGTCGAACATCCGCATCCCGCTGTTCCCACTCAATGCCGTACTGTTCATCGGCGGGCCGCTGAAGTTGCGCATCTTCGAACCGCGTTACGTCGACATGGTCGGACGTTGCATGCGCGAGTCCGAGCCCTTCGGCGTGGCGTTGATCACCGAGGGCGAGGAGGCTGGCGGTGAAGCCGTGACTGCCGCCATCGGCACCTCGGCACGCATCGTCGATTTCGAGACATTGAGCGATGGCTTGTTGGGGATCACTGCGGTGGGAGAGCGCAGTTTCCGTATCGAATCGGTCACCCAGCAACCCGATGGCCTGAACGTTGCGGCGGTCGATTGGTTGCCGGCCGAGCCCGATCTGGTGCTGCCGTCCGAGAACGACTACCTCGCGCAACTGCTGCAACATGCGTTGCCGCAGCTCGCGCCCGCTTATGATTTCACACCGGTGAAGTACCAGGATGCGGCCTGGGTCGGCGCCCGGCTGGTGGAAATTTTGCCCCTGCCGCTCGAAGAGAAACAGCGCTGCCTCGAAATGCGCGACCCGCTGCAGCGCCTGGCACACCTGCGCAGCATAGTGAAAATCGAATTGGTGCAAGGCGAGGAGTGACGCACGCCTGAGGCGTGCGGCACGGCTATGCTCGTTGTTCTCCGCCGGGCTCCAAGCTTTTGTCGGTGCGCATGGCCTGAACGGCTCGCAGCGTCAGATAGGCCAGTGACGACAGCGCGACCATCCATATCAGCGAGCCCCAGCCCAGGACCCCGTCGTAGCCGCCGACCAGCCAGGCGTTGCCATGCTGGGTCTGTACCAGCGTGGTCTCGCGCAGGAACGAGATGACACACACGCCCGCAGCGTGCAGTCCTATGGGGGCGGCGATACTGCGAGTCTTTACGCGGGCCCACGCGAGCAGCGCACCCACTGCGAACAAGGCCAGGAAGGAATCGATCATGGCGCCGGGCTGAGAGTATTGGATCAGCATGTTTTCGAGTACCGCGAAGCCGCTGGTCCAGTCCAACTGCTCGGCCGGCAGTCGCAGGCGGCCGCCGAGGAAGTGCACCGCTGAGTACAGCAAGCTTGGCAGAAAGACCGCCGCCACGGTGCCGGATTCGCGCCGCACCGCTGTGAACAGGACGCCACGAAAGAAGGTTTCCTCGATCGTTGCAACGACCAGACCGCTGATCAATCCCGTGGCCAACAGGTGCAGCGCCGGCAGTGCCGTGACGGTCAGGTCCGGCTTGGCAATGCGGACGTCGAACGCATACAGGGCCATCGCCAGCGGTAGCACCACCGCGGTGCCGCCGGCCAGCCCGCCCAACAATTGACGCACCAATATCCGCCGCGGTTGGCCGAACCCGAATGCGTGGCGGTGGAACAACTGCCAGCGACGCAGCAGCCACAGAGCGCCCAAGATCACTACCAACATCGCAATGCGATGCAACACTCGGTGAATCGGCTGAGGGGAGATCAAACCCACCAGTTCCCAAGCGGGATACGCCAGCAGGGCGGCGGCCAGCAAGGCGGCCAGGATCAGAGTGACTGTCGAAGCAAAGGCGCGCATAGCGAACTTAACGTAACCATGGATTACAAAAAACACACGATGAGATACGAATTTCTCGACGAATTCGCCAGGAGTTGCCGGCTCCGGTGGGCTCGGAGCATGGTTCAATGCAACTCGCGGCAGGGTCGTCCAGACGACGCCACGCTGCCGCTGGATGGCAATTCTTGGCAACGCTGAGCAGAGGAGATCGCGTCATGGACGAAACCAAGGCCCTGGCCATCGTGGCGGCGCTCGCAGATGGTATTAACCCGCACACGGGAGAAGAGTTTCCTGCGGACAGCCCATATCAGACGGCCGACATAGTTCGCGCATTACTTCTTGCCAGTCGCGCGCTCGAGGCGCGCACGAAAGCGCAGTCGCGCAACACGCGTGCGCCCGCGAATGCCGGCAAGCGTTGGACCGCTGATGAGGATGCCAAATTGCTGGCCCGATTCGATGCTGGCGATGGCGTCGTCGAGCTGGCGCGCACGCACGGGCGCACGCCCGCTGGAATCCAGGCGCGGCTCGAACGACATGGCAGGCTGTCAGTGGCAACTGAGGAGGAGTCGGAGGAAGGAGGACGAGCGTGGCGATCCTTCACTCAACGTGGTGAACGGAGTGCCAGCTGAGCGGGTGAACGCTCCCGCTCGTCCAGGTCAGTGAACGCTTCGGCGCGCGTACTCAAGGTTGCGATGCCAGGCTCCAATGCGCGAGCGATGGGCTGACTCGAAGTGACCTTGCTGGGCAGATGCGAATCGATGCCGTGTTTGCACCAGACGGTACGCGTCAGCAGCGTCTCGCTCAGCAAGCGATCGAACGGGTTGTAACTCTCGGGCGCACGCGAGCGATGATGCAAATGGAAAGCGATGGCGCGATGCCGAACGTATTGACGCTGCAACCCGATGTGCAGCAGCCGCGCGGCGAATTCCCGATCCTCGGGACCCCAGGCGGTGAACCGCTCGTCATAGCCGTTCACTTGCAGAACGTGCTTGCGCCAGAAGGATTGGTTGCAGCCCTGGGTGCCACTCAAGGTGGCGCGTGTCTTCGACGCCAGGCGGCTGAGCAGCACGCTGCGCAGTGCGTACAGACGATGTTCCATACCTGGGCTGAGCAGGGTGGGCCGGGCATGATCGCTGCCCAGCAGTCGTTCGGTGGTCGCCTGCGACAGACGCGGGCGGGCGCCCTGGATGAAGCAATCCGGCTGGGCACAGCGCAGATGGTCTTCGATGAACCTCGGGTGCAGCACCATGTCGCCGTCGATGAGCACGAGGTACTCGCCACGGGCGGCGGCTATAGCCCCATTACGTGAGCGCGCCAGCCGATAACCGCCGTCCTCCTGCCACACGTGCTTGATGGGGCAGCCGAGCTGCCGCGCCCACTTCTGGACCACTTGTGCCGTTTCCGGCCCTGAGCCATCGTCCGCGACGACGACTTCGTCCGGCAGGCGGGACTGGTTCTGTACGCTGGCGAGGGTCAGATCCAGCGCCTGCGGCCAGTTGTAGGTGGTCACGACCAAGCTGACGTCCATGCGCACGATAAAGATTTGCTCCTTGAGGTTGGGCCCGGGATGGGGGTTTCGAGCGCGTGCTTCGAGCCGCCGGGCCGGCGGCAGCGGTGCAGCAGCGCACCGGGACATCATAGTGCCGGGTAGTGGGCCGGTGTGGAAGCCCCTTTTGTTCTCAATAAGTTACGCATTGTCATCTGGACTGCTTCCAAGCCTCGAATATTGTTACATTCCAGCGACAGGGCTCACAGCGGGTACACGCCTGGCTCGATGGCGACTGGGCTAAACTTGCCAGCCGCGCGCCGCTGCCCGAGCAAGCGCCAAGGAATTACAGTTGCCGTCCCACCCGTTGCCGCCTTATCCGAAGTCACCGCCCGCTGGACTGTTTCCACCCCCGGCGACCGAGACCGGTCTGCAAGGCTGGCTGAGCCGCTGGTGGCCCAGCACCACCATCCGCCGCGATCCGTTGGCCGGCCAGTTGGTGGACCGGCGCTATGCGCCGATTCCGCTGATCGGCTGGAAGCTGCTGCCCTGGATCTACCGTCGACTGGCCGCCCAGCGGGTCGCTGCCGAGCTGAGTTTCACCCCCGGCGCGCGGCTGACCGTCATCGTTCCGGTGCGCGATCGTGAACATCACTTGGCCCAGCTGTTGCCGCGCCTGCGCGCCAAGCTGCGGGAACAGGCGATTGCGCATCGGATTTTGGTGGTCGAGCAATCTCCCGGAGGGCTGTTCAACAAGGGAGTGCTGTTCAATGCGGCATTCCGTGTCGCGGCCGACAGTTGCGACTATGTCTGTCTGCACGACGTGGATGCGGTGCCGATCGAAGCGAATTACGGTTGTCCTTCCGAGCCGCTGCGGCTGGTGACGCGGCTGGTCGGTTCGCGCCACGGCGGCGAGCGCGGTGAGCGCTATTTCGGCGGTTCGATCAGTCTGAAGCGCGAGCATTTCCAGGCCGCCAACGGCTTCTCGAACTTGTATTGGGGCTGGGGCAAGGAGGACGACGACTTCCTGTTTCGACTGTGGTTCTCCGGTCGGGTATGTTATGCGGACCAGCAAGGCACCTTCGAAGACCTGCCCAACCCCGCGGATCAGCAAGTCCATTTCACCAAATTGCGCAAGCCTGACACACTGCGCGCCAATCGCCGGCGGCGCAGCCTGCTGATGCGCGGCCTGCTCGATTTCCGGAATGACGGACTCGGCGACGTGTCCTACCCGGTCGCGCGAGTGGGGGGCGGCGCCGATTATGAGCGCGTCGTGGTCAGCATCTGAGCGCCGCCGCAGAGATCAAGGAACCAAGTCGCTTGAGGAACTCGATGAATCGCATTGGCATGCTCTGTCTGTTGACACTCGTGGCGCAATCCGCTGCCTGGGCGCGAGGCGTCAGTCCCTACCTGCCGCTCAATCTGTCGCCGGAAATCGAGCGCCAGATCGAACGCGTACTGATTCTTGCCGACCGGCCGGTCATGTCACGGCCGATTGCCGCGGCGACCGTGCTGGACGCGCTGCCGCAGGCCTGCAAAGTCGACAAGGTCCTGTGCAAGCGGGTGCGCCGCTACCTGGCGCGCTATATGCAACCCGTCGCGCTGGACCAGGCCAGCGTCGAAGTTTCGACCTCCAGCGGTGCCACCGTGCCCTTGCCCAACCTGCGTGGGGTGAGCAGCGACAGCTCCTGGCTGGCTTCGGTGCAGGGGCACTGGCAGATGAACGACTATGCCATCGTCAGCCTCGGAGGCGTGGGCAGTGGCGATCATTCCTCCGCCAGCGGCACCATGCTCAGCCTTGGGTTCGAGTACGCCCAACTCGATGTCGGATTCCGCGAGCACTGGCTGTCGCCGTTCACCACCAGCGCCATGCTGCTGAGCACCGAAGCCAAGACCATGCCGTCGGTGACGTTGTCGAACTACATGCCGATCACGCGCCTGGGGCTGCAATACGAGCTGTTCATGGCGCAGATGTCCCATTCGGATCGCATCGTCTGGCAGGATGGCTATACGCAAGGCAACCCCAGGCTGGCCGGCATGCGTCTGCAGATCGAGCCGGTGCGCGGCTGGTCGTTGGCCGCCAGCCGCATCATGCAATTCGGTGGCGGCGCGCGCGGCGGGCAGGGCATCCGTGACCTGATCAAGGCTTTCTTCAACCCGAGCAAATACGACAACAACGTGAGCTCGGACCAGCAGGCCGGCAACCAGGCGGCGGCCTTCACCAGCCGCTTCATATTCCCGGGCAGGACCCCGTTCTCGGTGTATTTCGAGTACGCCGGTGAAGATACTTCGTACGCCACCAATTACCGGCTGGGCAACTCGGCCCTGTCCATCGGCGTGGACTTCCCCAAGCTGTGGCAGCGTTTCGACCTGACCTATGAATTCTCGGAATGGCAGAATGCCTGGTACACCCACAGCACCTACCGGGATGGACTTACCAGTCATCGCAACGTGATCGGCCACTGGGGTGCCGATATGCGTGACTATGGCGACGGAGTGGGTGCCCAGTCCCATCTGATCCGCGTTGGCTGGGAGCCTGCGTTCGGCGGCCTGTTCGAGTTCCGCGGCCGTACCCTGGCGAACGAGAATTACACCGTCGATCGCTACGAGCGCGCCTACGATTTGACCGTCAGTTATTCACGGCCCTTGAAAGGGTTCACGGTCGGTGCGGAAGTCATGGCTGGCCGCGATGTCTATGGCGACAGCTTCAGCCGGATCGCCGGCTTCGCGCGCTTCGGCGACGAATGGGCCGGCGGCGGTGTGGCGGGTCTGGATTACGACTCGGGCGATGCCTTCGGCGCCGAGCTGTTCGTCGATGCCGGTGTCAACCTGAGCGAGTTGCAGGTCCGACTCGATGGCCCCAGTTCGAGAACCAACATCGGCAGCAAGACCGGTGCTCATATCGGCGTGGGTGCTCGCCGCGCGGTTTCCCAGCACAGTGACTTGGGCGTGCGTGCCGAGATCGACCAGATCCACGGAGAGAAGTTGCTTGCAGTGCGTGCGCTCGACTATCGATACCGTTTCAAGAGCCCATTGGCACTGAACGCATTCCTGGGCGCGGCGCGCTACGATTTGGCGACTCCCGCTTACGGCTATTACGCTGGTGTCGGTGTGCAGTGGCGCAACCTGTTGCCCCGCATGGACTTGAGTCTCGACTATCGCTACATGGATAAGGTGGCGCGCGACAAGCTGCGGCCTGGTGACCCGCCTTCTACCAAGATGCCCGATGTCTTCTACGACATCAGCGGCCCGGCGTTGTATCTCAGTTATCGCTGGTGAGAAAACGGCCCGGATGACTGCGCCCCAGATGCCAGCTTCAATTTCACTGTCCGTTGCGTTTTCTCAGGTGACGGGCACGCTGCCGCTGTTGTCATGATTCCCAATATCATTCATTACATTTTTGGTCTCGACCCCCGCTTCGGTGGCAAGGAGTTTTCCTTTATCCACTATCTGGCGGTTCGCAGTGCCGCCGAGGTCAACAAGCCGGACCAGATTGTTTTTCATTACGAGTTCGAGCCCACGGGACCGTGGTGGGAAGCCACCCGTCCGTATCTCACGCTCAATCAGATTGTTGCCCCGCGGCAGATTTTCGGCCGGCCGCTCGACCACTTCGCGCATCGGGCCGACATCGTGCGTCTGGATGTCTTGCGCGAGTCAGGTGGGGTTTATCTGGATCTCGACGTGCTGTGCATCAGTCCACTCGCGCCTCTGTATTCGGAGTCGATGGTCATGGGGGTGGAACAGAACATCGGTCTATGCAACGCGGTGATCCTGGCCGAACCTGGCGCGCCGTTCCTGGGCCTGTGGTACGAACGGTACCGTGATTTCTCCGGCGCGCAATGGAACAAGCATTCTGTTCTCGTGCCGTGGGAGCTTTCGAAACAGCATCCGTCGCTGATACGGGTGCTGGATGAATATGCCTTCTTTTTTCCGGTTCATTATGACCCCATGCACAAATTGCTGTGGGGCCGGAGTCCATCGTTCAAAGAGCGCTTGCTCACTGCATGGTATGACCTGGGGCATCTACCGCGCCGCGACGACAGGTCACGCAGACGTCATCTGCGTTCCCGCCACTGCCTGAGAAGCCGTCAGTGGTTCCACCAGAAGCTTCGCTCGAGCTACTGCATCCACCTGTGGGAGAGCCTTTGGTGGAACGACTACCTGCGAGACCTGGATCCCCGCAAGGTGGAGCAAGCCGACTGGTTGTTCTGGAAACTGGTCAAAGACATTGTTCCGATCGAGTCCCTGCCGCGTCACTGAAACCCGGTCAAATTCGTGCGAACGCCCGCCGTGCCGCGGCGAGGGTGGCTTCGATTTCGGCCGGGCCGTGCGCGATCGATACGAAGCCGGCTTCGTACGCCGATGGTGCCAGGTACACACCCTCGTCGAGCATGGCATGGAAGAACCGCTTGAAGCGTTCCACGTCGCAGGCCATGACGTCGCTGAACGAGCGTACCGAGGCTTGTTCGGTGAAGAACAGGCCGAACATGCCGCAGACGTGATTGGTTGCCAACGGCACCTGCGCGGCGCGCGCTGCCTCTCGCAGTCCTTCGACCAGTTCGGTGGTGCGCCGGGCGACTTGTTGATGGAAACCGGATGCGCTGATGGCTTCGAGCGTCACCAGGCCCGCGGCCATGGCTACCGGATTGCCCGACAACGTGCCGGCCTGGTAGACGGGGCCCAGCGGCGCGATCTTTTCCATGATGTCGCGCCGGCCGCCGAAGGCCCCCACCGGCATGCCGCCGCCGATGATCTTGCCCAGCGTGGTGAGATCGGGCTTGATGCCGTACAAGGCCTGGGCGCCGCCGAGCGCCACTCGAAACCCGGTCATCACCTCGTCCAGGATCAGCACGCTGCCGTGCTGGTCGCAGGCGCTGCGCAGTGCTTCCAGGAAGCCGGGGGCCGGCGGCACGCAATTCATGTTGCCGGCGACCGGTTCGACGATGACGCAGGCGATCTGGTCGCCCAACCGGTCGAAGGTCTGCCGCACCTGGGCCATGTCGTTGTAGGACAGGGTGATGGTATGCGCGGCGAGTTCGGGCGGCACGCCGGGGGAGGTGGGGACACCCAGGGTGAGTGCCCCGGACCCCGCCTTCACCAGCAGCGAATCCGAATGGCCGTGGTAGCAGCCCTCGAATTTGACGATCTTGCTGCGCCCGGTGAAGCCGCGCGCCAGCCGGATCGCACTCATGGTGGCTTCGGTGCCCGAGCTCACCATGCGCACCAGTTCCATCGACGGCATCAGTTCGCAAACCTTGCGCGCCAGCTGCGTTTCGATTGCGGTGGGCGCGCCGAACGACAGGCCCAACGCCGCCCGTTCCTGCACCGTACGGATCACGTCGGGATGGGCGTGGCCCAGGATCATCGGTCCCCATGAGCCGACGTAGTCGATGTAGCGGCGCCCGTCGGGCGCGAACACATGGGGGCCGCTGGCCCGTTCGATGAAGATGGGGTCGCCGCCGACGCCGCGAAAGGCTCGAACCGGCGAATTCACGCCTCCCGGGATATAGCGACTGGCATCGGAGAACAAGGACAAAATGGCAACTCCCACGAACGAAATGGCCCAAGCGGGCTGATTGGCGGCGCCCGGTGGCGGCGCAGATTGCCGCCCCGCCCTGGATCGTTCTCCAGGCCAAGGCCGATGGTCACAAAGTGTACCCTGTCATCGTTGCCACCACTTTCCTATAATCGCGGCCCTTCCCACAGGTCTGGCGCGCGTTTCGAAGTTAATGAAAGCTTACATGTGTGTGATTTGCGGTTTCGTCTACGAGGAAGAAAAGGGAGATCCAGCCTCGGGCATCGCCGCCGGAACCCGTTGGGATGACGTGCCCCTGTCGTGGCGCTGCCCGGATTGTGGTGCTGGCAAGGAAGATTTCGAGATGGTCGAGGTGTAGGTCACCGCGCCGCGGCGGACCCGCACCCACCGGCCGCGTCGATCGAGTACCATCGGCCCATGGCCTATCTGATCATTGCCCTGGGTAGCGCCCTCGGTGGCGCGGCGCGCTATTGGTGTTCCGGCCTGGTCGCACAGCGAGTGGGCGAGGTGTTTCCCTGGGGCACGCTGGTCGTGAATGTGGTCGGCTCGCTGCTGATCGGGATGCTGGGAGCCATGAGCGAGCCGGACGGGCGCTGGTATCTCGAGCCCAGTACACGCCAGTTCCTGATGATCGGGGTGCTCGGCGGTTTCACCACGTTCTCTTCTTTCAGCCTGCAGACGCTCAATCTGTTGCGCGACGGCGAATGGCTGCACGCCATCGCCAACGTGCTGGGTTCCGTGTCCGCCTGCCTGCTGGCCGTCTGGTTGGGATTTTCCCTGGTGGCCCGCTTCAGTCAGTTGCGAGGTCCATGAGACTCCAGCGCCGGTTGATGATCAATGCTGGTTTATCCGATGACCCTTGCGTTGCAGTAACTCGATCACGCTGTCCTTGCCGACCAGGTGCAGCGCTCCCACCACCACCAGGTAGTCGTCCCGGTCATCGAGCAAGTCCTCGATCTGGGGGATCCAGCGCCGGTTGCGCTCCGTGGTCAGCGGCCGATACAGGTCGGGATGTTGCTCGAATCCTTCCGCCAGCAGCCTGGCCAGGGCCTGGGTATCCCCGGTACGCCACGCGGTGATCATCTGGTCGATTTCGCGGCCGGCACGTTCCGTATCCTCGACGCTGTAAATCAGGAACTCCCGCTGCTGGCGCATGGGCAGCTCCGCCAGCAGGCTCAGCTGCTGGCGCAAGGTTTCCAGGCCCAGGATTTCCTTGCCGTCCTTGCCGGCGCGCGCGGCGAGCCGCTGCTCGACGCCTGCGCGTGGGTCCAGGCCGAGCTTTGCCAACTGCAGCTGTGTCAGGGTCATCGCCGCCAGCCAGGGCCGCAAGCGATTGAGCAGTTGCGGGTCCATCCCCACCTTGCGTGCCTCGGCTGACACCTGGGCATAAGTATCCGCGCCAAGTTCGGATGCCAGGCTCAGTTCAGGGGGGAGCAGGCCCAGCTCCTGGGTGAGCCGCGGCGCGGCCTGCGGGTCGAGATCGTCCAGGTCGATCTCCATGACCAGTGTTTCCGCTTCCCGGTACGCTTCATCCACCGCCGGGGGCAAAGGTTCGGACGGCCGCAGAAAATGCACCGACCCCAGCAGGTACACCGTGTTGGTGCGGCCTTTGAGCGACCACAAAGTGTGATGGGGCGTATCGGCGGTGGCCGGCAGCGCGGCCAGGCCCAGCCACACGCTCATCAGGAGGCCGGACCATCGACCCGGCGGCAGTGGGCGATCCAGCACGGGAGGTCAGGCCACCACGGTCTGGGCGTAGCGCTCCAACCAGACCACTTCCGTGGCCAGGCTGCCGTCCGGCATCAGTTCCAGTACCCGATAGCCTGGTGGCCGCCGGTCGAGGGCGAAGTCGACGCTGTGCGGCATGAATTGGGCGCAGGTAGCCGGGGAGGCCATGAATCGCACTCCGTGCACGAAGCAATCCAGCGACTGGTGCACATGGCCCCACAGTACGCCGCGTACGTTCGAATGCCGACGCACCAGGCCGAGGAACTCGGGGCCGTCGCTCAGGCCGACCTGGTCGAGCCAGCGGCTGCGCATTTCGAGCGGATGATGGTGCAGGCACAGCAGGACGTGATGGTTGCGATGATCGAGCAGCGTCTGTTCCAGCCAGGCCAGCTGTCGTTCGCCGATCTGGCCGTGCGCCGCGTGTGGCACCCAGGTATCCAGCAGCACCACCAGCCAGCGTCCGAATTCCGCCGTGCCGCCGACCTGGAACGGCGCGTCCTGTAGCGCCGAGCGCATTTCGTCCGGCAGGTCATGATTGCCGGCCAGGCACAGCACCGGCACCGGTGAGGCGGCGAAGGTCTGGCGTATCAGTCGATAGCCCGCCGGATCGTCCTGCACCAGGTCGCCGGTCAGCACGATGCCATGCGACTGCGGCCAGCGGCCGCGGGCGTCGGCCAGCGCGGCCTGCAGTGCCGGCAGCGTGGCGACCCCCCGCAAGGTCGCGGCCGGGGAGCCGGACAAATGCATGTCGGTGAAATGCAGCAGGCGGAATGGCTTCATGGACGCGGGATGCAAAGGCACGATGGAAGAGGGACCGATAGGGCACCTTCATGGTAGCAATGCCCCGGTTTGTGAAAAGTGATAGAACTCTAAATCGCCCGGTACCGGGGGCCCGCGGCGTGCGACTTCGTTCGCATTCCTGTCAGCCAGATTGCCGTCCGCTCCAAAGGTTCCGTCGGACTGGCCGCGTCCGTTTGGACCTGCCGGTCGATGTCTGCGGCCGCAGACAGCCCCGCCCCCGCATCCCCCGTCCCCGTATCCACAGGACATAACCCAGCGACACGACCTGCACGGGAGGGTCCGCCAGGGACTCTCTGGCCGATTCATTCGTCCTTTCGATACGCCCCTTCAATTGCCCAGGCCGCCCCCATGGTCCAAAATATGCGGCTCTCCGCAACCACGTCTTCGGGGCCCGACAATTTCATGACACCGAATCGCAGGCAGCTCGCCAATGCCATCCGCGCCCTGGCGATGGACGCCGTGCAAAAAGCCAATTCCGGTCATCCCGGCATGCCCATGGGCATGGCCGACATTGCCGAAGTCCTCTGGAACGACCATCTCAAGCACAATCCAGGCAATCCTCTCTGGCCGGATCGCGACCGGTTCGTGCTTTCCAATGGCCACGGCTCGATGCTGCTGTACTCGCTGCTGCACCTGACCGGCTACCCGCTCAGCCTGGCCGATCTGCAGGCTTTCCGTCAGCTCGGCTCGCACACCGCCGGGCACCCCGAACACGACCCGCACCTCGGCATCGAGACCACCACCGGTCCGCTTGGCCAGGGGTTGGCCAATGCCGTGGGCATGGCGTTGGCCGAGCGGGCCCTCGCGGCCACCTTCAATCGTCCCGGCCACGCCATCGTCGGGCACCATACCTGGGTGTTCCTGGGAGATGGTTGCCTGATGGAAGGCGTTTCCCATGAAGCCTGTTCGCTGGCTGGCACTCTCAAGCTCGGCCGGCTGATCGCCTTCTATGACGACAATGGCATTTCCATCGATGGTGAAGTGCACGGCTGGTTCACCGACGACACCCCGCAGCGCTTCGCAGCCTACGGCTGGCATGTGGTGCCGAACGTCGACGGTCATGATCCCAAGGCCATCGAGGCCGCCATTGTCGCGGCGCTGGCCGAGACCGAACGCCCCAGCCTGATCTGCTGCAAGACCATCATCGGCTGGGGTTCGCCCAACAAGCAGGGCACCGAAGCTACGCACGGCGCGGCGCTGGGCGCCGACGAAGTGGCCGCGACACGCAAAAATCTCGGCTGGCCCTATGAGCCGTTCGTGATCCCGGACGAGATTCGTCAGGGCTGGGATGCGCGGGCGCGCGGCAAGCAGGCCGAAGCCGAGTGGCAGGCACGTTTCAAGACCTATGCCGCTGAGTTCCCCGATCTCGCGGCTGAATACGAGCGACGCATGCGCGGCGACTTGCCGGCGGCATGGCAGGAACTGGTGAACAGCTATGTCACCCAGACTGCGCAAGCCACGGCGGCGCTGGCAACCCGCCAATCCTCGCAACAGGCGCTGAACGCTTACGGACCCACCTTGCCGGAACTGCTGGGTGGCTCGGCCGATCTCACCGGTTCCAACAACACCAATCGCAAGGACAGCCGCGCCTTTACCGGTGACGATCCGACCGGCAATTACCTGCACTATGGCGTGCGCGAGTTCGGCATGAGCGCCATCATGAATGGCATCGCACTGCATGGCGGGCTGATTCCTTACGGCGGCACATTCCTGGTGTTCTCCGACTACGCACGCAACGCCATGCGCATGTCGGCGCTAATGAAGCAGCGGGTCATTTATGTGATGACGCACGATTCCATCGGCCTGGGCGAGGATGGTCCGACCCACCAGCCGGTCGAGCACGTGCCCAGTCTGCGCATCATTCCGAACATGACGGTGTGGCGGCCGTGCGATTCGCTCGAAACCGCGCTGGCCTGGACGGATTCGATCGAGCGGCGCAACGGGCCCAGCTGCCTGGCGCTGACCCGGCAGGCGCTGCCGGCGCAGGCCCGCACCCAGCAACAGGTCCTCGATGTGCGCCGCGGCGGCTATGTCCTCAAGGACTGCGAGGGGCAGCCGCAGGCCATTCTGATCGCCACCGGCTCGGAAGTCGCGCTGGCGATGGATGCGGCTGCGGCTCTGCAACAGAAGGGGCACCGCATCCGCGTGGTCTCCATGCCCAGCACCAATGTGTTCGATGCCCAGGACGCGGCGTATCGCGAGAGCGTGTTGCCGCGCGCGGTCGAACGCCGGGTGGCGGTCGAGGCGGCTGCCACCGAAACCTGGTGGCGTTATGTCGGCAATCGCGGTGCGGTGGTCGGGATGACCAGTTTCGGCGCCTCGGGCAACGCCAAGGATTTGTTCAAGCATTTCGGATTTACGGTGGACCACGTAGTGGCAACCGTGGAACGCGTATTGAGCGAATAGCAGTTTTTCGCCAACCATCGTCAGCTATTTTGTCACGCCAGCGCAACGTCACTGTCAGGAGTCGAGCATGCCCATCAAAGTCGGAATCAATGGCTACGGTCGCATCGGTCGCAACGTGCTGCGCGCGTTGTACGAGGCGAATCGCCAGAAGGAAATCCAGATCGTCGCGCTGAACGACCTGGGCGACGCGCAGACCAATGCTCATCTGACCCGCTATGACACCGCGCACGGCCGCTTCAACGGCGAGGTGCAGGTGGACGGCGATTCCATGATCATCAACGGCGACCGCATCCGGGTGCTGGCCGAGCGCGATCCGGCCAAGCTGCCGTGGGGCGAGCTCGGCGTCGACTTCGTGTTCGAATGCACCGGTCTGTTCACCAGCAAGGCCAAGGCCGGCGCCCATCTGGCCGGTGGCGCCAAGAAGGTGGTGATTTCCGCGCCGGGCGACAAGGACGTCGACGCCACGGTGGTCTACGGAGTCAATCACAATGTGCTCAAGGCCAGCCACACCGTGATCTCCAACGCCTCGTGCACCACCAACTGCCTGGCGCCGCTGGTCAAGGTGCTGCATGACAAGATCGGCGTGGTGAGCGGCGTCATGACCACCATTCATGCCTACACCAACGATCAGGTGCTCACCGATGTGTACCACAAGGACCTGCGTCGCGCCCGTTCGGCCACTTCGTCCATGATTCCGACCAAGACCGGCGCCGCGGCGGCGGTCGGTCTGGTGCTGCCCGAACTCAACGGCAAGCTCGACGGTTTCTCGGTGCGTGTGCCCACCATCAACGTGTCGCTGGTCGACCTGAGCTTCGTGGCCAAGCGCGCCACCAGCATCCAGGAAATCAACGCTGAGATGCAGGCCGCCGCCAACGGCGCCCTGAAAGGCGTGCTGGCCTATACCGATCAGCCGCTGGTCTCGGTGGACTACAATCATGACGCCCATTCATCCACCTACGATGCCACCATGACCAAGGTCATCGACGGCACGCTGGTCAAGGTGTGCGCCTGGTACGACAACGAGTGGGGCTTCTCCAACCGCATGTTGGACACCACGCTCGCCTGGTCGAAGGTCGGCTGAAGTCTGTCCTCGAGTCCGGACCGCGGTCTGCGCGGTCCGGACCTTTGGTGCGGGTGCGCAGCTCCAGGCCGCGTCGCAAGTTCCCGATCCAACCCTTGTCCCAAGTTTCAGCTCAAGCCTCGAGCCATTTCCGGAGCCTTCCATGTCCATTCTCCGCATGACCGACCTCGACCTGCGTGGCCTGCGCGTACTGATTCGCGAGGATCTGAACGTCCCGGTGCAGAATGGAGTCGTGACCAGCGACGCTCGCATCCGGGCCTCGCTACCCACCATCCAGGCGGCGAAGGAGGCAGGCGCCAAGGTGCTGCTGATGTCGCATCTCGGGCGGCCGGAGGAGGGGGTGTACGACGCGGAGTTCTCGCTCGCCCCGGTGGCGCAACGCCTGTCCGAACTGCTCGGTTACAAGGTGCGCTTCGAGAAGGACTGGATCGATGGCGTGGAATGCGCCGCCGGCGAAGTCGTGCTGTTGGAGAATGTCCGCTTCAACGTGGGCGAAAAAAAGGACAAGGAAGACCTGGCGCGCAAGCTGGCGGCATTGTGCGATGTCTATGTGATGGATGCGTTCGGTACCGCCCATCGCGCCGAAGCCAGCACCCATGGAGTCGCGAAGTATGCCAAGGTGGCCTGCGCCGGGCCGCTGTTGATGAACGAACTGGTGGCACTGGAGACCGCGCTGGAGAAGCCCAAGCGCCCGCTGGTCGCCATCGTGGCCGGCTCCAAGGTCTCCACCAAGCTCACCGTGCTCGAGAGTCTGCTGGCCAAGGTCGACAAGCTGATCGTCGGCGGCGGGATTGCCAACACTTTCATCGCCGCGGCTGGTCACAACGTGGGCAAGTCGCTGGTGGAAGCCGACATGATCGGCATCGCTAAGGGGCTGCTGGCGCGCTCGCGCGAGTTGAACGTGGAGATCCCGGTGCCCACCGACGTGGTGGTGGCGAAGGAGTTTTCGGCCAATGCCGAAGCCGACGTGAAAAAGATCAGCGAAGTGGCGGCGGATGAAATGATCCTCGACATCGGCCCGGATACCGCCGAGAGTTTTGGCCGGCTGTGCGGCCATGCCGGCACCATCGTCTGGAACGGCCCGGTGGGGGTGTTCGAATTCGATCAATTCGGCGAAGGTACCCGGACGCTGGCGCAAGCCGTGGCGCGCAGCTCGGCATTCTCCATTGCCGGCGGCGGCGATACCCTGGCGGCGATCGAAAAATACCGGGTGGAGGACGACATTTCTTACATTTCCACCGGTGGCGGCGCGTTCCTGGAGTTCCTGGAAGGCAAGAAGCTGCCCGCGGTCGCGGTCCTGGAGCAGCGCGCCGGCTGATGGCAGTACACTGTATGCCGCATCCTCAACGTTACCCGTGAAGGCCGCATGCTACGTCGCACCAAAATTCTTACCACCCTGGGGCCGGCCACCGACAACCCCAAAGTGTTGACCGATCTGCTGACCGCCGGTGCGGACGTGGTCCGCGTGAACTTCTCTCACGGCGAACCCCAGGCGCACGTGAACCGCGTGCAACTGGTGCGTCGGATCGCGGAGCAGGTGGGCAAACAGGTGGCCGTGCTGGGCGACCTGCAGGGGCCGAAGATTCGTATCGAGCGTTTCGCCAATGGGCCGGTGCAGTTGGCGGAAGGCGCGCCGTTCACCCTGGATGTCGCGCTCGACTCGAAGGCGGGAACCGAGGCGGGGGTCGGCGTTGCCTACAAGAGCCTGCCCAAGGATGTGCGTGCCGGTGACGTATTGCTGCTGAATGACGGCCAGATCGTGCTGGACGTCACCGGGGTGGACGGCCCGCGCATCGAGACGCGGGTGGTGGTCGGCGGCGAGCTGTCAGACAACAAGGGCATCAACAAGCAAGGCGGTGGACTGTCCGCCGGGGCGCTTACCGACAAGGACCGGCAGGACATCAAGCTCGCGGCGGAACTGGGAGTCGACTATCTGGCTGTGTCTTTCGCGCGCGATGGCGCCGATATGGAGGAGGCTCGTCAATTGCTGCGCAAGGAGCGTGGCCACGGGTATCTGGTGGCCAAGATCGAGCGCAGCGAAGCCATCGAGAACCTGGACCGTATCGTCCAGGCCAGCGACGCCGTCATGGTGGCGCGCGGCGACCTGGGCGTGGAAGTGGGCTACGCCGAACTGACTGGGCTGCAGAAGCACATCATCGACACCACGCGCCGTCGCGGTCGCATCGCCATTACCGCGACGCAAATGATGGAGTCCATGATCCACAATCCGATGCCGACCAGGGCCGAGGTTTCGGACGTGGCCAACGCCGTCATGGATGGTACCGACGCGGTCATGCTGTCCGGCGAAAGCGCAGTGGGCAAATACCCGGTCAAGGCGGTCCAGGCCATGGCGCAAGTGATCCTGGGCGCCGAGAAGTACGAGTCGTCGCACTCGCCGGTGCGCCAGCGCGGCGACGGCGGTCTGTTCGAGCGCACCGACGAGGCCATTGCCATGGCGGTGATGTACACCGCCAGTCATCTGAAGGTGAAAGCCATCGTGGCGTTGACCGAATCCGGATCGACGCCGTTGTGGATGTCGCGCATCCGGGCCGATATTCCCATCTATGCCTTCACCCGCCATGAAATCACCCGGCGGCGCGTGATGTTGTATCGCGGCGTCTACCCGGTGAACTTCGACATCACCCACATCGATTCACAGGCGGTATACGCCGACATTTTCAAGCTGATGCTGGAGCAGCGCATGGTCGAGGCCGGCGACCGCATCATTCTCACCAAGGGTGAGTTGAGCGGCGTGTCCGGCAAGACCAACGCCATGAAAATTCTGGAAGTGCGTTGACGGCGGAATCCACGCCCACGGAGAGTTCGATGGCCGACCGCTTTGCCGGGACCGATCGCTATGTCGCCACCGAGGACCTGATGATGGCGGTCAATGCCTCGGTGACGCTGGGCCGGCCGTTGCTGGTCAAGGGCGAGCCGGGCACCGGCAAGACCCAGCTGGCCGAAGAAGTGGCGCGCGCCATGAACCGGCCGCTGTTGCGCTGGCACATAAAATCCACCACCAAGGCCCAGCAAGGATTGTACGAATACGATGCCGTGTCGCGCCTGCGCGATTCGCAGCTCGGCGAAGCCAAGGTGCATGACATCGCCAATTACATCGTCAAGGGCCGCATGTGGGAGGCGTTCGAGAGCGAAGTGCAGCCGGTGCTGCTGGTCGATGAGATCGACAAGGCCGACATCGAGTTTCCCAACGATCTGTTGCTGGAAATCGACCGGATGGAGTTCTATGTATACGAGACCCGCCAATGGGTGCGGGCGCGGCACCGCCCCATCATCATCATCACCAGCAACAATGAAAAGGAGCTGCCGGACGCATTCCTGCGCCGTTGCTTCTTCCATTACATCCGGTTCCCGGACTCCGAGACGCTGCAGCGGATCGTCGACGTCCACTACCCGAAGCTGAAGCGCGAGCTGCTGAGCGAGGCGCTGGCGGCCTTCTTCAAGCTGCGTGAAACCCCGGGCCTCAAGAAAAAGCCATCCACCTCCGAGCTGCTGGACTGGATCAAGCTGCTGCTGGCCGAGGACATTCCGCCTGAGGCGTTGCGCAGCGACGACCCGAAGCAGGCCATCCCGCCGCTATACGGCGCGCTGCTGAAAAACGAGCAGGACGTGCACTTGTTCGAACAACTGGTGTTCCTGCACCGCCGGCAGGGGCGCTGAGGCCCGCCGCGCCGGAGTCCGCCATGTTGATCGGGTTTTTCCTCCTGTTGCGCGAAGCGGGGGTGCCGGTGTCCATCACCGAGTTTCTCACCCTGCTGGAGGCGTTGCAGGCGCGGCTCGCCCAGACCAGTGCCGAGGGGTTTTATTACCTGGCCCGCTCCTGCCTCGTCAAGGACGAGCGTCATTTCGACCGCTTCGACCGTGTTTTCGCTCAGCATTTCGCGGGTGCCGAAACGCGGTTCGATTCGCTGTTGGCGAATGTCCCCGAGGAATGGCTCAGGCGCATGGGCGAGCGTGTGCTGTCCGAGGATGAGAAGGCCAGAGTCGCGGCGCTCGGCGGCTGGGACAAGCTGATCGAGACGCTCAAGCAGCGCCTGGCCGAACAGCGGGAACGCCATCAGGGCGGCAACAAATGGATCGGTACCGGTGGCACTTCGCCGTTCGGGGCCTTCGGCTACAACCCGGAGGGCATCCGCATCGGGCAGGATCAGTCGCGTCACCGTCGCGCGGTCAAGGTATGGGATCAGCGCGAGTTCCAGAACCTGGCCGACAACGTTGAGCTGGGAACGCGCAACATCAAGGTGGCGCTACGCAAGCTGCGCAAATTCGCGCGCGAAGGCGCTGCCGAGCACCTCGATCTGGACGATACCATTGCCTCGACGGCTCGCAATGCCGGCATGCTCGACCTGAAATTCGTACCCGAACGTCACAACGCCATCAAGGTGTTGCTGTTCCTGGACGTGGGCGGCTCGATGGACGATCACGTGCGGGTGTGCGAGGAACTGTTCTCAGCCACGCGCTCGGAATTCAAGCACCTCGAATATTTCTACTTCCATAACTTCGTCTACGAGTCGGTCTGGAAGGACAACCGGCGCCGCCACGCCGAAAAGATCCCGACCCTGGAAGTCATGCGCACCTACGGCCATGACTACAAGCTCATCCTGGTCGGCGATGCCACCATGAGCCCCTACGAAATCATGCAGCCGGGCGGCAGCGTCGAGCATTGGAACGAGGAATCCGGCGCCGCCTGGATGCAGCGGCTGACGCGCACCTGGCCACATCATGTGTGGCTCAACCCCGAGCCCGAGCAGCGCTGGGAGTACACGCCGTCGGTAAGATTGACGCGGCAGCTGCTCGAGGATCGCATGTTCCCGCTGACCCTGGCGGGACTGGATCAGGCGATCAAGACACTGCACTAGCGGCGCGCTAGCCTGCCTTGTGCTGGAGTTCCTTGATGTCCTTCAGCACCACCTGCGAGTGACCTTTCGGGTCCACGTCGACATAGTGTTTGACGATGCGGCCCTGCGGGTCGATCAGGAAGGTATCGCGCTGCGCCAGCTCCATGGTGCCGAGGAATTTCTTCAGCACGCCGTAGGTCCGGGCGGTCTGCTTGGTCGAGTCGGCCAGGATGGGGAAGGGCAGGCCGTGCTTCTCGGAGAACTTCTGGTGCGACGCCACGTCGTCGACGCTCACACCCAGGATGACCGCGCCAGCCTCGCGGAACGCGAATATGTTGTCGCGAAACTCGCACGCCTGGGTGGTGCAGCCCGGGGTCTGGTCTTTGGGATAGAAATACAGGGCCACCCATTTGCCCCGGTAGTCCTTCAGCTGCTGCCACTTGCCGTTCTGGTCCTGCAGCTTGAAATCCGGGGCCATGCTGCCGAGCTTCAGCTCGTCGGCCTGCACCACGCCCAGCCAGGCGAACAGCACTCCCAGGGCCAGGCAGCCCTGGAGCAAACGGTCCTGGAGCAGACGACCCTGGAGTAAACGACGAAGGGACGACGAGCGGTTCATGGGGGCTCCTTTGGCCGGACCTGGAGGTGAGTGTGTCATACTATTCCTGAACCAGGCACAACTGTCAGCCGGAACGAGGCGCTGATTTGAGCGACGAGCTGCCACCCGGGTCGCCGGGTCGATTGGGGCTGGTGCTGCCTGGCGGCGGCGCCCGTGCCGCCTACCAGGTGGGTGTGCTGCGCGCCATCGCTGATCTGTTGCCGGCTCGCGCCAGCAATCCGTTCCCAGTGGTCACCGGAACTTCCGCCGGTGCCGTGAATGCCATCGCCATTGCCGTCTATGCCGAACGCTTTCGCGTGGCGGTGGGCAATCTCGAGCGCGTCTGGCGCAACTTCCAGGTCAACCAGGTTTTCAAGTCCGATTCGGTCAGTCTGCTGCGTTCCATGTTGCACTGGGGGTTGGCCATGTTCACTGGCGGCCTGTTGCTGTTGCCGCCCAAATCGCTGCTCGATAACAGTCCCTTGCGCGAACTGCTCGGGGCACAGTTCGATTTTGAACGCATCGGGCGCGCCATCGCCGCGGGCCAGATCGACGCCGTCACCATTGCCGCGGCCGGCTATACCAGCGCCCGTTCGGTTTCGTTCTTCCAGGGCAGGCCCGACATCGAGCCCTGGAAGCGGTTGCGGCGCGCCGGCGAACCCACCCAGCTGTCCCTCGATCACCTCATGGCCAGCGTGGCCGTGCCGTTTCTGTTTCCGCCGGTATTGATGGAGGGCGAATACTTCGGCGACGGTTCGATGCGCCAAGCCAATCCGTTCAGCCCGGCCATCCACCTGGGTGCCGATCGCCTGCTGGTGATCGCCACACGCAACGACGCGCATGCGGTGGCGCAGAATGCTCCCGGCATACCGACTTTCGGCCAGATTTTCGGTTACATGCTCGATGCCTTGTTCACCGACGGCGTGTACTCGGACGTGGAGCGACTGACCCAGATCAACCGGCTGGTGGACCAGGGAGTTACGACCACTGCCGGCGGTACGTCGCTGAAAAAAATCGATTTGATGGCGGTGGTCCCCAGTCGCGACTTGTCCGAGATCGCCCGCCATCATGTGGGAGTGTTGCCGCGAGGGCTGCGGGCGCTGCTGAGGGCCATGGGCGCGACGCATAGCGGCGGCGGGCAGCTGATGAGCTACCTGTTGTTCCAGGACAGCTACACCCGCGAGTTGATGGCGCTGGGTTATCAAGATGCCATGCGGTGTTCGGAACAGCTGTTGGAGTTCATTCGCGGTGGTACGGCCCAATCCACCAGCGCCACCGGCATGATGCGCCGCCTGGTCGAAGGCGATGCGGGCGGGATCCATGTGCCCGCGCGGCAAGAGCCGCGTCGTGGCGATCCCGGTCGCGCGCCCGCGGAGGATGCGACATCGGGCGAGACGGAGTTGGGGGAGACGGCCTTGGGCGAGACCGCCATGGCCGATACACAGCAGGTAACTCGATAGGCATGAACCGTCAGGGGCACCATGGACGTGCCCCCGCCGCCGCCCCCCGTCGGGGGTTCCGCGGCGTCGCAGGTGGCGAAAGCCCGGTAAAAACCACGCTTTTTACCGGGCGCACGAGGGGCGGACAGGGTTCGGCGGTGCTTTCAGCGAAGCACCGCTTCGCTCCGCCGAGCGGGCGGCCAGGGATGGACGCCCCGGGCTTGCGCGCAGCAGGATTGCGCAGCGCAATGCCGATCCCGAGCTTTCATTTGGTCAAAAACAGCGTTCCGAGTCCCAGCAGCGAGGCGAAGCCGATACAGTCGGTGAAGGTCGTCAGGATGACGCTGCCGGCCAGCGCCGGATCGATCTTGAGGCGTTTCAGGGTGAGCGGCACTCCCACACCCACCGCGGCGGCCGCGAACAAGTTGATCATGAGGGCGCAGAAAATGATGGCGCCCACCTTCCATTGCTGAAACCACAAACCGGCCGCCAGGCCGACGATGCCGGCCACGAACAGGCCGTTGAGCATGCCCACCGCGATTTCGCGCACCAGCAGCCAGCGCGCGTTGGTTTGTTGCACCTGGCCGAGCGCGATGCCACGAATGATCAGTACCAGGGTCTGGCTGCCGGCGATGCCGCCCATGCTGGCCACGATGGGCATCAGTACCGCCAACGCCACCACCTGTTCGATGGTGGCCTCGAACAGGCCGACCACATTGGCCGCCAGAAACGCCGTGGCGAGGTTGACGCCCAGCCAGACAGCTCGCCGCCGCGCGCTGCGCATTACACCGGCGAACATGTCTTCGTCCTCGCCCAGGCCGGCCATGCTCATGACCGAGTGGTCGGCTTCCTCGCGAATCACGTCCACCACGTCGTCGATGGTGATGCGCCCCAGCAACCGGCCGTTGGCGGATACCACCGCGGCTGAGACCAGGTCGCGGTCTTCGAACAGCTTCGCCACCTCATGGGCCGGCGCTTCGGGGGCGATACCCTCCACGGTCGAGTCCATCACTTCGCCGACCGTGCGCTCGGGGTCCTCGGTCAACAGCCGGGTGATGTCGATGCCGCCGAGATACTGGTCGTGCCGGTTGACCACGAACAGCCGGTCGGTGCGGTCGGGCAGGTCGGCGCGCATCCGCAAGTAGCGCAGTACCACTTCAAGTGTGACGTCGGGCCGGATGGTCACGGCGTCCAGGTTCATCAGGCCGCCAGCGCTGTCCTGTTCGAATTTCAGCACCGCCGACAGCCGTTCCCGGTCCTGCGCGTCCATGGAGCGCAGCACCCGTTCATTGAGGGTTTCGGGCAGGTCGCCGATCAGGTCGGCCAGGTCGTCGACCTCCATGCCCTCGGTGGCCGCGATCAATTCCTCCGCGTCCATGCCGCCGATCAGTTCGGCGCGTACCTCTTCGTTCAGCTCGACCAGCACGTCACCCTCGAACTCGGGGTCGACGAATTCCCAGACGATTTCACGCTTGGCGGGCGGCAGCGATTCGATCAGCGAGGCGATTTCGGCCGGGTGCAGCGAATTGATCATGCGCGGGCCATGACGCAAGGATCCCGCCTCCAGCGCATCGCGCAGAGCCGCCAGCCGGCTGATTTTGTTGATTGAGGCCTCGGAGGTCATGCGTCGCCCGCCGCAAAGTGGCGCGCAGTGTAACGGCGCGGGCCCGTCAGAAGAAGACGGATTCGCCTGGGCTGTTTATCTGCCCGCGGCGCCCACTACCTGATGCCGGGCGTGCACCAACGGATAACGTGAGGAAAAATGCCTGGCCAGCCGTTCCACCAGGTACACCGAACGGTGCTGTCCGCCGGTGCAGCCAATGGCAATGGTCAGGTAGCTGCGGTTGGTACGGATCAGGTCGGGGATCCAATGCTCCAGGAAGCCGGCGATGTCATTGAACATCTTGTTGACGCTGTCATGGCGCTCCAGGAATTCCACGACCGCGTCGTCACGGCCGGTCATGCGTGCCAGGCCCGGTTCCCAGTAGGGGTTGGGCAGGCTGCGCACATCGAATACATAGTCGGCGTCATCCGGCACGCCGTGCCGGAATGCGAACGATTCGAACAGAATGGACATGCGGCCTTCGCTGCGGCCGGCGACGCGTTGCCGGATGAGTTCGCGCAACTCGTGCACGCTGGTACGGGTGGTGTCGATGACCAGATCGGCGGCGTCGGCGATGGGTTCGAGCAAGGCGCGCTCCTGGCGGATCGCCTCGATCAGTCCCGCGCCTTCGCGGCTCAACGGGTGGCGCCGTCGTGTTTCGCTGTAACGCTTGAGCAGCGCATCCTCGTCCGCGCGCAGGAACAACACCTCGCAGCCCACGCCGCTGCGCTTCAGTTCCTCTACCAATTTCGGTACTGACGCGATTTCCGCCGGCCGGTTACGCGCATCGACGCCGACCGCGGTCGAGCCATAAGTCTCTTCCTGCGAGCGCACCGTGTGCGAAATGAACATGGGCAGCAGGCCGGCCGGAATATTGTCGATGCAGTAATAGTTCAAGTCCTCCAGCATATGGAGCGCCACGCTCTTGCCGGAACCGGACAGGCCGCTGACGATGACGAGACGCATGGGGACGGAGGCTGTGGAACTCTAAACTTGGGGTGACTGATGCAGGCATGGCGCCGGTCGAGTACCCGTTGGGGCACTCGACCGACCATCGCAAGCCTATCAAAGAACCGGGACCGCCGCGCGCGGCGTCAGGCGGTGCCGTTTTGCTTCTGGGCCTCCAGCGCATGATGATCGCCGAGCTTTTCCTTGTGCTTCTTGACCCGTCGATCAAGTTTGTCGGCCAGCGCGTCGATGGCGGCGTACATATCGTTTTCGGTGGCGTCGGCGTAGACGGTGGCGCCCGTCAGCAGGACCTTGGCCTCGGCCTTGTGGCGTAATTTCTCGACAGTCAGGATGCAGTGAACGTCCATGACGTGATCGGAGTGCCGGACGATGCGATCGAGTTTTCTCTCGATATACCCTTTGAGCGACGTGGTGACATCGACATGGTGACCCGTGACGTTCAATTGCATGGCGCCTCCTACTATGGACTTACACGTTCATCTCACCGAAACTCGTTTACGTTCGCCAGAGGAAGGAATACCTAGGGCCTCGCGGTATTTCGCGACTGTGCGTCGCGCCACCAGTACCCCTTCCTGAGACAGGATTTCCGCAATGCGGTTGTCCGACAGCGGCTTGTTGCCTTCCTGCGCCACCAGCTTGCGAATCTTGGCGCGGATGGCGGTGGACGACATTTCGGTGCCGTCGCTACCGGCCACGTGACTGGAAAAGAAATAGCGGAACTCGAACACGCCGCGCGGCGTGTGCATGTATTTGGCGGTGGTGACCCGTGAGATGGTCGACTCGTGCATCTCCACCGCCTCGGCCACGTCCTTCAGGATCATGGGTTGCATGTGCTCGTCGCCGAACTCCAGGAACGCCGACTGACGCTGGACGATGCAGCGCGCCACCTTGAGCAGGGTTTCGTTGCGGATCTCCAGGCTGCGGATCAGCCAGCGCGCCTCCTGCAGCTGGGTGCGCAGCATGGCATGGTCGGAGGAGCGGCCGATCAGGCCGGCATAGCTTTGGTTGACCCGGATACGGGGCAGGCTGGCAGGATTGATATCCACCACCCAGGCACGCTCGGTGCGCCGTACGAACACATCGGGAACGATGTACTCCGCCGGCACTGAATGCACGCTGGAGCCCGGACGCGGCTGGCAGGCACGGACCAGCGCCAGCGCCTGCTCCATCTCCTCTTCCGACACGCGCAACTGGCGGCGCAGCAGCGCGTATTGCTGCTCGGCCATCTGGTCGAGGTGGCTGCCGGCGATCACCAGCGCCGTGTCGCGACCGGCAGTGGCGGGGTCGAGCTGGCGCAATTGCAGTTCGATGCATTCGCCCACCGAGCGCGCGCCGACGCCGGCCGGGTCCATGGCCTGCACGTGTCGCAATACGTGCTCCAATTCAGGGACTGCCGCGACGATTTCGGGCTGCAGGTTGCGTGCGATTTCTTCCAGCGGTTCGATGAGATAGCCATCATCGTTGATGGCATCGATCAGGGCCGCGCCGATGCGACGCTCGCGCTCGTTCATGCGCGACATTTCCAGCTGCCAGGTCAGATGTTCCTGGAGCGTCTCGCCGCTGGTGTCCGAGAATTCCTGGGTGCCGTCGTCGCCCGACCAGGCGGCTTCGGACGGGCCGCTGATCTGGCTGTCGCCCCAGTCCGCACCCTCACCGCTGTCGGGACCCTCCGTCTCCGGTGCCTCATGGCTGATCGGTTCGGCGGCGGAAGGGGGGATTTCGAACTGGGGTTGCACCACCGTCTGGGTGGTGTCGATGGCGACCTCGTCCTCGGACTCCAGCATCACATTGCTTTCCAGCGCCTCGCGAATCTGGGCCTGCAGCTCCAGGACGGGCAGCTGCAGCAGGCGGATCGCCTGCTGCAGCTGCGGGGTCATGGTGAGCTGTTGGCCGAGTCTGAGCTGCAGGGCGGGTTTGAGCATGATGCCCGGAGCGGAATCCTTAAGAGCTGAAAGGTTGAGCCAAGTATCCGCCCGCGGCTGGCGCGAATAGCAGACGTACGTCAAGAATCGCGCGGCTACAAGCGAAAGTCCTGCCCCAAGTACACCTCACGGACCTGCTGGTTGGCAAGGATCTCGTCAGCGCTCCCCGAGGCGATCACCGAGCCACCGCTGACGATGTAGGCGCGGTTGCAAATTCCCAATGTTTCCCGCACGTTATGATCGGTGATCAGAACGCCGATGGAACGGCTGCTCAAGTGCCGGACGATACGCTGGATGTCCAGGACCGAAATCGGATCAACGCCCGCGAACGGTTCGTCCAGCAGCATGAATTGCGGCTCCGCGGCCAGCGCCCTGGCGATTTCCACGCGCCGGCGCTCGCCACCCGACAGGCTCTGGCCGATGGTGTCGCTGATGTGGCTGATATGCAGCTCCTCCAACAGGCCCTCCAGCAGGGCTTCGCGCCGGTCGCGATTGAGCTCGGGACGGGTTTCCAGGATAGCCCGTATGTTTTGCGCCACGGTCAGCTTGCGGAACACGGAGGGCTCCTGGGGCAGGTAGCCGAGGCCGAGGCGGGCACGGCGGTGGACCGGCAGCCGGGAGATGTCCCGCTGATCCAGGACGATGCGCCCGGCGTCGGTGGGCACCAGTCCGACGATCATGTAGAACGCGGTGGTCTTGCCGGCGCCGTTGGGGCCGAGCAGCCCCACCACCTCGCCGCTGGACACTTCGATGGACAGGTCCTTGACCACCTGGCGCGAGCGATAACGCTTGGCCAGTCCTTCCACGCACAGACGACTCATGGATTGGATTCCGGTGGGTTCGATTCCGGCTGGGGGGCCGGCGGCTCGGCGGGCTGCGCTTCGGGAGCCGGTTTGGACGGCGAGCGCGATTCGCCGCGAGTCGCGGGAGTGGAGCCCGGCCGGATGGTGATATTGACCCGGTTGCCCGACGATTGCCCGTCGGGATTCACCACCACTTTTTCATCCTTCACGTCGTAGAGCACCACGTCGCCGCGAAATTCATTGCCGCCATAGCTCAGCCAGACGTTCTGGCTCAGGCGCACCGAGCCCTTGGCGAAATCATATTCGATCAGATTGGCGCGGCCGCGCACGTTCTTGGCGACGTCGGGACTGCGCTGCTCGAAATAGGCCGGCGTGCCCCGCGCCACGGCGGTGGCGATGCGCCCGTCGACGAATGCCGCGTTGGCCGAGTCCGATTTCAATTCGGCGTCGGCAGTGTGGATGCGTACGTCGCGTTCGAAGGTCCAGCGGCTGTGATCGGACTGCATGGCGGTGGCGGTGGCCTGCTGCGCCTCCATCGACATCTGGCCCTGGGTGATGCGCACGTTGCCGCTCAGCACGTGCACGTCGTTGCGCGTATCGGAGTTCAACACGTCGGCGCTGAGGTTGATGTTCTCGGTGCTCAGTTTCGGAGCCAGGCGAGGACTGGGTTGAGCCGGTTCATCGGCTGCGCGTGCCGGTTGCGTCAGCAGGGCAACCAGCAGACTCGAGGTCATGACCAGGCATCGGGCCAGGCGGGCCGAGCGGGGGGCTACGCGCC